>Ga0179593_1523584_pt1 | contig 21401 bp, 27 predicted proteins | sample CZODoug2_1_08_16_FD_185931 | JGI IMG/M metagenome (GOLD analysis project Ga0179593, IMG submission 185931) | Vadose zone soil fungal communities from Angelo Coast Range Reserve, California, USA - CZODoug2_1_08_16fungal (PacBio error correction) | ecosystem: Environmental > Terrestrial > Soil >...
GGAGATACAGGCAAAAAGCATAAAAAACGCACAATCTAAGCGGGAAAGAGGAGAAACTTCGACGTCGAAATGTGGCCACAAGAATCATCAGTTAAAACAAGATAAAGGGCTCGAGAAAACCGCGTTCTGTTAGGACACACCGAGAGGAGGGAAAAAGGCCCTTGACGATGCCAAGGCCCAAGCACCCAGACGTGGGTCCGGGAGGGAAAGCGAACAAGGCCCGATGCAATCGGGTAAGGCAAGCGAAAGGAGCGGCAAGAAAGACGGAGGGCAAAAGACATATAAGCCATACCGGGCACCAACGAAAGAATGAGAAAATGCCATGTCGGTCAAAAGCAATCAAAAAGCGTCGCCAAGGTTCGCAGGAAGAGGGGAAAAAATCACGATCGAACTGAAAAAAAAAAAGAGAAGCAAGTGACTCCATCAACCTGCAAGAACGGTCGAGAAAGCAAAGGGAAAAAAAGGAGACGGAAGCGACGGACTGCAAAGAAAGAAGAGGGGGGATCCGCCTCCAAGCACCGGAAGAGAAAGGAAAGGAAAAAGAACGAGGCGTTAACTCAAGAAAATGATAAGGAGGAACCCACAGCCCAGTTCTCCGATAAAAAAAACAGGGAAAAACTCCAAAGGGAGAGGGAGTTCTCACCGAGGGACCAACACGGCGATATCGATGCCAGAAAAAAGAAGAGAAATCCAAACAAACGCCAAAATCAGCGTGGCTACCGGGAAGGAAGCGACCCAACCCGCAACAAGAAAGTGCGACAATGGAGGAAGTGCTGGGACAGCTCTAAGAAAAGACGCTTTACGAAAAAAAAATAGAAAAGAAGAGAACAGATAATTTGTGGCGGAGTTTTCCAACAGGAGAACGCAACGTCACCGGCATATGTGAAGGGGGGACCGAAGAAAGGGGGTACGTCAAGGGGTCTGGCCAGCGAGCGGGGGCTGGGGAAAAAGGAATCGCTAAGAGGGACCCGTGACGAAAGAGGAAAAAAAAATAACCGGGCACATCAAATCGGGGAGAAACGGATGAGCTAGCACAATCATTTGAAAGGGAGAGGACTCAGAGATACTAGGATTCCCTATCTCGGACAATGATAAGCGCCCCACGTTCAAGCAGACGATTTCTTGAGAACGACACCAGGGACGATCTGGAAAAAAGCCTACCTTCGTGAGGCTTGACGGCGCGCCCCTCGTATGGAAAGGAGCCTCATCTCTTATTAGTAGTGAGGAAAAAAGAAACTAAGGGGCACCAGATCCGGCCCAACCTCCGAGCGTTTTCGAAGACATGGACCCCGGCAAGCAGGAGGTCGTCCACAATCAGCAGGAAAAAAGGCGAGAAGCAATGCTCATTACCTATTAGCGCAAAGGGGGGAGAAAAAAGAGAGGCGAGTACCCGAGAGAGCAGGCCTGATCTCTTGCTTGCTGGGGGACCGGAGAAAAAAAAAACCGAGCAAGGAGTGTCAACCGCTGACGGTTGTCAAAAAAATCCGCAACCCTGGAGGGAAAACCAGAAAAGTAGGGGGTACCTCGGACTCTAAACACAGATGCGGGGGGGGGGGGGAAAAGAGAGAGATTGGGTGATGTGAATTTGATTTTAGGAGGGAATGAGGTCTTAACAAAAAAAAGAGAAAGAGACGGAAGCCTTGCCTGACCTTAAGGGGGCCGCATCAGGGAAGGAAGAAAAGGCCGGGGGGAAGTGTCATAAGATAGCGATAAAGAAAAGATCTCAGAAAAAGGAGCGAAGAAGGAGAAAAAAAGGGCTGCGATGGCTGAGCTAAAAGACGGGGGGTACGTCCATTGTCCGGCGTGAGTCCTCTTAGTCGGGGAGAGGGGGGCGGCAATAGACCATGCACGTAAGACAGGGAGATGAGTTAGCGTAAGAGCGGAAGGTCTCCTAGCGCGAGAAGGGGACTCGAAGATCGTTGAAGAGAAAAGCCACGGAGGCTAAGATTTGGGAAAAAGTGTAAAAGCTTCTTAGAATTCGGGATAAATATCCAGCAGCGAATCGTGAAAAAATAAAGTCGAAAAGGAATGCAAATGAGTGGACGACGAAAAGGACAATGCAGAGAGAAGTCCAAGGAGAAAAAAGGGGACGAGACTCAAGAAAATCAAAAGACTTCGAGCGATACTGAAATCCTCATGCAGGGGGGGGGTTCGAAAATCAAAGGTCTTTCTGAGCCAGGGGGGAGACGAAAATAACTCTAACGGTCACAAATTATAGGGACTCAAGGCGGACAAATCAGGAAAAGTAAAAGCTTGACAAAAGTAGATAAAAGAGCCGTAAAAGGGGGGGATAGTTATCCACGAGCTTTTATTAAGGACGCTTTTGAGGCCGAAAAGGCCATTGGCGAAAAAAATAATTGAGGGAACCAGGGGAAAGCCGGAGAAGTGAGGTTTGGAGCAGAAGGCAACGTCTATCATCTTCGGAGGCGGCGAGCCAAAACAGTACCATTCGGAAATCGCGGATGGTGGGACGTAGAAAGTCTCTGGAAGAAGAATATAAACCGGATGGGAGTCGCGGGAGGGAAGGGTTGTCCAGGAAAAAAAAGCATGGCGGGCTCTGGGGGTTGCACGGTTCTTGAGCCAGAGGAGCAGAGAATTCAACATTTAGGGAATTTTCAAGACGCCCGTAACACGCGAGAAAGGGGGGCATTCGGGGGACGTTACTAAGCATTGAATTTGGAGAGGTAGAAGAAAGAGGCTGGGGCGTTGGAAGCAGTAAAAATGAGGCAGGCCACGAAAAGGGCCGAGAAATGAGGAAATTAAAAATAAAACAGAGGGAGGGCCGGCAATGTTTCCGAAAGGTGCACAAAAAAGTTAAGGAGAATGCAAGAGCCGTGCCGAAAAGAACTTCCAAATCGAGAACGTCATTCAGTCGGGGGAAAAAAGAGAGAGACACCGGCGGAAAAATGTACCACGACAGGAGAAAGGCGATAGGGGACCGAAAAAAAAACTGTATGACGGAGGGGGTTAAGGACAGGTCGCCGAGCCGAATCTACGTAGGGGGGGTGGATGACCCTAACCTGGTGTCCAAAGTCGGAATCATCAAAAACGGCAACCGCATCGGCTGGAAACAAGAAGACGAAAACTCCGAAATCGGGAAAAGAAAAAAAAAAAAAAAGAGAAAAACACGTAAACCGGGATTTCAGAAGCGCAAGGAACCGGAAATACTGTTGGCCCACAAGAATTGTCACGCGGCACGGGGTGCGCCGGGGGAGGGGGCTGAAAAGAAAGTGAAAGTCTTCTCTGAGGGAGTTCTTGAAAACGGGCTCCGGACAAGTCGAACAACTGCCACCGAAAAAAGGTGGACGGAGAACCTTCTTGGGCAGCGAAGTCGAAATGAGAGAACCAATAAGGCATAAGAGACCGAGAAAAAAAAAAGCAAAACATGTTCAGTGTACAAATTTACAAAAAAAAGAAAGGAAGCGTCAGCAGCACTTCGGGTTCAGCAAAGGGAAAACCCACTAGTGGAACGCAGGCAGGGGGGGTAAGGGGAGGTTGGGGGTTGGGGGGATAAGGTGGTGGGGTGGGGGAGGGGGCGAAGATGGAAACCGGTGGAGGAAGCTACGCTGTACGCCGGGGAAGGTGCAAAACACAGTGCAGGGGAAGATTTAACAAGGAAAAAAAAATTGGCTGTGAAAGAGAGGAAAGTTCGCCAGGCGCACCAAAAGAAACGAAAAGTCCCGGCGATGCAGACCCAGGGATTGAAAAAGAAAGCAAAATGACAACACGAACATCGAAAATTAAGGGAAAGAGGATAGGTTGCGGTCCGTGGCCATTCAAAAAGGGGTTTACACCAAATAAGAGCCAATAAAGAAAAGCAAACTACGCCAGCCCCACAAGAATCAGAACGGAGATAGTAATCGGGAGGAGGGGGATCGACGGCCGAAAGGAAGGAGCAAGCAGCTTCTTCTGAAAAACTTTTGAGCAGGAAAGAAAAAGAGAAGCTTTCGTAGTAGTGCTTGCAAGGTAGTACTCGTCGGTTCGGTCGGAAGTGGCAGTAAAAAAGAAAAGAAAGGTGCTCAAGGTGGGGATAAGTGAAAGGCGCGGAGAGAGTCTAAAGAAGAAGGGAGTTCTAAGAGGAAACTATAAAAGAGAGTGGTATTCTACCAAAAAAACTGCCTGGTAAAGAGAAAAAAAGGGGCAGACCAAAAACTCGTCGCCACTAAGGGTTTTGGAAAGAGTACTGGCCGCCCCCACCCTGAACCCCCGTCTTAGGAGGAGAGAGAAGATCTCGAGTAGTTATGAGGTAATGCCAGAGAAGGTGAGAGGGCCTTGATGAGAAACCTTCAAAAGGAGGTTAAAAAATAATAGTTCGAAAGGGGAGTTTTTGTTGAGTATGCGGAATCACATCGTTGGAAAGAGCTACATCTCGCTCCGTCTGTGTGAAAATAGAGATTTTAAGCGTACGGCATGTGCAACGAGGAGAGGAAGAGAAAACAAAAAACGGGGCGAATCAAGATGTGAGTTGAAGGCCCTATTCCAGAAATTCCAAGAGCGGGGGGACAAAAACACAAGCAGTCCTGCGATGTGGAAACCACGAAAGGCTCTCCCGTGTAAGGGGGAGATGTGTACAATGCATAAGACAAAGGGGGATCAGGGGAGAGGGGGTGAAATTATGGGGGCAAGCCGTTCGACCCTCATCTAAAAAGGGTCGGAGAAAGCTAGCTGCCATCTCCATCCATTTGATAGGAAAAATTGATTACGATTACCGCAGGAAACAAAGCGCGCAAGTCAGAAGAGAGAAAAGGCAGATCAACGCGCGCGACACGGGTTTCATCAGGAAAGGGGGAAAAAGGAACATATGAGGGGCTGTCATCTGGTGAAAAGGGGTTATGGGAAAAAGAAAGGGATCGAGAAGAATTGTCGATCGTCGCCTTTGGGTCCCGGGACTGATAATGGGAGAAAAGAGGGAGCAACATTGCCCGCGTTAGCTGGGGGGAGGAAAGGATAGTCAAACACACGGAGGAGGTAGGAAGAGATTATCGAAGGAGAAAAAAAAAGATAAGCCCTCGCGCAATTGGCCTCAAGAATAGACCGGGTGGGAAATGGTTTTAATAGTTTCGAAAAACGGGAAGGGGCACGATCGACAATTCGGGAGGGAACAATGGCATAAGAAAACTGCGCACCTGAAAAAAGAGGGAAAAAGTGGGAACAAAAACATATTAAGGACAAGAAAGCATTGGTGGGGGAGGCCCGTGTCGCGCGCAAAGTCTTTGGGAGGGGGAAAAATAGGTTTTTTCATGCCGACGTACTGTTGACTGGAACGTAAAAGCAATCCGAGAACGTTTGGGGGGGGGAGGAGAAGACCTCCGAATGACAAGATTCGACAAAAAACAGGGGATACCGGCTTGCACCAGGTTTACAAACACAAGGAAAGTGGTCCATGGGGCTCTGCGAGTACAACAGAGGGGGAAAAAGAGAGTCGTTGGCCACATCGGCCAAGTAAAAAAAGGAAACTTTGAGCTCAAAGGTGGATTCTGGAGAAGCGAAAAAGCCGAAACGGGATGGAGAGTACCCGGGTAACAAAAGAAGGAACTACCTAGATCACACTCCGTTTATCAAGAACGAAAGGACACAGACGGAAAAAAAGGAAAAAGGGGGAAGGCGCGAGTAGTTAGAATGGAAAGGGACCTACTCCAACACACAATCTTTTACCAAATAAAAAGGGGGATGCGAAAGCAGGGAAGTAATTGAGAACAGAAGAGAAAAAGGGGGAAGAGGGGATGAGGCCAAAAAGAGACTCGATCGCACGATTTCTCGACGAAAAAGAAGGGGAAGTCAAAGAGTAGGTTGTGGGGGGCGGCCAAAAGAAAGGGGGGAGTCCACCGACAGGGCGCGAAAGGGTGGAAAGTGGGAATGTGGTCATGTTTAAAAAAAGTTTTGCAGGGCAATAGGGTCGAAAATGAAAATATTATAGTTTTGTCATATTGGTCAGGATAAAAGAGAGAGAGTCTCTTATTTCCCGATGGAGAGAGAAGGAACTCTCGGGAATCGAGGGCTTCACATAAGGTATCGCGCACGGAGGAAGCCAATTGAAGAACCGGACGAGAGTACGTACAAAAAAAAAAGTTCAGTTGACGTTAAAGAAACTAAGGGAGGGGAGATCTAACCGTTCGAGACAAGAAGAGGAACGGATGTTATGGGACAAGGCTAAATATAAAAAGGGTGCCAATACGTGCGGATTGTTGTGCGGATTAAGCGAAGATGGTAGGATTTGGTTGGGGTCCCGAATCAGGAGAAGGGACTGTACGAACCAGGCCAAAACCAAAAAAAGAAATGTGCTCTCAGATGGTGGGGTTTGGGAGAAACGTAAGGGGATAGTTGGTTCAGCGCGGGGCGGCAATGGAGAAGAGAAACGGGCACTGGGTTGCGCAGCTGTCGAAAAAGTGGGGAGGGAAGAAAAAAAAAGAAAAAAAGAAGAGAGGGGGGACCTTATCGACACCGAGATCGCCGTCAAAACGAAACGAAGAAGCACCATCACTATAAAGGAAGAGACTGGAGGGTAAATAGCCCTGGTTTAAAGGGGAGTCAGGTCCCCCGAAGGTTCTGCTTACCGGGGCTGACAAAAAAGAGAGAGGGTGTGAGTCACGTGAAAATGACAAAAGGTTATCGATGAGAAGACAGGTTGAAGAGCGCCGTGGTGGTGAGGGGAAAAACGAACTGACAAGCGTCTGGACATAAAAGAGAGAAGGAAGACACTGGCAGCCTTTTCGGAACTTTCAGAAGAGAAAGGGATCTCCGAGAGAGACACATGGGCGGCAAATGGAAGTTCACCACACCGCAATCCTAACCTGCATAAAGAAAAAAGAGAGGAGGTCGGAATGCAAGGTTTTGGTAGTATCAAGAGAAAAGGGGGACTTGATAGCGCCGCACAGGTCTTAAGAAAGGGGGAAAGGGGTCTGGCAAACATGCAGAGAGGAGGGGGGTGTGAGGTGTCGCGCGTGTATCGAGGGGAAACCAAATGTGGAGGTCATCCAACCAAGAAGTCCGCTCGCTACGAACAAAAGAGTACGGACTTCACCTCTGAGAGGGAAAAGACGAGGCGGCTTGGAAAAAATGGAAGAAAGGGGGGAAAGGGAAAAATCTCGCAGCGCTAGTAAGTATCGAAAAGCAGGCTTCCTTCAAGTTCGATGCAAAAGGGAAGGGAAGGGGTGACCAGGATTAACAAAGGGGGAAAAGGAAAAAAACCGATGTATGCTAGACCTGAGAAAGCCGTGCAGGCAGGGAAAAATCCGAAACTGAACTCCAAAGACACCGTAAAAATTCCAGCCAGCTCATCAACAAGATAAAAAAAAAAGAAGACCTGGCAAACAGAAGAACACGGCAGAAGAATAAGACGAGCAGGAAAAAGGTCAAACCCGGGCAAAACCTGGTCAAGAAAAAAAAAGAGGAAAAAAGGGGGAGACACGCTCGGAAAAGACCGGGCTTGCAGAAAGAAAAAACGCAAAGATAGCTCGACGTCCCAACGAACCATAGAAGGAATTGGGTGGGTCCACCCCCAGCGCCTGCCGAAGGGTGAGTGCACTGGTCAAGAACACAGGTAGCAAGAGATGTTCCACAACCAGACCTCCCGTAGACGAGGACTCAAACATCAAGACCAAGCCAAAAAAAAGACAACCGTGGACCGGAACCACACCGGGAAAAAAAAAAGCAAACTACAGGCGAGGAGTCTATGCTGGCAAGATCGCTCGCTTTAAAGGGCCGAGAGAGCACGATAAGTTTTTCCTGGATTTCGCGGAGAAGCAAAAAAGTACAAAGCCGAGGGGGGTATGAACGAGGGTCATAGCTGCTGTCAAGCAGCGGAAGACGGCGGCTATTGGAAGGAAAAAAAAAGGACGGGGTGATCCAGCACTACAAGAAAGAAAAGTAGGCAAGACTACTGGTGCCCGATAGTTCTGCGAAAGAAAGTGCGTATCAAGTTAAGAGGATGCAGACGAGGCTCGAAAAGGGGGGCTTGCAGATCACGACGTTTCAAAGAAGTAGAGGGGCGGGAGGGGAGGCCCTACACCGGCATGCATCGGGAAAGATCAGGGATCGTTCTTCTAATCCAAACAAGAAATCGTAAAACGGTAGAGAACTAAGGAGGTCGTCTAAGAGAGAGGCGTCTAACCCTCCCCGAGACGAGGGGGACTGTTGCCGAACGCTAGGGAAAAAGAGCCACGTACGAGCAGCCATCAAGCAAAGCTTGGTCGGCTCAGGAAAAAGGAATTCGCTGCAATTTCTGAAGAGAAGAGCTAGAAAAAGGAAAAAAAACGCATTACAAACGGAACAGAGCTGAGCTTCCCTTCAATAGAAAAAATAAAGAGGGGGGCAAAAATCTACGCCGTCGTGTCCTCCTCCGCAAAAAAAACGGGGGGAAGCAAAAAGACGCACAAGACCATAAAGAGAGGAAAAAATCGATCTCAACAAAAAAAAAAAGGAGGGAGCTACAAATAAAATAAAAAGAGGGGGGTTGGTAAGGAAGTGAGGGGAGACAAGTTTAAGGGGCGGGGGTAAGGCGACCTCCTGAAGGTAAAGAAGAAGAAACAATTGCAGGGTGTCTTGACCGGGTTCACATCAAAGAGGGACCGGCCGTGCGACAGAAGGAAAAGACTCAAGCAATACAGCGCTAGTCGAATGCTCCGGGGAAAGAAGAGAGAGGGATTTGACTCCCACGACGAGGGGAGAAAGTGTACGCCGCTGCGTAGGCTTGTCGCGGGGAGCGCCAGGACAATCATGAGGAAGAAGAAGGGAGCGCACTAGGCGCTGATTGAAGCAAAAGGTACATTCTGCGACAAAAGAAGAAATGCAGGGTCTGGGCATGCACAGGACACATCCTCAGGGGGAGGAGGGGCTCGCGTGAAAACAAGGGACAGGGATGGAAGGAGATCTTCACCTAAATGTATGGGAGAAAGAAAGAGGGTAGGTAAAATAAAGGAGGAAAAAGAGTCGGGAGCAGACTGGGGGGTTCTTCGTGATCAAACAGGACAGCACTAGAAAAGCCAACACACCGGGCTCAGCAGAATTACGCCGCATCCGAGAGATTCATCTTACAAATTCTAGGGTGGAAAGTTTTGGAAGGGAAAAGATCACAGGAGAGAGAAAAAAGGAAAACAAGGAGAGGGCTCTTACTTACGGAATAATAGGCGGGAACAAAAAAAGAAGGGGAACGCAGGGGGGGGCTGGGGAGCGTAGACAGACATTGGAGGGTGGGTGTGTCTTCGGCAGGAAAAGAAAGAGGGACCACTGATCCTGTCAGGTGGGAGGGGGGGGGGGGGAACACGGGGAATGAAGCGAGGAAAAGTTCTAAAGGAAAGGCGTTCCGAGGCAGAGAGGAGAGGAAGATGCTTCCCAATTACAGGTGGCATTTTAAAAGACAGTTCTTGGTTGGGAAGGGGTAGACTGCAGGAGGCTCTTAGAGATAGATGGGAGACGTCTTTATTCAGATGGAAGGTTACTTGGGCTCGAAGGGAGAATCTTACAGAAATTTAAAGGGACTTGACGGTAATAGGAACGGGAGTCGTACGTGGCGCAGTGTTCCCCCGCGAACGGCTGGAAGGGATGATATGGGGAGAAAAGAAGAGTGTGTGGTAAAAGGGGGAGGGGGGTCGAAATGTGGAGGGCAAGCTTGCTGGAGAAAAAAAAGACAGGGAAGAAGGTAAAAGGGGCTACAGGAGAGGCATACCAGCGGAATTTGAGGAGTTCCACCATGAGGGAAAAAAGAAGGGGCAAGTAATACGACGAAAAGAAGTTCCAACTCGCGACCACGGGAGGGCTGGGATAGAACAGCTGAAAGAGATGTTGAACTCAAAAATAAGAAAAGGCTAAGACAAAAAGCTGGAAATCGAAAGGAGTACTAGGTATGCTTCAAAGAACTAGGTGGGTGGAATGAAAAACCAAAACGTTGCCGATAATCCTCTCGACAAAGAAAACATATGCACATGGGCCATACAACCGCTCGACCAGCGAAACTGTCTCCGTCAGCTCAAATTACTATACCTTATGGATGGGACCCACAAAAAAGATATTGGCGAACTCGTCGCATCAGGTATATTGGGTGTGTGATTGAAAGGGATACGCCATAAAGGGGGGTAAAAAAGAATCGGAATTACTCTTTAGTAGGAAGAGGGAAAAAGAAGGAAGAGAAAACTGCTGCGCCAGTCGAAGAAAAAAAAAAGTTGGCGTCCAGGACCAAGAAAGGGAAAAAGGGCGTCGTTTCTCGCAGAACCATAAAAAGAACCCCTTCGGAGAAAGAAAATACCCAAAAAGTGAAAGCATTGAATCACCAGAACCGGTAAGACGGGTACAAGAACAAAAAATGGGGGCGCTGCCCAGAACCCAGAGGTGGTATGCGACACGATGAAGGGAAAAGACGTGAGGTAAACGGGGACTGTAATGACAAGAGCAAGGACAGGGTGAAATGCGGTAAGTAGACTTTGGGGAAGGAAAGCTTCTCCACAAATGGGAAAAGTCCAAGCATGACTAAAAAAAAATCTAAACCTAGAAAGAAAAAACAAAAACACCGAACAAAACAAGAGAGCAGTCAAAGCGGGGGTCGGAGTGAAAGGCAAGGGAGGGAATCGCTTGAAAAGAACCAGAAGCTTTGAAAGCTACAAAAAAACAGCCAAAACACCCGCACGAAAGGACGAAAGACCAGAGTTAAGGATGTAAAATCAAACGTCTCGACGAGGGCGAGACATAGCTCTATTAAAGTCAAGCAATGCTGACTTTCGGAGTGAAGAAGGGCTAGTTTGGGGGTCTGTACTCCGACAGGCCCGGTGGGAAAAGGGCAGTCGCCAAAAAGCGAATGCGCGGAAGGGAAGGGAAAAGGAAAAGAAAAAAAAGGGAGAAAGAAAAAAGGGGGAAAAAAAAGGAAAAAAAAAAAGAGAAAAAAAAAAGGGAAAGAGGGAAAAAGAAAAAATCAGAGTTGGAAGAAAGTGTCCGAGCGGGTTGATCTACGGGGATAAGTTGACAATAGAACGCTAAGGCTCTGGTATCCTGAACAAATATCCTTCAGAGATTAGATGTAGCTCAACCTAGCCAAACCGCAGCCTAAAACCCAAGTATCAATAAGGGAAGACGCCCCTGATCGGTGTGGAGAAAAAGGGAAGGGGGTGGTACCCAAACCAGCCGGCTTTTCTTGAAAGAGCAGATCGTGCGGGGCGGAGTAAATGTGGACTCATCGACCTTGTGTTAGCAGAAAATTAGTCCTTCCATGAAAGCGTCGCATAAAAAAACACGTAAAAAATATTGGGGGGTGGGTGGGAGGGAGCAACGTCCTTCTTTTCCGGAAAACAGGGTCTACAATACGCGCGGGGCGCGTCTGTGGGAACAGGGTCATGGATGGGAAAAAGGCGAGGAAGGTCCTAAAGAAAGGTAGGAATACTTAAGCGAAAAAGGGTTAACGTCTCCATCCAGAGTCGCGTTTCGTGCCAGGTCAGCTGCCTATTTCGAAAATAAACAGCATCGTGAACAAACGTCGACTGAGGGCGGGAGCCAGCAAAAGAAAGGGGACTCGGGGGAAATAAGAGACATAATAAAAAAAGGCCGCTTCTAAAAATGGGGGGGGCAATCGGAAAGACAGAAAACCTGTTATCTTGACGGGACGGGGGGAAGGAAAGCCGGCCGAAGTAAGGAGAAAAAAGTCCTATGAGTGTGGAACTGATTTGATTAAAGGAACATCGCGCTTCACCGGCACATGCCAAACAAAGAGAAAAGACAGGAATCCATCCAAAAAAATGGTAAGGGTAAAAAAGAAGGAATGTAAAATGCGGTCAAAATGTATGTAGGGTCGACCTGAAGACGGTCGATCGGCAGCCTTTAAAAAAGGGACGAGACTTGTCGACAATGAAAGGAGCGTCATGCAAAAATTCTCTCGAAAAATTAGGGGGGTGTTAGACGAAGTTACCCGTGAACTCCTCAGACAAAAAGAGTAGCCAGAAAAGAAAGAAAATCCGTGTGTAGCCTCTCTTGAGCACTGTGCAAAACTGAGACGAATGAAGAGGGGTTAAGTTCTGACAATTATCCATCCCGGTGACAAACGAGAGGGAGGCAAGATGCAAAAAACCGGTGCGAAACAAGCATACAAGATTAACCGATTACAGCAATTCAGAGAAGGGGAACCTTACCATATAAATTGAGGGAGGAAAAACATGTCGAGCGCAGAGTTGGCGAGAAAGGTATGTGTCACTTGGAGCTTTGTGGGTAATCGATAATCAAGAGACGAGGGGGGGGAAAAAAGAGGGAGAAGGAAGATGTGAGATGACAAGACAAACAAAGGAAGAAGATCGAGGGAAATGCGTGCTACCACCCTTCTCGTTAAAAAAACGGGAAGACCGGTTTTTGGGGGGAGATGCGGCGTGTAAACAAAAAGAGCGAAAGGCCTGAAGCTTTCTAGTGTCCACATCGTCGGAAAAAAGAGTTTGGTAATACCCAAGACATCCAAAAAGGACGGTTAAAATGAGTGGAATGACGGGGGGGGAACACTAACCGAAAAATTGAGAAAGGGGGTTACCGTTTGCAGCCTGAAAAGAGGAAGGGGAACAATGCTCGCCGAGGGAAAAGCATAGCCTAAAGGGGCACAAAGAACGTTGATAGAAAGATGGCTTAAAAAGAAACGAAGGAATATTACTACCAACAAAACCATGGGGGATGCGCGAGATATTCGAGCAGGAGAGAAGGAAAGATACCAGGAAGCGAAGCGGAAGAGAAGAAGAGAAGCGCAGAAATTATTCGCTCGATAGAGAGAGGGCGTTAGGGGGGCGGCCCAGGGGGGTTGCGGCAAAAAAAGAGAACGAGTGTGTGAGGGGGCAGAGAAAAGGGTTGAAAGGGGTTAAATGAGGAGGGGAGGGAAATATCTAAAAAAATGATAGGGGAGAATGATTTTGAAAGTATTAAAGTCAGAATAACCCTCAATAAAAGGTCAGCGTAATTCCCGAGGCGTCGAGCACTGTGAAACGCGCAACCTGACAAGGCAAACGCTCAAAAAAAGAATGTTATTTGGCGAGGGGAAAATTGGATACGAAGAGAACCCAAAAAAGACCACAAAACTAACAAGAAAGAAAGGAGGGGACAGACAAGATGACGGAGAAGAATTAGCGGGGTAGATCGGCCGGGCAGGGAGAAGAAGCCTAACGGAGGGAAAGGGCGGGGGGAACGGCGGATGGGGGCTTGCGGATGAGCGGGAGGGGGGGGAGGTGAGGGATGGTTTGGGGTCAAGAGAAGTAAGATGGGGGGTACGTTCCAACCGAACCGACACCGGAAGAAGGGCGTCACGATGGTTGCGGGGGGGATGTAAGGTCATTCAATCAGAAGAGACGTGTGGTCCGGTTGTTGAAAGGGCGAAAGCTGGCTAAGGTACGTTACACCAAAGGGGGAAAGAAACGGATCAATGGAACCGTAAAGAACCTGTAAATTTACCTCAGGGACAAATTATTTAGCATCATAGGCCAGGAATGTCCTGGGGGGGTAGGGAAACAAAAGGTTTCTGCTTGCCGCGAAGGGCAAGAGAGGGGGAGGATGAGTAACCGGGGGCCTTTTTGGACGAGCCATTTTTGATGTGGGGAAAGGGATCATACCGAAGACAGATTGGAGCGGTCCACCTCAAGACTGAAGTCGAAAAGGTTCCCTTATAACGAGCGGCTTGCGCAGTGAAGAAATAGAAATCGGAATAAAGGACGGAACCTGAAACTTTTTTTCACAGAAAAATAGATTCACAGAGTGGCGCCCGGTGAAGGGTTGGTGGAGAAATAATAGGGCTTGGGCTCGGCAAGGGGGAGGCGTCATTGGGGAGAAGTGTTGAAAAATCGGGGGCATAATGCCATTGTGCATCGGGGAGGGGGGCACTCAAGGAGATGAGATCTGACTAGGAAAAGGTGGTGTCTGATGATCCAGCCAAGAAAATCTATTGGCTCGCCAGAGGAGTCCGTACGATCACGTAGGTCTCAGGAAGCTTCGCGTGGTGGCCAAAGTCAGAAGGACGTCGATACTCGTACGCGTTATGTGGGGAGGGGGGAAAAATGCCGGAACGTTCACCGAAGTAGCGAAGACTTGTGGTGCCGCGGAGAGGGGCACAGTATGCAACAAGGGAAGACAGTAAGCCGGAAGTCATCAGGAAAAAACGCCTAAAGAATGAAAACAGAGAAACCAGCAAAATTGACATGTCGTGCAAGCGGAAAAAAGAGAGCCTTCTCGCGTTTTCGCCGGGCAGACGTCTAAGAGAAAGAGGGACGCGGATAAAAATGCACCGGGCGGAAGCCCGGTGGACAACCAATCGCAAGAACGCGAACCACACTGGCAGGTCCGAAACCGCATAGCTCTACCGCGGCCCCCAGAAACGGGAAAGAAGTCAGGGGCTAAATGGCCTACTGGAAAAAAAAGGACCGCAAGCAGTATGATTCAGGCAGGCGGGGTCAACAAAACGCAAATGGAGCGGTAAGATGGGTCCAAAAAATCAAAAAAGGAAGTATCGAGTAGCAACAAAAGAGAACCAACAACAAAGCTCGTGCCGCCAGAGACATAGGAATCTGAAACTCGACGGGACCACACATAGGGTGGACTATGGGGGCCGTGGGTTCGCGGTTCAACATAGGAACGCAAATGGTCACCGACAAGCATTTGATTGGAAAGAAGAAGAGCGAGGTATGTGCGCGTCAGCATGGGGGTCACGGAGCGGCGGGGCACCCCCCAAGGGGGGCCGGGGAAGGGAATGATCCCGGACAAACGCAGGTCACTAGATGGGTTGCCCGGGATATAGGGGCGATCGTTAAATCGAGAAGTACTATGATGCACCAGACATCTCAGAACAACGCTCGGAGGCAACAAAAGAAACGCCTGCGGGCGGCGGAAAAAAGCAGAATATCTGTCCGAATAAAGGTCTATCTCAGATAGCTCGTTATGCCGACCGAGCCTGATTAGGGTCGTCGGGGAAGTGGGCACCAGCACCCAAAAAGACACCTCTTGCTAACGACTTTAAGACACCGTCGATGCCGACCGAACAAAAGAAAAAGACTTCATGCGCAATAGTTCTGAGGGTAGCGTGAAAAGACTAAAAAGCCTGGTATGGGCCGCTTCAAGAAACCTCGGGCAAATCGCTCAGAATTGTCCAGAGCCGGAGCCTCAAACGCAAACATTCGTGGAGATAGAGAAGACCCCTGGAGTGGAAAAGTCCACGATGGAGGAGTGTGAAGTGGGGGTTTGCTGGATGCGGCGGGAAAAAAGAAAGAAGAGTGCCCGCAAAAGGGGAGCCCGAGGGGGGGCTTTGCAAGTTCAGAGGACCTGGCCGGGATCGACGTACGGGACTCGCACAGAAACTAAAGACGGGTTAATTCGCATTGGAGCGGGAAGCGGGAATTGGAAGACATCGCGGGGGGGTACTGTCAAAGGAGAGGAAACGCCGCGCTGGGGGATTCACTATAGAAAAATCAGCGGGGGTCGCTCAGCGGAAGGGACTGAGTCTACTAAGCGGGAGGGCGGGATCAGGGGGGGCAAGGGCATCCTCCAAAGGAGAGCTTGGAGATGGAGACCGGAGATCAGTCTGCATCGTAAAAAGAAGAGCTAAGTTCAGGGCGCGCAGAATACAAGGACCAAAAACTGGGCCTCCGTAAGGGTACTTCAGCGAGCCATCGGCAATGGCATAAAAAACTCGGGGGAATACCGCATCAAGAAACACGAGAAAGAATCAGGAATCAAGAAAAAAGGAGGACAAAGGGTTGCGTAAAATCTTGGGAACAGCGAGGAAACAACATAAGAGCAATTACATCGAAAAGTTCTATGCTTGCCAGCAATAGAGGAGCCTTTATGTTGGCTGGTGGAGGGGAAAAAAGAGAGGTGGCTTGCGGACTTGGACGGGGTTATGTCAAGAGGGGGGGTCGATCTGTGGTGAAGAGGTGCCGCTCCAGGCGGTGAAGAGGCGTGAGGAGAAGACATGCGCTGGGGGTTGGCCAATTGTCGGGAACATCTTGGCTTTCTTGTGGGATGGGGAGCTTTCGATGCTATAGAAGAGACAAAAGGACAAGGAGATGAGGAGGTTTTCAACATGGCAAAACAGTGTTTGTCGTGAGACAGAGGAGGCTCAGTTTCGACGAGGGGAGGGAGGCAAATTGTACAACGCTCTATATCACGCGTATTGATTATAAGGGAACGAAGTCAAGAATGATCTGGGGGGGAAGCTTTCACGCATTGAGACAGAGAGTTCATGCAATACCTCGGAGAGAAGGAGAAGACATTACCAAGACCTGGAGCTGACCCTGCCTGACTTGCCCGCGGAGGGGGGGAAAAAAATATCGTCTGCTTCGAGATAGAAACTGAAATATTTTTGTGCTCGAGTCGGAAGAGAGAGACTAAAGACCCAGACATTAACTTCGTGAAGGTCTTCGAAGGTAGACGGAGGTAAAGAATTTTTATAAAAAACTCCACAACCTGGTACCTCTTGACGAGAATGCAGAAAACTAACACCGGGGCAGACACCAGGACCAACTCGACTTAAAGGCGAGGGAGGGGAAAAAACCAATTAAGCCTGGCCTGATGGAAAAAACCCGGGCAAGGTTACCCGCTGCACGTCAGAGTAGGCTGGGTCTGGAACGGTTCCACTCTTCGATGAAAAGTAGGCGCCAACGCGCGGAAGGGAAAAAAAGCTAAGAGGCGAAACCCGGGCGAATTCGGTGTAAGGACTTTCAGAGGGAGTAAAGGGGGCTCTCCAAAAAAAACCCGGCGCAAAGAGAGAACGGTCATTGTCAAGAAGGGCAAGCACCCCGAGCGCGTGGCCGCGCAGCAGAACAGTGCGGCGAAACCCGTACCCCCCGGGATAGTCAAAAGAAAGTTGGGGGAAAAGGTGGACAAAGGGAGAAACCGGTACTTCGACCGTGCTGAACGGGAAGTCCGGTGACAATTGCGGTGTCAATTCAAATAAGCGGGAATGGAAGCCCGCGATGCAGACAAAAGTGACCAGAGACCTACGCGTAAACAGGGCAACAGAAGAAGCACTTATCAGGTGGCGGGCCGTGAAAACGTCACAATCTCGCGACAAAACAAGAAGAATAAATCACAAATCCTTAAGCATACGCAGAAAACTGTGCGATATCGCATAGCCAATCAGGTAATGAAGTGTAAAGGGCCGCGCCGATACTAACCTAAACAAGGATTTTTTTTTTTTAGATTGAAAGTCAACGAACGTTAGTAGGGGGGGTAGAAGTAGGTACCTCGTCGGGAAGTAAAAGAAAAAAACGAAAGAAATCGTCGTGCAGGAGATGAGAAAAGGGTGGAATTTTACGCGGGAAAGACCCGAGTCGGAAGGAGAGGGTATCCGAGGCCGGGACAAACTTATTCCAGGCATTGGGTGAGACCAATGCCAAAACGAACAGGAAAACACATTTCAAAAATTCAACCCAAAAAAACCCGTCGGGGTTGGCGAACAAAAAAGGGGGAGGCCTCCCCCAAAAGAAAGAGTTGGGAAGGTCAATTGACGAGCGCTCCAAGGGGGCTAGGAGGAGAGGGCAGACTAATCACCTTGTTATCTTTGGAGGGAACAAAGTCCTTCCAAGCGGGTCGAATAAGAGCGCACGGATAGGAATGAAAGTAGGCTTAAATTCCTTCGGGGACATCAGACGGCGGGAAAAAGAGGGGGGAAAAAAAGGGGGATCTGATGAATTATGAAAAACGGACATGTGGCTAAGATTAAAAATAACGCGAAAGGATAGAGCAAGCCCGATTTGGGGCGTGACGGCCAGAAGAGGAGAGGAGAAATCAACTTCGGGTGGAACGAAGCGCGGGAAAAAAAGGCCATTAGATTTTTGATCAAAGGGGAGCAAGGGTGAAAAAAACTCAGATGGCCGCGGAGGTAAAGAGTGCAAGCCGTAATATAAAGAATATCTCGGGGAACGCCGTTCCGGGAGAGCGGGGGGCGGGCATCAAAAAAGGACGTTGTCGCCAAAAAAAAGGTCGGAAGGTGCTTCGTTACTATAAACGATAGACGTCTGGAGGAATGGAGACGCAGCGACACAGGTTGGGGGGGCAGAAAAAAAAGGGTAAGGTACTTCAAGGTATGAAAGGTTAAAACTTGGGAAGATGTAGTGGGGGAAGATTTGAAAAGGCCTTGACGAAAGGGAATGGGAGGACGGTCAGTAAAACGGTCGACTCGTAACCAACCGTGAATGGGGTAGAGATGACAGGGAGGATTGGGGGCGTAATTACAAGACAAACAACAACACCGGGAGGGGAATCGGGTGGGTTAACCTCGCGGAAATGTAGGAAGTTAAAATTGTGTAAGCGTTTCGGCAAGAAGACAGTCGTACCATTCTGCACAGGAAGGACCGGCGCCCCATCAAAGACGGTAAAGATGATCACAATGAGAGAGGGACAGATACGGAGGGGGGGGGATGAAAAGAGAGGTCGACTTTGTGCAAGGGGCAACATTACTGAAGGGCTTTTTTAACTGGGGGATCAAGAGACAAGCCTATAGACGTGGGGGGGGAGAGGTGGATAAAAGGAAAAGAAGACTGGTGCGCGTGCGGAGAACATTCTTTAGAAGAAAAGAAGCGGGTGGGGGGGGAACACAATGGATTCCGGAGATTTTACAACAGTCGACACCCGACGTAGCTAGTGTCGGGGGGGAAAACACAAACAAAGTACGAAATTTGGTTTGAAGATCAGTAATTGGGGGGGGGATGGATTGAATAGGAATCTGAGGCACACAACGTAGTGTAGCCCGTGGGGGAATACATAGAAGACATGCTCAGAAGGGATGAAGAAAAAAGTTCACAGCATACGTGCTAGAAGCGGATGGAGGAAAAAAGGGAACAAGAAGTGGTGGGGGGGTTTAAGCCAGCCAACACCACTAACAGTGGACGAGAGGAGAGAAGGAATGGTATTAATTCATAAGTGCGAAATAACATGCAAAGCGGGAAGAGGAAACCTACTAGGAAAATTTCATCGCTCGTACAAGAACAGACCGAGGGGACGTAAGTACTTGTTCGCCAAACACAAGTGAACGAGTGTTTTGCAGTGGGGGAAAAAAGGGTGTAATGTTGTGGCAGTCTAAGGGGTTGGAAAGTAGATAGAGTGGTATAGTTTGTCCAAGTTGGAGCAGAAACTGTCTCCTTCTGGAAAATTCCAAAAAAAAAATGAGAACTCTCTCTGTCAGAAACAAACACGAAAGGAAAAACTAAAAGAAAAAGATTGATAGCTGTGGCAGAGAGTCTCGGGGGGTGGGGGGGAGGATGAAAAAGAAAAACGGGAGGAATACAACAATTGCCTCACAGAAGAGCTTGAATGTTAAATACGCTTAGAGGAAGCGTCTAAAGGATCAACAGGAGAGGAAAAAACATGCTGTATTATGGGAGAAATAACAAAGAGACAAACGTTGCTGATTGGGCGGTAGCGAAGCTAGTGAAGCATGGGGGGGGGGTCAAAACAACAGATGGTAGCTGGGCCAACGGACACCAACTATAATGGCGCTTTGCGGGGTGGTTGGGAACATTAGGGTTTGTTTCATCGAGGGGTCTGCAAAATCGCGGGACGAAGTGCGAAGAGAAAAAACAACCCGGGAATGTTCCAAGGAAATGATAAAAGTTCTCTTAGGCAGCCGTCCGCGCGGCTTGATGGGAAAATCAGCCTTTGACATCATCGTGTCGGTAAATATGCCGGGGGGGGAGGGGGTCAAAGAAAAAATTTTCTTTTGACAGAGACTCCGTCTCGGGGTGGAGTGGCAGGCACAAGGAATTTCTTTTTGAGAGGGGCTGGAAGGAGGGGGTTAGTTATAAAGAAAAAAGGGGCGACTAGAGATTCCACATTCGTAAACCACCCTGCGCCCGGTGCAAATTTAAGGTCCGGCTTCGGTTGGACTGTAAAATAAAAGAATCAAAGAATAACGGGAACTGGGGGTTAACGCCCAAAGTGCAGCTCTAGTGCAAAGGGGTCCGGGGTGATAACAGGGGGGGGAATGGAAATGGCGCGGCCGTACGGCGTCGGAAAGTAAGTTGTTGTGCATGGGGGCCAAAGAAATGCCTGGGCCGTTGCGAATGTCGAAAAAAGGGGGGGGGACACTTTGGGGGCAACGAAAAACCACTCGGAAAAAGGGCTCGGACAAAAGTCAGGAATCAACAAAAAAAGACGGAGAGAAACAACAACTGGCCAGTAGAGGGAGGAAAGGGCCGTACTGGAGGTTATGGGTAATCCGAGGAATTATTCCTTACAAGCTGTAAGATGCATGACTGGAAAAAGTACTTTGGGCCTTACAGGCTAGGCCATGCCTATGGAAGAGACAGGGGGATGCCCTTGCGCAGGAATACATAGGTTTTGAAATCCGAAACGCAAACGAATCAGGGCATTGCCATGTATTCAATCTCATCAAATCCGTAGGGGAGACTTGATTCATAACAAGAAGGACAAGTGCAGAAGGAAAAAAAAAAAATACGTCGATCAGAAAGGGCCAACCTTCTCAACGGAAAAAACGCGGCATTTGACAACGACTAAAAAAGGATCACTACCTTGGCGTTCAGAACAGGCCATTTAAGAAAATACGGACAAAAAAAAAAAGCCGGATGCTTTCCCATAAAAAGGTGCCCATCCCAGACCGTCCATGGAAATCCCTAAAGAGGCAAAATGGACAAGTGTGCGGATTCAACCTCTGAAAAACAAAAGAAGAGCAGGGTCATATCACCTGGCCCTACACCTCGTCCCCAAACCTAACAAAGGACCAACCACAGAAGAGCACAAGAAAACAAAACAAGGGATCATGCGTATATAGTGCCAGAACTCCGGGACACATGAGTCAGAGAAAAAGATAAGGGGTTGGGCCGTTCGGACGTAGTAGCACGAAAGGGAAACGTCGCACTTTAATGGTGCGGCTCCTCAGCAGGGGAGGAGGGGAGGACGGGAAAGCGGGAGGTCTTGGACAATTAGGGCGGACAGGGGATGGAAAAACTGGTGCCGTTGAACCGCAAAGAAGTGGGTCACTCATAGGGTGGGCCGTTGACAAAGCCATTTGATCATATGGGGGGAACGAGGCTACCAGACTCTCTAGAACGAAAGGAGTGTCAAAAGCGGGAGAATCGTTCTACTGGGGACCAACCGGGTGAATGCAGCCTACGTCGTAAGAAGGAAGACAAAAAAATCTAAGGGCAAGGGGCCCATAAATCCGCAGGGTGAGGGCGATCTCGATTTGCATCCGCGAACGGCCATAAAAAAGGTCTGAGGGGGGGTTACTCTCGTAACTGAAGACGAAGAATGTCCGTTCCAAAAGAAATGAAGCAGAAGGGATTGAAAGTCGCAATGCTGCTATTTCTGCACGTAGCCAAGTCTATAAATAAAAACCTCCCGTCCTTTCTCTTATTGAGGGGCCCTGCAAGAAAACCTCTGGAAAAGGAGGGCCAATCTGGAGGAGCCGCATCCGAAAAAAATGGGCCTAACACATATTAGGGAAGAGG
>Ga0179593_1494624_pt1 | contig 21399 bp, 21 predicted proteins | sample CZODoug2_1_08_16_FD_185931 | JGI IMG/M metagenome (GOLD analysis project Ga0179593, IMG submission 185931) | Vadose zone soil fungal communities from Angelo Coast Range Reserve, California, USA - CZODoug2_1_08_16fungal (PacBio error correction) | ecosystem: Environmental > Terrestrial > Soil >...
CAACCTTACTTGTAGGATGATAGCTGTTACACTGCTTTATGGAGACCAACTCACTGAAGCCAAAAAAACTCTGACAACGGCAAGGGAGGACAAGGGAGTCACAATCAGGGAAGGGGGTGCCCAGCCCAAGGTTCTGTCTAAAAGGGGAAAATGTGATCATGCATATTCCGTAGAAGATGACGATCGGAGACCTAAGAGCATACTAGGATTGGGTGGATTTCCAGCGGCTTACTGGGAAAAACATGGGACAAAAAATTACAGAGGATTCGATAGAAACTGGCGGCGGGGCACTCGAGTTCTCGAACTTGGAATCCATGGCGACGGGAACAACGACTGACTACTCAAAGGGCAGGGTCATAGCACGCACCACCCGAGACCTTTGAAATGGAAGATAAAAACAACAGGAACAACGTTAAGGGGGAAGGCTGGAGAAACAGATTAGGAAGTGGGAGTTCGGCTGAAATTTCCGACTTACATTAAGGAAGGGTGGGTTCCTAGTGTCATACTCTAATCGACTAAACGCTTATAGAAAATATAGAATTATGAGCGAACTGGCGCCAAGTTTCCAGGCTTAAGGTTTCACCTGTGAGAGGAGCGCTAACAAAGGGTCGCCCCCTTCACGGCACCGGTTGGTTTTTGGGGAAGAGATCTGCGTCACCCGTAATTGGTGGGGGTAGAACGTGGATTAGCCATCTGGGGGGCCGAGATGGGACAGCGCGGTACCGCGCTCCTCAAGGGGAGCTCAAAAATTTTCGAGGCCGGAGAGACGGTGGTAACGTATGCAACAATACGAAGAATCAACATATGACTGCGGGGACGTGCGGCTACGAAAAATGGAAGTGAAGAAAAGCCAGTAAGTTTACTCAAATGGGGTGCAAAGTGCACCGGGGGCACCTAACATCACAGGCAGGGGTCAGAGTAAAGTATGGCAAAAATCTTTGGATGGAAAAGAATTGGGCCGTCTCGTTCAACGTACTATGCCCTTAAAAACGAGGGGCTATTCAACGAAGGAGATGAAGTAAAAAAAGGGGCATAGACACTTGTGAAAAGCGTTCTCTAAAGGGGATAAGGAGACTGAGCAGGTTTCAATACGACTCATTGGGCAGGGACTTGTGGGAGAGCGATGCCACGACCCCAGAGATCCTCCTAGAAGAAAGTAGGATGCCGTGGTACCATGACTGGGGTGTCTTTCAACCGTGGGCTAGGAAAGGCCCAATACGAACTCGGACCGTAAGGAGGATGGCGTTCCATCCACGATCGAGCGATATGAATCAAAAGAGTATCAGCTTCCACATGAACTCAAGGAGGTGGCTTCGTACGTGTTATTCAGAGGAAATTATCAGAATTCTGTACGCACAAAGAGGGCTTTGGACTGTTGTAAAAAGGAGAAAGGTGACGCAGGACATCTCATGACATACACTGCTAATGTAAACTTACCTAGGTAGAGGTGGTCGCGATGGTCACCAGCAAAATCGAGGGGGGACTGACTTACCGCCAACGGAAAAAAGGGGGCAGCCCTTAAAAAGATAACCGCCGTCAAATGGGGAAGCCAACTCTCAGGTGTTTTGGGAGAACACACCGGGGTGGGTACAAAGACCATGCTTCGATGCCTTGCTGAAGTCGATAGTCCAATGGCTGAGAGCAGAAAATCACGTGAAGTGGGTCCCATCTCAAGGAAAAAGGAGGCTGACTGGGCCTCTTCACAAACTGGGTGATGAGAGAAACAGAACTTCTGAGGTTGGGCTTCGTGTTGATTGGCATTTGTCTTAGAGAAAGGAAAATCCCGGGAGGGCCTCTTGCGTATCTTACGGTCCTCAATGAGAAAAAGGGAGATAGAAAGAACACAAGACGATGGCCATAGCCGGGGTGTGCTGTCTGGGGAAAGAGGGGGACAACCAGTAAGTCTTCACGAAAAGAAGTCGTAAGAAACAATTCCTGTCTGTTGGTCGCAAGGGGTGTTTCCTTGCAAAACGTGGGGGGGTGAATGCGCAAACTAGAAAGAAGCTGGACGGTAAAGTGGAATCCAATAACAAAGGCATCCGGACTAGCAAAAGAGGAGGGGAAGTTCTATAACAGAAGGCGAACTAGAGGGCTGGGGGGCGCTAGGGTCAAAGGCTTGGGTAGACAGATTCACCCACTCTGTAGGGAAAGGGGGCGACATGGGTCCAAACAGATGGGCGGGACCGTCATCAAGGAAAGAGTAGAACAGAATTGCGTCACGGGGCACGATGCGAGGGCGGAGAAATCTTAGGGACCGCGTCTAAGAAAGAAGAAAGAAACCAGGCAGTATGTGGCGGACGGGAAAAACGGACTGGGCGTGACGGTTCTAGATGGATAGCACACCACGCAGGTCACGGAGTGTAATGGCTACACTCTCGTAAAATGCTAAGACTACAAAAAGGTTGGAAAGGGGGTGTGTGGTCTGGCTGTCTCCTCTGCCGAGCGTCGCCAGGATAATAAAAGATGCATTACCCGGCAGGAGGGGGACATTAATTCGATGATGTCTTCCACTAGCATGAACCGCCTTTGAATAGGCTTCCTAATAGGAAGGAACATACTAACGTACTACTGAGTTAAGCTGATAACTACTTTCCGGTGAACCCAAAGAAAAGTGGGGGTTATAAAACCGAAAGCTAGGCACGAAAGAAACTAAGAGGCTAGGGAGAACCGGCTTCGCCTAAAGTTCTCCGTCTACTCTAGGGGTAGCCCATGTCGAATCAACTGAAGTTCGAACGCCCAGGCGCACGCCGAAACACATTAAGGAACAAGGACTGCGTCAAGGAAAGCCCGAGAAGTCCTAGGGAACAGTCAAACGGCAAAAACCGAATTCTTAAGAAAAAAAACAGAAGCGAAGTACAAGCGCTGAGGAGGCCGTAAGACAAACAAACATACAACTAGTAACGGGACACAATGTATCATAGAAGAAACAACGAAAATGCCACACCCAGAAAATGATATCAGTCAACAGGGTCCTAGGCTTAAGAGGTAAGTCAAAGGCTCAGTACCGAAGTATGGAGACAAGGGAAAAATATAATGAGTAGAGGATAGGGACTAAAAGGCGGATGGCGAAGAACCTCGACCAAACAAACTTACGAGTCAGCTGCCCAAGTTAGAAAAGCTTCAGCTGAACACAAGAAAAAGGGTGCGAGCGAGACAACATTACCCCGGGCTAACGGCAGACGGCGTTAAAGTCGGTTAAAATTCGTCACGTAACAGACACTTCACGCGAAGGCAGAAAAGAGGGGGAACTCTGTCCCCTAGTGGAGCTACCAACGCATGGGGCGGGACATTACTCACAAGGAAGAAGACGCCCCACCTAAAGCTTCATTGGACAATTTGGGTGGTCAAACCTGACCGAAAATCAACCGGGGTGGTACCCACTAAGACTCATGAGCTACGGCTGGAGCGAAGACTCCCCGGCGACTATCCCTTCAAACAAGGCAGATCCGACTAGGTGACACACAAAACAAGCCTACGCGCCGCGCTCCCCTGGCCGGATCCCGGAGCGAATAGATAAAATCTGTAAAGGTGACTGCCATCGAAACAGAACATAGACGTCACAGAGACGATGAGGCATCACGTTGTCATATGTTGCTGTCAAGCCACCATCTAAAGCCGAAACGCAATCGAGGTACGAGAAGCCCCAAGTCAACGGAGTAAAAGGGGGCAATTGAGCTATACAAACACGTTATAAGAAGGGAGAGCTGATGGGAAGAAGGACTTGGGGTACATTGGCGAAGTACTCCGATGAACAAAAAAACGGGGCGCGGCCCGGTTTGGATAAAAAAAGGTTGAGGCCCGGGAGTGGCCAAGAGATGGGATCGGAGGGTAGTGTCTCGGGCTTGTCGATGTCTAAAACTTAATAGTAAGGCCGCTCGGTTGTGCGGAGGCCAAGCGGGGTACGGAGGGAGGTGGCCGTTATTGAAAGGAGAGTGTTGAGATGCGCCTTGAGGGCGGAGGCCGGACCGGGGAGCTGTGCCATCGGTGGTTCTTCGGGCAGGAGACACTACCCAGGTTGAACGGGCAAGCTTAGTGGGTTTGCTTTATTGCTAAAAATAACTTTCATGGGGAGTTGTATTAGCCTGCGGTAAGGTACAGGGGGAGGACCGATAAGCTCATGTCGTTGGTGTCTGTGGGATGTGTGGGACGACGTGGGAAAAAAAAGAATCAGGAAAGTCTTCCTCTAAATGTTGGTACGGTGAAAGAGAGTAAACATAGTCAGGGAACTGGCAAGGAAGTTTTCACCAGTTGACAAGATTCGTTGCGGTTTTGGGGCTGTCTTTAGGCAGTATTGCGGTCTTCACCTCGGCTGCAAACGAATAAGGCGGTGGGGAAATCTATTTCCGGGTGCACATGGCAGTAGGAAGTTTAAGATCGATTTCTGTGGTTGGCGTTCAGTGGTTAATGAGGGTGGCTCATGGTCAGAAGGGTCAGCGGGAATGATCAAAGCGGTCAGGGGAACAGTCTGGAGACGGGAGAGGAATGCGGATGACTTCTTATGTAGGGGAAGACTGGACCGAACGAGGCACAAGAGACAACGTGGCATCGTACATTGACCCTGTCTAGGGAAGGAACGGGGGGTGGGGCTGAATTGGAATGTCACAAACCAGGAATCGGAGCGAAGCAGGGCGCCTAGCGCCAAGCGGGGTCTTAGGCGCCTCTACGTTAGACAGCGATGTGGAAGGGGCTAGCACCGCTCATGGGGTCGTCACGAGACGGATGCCAGAAAAAGAGAACAGGTAGATATCTTCTTGACGGGAACCACGACCTGCAGGGGTTTATGGGCCGCCGTAGGAATATGGAATGTCCACAGGGGAGATGGCGATAACTGAGTTAGCCGGGTGAACTGGTGCAAAATCGGATAAAATGACAATTAAGGTGGTCAGGGCAGAGGCGCATGACCCACCGTATTAAGCGAAAAGGTGCTAGGAATGGCCGGAGTAAAGAGGAGGCAATGAACGGACCTCCTGACGGACGTAGGCGTGCGTCAAAGTAGCGAAACAGCGCAACCACTCCATGACGTCAGGAACTACTAAGAGAAAAACACGGGGGATGCTTCAGGAGTAGCCGAACATCCCAAAGAAACGTCTTTGACAGAAGAAGAAAGTGCGAGCCCGCGCAGGGTCACGGGCACGAAAACCAGTGGCGGTCCTCGACCGAGTAGGGTTCTGGTAAGCCAAGGGGGACCAACAGTGGGAGCCGGAGGTACCGAAGCCTTGTGAACTATACCGCCGGAGCCAGCCACAAAAAAAAGAAAACGAAACTGGTTCGGAGAGCAGTTGGGAAGCGGGACCGGACGCAAGGTCCGTTCTGCCCGGCAGGGAAGGGATGGATGCAGAAAGAAAGAATAAAAAAAGTGGGTGACCTTTCTAGAATTATACTTTAGGAACTTCTGAGCGTGGGGTGGGGGAAAGTCAAGCGGGGAACGAAAAAGAAAGAGGGCCATAATATTCTACAGTGAAGCTGTCCAGTTGCTTATCGAAGAGGTTGGGAGACAATAGACCGAGGAGGAAAACGTTAAGGGAAAAACTGTCTTCAAACAGAGAGATACCAGGGGAAAGAGAGGACACGCTGATGGGAGTTTCAGACACCTAATACGGAAACCCCGAAGGAAAAACCACGAAGTTAAGGCAACGGGTTTGACCTGGAACTCCATACCGGGGCATATTGCACGGAAGCCGCTGGAAAACGTCCGGCGGGATCTTCAACGGCACGTGAGGTCACATAGAGCCTACGAATTGGCCTTGCGCCCGAAGTGCTCAAGAGTACGGGGCGCGGAAAACGCCGAGGGGTCGGGGTGCCCGTGAAGGGCAGAACAAGGCGCTGGTAGGCAGGTTGGCGGAGTGGGCCACGTATCTAGTGGACGCACGGAGGCTGTGGATCCGTTTGACAGAAGGTAGGGGGGGACTTCCCTATGCTGGTGATAAAGAAAGACCGTCAAGACGAACCTGCGTGCTCTAAATTGCAGGGAAAGCCTGACCAAGGATAGACTCAGCCGTCACATACCGGGGGGAGGAAGAAGGGTGAGAGTACAAAGGGACCGCCCATCGGTGGGGCCATGACACTAGTCGGAATTAAAAAAACCTATCACACAGGAGAAAGACGAAGGCGATGCAGCACCGAAGTTGCCGGAGGCGAGCGCGGCCGACGGTTTAAGGTGCAAAAAGACGAGTGGAAAGGTACTCATCGGGGTCAAGCGTAGGTCGAAAGTGCCCGGCCAAAGTCGGGGTCGGTCTGACTCCCAGGCCGGGGGGGGTAAAACGCCAGAATCAGAGTGCCGCAGGCGGACGGTCAGTGGGATAGGCATGCAAGAATGCAGCAAACCCAAGCCAGTAGCAAAGCAAACAAGAGAGACAGGTCTAAGTGAAGTATCTCGGACCACTTGAATACCGTCCGCCTGAACTCAAAATTGTGCGAAGACCGAAAATATAGGGACGACTTTCAAGCGAGAGTGAGTGACCGTCTTGTTGGGCTTCTGTAGGAACAGGGAACTAACTTAGAAATCAGTCACTAGCATCATGCAAATTTCACGGACAAACAAGGGACATCAAGGGAGTGTAAGCAGAGCGTATAATTTGATCCATTGCTCTCGATGGATCTGATTCTCCATTTGATCAATGGGATGGCTGGAGTATGGGGACGGGAGAGGGGAAATAAGCGCACACAGCATATCATCGGGGGTCCAAGGAACGGGGGGTTATTCCGGTGAAACCGACAGCAGGCGACCCAAGGGGACGTCGTCCGCGGATTTCTCCTGCGACAAGCCGCAAATCTACAAAGAGGGCGGAAGGACCCAGACTTTGCGTAACCGATCCCGACCTAAACGTACCGGTACGATGTGCCCACCCGAGCAAGGCATCACACGACACCAGGTAAATCCGACATATCCGGGCGAAACATATAAACGCCGATGTGTCTAGGGTATAGAAGTGAAGCCACTTTAGGTTAAGGCAATGTGATGAAAAAAAGTGGGGACAGCGCGCTCAACAAGTGCAAACAGTGGAGAGGAAAGGCAAAGACACAGCGAGGCAAATCGGGACATCCCACGTCACTTAAGACGGGGTGGCACGCGGTGGGGAGCATAGACGCTAGTCGTTCTCTCGGGTTCCGACTACCGGGAAAGGAACCTTTATGTTGTCTCTCGAAGACTGGCGGTACAAAGGGATACGGTTGGGGGGGGGGCGTGACGTACAGGGGAGCGCGAGACAGTGTAACTGTTTGCGCTTGCAGGAAAAGAGGGTCAGCGGCGCATCGACCTTTAATCCTGAGGGGACGGTAAGAGCCGGAAGGAAAGGGGACTCACCTAGATTTGCAAGGGTCGGGAAGACAGGACAAATGAAACGGAAGGAGAAATGGTGCAGAAACACTCCGTGGGGGGGAGAAAATTCAACAGTGGACGAAAAGGCGGCAACAAAACACGAATTAGAAGCAGGTGAATGATTTGTGCGGTCTTGTGAAGGTACTGTACTTTGACGGTTATGGGTCCGATCGGGCCTTGGCAGATCGGACTTAAAAAAGCCGGGATGTGCGCATTAAGGGGGGAAAGGTCTCAGACCGTCGCAGGGCGAGCAATGTGGGGAGGGCGTGAAACTGCGTCGGGGAGCAAAAGATTTCTCAAGTGAGCCTCAACTTAAGGGAAAAGGGGGTGTTTGGCGCTACAGGCGTCGGGTGCGGGGCAACAATAAAAAACGACCATGCATAAATAGCAGCTATCTGGGGGCGTAACAAGCTTAGATCTGATCTAATATAAAGGGAGACACGCAACTATGGTGGACAAGGGGACCCCGGGTATAGAAAACCGCAGTACACACGCGGGCAGAAGCGATGCGTCACGCCAATGGGGGGAAGGGAGCGAGAGTCAAAGCAGATATCCTGGCCAGGAGGTAAAATCAGCGGGTTGCGGAGTAAAAGAAACCGGGTGGTTTGCCAGTGTTAGAAGGAATGTCCACGAGGCGTTTAGGGACCGTGCGGGCTTTAACTGGTTCCGGCCGGTGGGAACGCTCATTCGACGACGCTGCTGTCAAGGCACTGCACCCGCCAAGTAGGGGGAAAAGGTTGCGTGGTCTGCGGAAGTCATGCAACCATCCTCGGAGGTAGGGAAATGAAAAAAGACGAGTCACAGCATCTTTCGCAAGGACAGCCTATAAGACCGAAGGGGCAACGAATACAGCGCCGGGTAAAAAACCGGGGACACCCCAGTAACTCTGAGGGAACCAGGTGATCCGGGGGGCGCGGAGGGGGGGGGGGGGGGGGAGGGTCGGGGGGTTGAAGTTTGGGTGGGGGGGTGGTGGGAGGAAGTCTGATCGCGTGGGGATGCGCATAAATTAAGGGGCGTCAGAAAAAAGAGAAGTTGACCGTGTTAAAGGGGCTCCGGATGAACGCAAGGATGGAAAGGGGGAAAAAAAGCGAAAGGTGAGGTACACACACTGGTCAAGGGGGGTTGACAGGGGTGGCGTAGGGATGAGTTAGTGAGACCTACATCATGTTGTACTTGAGACCACTATGTGCTGCGAAGAACATCGTAAAGAGGGGGGCATGTCTGGGGCTCCAACTCTCAAGGACTCTGAGAGAGAAAAAAAAAGTCAAAGTAGAGCTCGTCTGACTGGCATGGGGGTGGGATAAGAGGACACCCTGTTCAAAAAAAAACCGGGAATAGTGAAGCGATGTAAAGGAGAACTTTGGACAGGGTTCACTGGGATGGTAATGCCACAGAGGCGCCCGGAACTTATCATGGCGCGTCATTTCCGGACGAAGGTCTAAGAAACAAACGTGTAGTGGTGACGACACGGGGAGACTTAACAGTGCTTTAAAATTCCTAAGCGGAAGGCTTCGGTAAGAGGTAGGCTACAAGGGGGGGCCATCTTGTGGACGGACCGCAAATCTGGCGACCACCAAGTGTCAGTCGGCAGTGCGAAAATCAGGAAGGCGCGGCATCGCTTAGAGTCCGGAAGCCAAATAGTCATAAAGGAAGAAGAAAAAGGGGGGACGCGGATTGGTGTGGCGGATTCCTCTGAAAAACTGGTGAGGGGGAGGTAAGGGTTACTGGAGGGACGACACGGGAAGTCATTCAGGTCATTTCGAGACGAGATGATACGGCCAGGGAAAAAGAGAGCGGGAACGGGTGGTTGCGATCGCCAGAAAGAAGTGCCCGTTCAATGGCACCGGGGGGGGAGCAGAAATAAAAAGGACCATTCGGGTAGTGAGGCCACTTTAGCAACTGAGCGTCGTAAAACACGGCATGCAGAGCCGGGCGCAGGACAAGAGGCTAACTCTAGAGCGATAAGAAGCGTAGGGTGAACTACACCTGTGGACCATGCGGATCTCAGGATCGGAGTCGAACACAAGACAAAGCAGCTGTCAAACGAGTAAGAGCGAAAGGAAACAAGGCGCGATTAATATCCAGGGAGGAAAAAGTTTGCCTCGCGTGCATTGCCCAGACCACGACGACAACAAAATGACGAGAGTCATGGTCAACTAATGCCTGGTAATTGACTTCGTCGTCCGGGAAGATCTGGCCCAAATGAACAAAATGGCAAAGAGATGATACCCGAGCTAAAGGTATAACGCTACTCGACGAGGGGGGGTGCACAAAGGAACAACCAAAGGACCACCCAAAAGAGGGAGGAGCAACTTACAACGAAAGGACAACGCTTGAAGGCGTTCCCGCCTGCCATTCGGGTTAGGGAGAGAAGTAAACTACCGAGAGGACGACAACGCACACACCCTAAGAGTTAGGAACCGGTGCCAAGAAGGAAGGTGACCAAACAAGAGTTTGACTCGCGAAACCGGGCCACGATTAGAAGGATTCGAGGATTCGGTTTACGCAAGCTGAAGCAATGAATACCCTGCGGGAAGCGGCGAAAACGGGAGGGAAATGCAGTACAGGAAGCAACTTTTAAAGTAACGGCGGAGAATCGGACCAACCAGGGAAACTCCTGGCTCTATGACAAATTAGGGTCGTGGTAACGATGTAAAAGAACGACGGGTTCTAAGACTAAACCCCCGTTGTCAATTGCACCCGGGGCAACGCACACTCAGAGAAGAAGGAGAATGCCATACCCTATCCGGACTACGTCAGCAACGACTACGGACGGGCCAAATGCCCGAAAAGAGTGGGAAGAGCCCCATCTCCAACGGGGGGGGGGAGAAGCTGAAACGGTGTGGAAATAGACAAGACTCTACTTGAACAGCAGCTAACATCGGTGCGGCACAGCATCCGGACTTAAAAAGGTTCTTACAAGAAAAATCAATGCCGAGAAAAGATACGACTAAATAATAAGGTAAGGCCCAACCACTGAGTCCGGGAAATACGACTAAAAGCAAAAAGAGAAAAAGGGGGGGATGAGGAAACATATGTGGGCCACGACAGAAAACTTGGGGGAAGTAGCACGGTGACTCCTTGTGGGAGCGGGGAGCGGACATGGGTTAGGAAGAAAACAGGTGTGTTAAAAACATACAGGGTGATTGGACCGCAAGTATATAAAAGATCATGAAAGGAAAGGCGGTGTGCTGGGGAGTGGCATACATCCAGGGGAAGAAATTTCTAAGAATGGTCGCTTTGGACCAAAGGCACGGGAGGGGGGCATGGCCGTAGGAAGTGGGTGTGCGGAGGCAGAGGTGTATTAAGAAAGAACAGTGGGAGGGCAGATGTACTCCGGAGATGCGAGGGGGGTGGATGACGGTCAAGTGGGGAAGTAGTACAAGAGAGTTTATGGAAACAAGAACTGAGTCGAGACAGAAGTCCCTGCGCGTTGTGGCGTCCGTGTCGACACATTTGGGGAGTAACTTATATACGAGCGCTGGTCCAAGCGAAAGTGGGAAACTCGAACAGCCGTCAGCATCGGAGGGGGTGTGTTCCCGAAAGCAAGGTCAGACCTAAAATTCGAAATAACTCGGTCCGCGCGCAGAAAAAGGGGATTCGCTGTCAGCGGGAGCTGGAACATTTTGGGGCCGAACTCGGGAAAGTGTGGGGGGTTTAGGGGGGGGTGGGACGAAAGGAGGATCGACGGGGTAAGGGGGCAGGGCTGAAAAGATAGCGTCTCACAAGGGTGAGGCGAAGTAACTTTCAGAGAAGCCTGGCGGATCTGAAGGGGACGTCAAAAATGGGGAAGGTGGTGGTTGGGTCAGGGGGATAGGTCGCGGGATCCAGTGTCAGAAAGCAGGGATGAGGAGTTGCCTGGAATCGTAGGTGTGGTGCGAACGGTGCAAGAGGATGAATTCGGAGTCGGGATGCAGGCATGGGGTCCCGGAGGAAGGGCACAAGGATACGAATCGGGAAGGCTGAAGAAATGGAAGAATGCATACAAGCGAGGAGGGAATCAAGTTGTTGTCGCATGAGGTCAAATTAAAGACCTGGCACGTACACGAGGTAGGAAACTGGGGGGGAAATGCGAGCGCGGAAGTAGGCCAGCAAAGGGGGATAGGGCGGAGCTCATATGGGGTCAGGGATACTTGTGCGACTGGGGGGGTCAGGAAAGCTCAAAGGATCGGTGGTCCTTGAAGTCCGTAAGAAAAAGAGGGTCGTAGGGGTATTGCAAAAGAAAGTCAATGGGGGGAGCGTGCCCCGTTAGAAAAAAAGGGCGAGCTAAATTTTCGCGTGGGTACAGGGATCGTGGGAGAGGATAAAACAAGATCCAAATACGAGCACGGGGCGTTGGGGGAGTCTGCTCGAAAACCAGGGCCCGGTCGCCAGGGCAAGGGAAAAGTCGAAAATCGCCAACGCCGAAAACGGTCTAAACCCGCTCGATGGACTATTGTCCGGACGGCTGGGGGATTGAAATGCCACCACGTAACAAATTACAATCGGTCTTGAGACCGGGACGAAAACCATAGCAACCTCAAACATTGGAGGACAAGTACGAAAGAACCATACGACCACATCGAGATCCATAAACCGTGGGGTTTTTCATAGACAAGGATAGACGTAAACAGATGCCCTTCTGTCGTTCAGTCCCGTAGGCCAGGCCCAACGCTGCAGGTAGTCGGGAAAGGACACGAAACGTGATAAAACTAGACAGTTGCTGTCGGGCTCGAAGGGGAGAAAAGGGGGTAGCACGCCCTCGACCGGAAGGGCATAGACAGATTATGACGAATAAGAAGACGCATCACGTCTCAGACCAAGGGCCCTAACCCATTAGAGGTGCTCGAACGGTGGGGTAAATGCTCGCGGGACAAACAATACATAGTCAGAACAGCAGAAATGGGAGGGATTGAGGCACAACCCGAGGTAACCAAGGCAACTAGAGTAAAATTCCCTTGCGTGAAAGGAAACATGGAAGGGACAAGTCCAAGGAAGCAGAGAGGCTCTGCGTGCAGACAAAAGGAGTCCGTGAGGCGAAGAAGGAGGGTTGTATCACAAAGCAAGACGGCAACAAGACGAAGTGCACGCGACTAAAGACAGAGAAAAAAGTAGTGGCAAGAAGGGATATGTCTCCGGGAAAAAAAAAAGATGTTGTCCTACAAAGGAGGGTACGAAACAAGAAACAAACACCCGTGGGTCCGAATAATTAACAAAACTCAAAGGGCAAGAAAGATAAGAGGTCAGGCGCGGATCTACTCCGAATGCACATGATGCGGCACAATAAAATTGGCCGGGCCAGTTATCGCCGATTTCCAAGGAAACACTACCAGCCGGTCGTTTTCCGTTGGGAGGGGAAAGCGCGGGAGGCAAGGACTGAGGACGGGGCGGAATCGCGGAGGCAAGAGACCGACGGAAAGCGTTGTGATCACACACAGAGGGATGGTCATCGGGCAGCCGACCAACCTACACCAGGAAAGAGGTGGGCTAAAACGTTTGGGTTTAGTGACAGTCCCAGATTGATGAGGGGAGCCAGATGGCCCATCCTTGCAAAAAAAACCAAATGTCACAGAAAGTGTCAGGTGGAGAAAAGCGAGTCATGGGCAAAACCGGGGTCGACGGGGCATAACGAAGAAAGCCACAAGCTGGACGGAGTGGTAAGGGGATAAGAAATTAGGAAAGCTAGGCGATCTGAATACGGACGTGGCAGTTGAAGAGAACAAGTTTGGGTACGTATGGTACGAGTATGTCACAGGGTTTGAGAGAGAGAAGGTTCAACAAAAAGTAACCACATAGCGTATTTCTGAAAAACGAAAGGCCGTTTGCAAAGGGAAGACAAGCAGGGGTCGCTGGGTCTGTGAGGGGCATTGGGACAAAAAAAACAGTTCACAAAAACAGGTACAAGATCACAGACGTATTTCATCTAAAGAGAGACACTAGGAGAAAGTCTGTCGTCACCTATAAGTCCAGACTAATAGAAAGAACGACAAACCAATAGGTACTTAGGAAGGGGTAGGAGGAAGGACCGCGACGAATAAGATTTACACAAAAATGCGGGTTGATAGACAATGACGGGCTCCTATCCATAAAGAAAGAGCTTTAAAATGAAACAAGTCGAAGCTGAGTCACACCGCCAGCAAAGGATTGCTGGATCCAAGCAGGGGCAAGGGTGACACTCACGGCACCCCTGCAAAAGTCTTAAAAATGTAGTGAGGATGAAAGCGCTTGCGGAACAAAACGCACGTCGCCAGGGCGCGCGCACACTGAAAAGAATCTGTGGGGAAATGGGAAAAGTACACCAAGTAACCGGAGCCCCAGAAAAATGGAAAAGCAAGGCTGAAAACCGGACTGCAAAGGAGAGAGAGGAGACTTCCATCAAGCAAAAAAAAATTTCCTTTAACGACTGGTTCAGAAGACCATGGGAATGGATAACACAACATAAAAAAATAACTCCCACCCCTGCAGGGAGAGAGTGAAGGGGCAAAAATATGAACCAAGAACAACCGTCGTGCAAGGTAACAAAACATAGTACAATAAAACGAGAAGAGGCGGAAGCATACTTTGCTATTTGCAGGACGGTAAGACAGAAAGGGCAGAGAAGTAAAAGGGGGTTCAGTGGTCCATGGATGCCATCTTCGACGTAATACAAACCAATAGTGGGCCAGGGAGGAAAAGAAAGAAAATATGGTCAGCAAATAAATATAACCGACCAAACTGGGGTCAACTATAACGGAGAGGTGCGGCACCCAGATCAAGCAGAACACATCTGAGAGCAAGAGTGTCGGGACGACGACAGTGCGGACCGTGGTGTGGTCTTGGTCATAGGAGGGGACCTGGATATCCGTGTGGGGGGTGATCGTACCTGGGAGTGGCTCGGTGGGGTACCGTGGGCGGTGGAAAGGGAGAAGACTCGGGAGGCTCTCGTGTTCGACTTTGAATGTCCGGGGGACAGGTATAGAAAACGTACGCAGTGGAAAACTAAAAATACATTGCCGGTTGCTTCGCGAACGGGAATGAAGGGCAAGATCATAGACATCATAAACTGCGGGGGGGGAAGAAGCATTGGCGGGAGGAACCGCCGACTTGACGGAGAATTAGGGTCTTGGGCGCCACGGTATTCAGCGGGGATGGAAACTTGGCACCGGCTGGTCCATTGCCCCGAAAACTCCGGGTATAGAAGGAAGAGTCGAGCTCTGAAGAGGGGGCGGGAGACTGTCAGAGTGAAAAAGGAGGCGGGGAAAAAAAGAATGCGAAGTTGGAGACTCGGATTGGGGTGTGGAACGCGTCCGGGGGGGCGGGCACATACCACGTCAGGAAACTTCAAAAGAATCTTCGCGCCAGTTCTACACATCAGTAGTGTAGCCATGAATGCGATGTGGGGGTAAAAACGGTGCCTGCTGGGGCAATAGAAGTCCTGAATCCCATCGTCAGGGAAGTGAGTCCATGGGTCCGGGCCAATGCGTGGGGGTGGGGGGGGGGTGGGGGGGGGGGGAGAAGCTTTCTTCGAGAAATAGAACATCAACCGCATATCTAGACCTTGAGTTGACACTTTTCAGAAAGGATGGGCTTAATCTACGTGGGGGGGGGTTGGACGTAGACAATGATACAAATGATTTGGAGGGTGACAAGAAAACAAAAAAATCGTTGGAAGGAACAGGGGGTGGATAGTGGGCAGGAGGTCTGACCGACATCTGGACAGGTGGCCAGAAGTACTGCCCAGAAGGGACTAAGTTGGCGCGGGGCACTCGGATGCAACGACATGACTCGGAGCGCCGAGAAAAAAGACGCTGATCCAACAATACATTGAGGAACAAGAACAAGCCGGCCACGCAGCCTCACACCAAACAGAAGATAAAAGAGAATTTGGGGTAAGATCACCAGGGCCAACCATACCGAGGAGTAAGAAGAACACCGCTCGCGCAGGGGGAAAACGAAAGGGGATTCATCATAACCGTGGAGACAGGGCACCGCAGAGAGATGGAACCCGGCCTGTAAATCAGGGCTGCCGCGCCTACGGGAAGAGAGGCACACAATGGTGGATCTGGTGGGGGGCGTCGGTGCCCAGGGGAAGACGTTTGGGGAGATCAACAAGAAGGAAAAGAGGGGTGTTTCCACCAGGTCGGCGTGGGGGGTGGATAGAAGAACTCGAATAACTTTGGTGGCTAGGAGTGTAAAATCAAATAAAAGATGACTTTAAAGGGAAAAGAAGAAATGAAGAAGCAAAGCATGCGTGCCTGGCTGTAAAAATGGGAAGCGGTAAAGTGGATAAAACCGGGATGGGGCGAGGAGAAAACAAAGAAATGTGGGGGGGGTACGGTGAAGGATGGGAAAACAATGCACCCGGAAGATGGTCAGGGCGAGAATTATGAAAAAACACGGCGAAAAAACTTAATAAAAGTGCAGGTCGGCTTATGGTCGAATGAAAAAAAGGGTTGGAACGGATTGAAGTGGCGACGGGAGGGGTGGCAAGAAAGACGTGGCGACAGGTGAGAAGAAAGGGCGCGGGGCACGTAGAGTCAGAGGATCTTACTATAGTAAAAAGGGGTACGACAAATGAGTGGCAGGGGAAGTGTGACCTCGCTGTAGGAAGACCGAGGGCCAAAATACGCAGGAAAGAGAACTAATGCGTACGGGGGTCGGGGCTTGGGGGGGACCTGGTCCTCAATGGTTCGCGTTGGAGGGGGGTAAATAAAGCTGGTTGGGTGACGGTCAAGGACGACAGTAGGAGGAGGTCGAATAGCGCATAATAGGACGCACGGAAAGCGATGTATGTGGTGAGGAAACTGGGTGGAGAAGCTGGCAGGAGAGGAGCTCGGTAAAAACACGGAGGATCCGGACGTTGGGGGAAATGAGGTTCACTCGTAAACAGGCCAGGGGGGCTACTCGGAGTCTGAACGTCCATTTCCCCGAGAATAAGCAGAATGTGCTAGTCAGCTAGCTATCAACCTAGAACCTGTATGGAAAGCCTGTCCTCAGTACAAGAGAGGATATTTTGAGACAGCCAAAGAGAGAGAGACGACAGGGAGGTCTAACGCCAAACGCGAGAATGAGAGCCCTGAGGTCCTCTGGAAACTCGCGGGGATGACAGGAAAGAATAAAACACAAAGGCAAATTCAATTCGCGCAGGGAGATTCGAGGCTCGGAAACTGGGACGTACGGCCAGAAATAGAATGCGACCGATAATACCGAGAAGTGCCAGGAAGAGTCGAACGACTAAGGGAAGCAATACGCAAATCATCCAAGGCACTGGATCGAACAGAGAAAAACCACATTCGAACCACAGACCACCCATCTTAGGAGGGTCAAACGTAACACCGGAAAAGGGGAAAGGAGATTCACCCTGTACCCCTGCGTTTCGTAGAGAAGAGGACCAGCCCAGTGCGAGGGGTCCTCAAGGAGGCGAAAAAAACCAGTCGACAGAAGGTCCTGGTATACCAGGTGAAAGAAGATTACCAGCTGACACAGCTCAAGACGGGGGTAAACTCTCGCCAGACACGGGACACCATTACAAGGTAGTAGAGGGATTCGTTGAGGAAACGGAGGCACGAAAGAAAAGTCTGGGAGACTTCTCCGGCCTTACGGGTCGAAAGGGAGTAAGTGGAACGAAAAAAAGGGGCAAAACTAAATGGGAGCACACATGAGCATAAGCTTCTGGCCTAGGGTCGTGGAATAAACATTACCCAAAGGGAAAGAACGGGAGAAAACACCGCTCCATAAGGGCGACGAAAAAAATACCCGAGCAAGAAGGACCTACCCCAGACATAAGGAATCCACGAACCTAAGCATGCATCCAGATCCCCTGTGAGGCGAAAAAGAAAGAGCGAAGAGAAAAGGGCAGGGACCATCGACATATCCCCGCGACGTCACACAGCATAGCATAGAGGGAAATAAGACGGATTCGGACAGTTTCTTTAGAAAAAGGAACACTCGCGGGACGCGCCCTATCAGATCGGAGGGGATGCAACAATAATGGTCCGGGGAAGAAATGCGAGAGCGAAAACAACAACGGGAAGAAGGAAAAGTAGAGGTTCAGGTGCCCCTATACCGACAGTCTGTGTATCGAGACTCGATACGTAAATGAGCGGGGGAGGGAGATCGAAGGGGTGTGTGGGAGACACAGGTTGGAAAATCCGAGGATGGGACCGCATGGGATATAGGCGGTGAGGCATAAGCGGGCTTGGAGGAGGGGGGTCATGAAGACGGGTACGGGGGCTGATGGAGATTTGGGGAGGCGCATAGAGTGGCCGCCGTGTCAATTGGGGGCTTTGGGCTGTCGGAGCCGGGATGGAAGCGCCTGAAAACCGTGGGGGGCGGCTACAGGGGGGGGAAAGGAGGAAGGGTGTACATCGGCCGGGGATGTTTGACACGGTCTCAAGTTTGGAAACTACCAAGTTAAAAAGAAGGTGAGGCCGTGGATAGCGTTGACAGGGGAGAAGAACTGTGCGGGGGAGTAGAAGGAGGGGAGCGGGCCTGTGCTCAAAAAAGGATTACTGAGCAGGGGGGTAGGGGGGGGGTCGCTTATTGCCCCTTTTCAAGCCGAAGACGCGAGAAGAAGGGACGACTCGTAATTTTGGAGGCGAGAGACCTAGTAGGAGACTGGTATACATGGAGAAGGGGAAAAACTCGGGGGAAAGGAACTCGGTTAAGGGGGTCGGGGTCGTGTCGCGAGGACATATCGTCTACAAATCATGGCTTACTCATCAACTTCCGTGTGAGGTGGCGTTATGGATGTATTGCAATGAGTGGAGGTACTAAGTAAGCCCGCAGTAGGTGATGTTGGGGCAGGGCGAGGAGACGAACTGCGGGTGTGGGGGGCATAGATCATGTGACCGCAGCTCGACAAGAGAGTAGCAAGGCAGAACCATGAGTGTAAGGGGAGGGAAATGTGGACTGGAAAGTGAGAATCTGCGGCCCGGGCAGAGGGTATGTGGTGACGATCAGTCAAAGGGGTGGCAGGGTCAACCGTGGGTGGGGGTGGAGGACGGGGTTCGCCGGTGACTAGAGTGACCAGTCTCACGATGATCGGTGCGGAATGTGTGTGCGCTGAGCGCCGAGAGAACAGCGCGGTAAAATATCCCTTAGAAGGGGGGGGAACGCATCTGCCGTGCCGACGAAGTCCACAGAAGTGCTGTCATCTGCCAAGAAAAACTAGGGAGGAGTTCAAGGTGTGGGTACGTGGCAAATGGTACGGAGGGAAGTAACGCCGGGACGTTGATAAGACTACCCGGTCGAGAAATAGGCTTCCACAAGCGGGCACTTGGATAACAGGTAGGGATGAGCCGAGTAGTAGTTACCTTCAATCGAGTGGGAGGCCCTGAAGGTCGGGGCAAAAAACTCAGGTATGGAAATTGACGAGGCGGTTATATCATGAGAGGGGACACGGGGTAGAAAAAAGATTATCAGAATCCTTGACAGGTTAAGGCTGTGGGAGACCAGCTCTAAAAAGGGCACAATGTAAAATCGTTGGTCCTAAAAAAGGGGGGGCAAGAAGAAGAGTCTGCCAAAAAAACCGATTCAAGTTTTCGGACACTATAACTGATATCTTTTCTCCATAGGGACGGACTGGCAAGTCAAATGGTTAGAAAAAGAGGGACATCGGACACCGAGCAAACATTGAACAAAGCACGAGAACCCTCGATCTATGCCTCTGCTCTCGCTTGGAAGACAAAGGACTCAACAAGCACGGACGTATTTCGGCCACCTTAGGCTAGGGAGAGAATGAGAACCATAAATTTTCCGGGGAGAGTAGGCTACCAAATCACCCAGTCAGAGGGGGGGTGACTTCCGAAGTACCCGCACGAAAAATCCGGAAAATGGGGGTGGGATGATAGTGTCCGTGATAACCGCCCACTCTTCGTACGAAAAGAGGACCATCGGTACACAGCGAATGGGCGTCACTGTGTAATGGGTGCCAGGGGACGCGTCGAGGGGGGGCTAGGAGAACTACAGATGGAAGCCACGGGTCGAACCGGTAGAACTGAGAAGAATTGTGCATCATACTAAGCGGAAACAAAAAGTTAAAAGAACCGGCACGACACAATAAGCAGTAGTCGTCGAAACGTAATACGAAAGTAATGAACTGAATATCCCAGACCGGAATTGGGAATTGAGGGGGTTAACCAGCACAGGCGCGGTACGGGTGATCAAATGTTCGCCTAAATTCAACAATAGGGGGGAAAAAAAAGGAAAAAAAAGACCCAGAAGAGCCGATATGATTATACAGTGAATAGAGAATAGCAACAAATGAAAGAAAAGGGAGGTCCCAAGCTGATGAAGACACAAGATCAGTGGACACGAGCGAAATCTACTATAAGGGGGGAGTCCGCTACAAATGGCACATACAGCACGGAAAAAAACCAAGCGATCAGTGACCATGCCCGTGTTTGAACGAAGGGAGACACACCACATTAAACGGGGCAGACAAGCTCAGCAATGTGAGAAATCCGGGCAGATCCAGAGGTCCCAAAAGTGAAATCGCGGATTCAGAAGATAAAGAGTTGGGGCGAGAGAGAAAGCTATATCAAGAGATCCAGGTCTTCTGGACAGCGAATGGTAGGGGGAAAACGGTGTCGTAAACGGAGATTGAGTTAGTGGAGTCCGAGGGGACCTCTGATTGCAGTTCTCCAAGAGACGTGTCAATGATGCTTTAAAGTGAATAAGGACAAGAATCAAATATAAAAGATGGGTATCATCGGCCCGACTGAAGAACAAATCCGACCGGAGTGGGGTAGGTCAGACGTTCCACAGATTGTATTGTAAGTTTACCATCAGTTCACCGCAGATAGACCCAAAGGTGTACAATCCCCTGTGAGAGAAACGGCGAAATCTTGACCTGGCTATGATGATAACCTCACACCCATTAAAAAGAAAGAACCAGCGCAGCGGATTATCTGTAGCAGTCATTCGAGTAGAGCGCGGTAAGGATGTCTGGGAAGAATCGGTAGGGTGGGGGGGGGGGGGGGGGGGGGGGGGGGGGGGGGGGGGGGGGGGGGGGGGGGGGGGGGGAGAGTACACGTGGAACACCATTGAAGAGTGACCAGGGTCATCTCGCGATGTGCGATTGCCTGTATGACTAAGCAAAATGCAACTAAGGGGCTTTGGAGTAACTGGCCAAGGAAGTGCTAGCTCGGCAGAAGGCAGGCTTGAACTGTGGGGCGCTTGGGGGGGTAAAATGCCCAAGGCAGGCTCAAAAAAAAAAAGGAGACGAAGGGAAGCTAGCACTGAACTCTTACCGGCGTCAACCCATTCCGACGATGAACAAGAGCGAAGCCGCTCTTATATGACAATTGCAGGCTAACACAGAGGGTTACAAGGGGCTAAGTGACAGGAAAGAGAAAGAAAAGCACAGCAAGAAGCATGAAGGAGGAAACCGTCCTCCGGATACAAGGAGGGTCGTTACAAACCAAGGCTTTCAAGCGTTCTTATCGAAAATACATTGAGAGTGAAGATGGAGATTGCCTAGAAAAAGCGGAAAAAGGGGCATAGACAGATGATCTATTTCCCAAGAGTGAGGGCAGCCCGGGGAAAAAAACTTCAGAACACGCGGGACTGTGAGGGAGAAGAGTTTGTGCGACGAGCCCGAAAACCAAGGTCTACGAACGTAAGCTAAACCAATCCGTCAGAAAAAAAGAAAGGATCCCCGTCTCAGGGGAAACCTCCAGTCAACAACAATACCAGGTTCAGGGACAAGGAGGACGGCCAGAGTAGATCGAATGTTGACTTGAATCAACACAGGAAAAAAATATCAAAAGAAAGGAACGGGTTGGGGAAAGGTGCAATCGATATGGCAACAAAAATAAAGTGGTGAAGAAGAGTGCCGGCAGGTAAAACCACCGTCCGAATCAGGACAGGTCGGGGGGGGCACTGTGAGAAAAGAGAAAAATCCGCAGTAGCCGGAAAAGGAAGGGGGGTGTTCGCAAACAAGGGCCCTGCACAATGACGTTGTTAGTGGTTGCAGAGCGTGCATCCACTGATCCTTTTTGGGGGAGAATGAAGGGGATGCGAAAGGCGGGGTCACCTGTTGGCGACTGGCAAAATGAGCATCTCTGATGGCGGGAACCAAAACGCAACGTGGGCGACCTTTAAGTATTCTGTTGAAGGGA
>Ga0179593_1490868_pt1 | contig 21397 bp, 39 predicted proteins | sample CZODoug2_1_08_16_FD_185931 | JGI IMG/M metagenome (GOLD analysis project Ga0179593, IMG submission 185931) | Vadose zone soil fungal communities from Angelo Coast Range Reserve, California, USA - CZODoug2_1_08_16fungal (PacBio error correction) | ecosystem: Environmental > Terrestrial > Soil >...
GGTAATGGAACGGGGAAAAACATCAAAAAGAAGGGGTCATCGTTTTTGGGAGTAGGTCAAGACAAAGACGATTTGTTTGACGTGCAAGGAAGTTTATCACTGGAAACTTCAATTGGGGTTCAAAGTAAAGGAAAAGTCAAAATGAAGAGGGGTCGCAAATGACATCACAAAAGTGGGTAAAAGATAGCAAAGGAATTGAAAGCAAAACGTCGACTGTTTGGTAAAAAAATGTTTTCATAAGCGTACATAAAAGAAAGCCGGGGGTGAAGGAAAATGGGGGAAAAAAAAACTTCTGGCCGGGACTTGTGCGGCAAAAATTAAAAAAACATTAAAGAACTGTAAGACTTTCAACGAAAAAGGGAAATTGAAAAAAGCCGCCACCACCAGGATCGCAACTTCGTTCATAACACGTGAGGGCTTGAACGTTTCAACCGGAACAACAAGATAGTATGAGTTGACGGAAAAAAGTAAAATAAAACAATAGGGAGTCCCGAAAAGTTCGACCATCAAATGGTCGGCTATCAAGAAAAACAAAAAAAAAGTTTCCAGACACCCTCCCAAGTGGGGCAGTTTACGAGAGGGACAAAAAGAAACCGGTGGCAGGAAAAAAACGCCATGCTTTTGTGCCTCCAAAAGGGTCCGGAGAGAAAGTACGCAAAACAAAGGAAGGGTGTCGCGTGAACAAACCAAGAAACACCCTTAGACCGTTGAGAAAAGAAAAAGAAAAGGGAATTGATCAAAAGGGTAATGACAAAAGGAGTCCCAAACACCGGAGGGAAAAGGGTGTTGGGACGAAGGGAGGAAAAACAGTAGTTTCCCCTTGGGCCAATAGAAATAAAGGAAAAAAAATTGGAAATGGGGGGAAAAAAGGGAAAGGCTGGTTTCGGGAGATCTCAAGCCAGGTGGAAAAAAAAAACAAATGGATGGGACCCGAGGATTCGCCTAACGCAAGAAAGGGGGGCAAACAAGGCGGGGAAGGGAAAATAGGGAAAAGAGCGTCCGCGGTGGGGGAGAAATGTAGGAACGCGAGAAATCAACAGTGCCAAGTCATGAGGAAAGTGAAAGGTTTGTTGCAACTACTTTGGGACAAAATGGGACTGGGAGCAGTTGTCGGAAAAACATTGTGAACCTTTTTGAAATGAAACCATGGAAGAAGGGGGTGGGGAAAAACCAAAGTTTCATTGGGAGCCCCTCTGAAGGCATCACATAAAGAAAACAATCGATCTTGCCCAGTAGTTAGGGGGAAATACTGGGAAAAGGACTTCAGCCTAAAATAGGGGGGGGGGGTCGGGGTCAAGAGTCCGAGAAATCATCAATGGAACGTGGGGGGGAAAAAAACGGTAAAAAGGAACACAGATTTTGGGTCCAGGGAGAAAAAGACGTGTCTAGGTACCCTCTTGAGGGACTCCAAAACTCAGTCAAAAACAGGACACGGGTTTTAAGCACGTAGATTGAAGGGAAGAAAATGACCCTGCCGAAGAGGCCAGGTCTGGGGGACGAGTCCGGGGGGGACAAATCGAGAGGCCGGGGGGGGGCAACTACGCCATACCAGTAACAGAAAAAAAGAACCAGACCTGCACACACGGCCCTCAGAAATTTTGGGGACAACCGGAACGGCAATAAAACATCCATAAAAAAAATTGGGAAGAAACCTAAAAAGGTTTTGGGAGGTGGTGTGAAGCAAAGATACCTCCAAATGGGGCAAGTTAGGGGGGGTGGGGGGAGGATGGGGTGGGTTTCCAAAGGGCAAAACGTGTTCACAAGAAAACCCCATGAACCAGGAAAAAAATGCCGGCACGTTAGTAATAAAAAAAAAGAAAAAAAATGACCTTTAAAATAAAGGTGCTTGGGCGAAAAAAAGCACAACAAGGCAAAACAAAGGGGGAACAATCAATCAGCCCCGGAAATGTAACAAACAATGCCAAAGTAAAGGGGGACAAACGAAAAAGCGTAACGGACGAGTAAGGAGGGGGGTGAGGTGGGTGTTGAAAAAGTGTTGGAGGTTGCGTTAAGTAAAGAAAAAGGAAAACAAGAAGATAAGACTTGGAAAAGACGAAAGTGGGATGTTACGTAAAATTGACACGAGAAGAAAGAGGTGAATAAAGCCGTGGAGCGGGGGTCTGGACAAAATCATGAAAAGACAGCCATAGATAAGGGGGTGGAAAGACAAAAAAATAACAGGAACCATTCCAAAAGGGAGGGACGACGGGAACAAAAAAAAGGCGAAAGGTCAATCAGGACAACATCCAGCCACTTGTGGGAAAAATCCAAAGTCAGGAGAGAGGGGAAAAAAACGGACAAAGAGCTGAACGGCGGTGGGCCCGAAATAAAAACAAAAAAAAGTAACCCCCTGAAAAGGGGGGGTAGAAGTGACAATTTGTCACAGGAGCAAAGTTCTCACAAAGTTGAAAAAAAGCAAGACCCATAAGGGGCGTGGGGGGGGCTGGAAGAAAACCGCCAAAAAAAACGAGCCGGAAGGGGTGGAGTTCACCGAAAACCAAAAGTCCAAGAAAAGGATGTCCAAGCAAAAAGACGCTCAACAACAAACACGGAAGGGAAAGGGAAAGGGGAAAAGGGGAAATTGGGATTGAACAGCTTGCGCTAGGGGGGAGGGGGGAAAAATTCCAAGAGCAAACGAATTGAGGGATAGGGGGTGTACGCAACAGCGATGGTCCGCTGAGGGAAGAAATCCGCAACCAAAAGCCAGTGAAATTGCCCCGGCAGTGTTCCTGGAAGGACACAATGGACGTTGGGGTCGAGGTAAATTGCTTGGAACACCAAGTAAAAGCAGCCTCTTAAGGGGATTCAGCCTTAAAGTGCGTGGAATTAACCAGGTTTGGAGGGGAAATTCGACGTGGGGAGAAAGGTATTCTGGGGTTGATGCCCCACGGAGCAGAGGGCATCTATTGAGTTGGTTGCCGTACTTTTTTAACGCGGAATAGGGTGAATGAACGGACAATCCACACGAACGGCTTCAGGGGGGATTGTGTGTAGTTAAAAAATGGCAGCACAGTGGACAAAAAAAGAAGAATCAGGACTTCCGGAAAAAAACAAATTTGGGCAGGATGAGTAATGTAGGGGAAAAGGGGGAGGTCCTACTCTGGTGCGCAAAAAAGAGTAAATAGTCCTGCTGTCTGGCTTCGGCAGAACGTTACTTACGAGGTGGGGAGGGGACCGGGAAGAGTCGGAGAAAGAAAGGGGGGGGGGCAAAACAACAGCCCTTACAAAGCAAAGGAAAATTGGGATGGTTTAAATTGGAATCCGATAAAAGAAGAAACATGTTTGAGGAGGTTGCCTTCAAAAGCGGGATATTGCTTTCAGGGAAATCCCGTCCGCGGGAGAAGGAGGGAAAAAAAAAAGGGTGATGAGGATGTTGAAGGGGGTGAGAGGCAAACGCAGGAGTATGTTGTACCAACGAAAAGGAAACGCCCGGGCAATGAGGTCAATGCACGGCTCAAGAGGAACAGGACGCTAACTTGAGGAAAAAGGAAAAAAAGCGTAAAAGAGTTTTATGGTCCCGTTTTCAGAAATGTGAATAGCACAAAGGGTCGTGTTGGGATTACCGCCTTGCCCATTCCGGGTCAGGATTGAAAAAGGCAAAGACGAACTCACCGTAGAGCAGACTAAAGAAAGATTTGACGCCAAGGATCAGGATTGGGTATATGAGAAACCAGGCAAGAACTCAATGAATAACCGGGACTGACCAATTTTTTCGAGGGAAAGGGAACATGGGACGCCAACTGGAGCAGTCAAACCAGTTCATAATTAAAAAAAAAATACGTGGAAAGCCCTTGAAAGACGGGCCGCGCGTAACCAAGAAGTCGCGGAAAAACAAGGATATACATGAACGACGACAGTGTTGGTTAAAAAAGAAGAACCAAGTCTGGCGGGAAGTCCTAGGGGCAAGCAATTTGGGCCAAGGAAAGACTGGCACTGTCAGAGAGAAACAAACAATTCCAGTGGGAGGAGGGACTAGGATTCTCAGTGAAAAAAACAGAGACAAAGGGAAACACAAAAACGTAAAACAGCAAAGGTTAGAGAAAAGGGGGAATCAATTAGTATGGTGAAGCAAACAGGGAAAAGGGGTTCTGTGTGAACTATAACAAGGTTGTACTTCCGGTACTTCTCGAGGCGACATGGAGTGAGAAAAATGTTTGGAAAAAAGAAGATGTAAAAACGCAACCACCCTTTTGGGAAAAGGGGATGGAAAAATGGGATTGGGGGGGTTCAACGACATGGTGACGTCAGGCAGTTGAAGCTCCCCTATTGGGAGATACCTTAAAAAAAAAGGCAGGGGAACACTAAGGGGCTGAACAGTGGGAAAAAAACATAGTAACAGAATTAAGGATTTGGAGGCGGCTTTGTTCAAAGTCAGACATTGGAAAAATGGGATTACATCGGTTCAGGAAAGTGCCCCAGAACCGGACAGCCAGGGCCGGAGAAAGGGAATTGATGGTTAAGGGTGGGACGCGGAAGGAGAAAATACCCCACGGACGACGACAGCGTACTGCGTATCTTTCCAAAAAAGGGATGGGACGACGGGGGGGTACTTATTACGGGGGAAAAAAAAAAAGCATTAAGAATGAAAGCAAAATGCGAGGAAAAAGACAGAACACAAAAAACGATTGAAGAAGATAACGGAAGCTTTACACGGAAAAAGGATAAAGCCTCACAACAAGAGGAGAGGAAAGAAAAAAAATGTTACTGGGGGGAAACTGGGCAAAAATGCATGACAGACGGAAAGGTTCTCGTTTTGGTGGGGTTCGTGAAAGTAATTAAAGTTGACAGAAAAAGGTGAGGAAAAAAATCATGTGGGGTCAAAGGAGGGAAACCACGCATGATCGGTGTCGCAAAGGTAAAAAGGGGAATGGGGAAGGTCGCCAGGTTATCATGCTGCTGAAAGATAACACGCTGGGGTCCATCAGTAGAACTGAGGAGTAGAGGAAGGTTATAACAGTTACCAAGGGACTGGAAAAAAAAAAAAGGTTTTAGCGGGCAAATTAAATAACGGAAAGAATGTACTAGAACAAGGTCCCAGGAATGAAAAGAGACCAGCCCAGCACCGACCAAAAAAAAGCAATCTTGGATCCGAAGGTGACGGAAGTTCACCCAAGAAAAAATTCAAGTTCAATGAAGGCTCGACCCAATAGTTAAAAGGAAAAGGGACATGGGAAAAGTCGGCTACCGCAAAAAAAAGAAGGTTGAAAAATGAAGGGTCACAACTCGTTGGGAAACTTTAAAGCGGGGGACCTGACCAGGGGGGGAAAAAAGAAGCCTCAGATTCAAGAACTAAGGTATTGGGGGGGGTGTCGGGCAAACCGAACCTACGTTGAATCCAAGTAAGAAAAAGGGAAAAAAAATCAGTAAAACCGTACGTGGAGTTGGGGGGGAAAAGATACGAAAGTTGAAAAGGGGGAAGAAACTCCTTGGGAAAACGGTGAAACCTGAATGCCTTGTCGGTGATTACTAGGCACAGGTCCTGCAGGCGAAGGGGGGAATCCCGAAAAGGAGGAGCTTCAGACCAGAACTGGGATAGTCACAAATTTCAGGAGAAAAGGGAACTAATATCACGGGGGGGCCGAAGGGGTGTTTTGGCCGGAGAGACGAGTTGCCGAAGAGGGAAAAAAAAAAGCCAGGGTGAAAAAAAATTTCAAGGGAGACCGGAATTTGGGGTCAGACTGCCATGGCTAACTCCAGTTGTTGTGGAAAGGGAAAAGAAACCAGGCCTTGGGCGATGAAAAAAAAACAGGGGGGGGGAACCCTTTTTGGGTCAATGGTCAAAAAGGAATGGGGGGGGGGGTCAGTCCCTGGGTACCCATAAAGAAAAAATCGGGAAAATCAAAAGTGTAGCCAGTGGGATTTCGTCTTGACCATCGAAAGGGGGGGGGTCGTTGGAGCCTAGCAAGCAGAGGGGAAGGGGGGGGGGAAAGAAAGACATATGTTGGGGGGGGGGGGGGTCAAAAGTGACCTGGGGTTTCTATTTGGGAAAAAAGGGTTGCCATGAAAACTCCAAGAGAGTTGACAGTACGCGTGTGGAAAAGAAGAAGAACGTGTAAGAAGGGTCCGCCAATCAAAGGAAAAAAAAAATAAAAAAGTGCAGAAAAAGTGCCATGAATGGCAAGAAGTGGTCGGTGTGGAAAAATAGGGAATGAAGGCCGACACAGCCACAAGGGGAGAAAATCCCAAACAGAACCTGCTAAAAGGCTCAGGACGACGGAGGGGTTGCGGAACGAAAGCAATCGCTTGGGAAAAAAAAAGGGAACCAAAAAAGGGCAAAAGAGGTTACGGGTTTGAATCCAAGCTAAACCATCAAGGGCGGGGGGGAAAAGTGGGTTTGTAGTATTGGGGGGGGGGGGGAAAAAAGGGCAGGGGTTAAAAGAAAGAAAATCTTCCAGGACCATAAACATCGAAAGGTACAGTTTATGAGAAGGAACATACAACAAAAGATGGAAGGTTCGGACCCCGCCAAGGAGGGGAAAAGAGGGGGAGGAAATCCTCATCTTCAGGGCAAAAGGACGAAAAGGTGGGGAAAAGTCAGTTGCTAGGAAATTATTATTGGCTGGGGTTAAAAGGGTGGCCTTGCAAGTCAAAAAGGGATAGGGGGAAAAGGGGGGGAAGAAGGGAGTGGACTGATGCACGAAAAAAAAATCTGGAAAGACGAGGGGGGAAGGGAAAACGGAATGAGGGGAGGGAAAAAAATGGGTCCATAGATAGTGGGAAAGAAAATCAAATTAAACCCAAAGAAATGCCCGGGACGCAAAAAAGGGGGGGTGAACAAAACGACAAATTGTAAAAAGAAAACCGGGCCCTGTTGTCCAAAAAAATGCAGCCAGGTCTGTGAAAGGGGGAAGAAGCGTCCGGCTGATAATCTGCTTTGGTGGGGCAAAACCAGTCCGCAACTACTCAAAAAAACGCACGGGTGGACAAAAAAGTCCGGATCAAGCACGAAAAGGGGGCAAGGGGGCACTGACCGGAACAAATTGGGGAGAGGCGAAACGTGCGGGTGTCGGCGGGGGGGGTGCGGGGGACTGAAAACACAAAAGTAAAAATAACTGAGGGGGGGGGGAGTGAATACTCTTGTTGGGGAACCAAAAGTAGCGAGACGAGGGGGGGAAAATATAAAAAAGAGCAGGGAGTCAAAACAACAAAAAGGAATTATGCGGTAATATATATTGGGGGGGGGAGGGGGAACATCAGGCCCCAAGGGGGAGCAGGGAAATGAGAAAAAACGACAAAAGGCTTCAAGTGGGTGGGAAAGTGTGGGGGGCCGGCAAGGGTGTTCAGAACCAAATACGATGGGTCCGCAAAGGGGGATGACTAAAAGAATAGGGAAAAGTGGGGAAAAAAATGGGAGATCCGGAATTGAAAAAAAAAAGGGGAGGGGTGGGGGAAAAACGAACCGTAAAAAATCCGGGCTTGGAAAAATCTGGTAGGGGGTCAAAAAACTGGGGCCAAAAGGGGAACTTCAGTTGAACGGAAAGGTTTCAGGGGAAAAGGGAACGGGAAAAACAGTTTGGTTGGAGAAAGAAAGGTAGGGGGGGAAGAAGGGGGGGATTACAACGGATCTATGGGGGGGCAAGGGAGGGTAAAAAGGGGGGTACAGACGACAAGACGAAAAAGGCTGAAGGAAAAAAAAGCAGTTGGCAGTGTGGTGCGTACACATCCAAAAAGGCGGGTCACGCTGTGTCGATGGGGTTTCTGTGATGGAAAATAAAAAAAATTGCAAAACGGAAAAGAAGGAAGAAAAAGGGGGGGGGGGGATGGACGAACGTGGAAGGTGACATGAAGGATAAAAAGACCAAAAACCCGGGGAGGGTCCGGCGGAGGGGGGAAAAAAAAAAAGCAAAGTAAGAGGAAAAAAATGCAGGAGGCGGAAAAAAAAAAGCTTAAACTTTTATCTAACTGGACGCCGATGTTGGGGGGGAATTGAAGGGGTTATGTGTGAAAGAGTCAATTGTGGACAAAAAAAAATGACCCTACAAAAGAAAAAGAAAGGGGGAATGGGAGAGGGGGAAAAAGCCGATCCACATTTTCCGGGTAGAAAACCTGAGGAAGAGGTGTTCATGAAAAAAATAATAAGGACGGGGGAGGGAGGACGGGGCAGTTTCTGGAGGAAAGGGGGTGAATTGGATGGTGCTTCGAACCAAAACGCAGTACGATGGGAAAAAAAAAAAAGCGAAAACAGCCTGGTATGTCTGGCCACGGGGCTGGGACTCAAGGGGGGGAGGACGACACTACCGTGGATGGAAAAGAGGGGAGGGGGAGTGAGTCAAGGGCGAATAGCACTTAAGAAAGGGGGGGGAGACAGGGAATTGGGACGGCCCAGATGTTGGAGAGGGGACGACCGAACTACTTTAGAAGAAAGAAATGAAGAAACTGGGAGGAAAGGAGAGAAAAGGGGGGTCATATGGAGCCCAACCAAGACTAAAAAAAAAGCAGTCCTGGGTCATCAGGGAACAAGGTGAACATGTGGGGAAAAAAAAAAAGAGGGACCTCCCATGAAGAGGAACATAGGGGAAGCCCTGAAAAACAAAAAAAGGGGCCAGACGCAGGAAAAACTCGTCGGAAAAAAGAAAACACGATATTACAGGAACGACGCCATTGGTACATGAAAAAAGAAAAAAGCGGAGAGAAATAACCGGCGGAGGGGAAAAAAGTGGGCAGGACCTGCGGGTGACCGACAAGCACAGAGAAGTGGAAAAAGGTGTCTCTCAAACGGGAATCTGAATCAAGAAAAAGAAAGAAAAAAGGGGGGGGAAACGACGGTCACTGGTGGAGAAGAGGGATGTGGAGGGGCAAAATAAGGTCCAGAGAAATAAATAACTCTTAGAATGCAAAGGAAAATGTGGGACAGGGAGGCAATGGGTGAAGAATCGCGGAAAGACCAAAAAAGTAGGGTGAAAGTGATTTTCGGAGAGGGAAGGGACCCATGGGGGGGAAAGGGAAAAACAATGATAACTAAAACCCTTGTTTCCGAGCCAGAAACCGAAAAGAAGGGAGTCATTGAGGCCGGAAACGGGGAAACCAGACCAGGAAGAAAAAGAAATGGGGTGCCGAAGAGGTGGGGAGGAAAGTCGCGAAAAGTTTCCTGAGGGAACAGGAGGGGGAAAATTTTAAAATTGGACCGCACCCAAGCAAAAAAGGGAAGAATGGGACAAGTTTCCCCTGACTGGAGGGATGGGAGGATTAAGGCCGAAGGATTAAACGAAAAAGGGAAAAAAAAGATCCTCTGGAAAAAATTGGGAGAATCAGGACAAAAGGAAGGGGGGGGGGGAAAGTTGCTACAGATGCCGGGGGGGAAGAGGTAGGGGGAAAAAATCGAGTTATAATGCCCGGCACGAACTCGCGATTAAAAAAAAACAGGGGGGGGAAAAAGAGGGGTCACCTGCGACAAGGTTACACGTCCAAGAAGGAAGAGAAACAACAAAGGAAGGAAGAAGAGATGGAACGTGAAAGGAAAGATTCCCCTCGGGAATGAAAAATGTCAATTTGTTTTGTTGGAAAACATCGACAAAAGAAATGGAGGTCGTTCAGGCATATTCACTATCATCGTGTTGGTTGAAAGGGAAAAGAGGTACCCGGAGCGCCATATGGGGAAAAAAAACAAAAGGGGACCCCCTCAGTAAGATACAGGTTTATCAGAAATGGAACCTGGAAGCGGAAGCACCAGCAGGGGGGTAAAAAGGGTAAGACTAACAGAGAGAATTCAAAAAGGTGGAGAAACACTGGAGGGAAGGTTTGTTAGGTTGGATGGGAGGCAAAAAGTCAGACGGAAAGCCTGGAAAGAAAAGGGGAAGGAAAGCCCGACGGGGAAAAGCCGGCCCCCAAAAAAAGAGAAGGGGCAAATGTCGTTTCTAGACCAAAGAACCTGAGAAGGGTCAAACCTACATCTGAAATTTGAATGGGGGGAGGGGATGCAAAGCAAAAGAAAGGGGAAAGATTAGACAATGGCAAACCGAAAAATAAAGAAGAAAAAAACCAATTTTTCCCTACAACCAGTTGGGGAAGGGGACTTGCGATTCTGATGAAAAAATACAATGGCATAGAAGAGGGAAAAGTCAATCGAAGAGTCCGCGATAAACTGGGGATCTTTCCACAGAAGAACCTTTTAGAAACGAAAGGGGAGACACCGTGTAATACCAGGGAACCGTCCAACCAACCGGGACGTGGTGAGGGGGGTCCGTTGATAACAGAGTTTCCCCGTTTTAAAGAACGAAAGGATTTGTGACAAGACTGAAGGCGTTGGGTGGAGGGGAAAAATGGACGCCAACGCATACAAGGAACCAGGGGAGTTAAACCCGAGATGTCGCCGCCCCCACGATGGTGGGGGGGAAAAGGGAAAAGAATGGAGTCCAGAAAACAAATAGGTAGAAGAAGAGACGGTTGTTAAGGGTTTTGCCCCTTTCCTCAAGAAAAAGGAAAGAAAAAGGGGGGACCGGAGGAAGGAAACCCAATGCAATGAAGAGGGGCTGCCCTTGTGTCCAATTCAGGGGGACAGCTCAGGGGGGTGTGGGTGGGAATTCCAGGTGAACCTTGGGCGAGAAATGAAACCAGAAACAATGTTGGTGACATTCAACAAACATTATTGAGTACTAAAATGGGGGGGGGGAGGGAAAATAGAAAAAAAAATTCGATCTTGGAACTAAGGAGGGAGGTCGTCCTACCTAAAAGGGAGGGTTCGTCGGGAAAAAGAAAATAATCTTGAATTGGGCAATATCCCAGGGTGGGGACGTGTTGTGGGGAAAAAGAACGTTGGGTGCTATTTGCCCGACATTGACAAAAAAGGGAAAAACCAAGAAAAAGAGGTCACCAGTACCGATGGGGGGTGGGAAATAAAGAAAAGTAGTATTTCGTCATCAAATTGAGAAGGGCCCGTGCAGAACAGAATTGAAAGGAGGGGGGGGTCCGGAGGAGGGGACAGAATACTTGGAAGACCAACAAAAAGAAAAGGAAAGAAAACGCCAAGAACCAAGCTCACAGGCTCAAAGAAGGGGGGAATACTTTTGCAGGAAAAAAAAAAAAAGGAAGAAACGAGTTTTAAAAACCTGGGGAAATGTCCGACGGGGGGGGGGGGAGGTTCTCAATCTAAACCAGAAAAAAGGAGTTGGATGGGGTGTAATGGGGGGGGGGGGGTTGAAAAAAACCCATTGGCGTTGGGGGTCACAAGGGAAAAGCGTCCACCCGGCCCGACATGACAGCCACGGACAACGGGGAAGAAGAAGAAAACAAAGAAAAATTCGGGCTTGTGACGGACAAAGCAAGAGGGGGGAAAACGCCGGGGGAGGACAACCTCATACCCTGAAATACAAATAAAAGTAGTTAAAAGAGCAGTGGGAGGAACTTGGTATGAGTGGGAAAACCCGTTGTTTGAAATGGGGGAGGGGCCACAGAAAGAAAAACAAGATCGAAAAGAGGGGAAAGGCCGTTGGGGAATGTGTTAGGGAACATAGGAGTGAAAATCTTCTGGGACGATGTGCTGAACAAAGAAGAAGTATGGGCCATAAGAAGTGGGGGCAATCAACAGAAGAACAGAACGCCTTTTAAAAAAACGGCGGGGGAATCAACAAGAACCCGGAAGGTTCCAATGCCGCAAAAAAAGGTCGCACGGGGAAGCCCCAGGGTCCGGAGAGGGAACTTAAGGACCCGGGGTCCAAGGGTTAGAAATCAAACGCACGTGGTCCACCAATTTGAAAAAAGGCCCGCAGGCCAAGTTCAAGGGAAGGAATGTGCTCAGCCCCCAAAATTTTGGAAGAAGCCGTACCACTAAGTTGGCGGGGGAAGGGAAAAAAGACACGAACGCAAATGAGTCAAAAAGTAAAGAGGCGGCAAAAAACATTCCTCGCATTAAAATAGACGCGCCGGGAAGAACCAATGAGCTCGAAAAACACAGGAGGAGGGGGGGGGGAAAAAGAGGGAAGAGAAGGTTTAGGGCCAGAGAAGCATATTGGAAGCAAATGCACCACACGAACTTACCGTTTTTGATGGAGGTCAGGTGGGAATACTCAAAAACATTGGGCGAAGAGAAAGCGACCCCAATGAAAAAAAAAAGTTAAATTGCAAAAAGGGAAGGAAAGTGGGCCCAATGCCGTTTTTTATCCGACGGAACCAGGGGGTACACAGAACGCCTTAACTCGGCGAAGACAATGGACAAAAAGGGAAAAGGACGAAGAAAAGGTCAGTGGTAAAGAAAAAAGGGGGTGCCAGGGAAGATTCGCCTTTTTGGGGGGAAAAGTCCAACCAACAGGGATTGGGGCTAAAGTGATTAAAACGATAGGGGCAACGGAGGGGGGGGTGGAAGTTGGGTCCAACAGCCGCCGCCAACACCAGGTATAAAACGGGTACTTGTGACGGTACGTAACATCCAACCACGGGGCTTCACGCCAAAAAAAGTTTGGAGGATGGGGTCGGAGGAGGGGAAAGCAAAAATGGGCAAAAAAAAAAAAAACGGAACTAATAAGAGGAAAAGGGCGACGACATGGGACTTGGTGGGACAAGGCCGTGGTGAGAGGTCTCAAAGACGGGCACGAATAAACATTGGTCAGCACAAGAATAAGAAAGGTCTGCAATGGGAAGGACTCCTTCAGGTCGGGAACTAACGCACGAGTGGGAAAAAAAAAGGGAAACGGGGACGAAAGTGGTTTTAAGAAACCCAGGAAAAAAAAGAAAATGTGCAAAAAAAACCCTAACAACCCAAGGTCAAAAAAGAAGGGGATGGGGGGGGGGGAGTGACTCAAGAAAAAGAAGGAAAGGTGGGACAGGGGACTTCAAGCGGGGGGGAGGGACCGGAAAAAAGAAAGCCACTCACTGAGCCGGAGCCAAGTGTATGTCGGGTTAGTGATGGGGGTTTTCCTGGGGGGAGGCCCCTCAGTCGATGGTCACACGACTAAAAAAGACAAAAGAAAAACTGGGAAGTGGGGCAGCACGGGGCCTTAGAAGTGGGAGGGAAAAAAATCTACGGAGGGATCAACGGGAAGAGTGGGGAACAGTTGCATCTTTGATCAACATGGGGGAAGGAAAAAATCGTGGAAAAGCAGGGGGGACCCAGGCAAGAGGATGTTCTTCCGGACGAAAGAGAAAAGAACTTTAGAGCAGAAAGAAAGAATCCTGGGCAGGGGAAAAGGGGTGGTTATGGAGCCAAAAAAAAGGCAGAGAAAGCAAGGAATGGGGGGGGGGGAAAAAAAAGGCCGGCCTGGGGGGCATGCACACAAAGGGGAAAGGGGGAAGACAACAACTGGGGAAAAGGTTGGGAAGAGGACATACGGAAAAAAGCCCTGAATGCGAACCGTGCAGAAAAGCTTTCGGCAATAAAAAACGCAAACCGCGGGGAAAAAGAAGATTGGTACGATGAAGAAAAAAGAAAAATTTGGTGGAGAGGGAAAAAAGGACCGGGAGCTAATCCCTCCCGGGAGAAAGAAAAAATGTTAAAAGACCTGAAAAAACGGAGAAAAAAAAGGGAACAATCCAGGGGAAGGCAAGGTCAAGCGATGAGGAAGAAAAAACGGTTTGGAAAGAGGGAAGGAATAACACAAAGAGAAAGAAGGGTTATACAAAGGTGGACATTTATGTGTAAAAGACAAGTGAAAAAAATGGTGACGGAAAAAGAAACACAAGGAAACTTTCGGGGGCCGGAAACGGAAGCAGAGACCGGAAAGGGACCGGAAAGGGGTCAGAGATCCTTAGAAAGGGGCCCAAAACTGAGGGTGGTGGGCTGGGGTTAAAAGAAATAGCACCGACCATGAAGCAGGTAAGGGGAAGGAACTTTCAAAAAAGGGGATCCGGAAAGCCTAATTAGAAGTGAGGCTTAACTTTCAACCCGAAAAAAAAAACTCATAGAGGGGCGGGGGGTGAGAGGGGGTCAAAGTCGCACAGTTCAAAAGGTGAAAAGGTTCTTTCAGGAGGGGAAAAGTAGCCCCATAAACCGAGGGAAGGTGCGACACCCTTTGAAACATCAAGTAGGTTTTTTATCACGCGTGGGCGAAAATGGTACCAACAAAGAGACGCCTTCAAGAAGCGAATGGAGAAGATGCACCCACCCACTGAGGAAGGAAACAGAATGCAATTCCTTTTTTATTGGACAACTTTGAAAAATAGTGAAATGCCCGGCAAAAGAAAAAAGGTCGAGAGGAAGAAAAGAACACCAAAAACGATTTGAACTCAGCTAGTGATGACATTTGCGACCGGTTAAAAGCAAGATCAGAAAAACAACAAAACGGGAGGGATTATTAAATAGAGGAATTGGACGTGGTAAGGGGGTAAACGTCCAAAAAGAGAGGGGGGAAGACTAGGAGTGGGAAACGTTTGGTGTGGTTCCGGGGGTTCGTACATCAGAGAAGTTGTTCGTGGAAGGCATTATCACTAATCACTCATGGGGGGGGGGGGAAAAAAGGGAAAAAGAAGGGGAAGGGCAATGCATTATATTCCGGGAAAGTCCCACTCCGTGGGATACGCCACTTGATTCGGGCAAAACGTACCGCTGGGGTAAACATCGGGGGGGGGGAAAACGTCGAAAATGCCACGCCTGAGATAAAAGAAAAGAAAAGGTCATGGGAAAAAAATGGGAAAAAAAAAAGGATTGGGAAACGTGATGGGCGGCAACTTCACGAACAAGAAAAGAATGGTAATCAGAAAGGTGAGGATCATGGAAAAAAAGACGCCCAGAAAAAGAGACGAAACATATGCGTTCCTCAAAAAGAGGGAAGGGAAACTTTTCCCAGACCGCATCTGAATTAATGCATGGCCGGACTTCCATCAAAGAGGAAAAAAAGTGAAACACCTAAAAAAAACTGAAAGATCCAATGGTCTTCTCTCCAGTAATAAAATTTGAGGGAAAAAAAAAGAAACCCTGACAAGTGTGGATGGGAAGAGAGTAATGATGGAACCCAGGGACGACCAGCCCACCCACGGAGCCCCTAGGATACAACGCGAAGTACTAAAGAGGTCCTGGGGTAAGCTCACGACCCTTAACGGTGGCTAAAAATGAAAGAAAAATGAAAAAAAAATTTATACCATCGTTCCAGTACCCCTGGGTTAACTGGATGTTGGGGGGTCATGATCCAGGGAAAAAAAAGGTGTTCAAAAATGCACGAGGAAAGAAGGAGGTTGGGAACCGGAAGGCGGGGGGGTCGGGAAGTGAAAATAAAAGGTCCTTCAAAGGGTTGCGCCACGAAAGTATGGTTCGCATTGGAAAAACGGGGGGAAAAGAGGACCAGAAAGGGCGTCGTGGCATAGAATATCGTGTTGGGGGAAGCCGTTTGGGAGTGAAAAAAAAGTGGGGACGAAAGAACGGCGCACCAGGGGGCCATGGCCAAGGATTCCCGGGAATGTTGGGTCCTCAGAAATGGGAAAAGAAAAATGGGGTGGGTAAAGCCCATGTTCACGGGGAAAAGAGGAAAACCAAGAACAGGCATGGTTTTCCCCCCCAACCGGTCAAAGGGGGGTACTCAAGGACTGGGGGCACGGACATAACGACAAAAAAGAAAAAAAGATTTGAAACAGTAAGTTCTTTCCGGTCTGCGAGGGACCTTTAAAAAGTGTTCGTCAAAAAAAAAACCGAACACTCGGAAACCCGCAGCTGGAACCGTTTGCAAAAGCGGTAAAAAAATAACAAGGGGGGGAAAAAAAGTCAATAGTTCCTCTGGTTGGCAACAAAAAAGGACTACCCAAACTTCAAACCACGGGGATCAATCAAAGGAGATGGAGGGGGGCAACCGGACCAATGGAGAAGACCCCGTGCACAGAATGAAAGGTCGGTCTAGTCGTGGGGGAGAAAAAAATAAAAGCCTTAGGGGAAGCCCCATACCGAAAACAATCCTCAAAAGCCAGAAAGAACTGGAAAAACTTGATCAAAGAACTGATGAGGTTTTTTTCCGGAACGGCAAGAAAACCGGAAATAACCGTAAAATTGAAGAAAAGTGGGTTGACTCGCAATAACTAAACCTCCAATGTTCTTGTATGTGGGGGGGGTAGGAATTGGGGTTTCTTTACTGGGGGAGGGAACTCAGGTTAAACTACCCGGCCGCTAAACACATCGCAGGGTAAAAGTTATAAGAAACAAGACAGCGCGGTGACCACTGGAGTGGAGGGGGAGGACGCGGACCGGACCAGCCGGAGACAGCCTCATCCAAGGGAAGGGAAAAGAAACCACAACCTCCCGCCATTCATTGCCCGGTAATGATTATTTTTCCAAGTTGTGACCAAAAGTGGGGGGGACGGTGCACAGTCCAATAAGAAAAATCGGAAAAGCGTGAAGAAGGAAGGAGGGGGGATGTTACGTAATCAAAAAAAAAAAAACAACTCACGGGGAGACAAGTGATAAGCGTCGAGCGGGCTGTCTGGGGTAAAAAAAAGAGCGGCTTGAAACATCAAGATACTTGGCAAAAGCCCTCAAAAATGGAACCATAAAAGCGTCCGCCTTTTCAAAAACGGCGAAGGGGGGAAAGAACGAAACCGTCCGTTTCCACTAACAGTCAGGCCGGTGGGTCAAAGCCCGTAAAAAAAATCAAAGAGGAAAAAGAAGCTGGAGGTGTCCCCAAGGGTTCCGCCGGAGAAACGCACAGGGGCAGTTCCGGATCGACCAGAAGGGCAAGTGACTGAAGATGGCAGCTGTTAGTGTAAAAATTGAGGCGAAAAAATCAGGCGGTTGGCCGGGGGAGGGGGAAAAAAAAAAAATACACTACGCCAGAAATACCACACCGAGGAAGACAGCGATGTGAAAAAGTTGAATAGGAGGAAACAATAGCGCCCCAGCTGGCCTCAAACCCAATCTAGCCAAAAAAAAAAAAAAAAAAAAAAATGAGTTGAAGGGGAAAGAGGTGAATTGACAGCTTTGCACAAAAAATGGAGCGTAGACAAAATGGATGTAGTGAAGGGGGGGGGATGTTGTGAGTCTGGGTTCAGCCCGCAACCCTGGATGGGGGGGGAACTCCAAAGGACGCCCATCTTCGTAAATGCCTCAGGACCAAGTGTTGGTTAAAACCGGCGTGGATCTGAACGGGACCGGGGAAAAAAAAGTCCTCTTGAAACTCGACGCGGGCCAAAAAATTACAAGGCCTACTGAGCACGGGGGGAAAAAAAAAAAAGAAAGGTTTTTCGTGATGAACCAGGTCGACGTTTTGTAAAGGAGGAAGTTCCTGAGGTGACCACGTATATAGGGCCAGCGAGGGATTTGTGTTTCCACAGCCCCTACAAACGCCCTAAAAAAAAAAACGCGGGGGTCAAGCTATCAAGAGGTGGAGGAAGTAAACAATCAAAGAAAGGGGGGAGGAAGTGGCGGAGAGTTGATGATGGCAATCCACAATGTAAACGTAAATCTAATCAGCGTAAGTGTAAGGGACGAAAGGAAAAGGGGGGTTGGTGGATGGTGGGAAAGGACCGGGGAGGGAAGGGGAAAAGGGGGACTCCCCTGAGTTCCCCGTGGCGCCGAACAAGCAAGTAAAGAATTGGCTGGAAATCTGATGAAGAAAATACGGAGATTGTTCGGGCCAGTGGAAAAAGGGAAAGAACACGAGGGGAAAATGCCCTCCAACAACAGAACAACGAATGGATGTTTAGAGTTGAAGGGGAAAAGGTCACGGCCACGAGGGCTTGTCCCGGTTCTGGTCAAAGAAGTTTCACAATACATCCGTCCCACTTTAGCCAGGGAAACATTGGTCTGCGGGGAGATGTGGTGGAATGGTATGGCGTCGGCCCGAACATCCGTGAGTGGTCCCCAACAATAAGAAAAAAGCAGGGGCATGCCGCTGTCTGAGGAAAGGGACAAAGGTGAACATACGTGGGGATGGGAGAAAGAAGACTGGAGTTGTGATGGGCCCAAAGGGGAAAAGGGAATAGCAAAGAAAAATCGTGGATACCAGGAGGGGCCAACAGTCCACAATTGAAGAGGGGGGTAAAAAACGAAAAGACCTTTTAAAGAGCAAAATACCTAACTGGCTCAAAAGAAGAACCGGGGGAGGGGGGGTGGTTCGGCCCAAGGCAGAGACTCAATTAAGGGGTAAAAAGCGGTCCTGTTTATCGCACAGGTTTAAAGGGGGAAAACCAACTGTAGAGTCCCATGGAAAGGAACACAAAGAAAAGAAAGGCGCAAGCGCCGACGTCCGGACACTAAAGGACTCAAGGCAACGCCAAAACGATTTACGATTCACTGACGGAAGGGGGGGGGAAAGGCCCACAGTCGGGCGAGCAGAATCTAGGCGAAGCAATGGAAAAGGGGGAGAAAAGGAGGGGAGAAATCACCCAACATTGTCAGTTTAAAAAACAAAACACCAAACAAACAATTTCAAGAGGGGGATCTGAACGGGGGAAAACAGCCTCTGGAAGTCAGAAAAGAAAAAGAAAAAGAAACCATTGTTGGACGACGGTATACACTGAGCATTATGGATGGTGAGGCAACGGTAAAAGGTGCGAACATGAACGGAAAGTACCTTCTGTCAAGGCGCCGGAAATTGAGGGGGAAAGGGGGAAAAGAATATCGCGGGCGACTGAGGGTGAGCAATGGGCTTGTCCGTAAAAAAATAGCCCGCCATTTTGTAATTGACAGGGGAAGGGAAAAAAAGCACCGCATGGGGGAGGTCCTTCAGAACTTAAGGGAGGAGAGGGGCCAAATAAAACGCAGCCCTCGGTAGAAACGCATGGGTTCGGGAGGATGGGCCTGCACATTCAATTGAAAGAAAAAACAGGAGGGAAATACAGCTTTGCCCGTTCGGAGTTGCCGCCCATAAACAGGAAAGGGGGAAAAGGGGGACTACCAGGAAAGTATGTTTCGCTTATGCTGGAAAGGATGAACCAGCTACCGACCGTTCCGGCTAGTAAGTTGGGGAAGGGAAAAACCAAGGAAGGGGGAATTTGCGACGAATGACAGCGGGGGGTAATGTGAATGGGGGAAAAAAAGAGGCACCTGCACGAAATCTCTAAATTACCTCACAAAAAACGTGCGCACGGCAACTACCCAGGGAGAAGGAAAAAAAAGATAGAATCACAACAACACTGGGGGAGAAAGAAAGAGAGATGGGACATTGGGGGAAAGGGAAAGAATTCAATATAGGTTCAATCGTTTTTTTGGTTGGTGTCCTGTACCTCGCGAGGTTGTCCAAAGGGGGGGAGGGGAAAAAATCTATTGGTGGTCAAATGAAATTAAGTACCAACATAAATCACTGTCCAAAACCTGGTCAACCAGCATGGAAATCAGCACCAGTATCGCGGCTTGAAGGAAAGGGAGAGAAAAAAAAAACATGGGCTTGTCGACCGAAGCGAAAATGAAACTAGGAAGTCAGAGAACTTGAAACCACCTCAAGGAAGGGGGTGACTGGGAGGGAAAAAACTTCCAAACGTAAAAGCCTGTGTCAAAAAGGAAAGGACAAGTGGAAACAAAGCCCCCAGCCAACTCTCGGCAGGAGTGGGAGCGGAAGGCTGCTTGACAGCCTGTGAATTATGCAGTTTCGGAATGCCTTCAGAGCCTAGGGGGGAAAAACTGCCTGAAGGTGTGGTCAGGAAGATGAAGGAGAAACAGAACAAATGGACAAGACGCTTAGGGTGGGAGGGGAAAAGGTCCCCCATGCTGCACATTTGGGCCATTGCCTTCCGCAAAAAACAGGCCGGGGGAACACCTAGAGCTTCCCGAGTAAACTGTGCTCACTTGAACTACCGGAGACGGGGGGAGGGAAAACTCCACTAAAAATGATAACCGTTATACAAGTTTCGTCTTACCCCCTGGTACGTTGTGTTAAGGTGATAAAAGAAAAAGGCCCACGTGTCCCCGAGCATCCGAGGTCCAAAACGGGGGAAGGAGGCTGTGGCAGGACCTCCGCCCCAGGTCCTGCAAAATGATTCAAAAACCTAATGATGAGGAGACGCCCCGAAAAACTGGAAGAAAGGGAAAAAAAGTTTGGGAAAAGTCCATCGCTCCGTGCGGGGTGGGCACAAAGAAAAGGGGTGTTTGCGGCGCCGAGTGCCTCCACGAAGGAAGGTACTCATTCAAGGGGTCCCGTGTATTTTTTCCTTCTTCCATGGAATGCTCAGTTGTTGTTCGGAAAAAGGGGAAGAAACTTGGGGACAGGACGCCTGTGTAAAACCAACTCCATTGAGGCTCTCCTGGGTCAACAGAAAGAAGAAAAAAATCAGGATCTATTGAGCCAGTTAGGTATTGGCGAAGCAAAAGAAGGGGAAGGGGAGGTTGTCACCGTCCCAAAATCTCTTGACTGCAAAAGGGATAATCAGTGTGTGTGGGTCAAAAAAAGTAAAGGTGCGGAGGGCCCGCAGGGCAAATGGGAAAAAAAAGAAAAAGAAGGACCAGTAAAGACATCACGTAAGATGTCGTCACAAACCGTGAGAAGAACCGTGCAGATCCGTTAGTTGGGAGGGAAGGAGGGGGGTGGAACAAATCGACATGGGGCCTGACGCAAAAAACAGTAAAACAGCATCAAAAAACGAAAGAAACCTTCCTCGCTCCCCAACTCGCACGGCTGTTTCCCGGCCAACCAATCATACGCGGGCCGGCAAACATGTCCCTAGTGCTCGGGAAGGACAGTTGACTCCACTTGGCAGAAAAAGATCCAAAAATTTTGTTTAAAACAAAAAGTTTTTGTCAGGGGGGGGGTTGTGGGGTGTGTGTTGTGTGCAAAAGTCAGTTGAAGGTAAACAGCAGTCCCCCGGCCCGAACCTCGGCGTACAAAGTTAGAAAAAAAACATAACAGCAGCAAATACTTACTTCGGAGAAAACAACAGCGTCCGGACAGGAAGGGAGAACATCCTCAGCACACAGGGCTGTCCACATTCAACTGGAGTCCCTAGTGCAACGGGGAAGGGGGGGGGGGATTAAAGTTGACCGTTGCCAATGGTGCTTGGAAAAGGAACAAATAAGAAACAAGATCGGGAAAAACACTGAAACCGGCCCGGTGGGGAAATTTGTTAAGTAAAGTCCCACAAATACCTGATACGCACTGGAAAGGAAGCTGGCCGCGGGTGGGGAAAAAAAAAAAAAAAAAAAAAAATCCTCAAAAGCTTGGCCATAATACTGGCTGAACTACAAGGAAAAACCAATCCCTGGGCGTCGCATGTGAAAAAAAAAACAAAGGCATGTTTCATCCGAATAACCGTTCCGTTGTCACAAGGGAACCACATTGTCCAAGGCCCGGCCGCGTTCCAAAAAAAGAGGCCGGAAATAACGGCGGTATGTACCCCCAAGTTCACGCGGACAAAGAACAAATCCAAGGAAGGAAACCGCGGAAAATTTTGAGGGAAGGGCGCTTTCATAAAAACGTGAAGAGAAAAAAATAGGGGGACTGGTTGCAAGCTGGGAAACACCGAACGAAAAATCAAAACGTGGAAAACTACGGAACGTCGGGTGTCAAGGAAGATCCATTCCAATTCTCCAAAGTAGCAAAAAGAAAGGGGGCCACTCAAA
>Ga0179593_1292576_pt1 | contig 21394 bp, 26 predicted proteins | sample CZODoug2_1_08_16_FD_185931 | JGI IMG/M metagenome (GOLD analysis project Ga0179593, IMG submission 185931) | Vadose zone soil fungal communities from Angelo Coast Range Reserve, California, USA - CZODoug2_1_08_16fungal (PacBio error correction) | ecosystem: Environmental > Terrestrial > Soil >...
TTGAGCCTGGAAACATGTGCGTGGTAGTGGAGTTGAATCTGGAAAGGAGGGACTCCAAAAAACAGAGCACTTACAAGAAAAAAATTTCCCTACCCTGGCAGCGGCGAAAACATTTGCTCTGTCTCCTAGGCGGTAGAAAGGAAATACGTAGGCCCTAGGTACCTGTTTCTTGTTTGAACATTCAAGTACGTGAGCTGTGCGAGTCCTTTTACTTGGAACATACTGGGTACATTGGCGGACACTAACGGACAGCCAAATAGCAAAAATGGCAACTGGAATTCCGGCAGGAAAAGAAATGATCGCGGATTCACCCATTGAGACCAACTTCCGCAAAAGCGCCAGCGAAATCTGTGAAACATCTTACAAAAATTACACCAGCAAAATTTTGCAGGCTATAGAGTCTACACCGGAGGGGTGGAAAGAGGAAAGATTTGTGAAAAGACCGGGGGGGGCGGGAGGAAACTCAAACGATGAACAAAAGGGGAAGGTGGGGAAAGGGGAGAGTGGAAGAGTGGGTCAGGAGGACGCAAATGAAGATAACACTAAAGGCTGCTGATTCCACTAAAAAAAAAAGATTTGAGAGGTGAACAATAAGAAAAAGAAGGGGAAGGGCGGAGGCGCCTCGTAGTGTGGTGCTGGAGAGAGCGCAAGTACAAAAAGCTCGCATGCATCGGGGGGGAAAAAGAGAAACCCGGAAATCCACCTCACTTGTTTCAAGGCGCGCGGAGGAGAGGAAGAGAAGCGGGAAAACGCAAAGGAAAAAGGCGTGCAGCTCGCGGAGGGGAAATCTCAAAAATACACTCAGCCCCACGAAGGAAGGGCACTCAAAAAAGAATTGTATTGCCTGAGGAGCGGCAGGGATATCGGAAAAAAGCGTAAGGGACGTATTTCCCGAAGTTGCAAAAGGCAAACAAACGTGGGGAGTGGCAGGGGGGAGCCCGCCCATATGTGTGTGATAAAGCTGGAGCGCTTCTAGGGTGGGAACTAAACAGATGGTAAGGAGCCAAAGGACCAGGACTGCAAAACGCGGGCTAAAAAAGGGCGCCGGGGCGCTGCTATTGAAAATAAAGGATTCTGAAGTACAAGGAAAGAGATGCCATCGCCTCATAGAGCCCCTTCCTTATACGCTATGAGGGTTCTTAACGAAAAATGAACAGGAAAACCCCAAGAGTACTTAAAGGAAAAAAGTGAAGGGAGGGGAGGAGAGTGGGTGGCTTGTTCCTATCATAATCGAAATTCAGGGAAAATGAAAGGGGGGGTGTCAAACGAGAATGGGGAGTGGGGGTCTAGCAACCAGTAAAGTAAAAAGAAACGGAGGGAAAAGAAAAACTAATGGAAGGTTCTCCCCTACACATCCAACGCAGGAAGTGTCAAGGGGGGTTCAAGGTGAAAGGGGGAAAAAAAAAAGGGAGGAACATCGGTACTATTGGGTGGGGGTCGAGGTTGGAAATAAAGAAAGTTGAAACGCGGTTTCATGTCAAATCAAATTTACCTGCAAGTTAAACATTCAGAGCAAAACCAGGACACGTGAAACGAAGATATGGGGACCCAGGGGGGTTTTATTGGAAAAAAACGAAGGGAAATGGCCTTCCGCATTGGAAACATCATTGGAGGGAAACATGGAGACGTTGCCGGCGAATGGGGCGAAGGGCGACCGCGCAAATTCTTGTGACTCCAGTCTCGTCCAAAGGACTTAAAAAAGGGGAAAAGGAAGGGGGTCCGGCGCCACATAGGGGTCGCCCCGGAATCTGGGAAAAAAATGACACCGAGGAAGTAGAAAAAGGGAAAGAGGGACGTTGGGGGGAAGTGCAAAACATCTGAGACGGAATGAAAAACTATCAAAGAGGCAAACAACACCACGTAGAGAGAAAAAGATATAGATTTTCCAGGATAAGGGAGGGGTCAGCTCTTTCCGTTGTTAAATGGTGAACCAACGGGGACCGTTATGGCTCGTACCGTCTTGTCCATCGTTCAAGATTGGGAAGACGCGTACACGGGTCAAAAAGAAACAACTGCGGAAGCGGTAATAGGTGGCCTTTCGCTATGGATTGAAAACGCCGTGAGGGGAGAGCGGGCAGAGGCAACAGGGATCAACGGAACCACTGAGGGAAAAAGTTCGGAAGACATTGAGAAAGTCCACATACACCCGTAGCCCTTGCGAGAAGAATACGGGGGTATTATGGAGCAGGGGTAACAAAAGTAAAGGTGGGATTGGAAAGAACGCTCTGGTGCTTTTTTGACAAAGGCCAAAAAAAAAACGAGGTTGTGCTTGTGAAAGGGGCACTGGATCAACAAAAGGTTCCCGTGAGGGGTGGGCACTATGGGAGGGGGGAGGGAAATATTTAGTAAAACGCACGGGTGAAGGCTTCGTTGGATAGCAAAATACATTCGGTTCACACTAAGAATGGGAGAGGAAGACGGAATAGAGCTCAAGACACATCATGTTTGTGGTCTTCCGGTTAAGTGTGCGGGGGTGATTAGAGCGCGTCGACAGGGAAAAGTTCTCAGGGTGGACAGATGGATCTAATGAACTTCCCATTAGTATTGAATAAAACCGTCAGTTAGCGTCAGCCGTCTGCCAGCATAGCAAGAAAAATGGCTCCGACAAGAGGGGGTCCGCCATCTGAACCAGAAAGTGGCCGGACGTACAACAAGTGGGCCAGCAAGAAGGGAGCCGGAGCATCTGGGACTTTTTGGTGATGATGCGTCAAAAGTCCCTATTGCTGATTCGAAAATATCCAGAAGCAATTGCGCATAGGGTGTGGAGTTTGTAAGGGATTTTGAAGGGTTGTTCTGTGGGTCTACTAAAAAGGACGTGCGTGAAAAATTGCAAACCAGTACAGGGGGGGGTTTCGGTGCCGGGGCAAAAGGGGGAAGGACGAGCAATGATTGCCTTTCTCTACTCAGAAAGTCACGAGAAGGCTGGCAGCAACCAGTAAGTGGGCAACCGGTTAGTCAAGTGAGAAGCAAAGGGGGCAGCCGAGTAGGGAGGACTTTTAAAGTTAAGAAAAAAAGAGACTCCTTTGGAACTCTCCAGGTGGGTCGGTGGTAACTTGGGGACAGTGACCTCTAAATAGTGCAGCAGGCGAAAAGGAAAGAAACGGGAATGAAAAAGGAGCCAACCACATCTCTGACGAATGGGGGGGTGAAGGATGGGGCTTGGAACAAGAAGGAGGCGGAAGAGGGGACTAAACACCTGCAGTATCCGTGGAGGAAACGTTGCGCGCAAAAGTGCCAAAGGAAAAAAGGGTGGAATGTTGGTACTCGTGTCAATTCACGTAAGAATGAAGCGCGGTTCAAATAGGGTAACGTGATGCGAAACGGAGAAATCAGGCGAAAAAAAGGGACCGGGACGTCTCGGTAGTTCTGAACCATCGCCTTGTCTTGGATCCGGCTGAAAAGGGGGTCACAGGGAATAGGGGAGGCGGGATGGTTTTTTAGGTTATCCAACAGGAAAAAGCAAAATAAGACGACCGTCACGAAAAAGAAAAGTTGGGTTCTCAGTAAGGTGAATTGTGAGTCCCGATGGGAACTGGGGAAATCAGAATTGTTACGTCTGAAAAATTTAGTCAAAAAGAAGCCAAAAAAAAAAAGAATGCTAGGCGGGATATCCATTGGCGGGTTGAAGAGGGAAAGGGAAGGGAAGGAAAGCTGGAGGTGCGGGAGAGACCTGGGTATGTTAACGCTGGGCTTGGGGAGCAGATAGTCAGAGCAGGGGAAAAAGAAAGACTCAGAAAATAGATCGAGACAGCCGGGCCCCAAAAACCGGAAGAGTGCTGGGGATGAAAAGCGATCAGGCAAGGAAGGTGGGGAGAAACATAAAAGAAATCCGAGCTACAGAAACGTGGGTGGAAGTGCCTAAGCGGGAGATTAGAAAGCCAAGACGGAGGAAAAGCCGTCAAAGGTCCGAAAGATTAAAACGAACCGCCCATCCGACCGGGGAATGTCACTCGTTAGAAAAATGGGAAAATCAAAGCAACCATGCGATCTAATTGAGGACTGAGGCAAACACAAAAGTTGGACGAGTAACCTCTTGTCACGAGAAGAGTATAACTAACGCCAAAAAAAGGAGGACAGGACTGATGCTCCATTGGATGGAGGTCGCTAAATTTGTCGCCTAAGTAAACCAGGAAGATCAGGACCGATACAGAGGAAAGGGGGGTAAATCAGGTCTTGAGCGGGAGGTAAGGCCATGGAAGAGATATGTGCATTCAGTGGACGGACAAACCACAGAACAGGGGGAATCCAGCTACTGAGAAAGAGGAGTGGGTGGATTGCTACAGGTACGGTGGTAGAGGAGGATAGACGGGACCTGGTGGGACGGGGGCCTCCGTAGCAGAGAAGATAGGGGATAACTGTGGGGGAAGGATCTCGGGGAGGACCCAGAGGATCGGGTCGGAGCATGAGGTGACCGACATTGATGGGAAAAAATAACCCAAATCGCTCTCATATAAGAAAAAACAACTCATTGGACCTCGGAGGCCCTTCCCCGAAAAGGAACCATGTGGGGGAAATATCGCGCAGGTGAGGACAAGTGAGGAAAACTCACGGAAGTCGGGTCATCAGAAAGCAATCGGGTACCCGTCTGGAGGGAAAAGGCGGTACGTTGCCCCCCCTTTCGGAAAATCAAACTCAAAGCAAATGGACATACTTGGCCGGCGGTCAAGCTCTTCAGTCAGGATCTAAGACGCGCGCCAAAATTCAAGCGACGTGGAAGAGAAGGGTGTGGGGAACCTAGACGTTTGCAAGAAACCGCCAAACGAGTCACGATGGTCAAAGGGGAAAAAAGAAGCAGTGTGCGAATCACTGAAACGAGCGGAGGGGGGGTCCCGGAAGGGTCAGTGGGCTCCTGCTCAGGGGGAAATGAGAGGAGACAACAAAAGAAGGTATAGATAAGAACGTTCAGGGAGAAAAAGGGCCACCGGGAAACCCGACGAATGGCAAAGGATAGCTGCACTGGCAACTGGAGGGGGAAAAAACCCCACGCAGTCTTTTAACACCGTACCGTGGCCTTGTTTGGCAGACGAATTAAATGCAAATCAAAAAAGAGACGCGTACACGGCGACTGAAGCCTGGGGAAGACAATTCAATCTTCCGAACGGGGACGGGAAAAAAAGGGGACGTCAATGGACCAGACAGGACTGAGGGTTGGCAAAAAAAAAAAATGCACGGGACCAAAAAAGGCCAAGGGGGAAGAACGCAAAATCCTTGCTAAGGTTTGAACCACTTCTCCGTAAGGGAGGCAGTGAAACATGAAGGGGAAGCGACCCGGGCGAGAGGGAAACAGGGGGGGGCAGGTAGACAGCGAATGGCGGGGAACCTCGAGCGGGAGTTAGAAGATGGGTAGGGGAGGGAACCTATTAAAAAACCGTCTTTTGCGTGCGCTCCAGCAGGAGGGGGCACCGCAAATTTTAAAAAAGGACCATAGCATGTAGGGATAGATAGCGCAAAGGTAAATGTGGGGCTGGAAAGAGTGGTTTACAAGGAGCAACACCAGGGCCAAAGTAATCGGAAATAACGCAACGCGGAAAGGAAAATACGATGCGCACCCCGGGAAGTAAACGCCAGTTGATATTCGACGGGAGAACAGGGGGGTTGTTGTGTCCAGGAAAAAAGAAAACCACAAAACATTCCGGCCGAAATCAACAAAAGTAATCAGAGGGAGGAAGTCGTCGCGTGCACATCAGGTTTTTTGTAAGCCTCAGAAGTAGTCTTTATGATGGTAAAAGTCTCGGAAGCACGATACTGAACGAAACAACGACCTGGGAGGGGCACTTGGGGAAAGGCACCAGTTCGTTAACTGGAGATAAAGTGAAAGAGGTGACTGAAACAAGGGTTCTCCAGGAGGCTTCTAACAAGTCTTCAAAGACGTAACTGCGGAGCGAAGTTAGGGGGGACGCTCGTCGAACAATAGGGGCTTAGGGCTTCCCGGGGAATCACGAAGAAGCTGGGAACGGAGGGGAATCAAGAGGAGGTGAGGTTCCAGGAAAAAAATAGGGAAAGGGGAAAAAAGGACCCTTCAATAGGAAATTCCAGTTGCGTGGGCGTCCCGCATGGGCGGAGGGACTGGGGGGCGTCGGCTGAAAGGAAGGAGGATTCCCTTTGCGGCTGGAACCAAGAATCCGCCGTGGGACGGGCTATTGTAAAGGAAAAAGAAACCGAGAACGAAAGAAATCAAAGACGAAAAAAGCCACGCTTCCTTCCCACTCCTACGCAAAAAAGTGAGAGGGGGGAACCGGAAAAAGTAGAGGGCCTGCTCTTTGCGCCTATTTGGGAGGGGGGGAAACTCCTAACGATAGACCACTACACGGAAGTGCACGAAAGCTTCGGTAACATGAAGAGCGAAAATATGTGGCAGGGGTAAGTCTGGAGGATTTCATCGCCCAGTCTGGAAAAAAAAAAAAAAAGCAAGAACGAAGGTGTCCGCGGTTCAAAAGGGCTCAGACCACATGGAGGCGTCGAGAGTCGACGGCCAGAAAACTAAAAAGGGGAAAGGGCTTTTGAGGCCTATATTCTTGGAAGCCCACGTTCTCCGTTTAAACTTGCAACCTTGGGGTCAAGAGGGTACTAGGGTCAGAACAGCCACAAACAGTGTCAACTGGCGAGCATACACCGGCAGGCAACCGAGCAACATTTAATCTCTCGAAGTCGGCCAAGCAATTAAGGTCCAAAACTCCATCAAAAAGAGAAACGTAGACCAGAAAATACAAATCAAGGCGACAAAGGGGAGCGTGAGAACTCTACGTATTCGTGTGTGCATAGGAACCTCTGGGGGGGCAGTCTGACCTGGTAAAAGGGTCCTCCGGCTTCACAGGTAAAGGGAGTTGCCAAGAGGCGGAGGGAGGAATGCCCCGGACTCAATGAATGAGAGGAGAACCACATTTTTTGTCAAGGAGGGCATTTAAGACGCATTGGGTTGGCCATGTCGTAATGTCTAGGGGCAACCTTATCTATGCTCAGATCGAAAGATGCAGGTCACAGCAGGCCAATGGGGCCAAGGAAATCCCCGCCCGGTAACTGCGGCGCGTCTCGAGATGAAACCGCAACGACTGGGGCAGCGTCATAAATAAAACTAACTTCCAAAAAAGCAAACTCAAAAAAAAAGACTTCGACGACATCACCTTTCATTTAGATGCGAGAGAAGCGAAAAAACCCAAGAACTGAAAGGGAAAAAACGACCAAAAATGTCTTCATCCAACCGAGGTGGGGGAGGCTACAGGCAAAAATGGGGTACTTGCCAATGATCGATGATGAGTGGAACGAAAAAGGTATTTGTATGGAAAAAGCATGCTTTGGAACTTCAGACTAAAACCGGAACCGGTGCTATTGACGGTAAAGGGGGGAAAACAGGGAACTATCCAGCCGAAAACGTACTCCCCAACCGCCGGGGAAAGGTAGTGGTTAGGAAGAAGCAATCGTGCGGCCTAAATCAAAACTGCCACCCAATTTTCTGTGTTCGGGGGAGAGGGATGTTGCAATTAAAAATATAAGAGGTGACTTAAACGGAGAGGGGTTGTGTGCATAGTTAATTTCGGGTTCCGAAAGAAGAAAAAGGATACGTTCAACGTTGTTGAAGGACCTCATTTTCGGGGAACGGATCAAAGCCGCGCAGGAGTGACGTTTAAGAGTTGTCGATAGTTATGTGGGCCCACAGAAGGAAGAAACAACGCAGGAACAGGTATTTGGGGGGGTGTGCTCCGTGCGAAAAACAAGTGACAAAACGTGGCATTTCAATCCCCCCATTACAGCAAGTGGAAAAACACCAGCTATCGAAAAGGACTGGCTGCAACAAAAAAAGGGAAGGTCCTTTTCGACGGGGGTGTATTGGAAATCCGCGGCAAATGGACAGGGAAGGACCTCAGTGGACGCCGAGAAGTTTAAGGAACGCCCATGGGGGAATAAAACAGCTCGTCCGAAAGTCGTGGGGGGAAGAAAGAAGGAGAATGCCGAAAAGGAAGTAAGATAATTACGTCAGAAGGGGTCTCTTACGAGTTCAAAAAACCTCAGTGGGTCCGGCGGACAGGGAATCTTGAGGACCAAAAAGGGGAAAGGGAAAAGGGAGAAAAGAATTGCAAACCCCAGGAAGGCTAGCACAGCCGCAAGGAAAAACATAAAATGCTCCCTACCCTAACAGAATTCAAACACAAGGAGGACGTGCGGAAAAGCGGGAAAAAAAGAAAAAAAAAGAGCCTTCAACGGCCTCAGCCAATAATCATAGGGGGGGAGGAAAGCTGCAAAGAAAGGAGGGGGAGGGCTTGTCAAGTCTCCCAGAAACGGGGGGCAAAGTGTGGACATGTCTTTCCCGCAAAAAAGGAGGTGCGTCGAAAACCTGTACTTGTATACGGTAGGCACTGTGGGAAGTCTGCTGTACGGTAGACCACCCTTTGAGATAGCCGGGTGCAAGGCAAAACCACTTAGGAAAAGGGGGGAAAAACAAACCATTCCACTTATCTGTGTGAGAAAAAAAGAAATTGGCCGCAAATAAACCGTAGCCCTGAACCTATGCATGGTCGTCCGTTGAGAGGCACGTTATTGTGAAGTCGGACTTGGGGGGGGGGGGGCACGTTTGTGTCACCAGGGTAAAGGGTGGAAGGGCCAAATGAACAACCAGACCATAGACAAACACGGGGGGGGACCTGGGGCGAATAAAAGGGTGCCATACTGAGACACATTGGAAAGGGAACGTTCGACGTCTTGTAAGGGAAACAAGGGAGGGGAAGGGGAAAACACTCGCGCTTCGTGAAATGTACAGGGCACTGGAAAATAATAAAAAAACGTACTGGTACTCCACCCTAGGAAAGGGGAAATCAACTGGGAGAAGGGTTGTAATAGGATATCAGAAAGCGCAGGAACACATAATAGTGGGTGGCTCCAGGGACTTGGGAGGGTCAGTGAGGGATTATAGTGCAAAATCGGGAAGTAAGTCCACTGGTAAAAAACAACAATGGGTCATTAATTGCGGAAAAGGGATATAATACCGGTGGTAGCACTTCAAGTGGAGAAAAGGAAGGGGCGATCGCCAGCAGCATGAATGGGACAACACAATCGTTTTCCGTTCCACAGAAAAGGCTTCACAGCGGGCGCCGGCAAATGAAAATGACAAAGCCCTGGGGGGGGAAGGCCAGGGTGGGTGCTGAGGAGGTTAGGAGATGGGGAAAGTGTAAAAGCACTCAGCTAGAACCTTGTTGAGTGCGAGCAGGAGGGGGGGAGGGAGTTTTTTAGGATTCAAAAAAAAACGGTTGGACGAAGTCTCACTCAAGTTGCGGGGCGGGGGCGGGCGCCGAAGACGACTCTCAGAGGGGGAAATTGCTTGGGGTTTCGTTCTTGGAAAAAGAGGACAGGTCGATGAAAGTTTGACTGCAGCAATCGCGGAGGAAAAAAGTGAGCGAGACCATTGGCAGTAACCAAAGAAAAAAAAAAAAAAACGGGCGGGAGGGGGGTCGTGACCGAATACGCATCCGGTTATATGTAGGAAAAATCAGGTGAACTATCCAGCACGCTCTCTCAAGGGGGGGCAAACCCAGGGGTGGAAAAAAAAAAGATAAGGGGGGGCTGAGGAGTCCAAAACCACAAAAGCACCTATTACAAAAGAGTGTGGAGAAAAGGGTAGAAAAAAGACCACAGAGCTCGGTGGGGAGTGGGTAAGTGTCACCTAGATCACGATGGCGATGGGAGGAGTGTTCAGTGAAGCTAAAATTAGAGATAGGGAGGGCCGTCGTTAAGGGAAGCGTGAAGGGCCAAGTTGGTAAAAGGTGGTTGTGCAGGGGTTAAAGTTGTCGCGAGAAACTCAATGGGACCGCACAGGTAATTTACTTCTGAACGGGACAATCGGAAGTTGTAAAAAAATTGAAAGGGACCGAGAGGGTAGGGGAACTTTCAAAAAGCCAAAAGCCCGTCACTGTTGACAGGGGAACCTGGGTAACTGCCGAGGCGGGAGGTTGGAGGGACTAGACGCAGGAAAACGAACAACCGTCACTACCCGAAAGTGTTTCAAAGTAAGCTCTGGTGGGGATCCCGAAGTTGAACCTTGGGCATCTCGGGGAACTTTGGGAGAGGGGAAAGACGGCGGAGGGGGACCGAAAGAAGGAAAGCCTCATGGATTCACTAGGGGGGGGAGAAGGGGGGAAGCCACGCTACCATGGGAGCGGGGTGCGAACATCAGAGTGCGGAAAGCTTGGAGGGGAGGGTCGTGGGGGAGAATGGGAACTCATGGGACGGCTGCAGGGGGGCATGTGCCAAAGCGCTTCCGACCTACGTGGACTACCAGCAATTCAAGAAAAGGAGACACGAAACACCAGAAAAGAACCCAGAAAGTGAAGGACAAGCTAACTGATGATCAAGAATCAAGGGGGGAAAAAGCAGACTGGGTGGGAAAAGTCCTCCCTATTGGAGGAAAAAATTCAACGTGGAAATCAATCACATTGACCAGATGAGTCTGAAGGTAGGAAAGGAAGAAAAAAAACGCCCATGACTCTCTCCTTCCGCGCGAGGGAAAGGCCTTCCCAACATACAGGGGGGAAAATTAGGCAGACGGGGAAGAGGAACTATTCGACACAACCCTTGGGTAAGGAAGTACGTTCTTTGCACGGAAATACGTAAGAACGGACTTGAGACGGGAGGGAAAACGCATTCGGGGGGAACAGCTCTTTTTCATTTCTAGAAATAGTTTCTAAGGAGTATGAATGATGCATCTTAGATGGGCACGACAGGCTTTACGAAGACGAGATCTTTCTTACAGGCGGCAGAGGGGGAGGGAGGGGGGGCCCGGAATGCATTTAAAGGGGTCAAGTGAGGGTTACGGACAAAAGACAAGAGAAACAATTTGAAAAGCGAAGAGCTCAATAACTGGCTCAAAAAAAAACGCGGCAATCCCAGGGTAGGATCAATGGATCTGGGGAGGAAAGAGGAGGTCCTGTTGGACCTAAAAGGCGTAATCACAAGAGGTTCTAAAAGGGGAGTTGTAGGCGAAGGCCTCGAGCGAAACACCCTGAAGGTAGAAAGGGGACAGGGGTACAATGTGACGCAGTAAACTTAGTCCTCAAAGCCAGTTCAGAGTAAAACCAATGTAAAAGACGCACTAGTGGACCTCAAAAAGGGAAAGGGAAAAATTCGTGACTCGATAGTCCTGCCCAAAGTGGAACGATTCGAGGGGGGGATGACCATGTGTCGGAAGGTCCTTTGGGCACATCAACGGGTGAAGGGAGGTTGGGTCAAAGGGAGCAGCCGGGGGGAAAGGAGGGTTTTCCAAAAAGGTGCAAAAAAGAAAAGCAGAGAACTCAGTACCGATGCAGGGCGGCTTCGACTGGCACGGGGCAGGAGAGAAGAGGGAAGCGCAGTCTAACACTCCTGGGAAAAGGTTTGTTAGCATAGGGACGTTTTTGCAAATGGGAGAAGGAAAAAGGGGGGAACGGTATCCGGTGTAAACGAGAGGGTGACCCGTTCCCCATTGTGGGACAGAGATCAGGGCCATGGGAGGTGGGTACCGGCGGAGGGCAAAGTGGGTCCGGAGGTTACTAGGAGAGATCACACCAAAGGGGGAAGTGGAGAAGAGAGAGATCACGTCCTGGACGGAATAAAAATTGACAAGTAAAGCGGGGAAAGCGTTACCTGAAATATAGTGGAAACACTCGGGGCAAAATGCGAACTTGGGACACGCGGGGTGCTCCTGGGGAGAACGCCATGGGCAAAAGAACAGGTCTCCCACACAGTACCAATGAAACACTGCATTGGCGAGTGGGACGAGATAAATCTTCAAGCTACATTTAAGATACGACGCAATATGGCAGGAAAGGGGAGTTAAGGGGGTATTAACTGAATCCTACGGGTGCAATCCCAACCTACCTCCCGGTACTTGATAGGGAAAAAGAGCTAGGCGGGGGCCGAAACTTGGAGTCCCCTACCCACTGCGGTTACAGGAATTACTGAGCATGGGGAGTTTCCAGTACCGGAGGGGGGGGCGGGATTGAAGTATTAAAAGGAGACCCGGCTTGGGGGTAAGCTCAACGCCCAAAATGCGTGTGGCAAACCGTCACAGGTCCGCCGACATGATGCGGGGGGGGGGGAGCATCTCAAGGAATCAAAGAAGCGTAACTCTTGTATTGAACGGGTGCGGGTCAACACCATGAAAAGAGCAGGGATGGATCAATCACCTTACTTATAAGACCCTAGAAGCCGGAGTCCAAAGGAATTGAGATCGGAAGTTATTTTGCGGACCCAACTCAAAACATATCCGGGCAGAGACCCCTGACCGTAAGAAGAAGATGGCGGTGCGCTTCGCGTCCCGGGGAATGATTTGCGGGCGAGATGCCTAGGAGTGGCATATGGTCAAGAAAAGTGACGAACTAGGAGCAGTCCCAAAAGAAAGGTATCACAGGGGTCCCCGGCCACGCCGTTAGGTATACAAAGGGATCCGGGTCAAGAGGGGACTTCAACAGGTGGTTGTCGACGACTTCTCCCACCAAGGGCATGCCGGAGGGCGCGCCTTCAAAACGAAAGACGCTCGGAGCAGAGTCGAACAAGATGGGCGGGTGCGTGTCCTAAAAGGGGACCTGGGATCATCGGTCCGTGTGGCACACGATCTTGATTGTTCCGAAAAAATAGGGAGCTGCGAAAAAAAGAATGACTGACAGGAACAATAGTCGAGGAGCTAGGGAGAAGGGTGCAGATGGATGAATCGAGGGATGGAGAGGAAGTCAACGTCGCGCTCCTGCATCCCAAGCCGCCCGAAACGAAGAGAGGAGAAAGAGTCGCAAAACCGACGCCTCCGAAATCCTGCCTTAAACCGCGAAGGAGCGGAAACCTGCGCACCTAGGGGACTGGGGACTGCGGCTTTGAAAAGGAGGGTGGCTTTTGCAAACGTCCCAGCATTATTGCATCGATAGACAGAGGAAGAAAAGACGAAAAATCATGGGAAACTAGACAGAAGGGGGTGGGGACTGTGGTTAAGTCTTGGCCTTGATGTCTCGTGGACAACCCGTTAAAAAAAATAAAGCCAAAGCGAATTGGTCATGAAACCCAGACCAGGGCAAACTTCGTTTTGAAAAAGAAAAGAAGTTTGGGTAACATCTGTAGTTGACTTCTCGAAGTTTACTGTAACAAATGGGTACAGGAATAGCAGAACGAGCACCCGGAAACACTTGGCTTGTCCGGCAGCAACCGAGGGAATAAATTGATCGAGTCGGAGTCGGGCCATCGGAACTCTCAAAAAGCGCCAAGGGCGTCTGGGGGAAAAAGCCTGAAAGATGTTGAGTACAAAGAGGAAAGTCGGGGGGCAAGCGGGCATCATTGTTGTCAGGAGGGAATTTGCAGGTATCCGAAATGGCTGCACACAACAGGGAAGTTGCCACGGAAGCGGTTAAAGTACCAAGTGAAATACACTCAGAGAACGGGGTCTGATTCGCACAGAACGCGTGGGGGGAACTAAGAGGAAACGCTAAGTCATGCAAACCAGTGGATTGGCTCAGTAGAAAAGGGGACAGAAAGCTGGGGGGGGGAACGAGCCCATGGATGGGCAAAAAAAACCTGAAAAAGGTGGATCTGCTCTGTAAGGCTATGAAAAACAACGAAGGGGAAGAGGTCAGTCCCTCAAAAGCTCCATAACAACTCTCCGTGGCCTTCAGGACCTCAACAAAGAAAGGGGGGAGGGAAGAACTATCGGCGATCGCGAAACAGGAAAACCTTTTCGGAAAAAGGGCCCGCCGAACCCAAACCAGGGCGTAGGCAGCCCCCCGGAAGTGGGGGCTGGCTACGCGACCCTGTTGTCGGGAAAACGGGAAAAGCGAGGCGAGTAAAAAACGGCAACAGGGGGCTTCTTCTTAAGGCATAAACGTGGCTGGAGGAGAAAGCGTCGAAGATAAAAGGGGCAATGTGGATTGAACGTATGGACAACTCCCGGGAAGCGAGAGCAAAGCGCAGTCCCTCAAAAACTTCTAACTAAGTGAACTTAGGTCATCTCGACACTCGTAACACCCCCCCCCGCACTAAAAAATCAAAGCCCCCACCAACTGCAAAAGGGGGTCCAGGACGTGGACAAAAGTAAGAAAAACCCTCTCTCAAAGTACTCCGGACGGTAGTGCGCCTGTTCACATTACAGGGCGAAATCTGATTGGCCTAGCCACCCGAGGAAAGGACTGAGACAAAAGACGCCGTGAAAGGGGGACTGGGGAAAACTACAACCAATAAGACAGGGACGCTGCAGAAATGTGTTCGCACAGGGAGGCAACCAGCGCAAAAGAAAAAAACTATTTTTAGGAGTGTTAATGAAATCACAAGTGACCGCGGGGGCATTGGGAACCCAAATGTGAAATAAGGGGAAAAGGGAAAAAAAATGCTAGCAGCCGAAATGGGCGGACGATATGAAAGGTCATAACGGTTTGGTACTAGAGCGGAAAATGTCCCTTCAGGCAAGGGCAGCCACTCAGGGGAAAGGAACTAGCTAAACGTCGAAGAAAAAAAAAAAAAAAAAAAAAAAAGAAAAAAAAGAAACTAAAAAAAAAAAAACAAAAAAAAAAAAAAACAACCCTCCCGGTTGCCTCAAAAACTTCCTAATAGAACGAGAAAGGAGGAGCGCCGTAGCATTCCACCCACCTACAATTATTAAGGGGGAGGTGTAAAAGTCTCGCGAAAAGGAAGAAGAGGTGGAAAAAGGTTCTGAAAGTAGTACGGAACCTGAAAGTAACCTATACTAATATACCGAGGTTGGGAAAGAAAAATAACTGGGACCAACCATCAAGGACCTAACTCCAGCAACACAAAGAGAGTAAATTAGAGATTTTACCCCATTGCTTAAAGTGATACTATGTTGCAGGGTTAACACGACCGAGGGAAGGTGGGGCTATCTTGTACCAGGTTAGTTTTAAAAATGTTCAAATCGGGCCGCGAAAAGGAGGGTCGGCAGTAATACCGCGGGACACAAAACGGACGTGAGTCCGTTAAAGGAAAATCTACTGATAGAGAAAGCATGGGCGTAGAGACGTGTGAGCCAAACGAGGGAAAAAAGGGATCCGGGAATTAGTGCTGAAAGTGGCGGATACAAGGAAACTAAAACCAAAGATCCTTGACCTCCCATGCCGTGAAAAGGAAAATTAATTTGGAAAGCAGGTGGGGGGGGGGAAAAAGTGCGGGGGGTGGGAAAGGTCACTTTTCATGGCATGGAAAACCGGCCAAGGAAAAAAAAAAACATAGTTGGTACGGGAGGGGTGCGGGATGGGGGAAACCTGACGAAAAGTTGCCCCGGGAAAAACGACCATGCGCGGGGGGGTGAGGGAAACAAAAAAGGGTCCCGAAAGATACGGGAAATTGAACGACTGTCTAGAAAAATCCATGAAATGAAATAGAGGAAAAAAAAAACAAATGTTCAGTACTTTCGACTGTTAATATGTCGGAGAAACTAGCAGACAGGGGGGTGTTCTAAGTTGAGGTAGCAGGGGCTTAAGAAAGAGCGTCGGAAAACTGGACGAAGGTCCGAAGGACGGTGATTGCGGCAGTGGCTTAAGAAGTAATGGCCTGGAGATCACAAGGGACGTGTTACGGAAGCGTAGAAAAAGCAGCAGGGCCCGGACAACAGGGGGGGTCCGTCAACAAACGGGTCCCGCTCAAGCTTGGATAAGGGAAAAAACAATGTGAGGTAAGTCTCCGGCGGCTGGCTGCGAAAAAGGTGGGACGTTCGCGAAAGGGCGAGGGTTGGATCTAATACTCAAGCAAAGGGAAAACCGGAATTGTGGGGGCAAGTCCCCCCCGGGGGGCAAAAAGGTTTGGGGGGAGGGTAAAAGGGTTTTGCGCATTCGCGAGACCAGGGAAGTGCGGTGGCAGCGACAGAAGAAAAGCCAGAAGGAAGTGAACAGGGCGGGGGGGATTTAAACTGGAATGGCAACTCGGGCTGCCTGAGGGGTAGTGGAGGACTGAAAAAACGGCATACAGAGAAAGGCCTTATGGGGAAGAGGGCCAGAAATTCATTAAAAAAAAAACACTCTCTCTTGAGAGAAATGTTAGACGAAGCAAAAGAGTAGTAGTCATTGCGAACATATAACTAAATCAGAAATTCCCCTTTGGGGGAAAGCAACAGAAGCAAGGACACCATACTCTGCAAAAGAGGGGGGGAATCAAAACACAGCGTATACGAGTAGAATCAAAGGTCGAATCCACATGGCACGGTGGGGAAAGTGGTGGAAGTGCCAAGCCGGGGGGGAGTGGCGAGGACCCCGAGGGCCCGAAGCGAAAACATAAAGCGGGGCCAGTCGTTCGGCCTTCACCATCCAACGGGTCCCACGCAGGGGGGTCCATAGTTCCTGGCCTCCGAGTGGTTCACAAGGGTACCAAGGTTGTCAACGGACTCAAAGCATCGACAGAAAACAGGTGCAAAACCCCGGGCCTTCTGAGGGATTGGTGAAGGGCAAAGCGCGACTCCCCTGTTGTGAGGCCCGGCAGGAACCGGGGAAAAGGGGGGAACCTGATGGGGAGGGGGGATTTTGGGTGAAAGGTGGCCCTGGCGACGACGGTGACAGTCAAGGGAAAAAATTAAAGGTCAGTACATGGTTGGATAGTAGCGCGGTTAGGGGTCAGTTGAAATGGGCACGTATGGGCTTGTTGGGGCGGAGGGGTCTTTCTCGGCAGGGAGGAGGAGGGGGGAACGAACATCTGCAAGCCGCAGGCCATAAGGGGGGGCGAAATGGGGGAGAAAAATGGGGTTTTAAGGGGGGGGTGTTAAAACAGAGTCAAGAGTCTGAAGGGAGCGGGAGGTGGGAGGATGGGTTGGAATTCCGGCTGTCCAGCTCGACTGGCCGTGTCTGGAAGATGGTGAAAGCAACAGATTGCAAAAAGGAGAGGTACTCCAGCAACCTCCGAGTGCCACGAGAAAAAGTCCATCTACCGCAAGAAGGCTGACCGCCCACACGAAGCGAAAGAAGACCCACAGAAGAGGGAAAAAATGGTTAAATTGTGGCGACAGGGTCCCTATTTTTAGGGAACAAATCCAAGATAGGGGGGATACAGAATTGAAAAAATGGAATTAGGCAAGTAGTGTCGCAGGAGGAAAGGAAAAAGCAAGGGGAGGTAAAATGAACCCGGGTCCCCTCCCCCCAAAAACCACTCGCTTCTGCTCTGGTGGTTACTACGAGGACAAGATACTGCGAAAGGTGGGGGAGCTAGGAAAAGTCAAACACCTGTACTACGTCACATCTGTGCCCGCAGAGATGGAATAAGTGGCGGAGTGAAGGCAAGGGGACGTTAAATGAGCAAGTGAGCGGGAAAGAGGCAGCAAGTCTCATACTAAGTAAAAGAAGAATAATAGACTGGACAACACAAGGTACGGGATGGAACGAGGGGAAGACGCCGCATAGGAAAAAAAAGGGAGGGAAACAAGGAAGCGTGCTAAGGATGGGGTGGTGGCATTAGTAACAAAAAAACTTGTGTCAAGCGAGGACAGCCTGGCACTCCAGACGCAAGTCGAAAAAAGCAGGTCGGGGGGGGGAAAGCCCCTGCTAGCCAAAAATCAAAGTGGGTTTGAAAATAACCCGAGGGAGGCCTGAAAAGGGGGCATTTTCGCTTACTTAGAGCGCTCGAAGGGGAAAGACCCAGAAGTCTAGGAAAAAAGACCCAAGGGGGGAAGGGGTGAAACCCGCATTTTTGTGATGCGCGCACTACCAATCACAGGCATTATATTAGGCCACCATAGAGGGAAAAGAAGAGAGGGCTAAAAGGGGAAGAGTAGGGAGATGACTGTTCGGAGGGGTGCCCCATAAAGAATCGGCGATTTTAGGGGATATTTTCAGTTTTAAAGTGGGCGCCTCCGCTCACGGAAGTGGGGGGCAAAGAGGCAGGAAACAGGGGGGGGTGTAGTGGTGTCCCCGTAGGAAGGGGTGGGGAAACGGGAACAGAAATCAACTACCTCCTTCAATTGCCATCGGGGGGGAGCGAAAAAGGAGAAAACCCGGTAGAGCGACCATACAGGAAAATGCCACCCCCAAGGGACCAAAGCCCAAGAAAGGATCGGCGCCGGCGGGTGGTACGACAGAGTAGTATTCTTGTCAAATGACAGAAGAGTCCACCCAAGTCTGGCACAACAGGTAGGAAAGGAAAAAAAAGAAGGACGATTGACCAAAAATCCCGTTGGTGCAGATATCAGGGAACAAGAGGTGGGGGGGGCCCGGCTGAAGTCAGTGGGGATGCCGAGGGGGGGAAAGAAAGGGTACGACGAGACAACTACAACACGTTATAGAATCTACTATCCACAAACCACTTTCAAGAAGTCCAAAAGGGACCACCCTCAGAAGGGCCATGATGCCCTTACTGGGAGTCCCAAGGGAAAGTGACTGTACAACAAGGGGGGGAAGAAAGTAAAAATGGGGGGAAGCGACATTGGTGAAAAAAAACTATGGCTCCAATTTCCCTAGGAACGGCAGTGGCTGAAGCTGGGAAAATATTTCTCGGCCTGACGAGGACGGCCGCAAATGGAGAAGAGGAGGGTGTTTTAAAACGGGGGGGCCTTGAAACACGCCATTACGTGCCATCCCAACCGCCGACCTGTCTATTTACTCAACTTCCGTCGGGCCGACACTGGAGCCAGAAAAATAGTAGAGAAAGGGTGCGAAATGGGGCACGTAATGTCTGCCAAGAAGAGGAGCAACGCGTGGTCGTTACATGAATCCGAGGCTAAGAGTGGTTGGCCAAACTGACCGGTGGTCCCGCTAACCTGGGCAGTCAGAAGTCCATGGGGGGTAGAGGATATCCGGAGACCACATGCGCAGTGCTTCCGCATATTAGACCCACACAATCCGGAGCTCCCATAGGGGTCTGTAACGGTCTATTCACCCACCCCCCCCTACACTAATTTAGTTGATTTACGAGCCAGGAGTATATAGCAAGACAAGCTACGTGGAGCTACTCGATACCACGACGAAAGACAATCACTATGTCCCGGAGTCCAGATGGAAGATCGAGGGGCTGGAAAACCAAAGTTCATGGTGTTTTGGGTGTCCGCAACGGGCCAACTCAAACTTCGCACAGGGGGGAACTAAACCAAACGGAAACTCCGCCTCGCATGCCTTCTTTCCCGACAGTACCGTGAAGGCCAGCGAGCCTTTATGGGGAAAACTGAGGGGAGACAGCATTTCGCACTCCAAAAACAAACTCTTGACGAGGTCACAGAAGGGACCAGAAAGGGTTCCGATCCGCGTTATAAGGAGGCCCCGTGGCAGAGAGGGAAATGGGGGTGGCCAGGACCAATTTTTTTGGAGGGCCTATGATCGCAGCACCGTTTTATACGAGATCGTCGAAAGAGGACCTGCAAAAGAGGGGGAGAAAGAAAATCCTTGCGCCAACAGTGATTTCTTGCATTCTGCCAATGGAAGACCACAGAAAAGAATATCCCTATGTCCAGCTGTACTGGCGGTGTCCTCACAAAGATGGGGGGGGGAAACTTGTGAACCCGGAAAATTTTCTGTCAACCGAGGAGAAGGGGGATACAGTCCGGAAGGGACCAACCGTTTTAGAAGAGGATGGCGTGTCGGGGGGGCGCTGGGATGCCGGAAGTCTTAACCTTGGCCCACAAGTGAATAAAGGTGTCTGAAATGAAAGAAAGTCGGGGATATTTTACCATGAAATCGAAAAACACCTAACGACCTCACCTAAATGCCTGCACTCATTATGTCTAAAGGCGCACAGTAGAAGTGAGAAAAAGGGAACAAAATAGGAAAATTTACAATTCTTCGGTGCCCAATGTATGTTTTTGAACGGGGTCCGATCCTAAAAAAAAGGCAAATTAGATCCAAATAAACAAGTCCAAGGAAAAAAAACCACGGAAGAGGAGGAGGGGGGACCACAAAGGAGAAAGCTTTTACTGGACAGGGCGGGTATTGCGTTTGAATAAAGGTTGCTTTGAGGGACCGGGAAGGGACAAAGACGGGAGAAGGGAACATAACCGACTAAGGGAAAGGACCAACGACTGCGAAAAAAGGGAGTCTTCACGAAGCGGGTCAGAAAATACTAAAAAACTGCGCCCCGCGAACCTTTCCCTTAATGGCACAGGAACAGCACCCTCCTATTGATTTGCCCGGCGGAGAAGGGGGTGTGACAATTGAACAACCATGTTTGACATGGGGGGGAAAGCGAAGACACAAGCCCAAACCTTGTAAAAAAAGGGGGGGAGGAAAGTTGGACAACCCTCATACTGATCTCATCAGTTTGATGGCATCATGGCCTGGGGGACACAAATCTCCTCTTTTCAAGAAAAAACCCCAGGAAGGGGAACGAGCGCCAGGGGGATGATTGATAAAACTTTCAACAGGAAGACGTGTGGGGGGAATTCTTCTGATTGACAGTCGTACCTTGGGGGGGGATCCTAAGACGGCTTGGGCAAAGGGGGGGGACAAAAGGGGGAGTTGACAAAGACCTTATTGAGACTTTACCATGGAACAAAAACTCGGCCGGGAGGGATTGAAAACAGAAAGAAAGAAAAGCTGTTTTTTTACCAATGAAGACGGCAGGTCGAACATCCGAGCCGTAGATGCTGCAAGAATAAAAAGGGAAGACGAGAGCGAAGGAGACAGTGGACATTGGGAAGGAAAGACAACCTCCCTTTGCAGTCCTAGGACAGCGCGTCCGTCAGGAATGAACCCGCACGAAATTAGAAGTTTTCAAAAAAAGCTCAAAGCCTCAACAAATCGAACCCACGATGACCTTCCGCACTCAAAACGGGTGTCATGGTGAGCTGCGAATACAGAGGGATGGTACAGGGGAGAAATAAAACTCAAAGGGATTCAAGCCCGGATTGGTGAGGGTCTAAAGAGCCCATTGTTGGGCGAAAAAGCTGGGAAGAGGCGGACGAGGGGTACGAACCAAAAGGGGGGGTGAAAGGAGCCGGAAAAGGTCTGGAAAACCTGCGCAGGGGGAGATTGAAAAAGGCTATGTAAACTGGCCGGGGTAGAAAGAAAGATGACAAAAACCCTCATTGGGACGGAGTTTACGTCGAAAAAAAGCGGCTTAAGCCCGCAATACTTCAAATGGAAACCTCAAAAAAATGAGGGGTCGGGGGGATCGATTGTTTATATCCGATTTTAAGGCGAAAGTACTGAACCTAGACGAGGGGTTGGGGAGAAGGAGTAAGGGGGTCGGAGAAGCGACTGACAACCAGTAAACAATCTTCACGAAGCGAACGTGGAGGGCATCGAACACCACCACCCTAAAATTTATGGGGTCAAAAAGCCAAAAAAGGGGAAACTGCTGAAACAACGAACATGTGTGTACAAAAGAGTCATTATGAACCGAAAAATTCCAGCCACACATAGCGTAACAACTTTGGGGGGGTATTGGGGGGGAAAAGGGGGGGTGTTCCAGAAAAACAAAATTGAACCATCCAGGGGTGCACAATTTCAAGAACCCAGTAACAAGCAAGACAACC
>Ga0179593_1560112_pt1 | contig 21388 bp, 20 predicted proteins | sample CZODoug2_1_08_16_FD_185931 | JGI IMG/M metagenome (GOLD analysis project Ga0179593, IMG submission 185931) | Vadose zone soil fungal communities from Angelo Coast Range Reserve, California, USA - CZODoug2_1_08_16fungal (PacBio error correction) | ecosystem: Environmental > Terrestrial > Soil >...
GGCCGAAAGAGGGTCGAACACGGGGGAAGACGCCTCAATTGACACAATGGAACGGGAGGGGTCTAATCTAAACACCCACAAAGGAAATGCAATCTGTGTAGAGATACGCGGAGTACTAAGAAGTTCCGGGAACTATGAGTTCAGTGGAAAAATGGAAAAGTCACCCCAGATGGAGGAAAGAGGGATGGTGGGCGATTCCCCTGACTGGCGACGAACTAAAGTCCTTCACAGTGACCAAAATGCCGACGCTTCGAGCTCAATCAAGAGATGGTCAAAACTACTAGAATACGGGGCCATACATCAGGGACCTCTAAGGCAGCGAGAGAAAGAATGTCATGTCGTTCACGAAAGTTGAAAAAGCTAAGTAGAGTCAATGAAGGGAACCCAACGGGGAATCTAGGCGACCGGTCGACAGCACAAAAAATTAAGGGCTCTCTATGAGGGGCGTCAGGACTGGTCAGCCTTCGGTAGAAACATCTCATACGGAGAAAAATCGGGTGGGACGATCCGGGAACTCTACCTCTGCGATTGCCCTCCTTGAGAGGTGCTGGAAGTTGACCGGGGAGGTCGAGGGGATAGGAGAGACAGGGGGGGGCTGGGAAGGATGAAGGGGTCTTTGGTAAGAAGAGGGGGTCGCTCCCGGCTTAAAAGGAGGCCAATACTTACTGGGGGGGGGTCAGGTCCCAAGGAACAGGCACTCTCTCCGCGAGCGAAAAAAGAAAATTGGGGCAAGTCTGCCGGGACCGAAGGACGGGGGCTCCGTGAAAAAATGAAAAATCCCCCCGCAAAACCTGCGACGGAAACACCTAGTTCCCCTGGGCTCCTGGGGGGATTGGTATTTTAGAAGGAACGAATAAATTACACCTACGGTGTCGAGGGGAAAGGGGGAGTTGCAAAAAAGGCATGGGAAACACCGTCGCACGCAGCAAATGGCAGCAGCCGGTGGCAAATGGGTAGAGGGGAGTCCAGGCTCGGCCGTCGTGTCCTGCCGATCGTGCCCGCAGAATTGGAGCATTCGTGTGCAAGAGTTGTACCCTAAAAATCCGGAACACCCGGGCCCCCCCGGTAAAAAGAGTAGGGTCCGCTACCGTTCCTTGCGTTCTAAGCCCCGCAGAAGGTGGAAGACGAGGGAGGGCGACGATGGATGGGTGTCGGCCACAAAGGAAAGGATAAAAGATGCTGCGATCTGACGAAGAGTCGGGGGGGGAAAAGAAAGCCCGACATTCCGCTCTGCGATAGGACATCGGGCCGTGCTGGCCCGAAGAAAACGGGAGAAAACGGAGGCATATTCCGGCAGAGGGAGGACCAAGCTCAGGGATCGAGAACCGAGCGCGACTATTCAGCGAAGTTAGGGGACGACTTGAACCGAATTCTGGTTTCGCGGGGATCGGGTTATCGACGTCGAGGACAGTCAAACGCCTGGTAAGGCTTACTTCCGCCACCACACACATCCTGGATCACCGGGGAAAGAAGAAGAAAGATCAGGTTCTTGGCCTTGAGAACCGGGAGGCAGAGCCTGCATAGGAAGGGGCCCTCGGATTCGCGAAGGGGAGAGGTCGACATAAAAGACCGAACCCCGAGGTCAAGCGCGAGTTCGATCAGGTCTGGGATGCGTGAGGCGGCTGCAGAAGGAAAAAGGAGAACTAAGGCTGGGGAGGATTTGATAAGTTGGAGTGAGAAAAAAGGGCCTCATCCGCCTGTCAACCGCCCCTGAAAAGGAACTGGTCCTGAGCGGGGGGGTTGGGTGGGATATATGCGCCACGTTTGAAGGAATCCCCAGTAGAAGCGAAGCACTTAACACCTTGACGCGAGAGGATTGGGAAAAGATCGAGTCCTCTCCGGTCGCACGCAAATTCTCGTGCGAGGAAGGAAAGGGGACACTTTCAGATTCAGGGGGCTCGCCGCTGGACAGAGGGAACCAGATCCCCGGCGCGAACTCGCCCGGCCTCGGAGACGAAGGAGCCGAGCAAGATCCCTCAGAAAGCGTTTGTATTTGGTGTGGGGAGAGGCGGAAAGCCTGGCTGACGGTACGAACATTGGGCCGATATCGCGGACGGGGGGAGAGGGAAGTGGGGGGATTTTTGATGTGCTCACTGGATCCTCGAACCGGCCTGATCGGAAAGGAATAATTCGACCCGTTTGCGTATGAGAGAAATTTGTAACATGGGGGACGCCTTCACCGCGTAGTTGAAATAGAAGACGGATCGACCTTGGTCGTGAAGTGGTCAGTGACGAGGGGGGGGATGTCGAAGGAGACACGGATGGGGAACGAACAAACGGAGGAAGAAAAGATGATCCCGGAACTTTCAGCAACGGGAGCGAAAAGGGGAAAGCTGAGACCGCCCGCTCGTCGTCACAAGAGCATGACGGGGATGATGAGGGATTCTTCCGCGAGACACAAGGGGCCGGACGCCTCACTTCTCGACAAAACAGTCACGAAAGAGCGCAAAAGGGACGGTAAGATATCGAAACAGCATAGACAAGGAGGGGGTAACGAGACGGGATTGAGGAGGAGAGCGGAGGGCGACCGGGGACGGTTAGTAATGGACAGGCCGGCTCGGTTGTCGGGCGCCCCGACGATCGCAAAGCAGAATCATAAAAATAAACTCCGGAAGTTAGGAGGTCGTCGACGGAAGTGAGGACGTTCGTAACAAGTGCCAGGACATCGGAAAGCGCGGGGCACACAGAAGCGAACTAGGGGCACGCTCTGTTGTGCATCGCCACGTCCTCGCAAGGAAGATCGCTCGTTATCGTCGGCACTAGAGTACACCGGGAAGGCCTCGAAGACGTCAAGACCCTCAGACGGGATTACCGACCCGAGGAGAGAAGACGAAGGTGGCCTGGCAATCTTCTTGCAAAAAATCACAGACGTGACACAAAAAAAAACGAGGAACCGATGGGTAATCCCGGAGCAGAAATCTCTCTAAAAGAAGGAAAGAGTAGATTTGCTCGAGCAGGAATCGAAGGGTTTTTGTCGCCCCGGGCCGGTTAATTGACAGCTTTCCGGGGGGTCGAAGGGCCAGGGCGTAGTCGCAAGAAGAAGAATCATCCCCTGCGGGTCTTGTGACTCGTCGATAAGAAAGAAGGGGGCCAGGTACTCCCTCGTGCGACGAAGCCGCATCACAGGGGAAGGGAAGACGTGGCGGAAGGGCAACTCGTTCGACGATCTGTGCGGCCAGATCAGCGTACCCGATGAAATTACTTGTGGACGAGGCTCGTCCCGTCGACGTGGGGAAAGGGACTCGGAGGTTTGTGTCAGGAGAGCGAGCTGCCCGTTGCGAGAGGCCGACCATCGATGAATTCGACCGAGAAGAAAAGCCCCATTAACACAACGACAGGCTCGGCTCGAATCCGCAAGCAGAAGGGAGTCTCAGGTGCCTGGCTCGAAAGTTGTGGAAGGGGGCTAGACTAACTCGTCCCTGTAGAAATCAGGTGCGGAGGACTGGTTGGGGACAGATGAGGCGGCGCCGGCAAGAGCCTGGGCGTAGTCTCACTCATCATCATCACGCAAGGTCAATCCTGATAGGGGGGGGGGGAAAAGAGTAAACGATCATTTCCGCTTCGGTCCGCGTGGGACGGCCCGTGGACATCGTGCGGAGCCCCGCTTATGGGGTTAAATTCAAAAATCCTTGTAAGAGAATCTCCTCAAGCCGTCATCGAATGAAGTCAAGCCGGTCGATCCGCCTGCTACATAGAAAGAGCGGTGGAGGCGATCCCTCCGGTCTCACTCCGAAAAACAGCAAAAGGGGCGAAAAAACAAACGATCAGTGCCGGTGAGCGGTCAGAACCATACGAGCACATCCAAGAACGGAAGAGCACGTCAGCGCACCGAGGGGTGGGCTTGACGTCGGAAGTGCGCTGGCCAACTCCCCCGAGCGACGTAGGCATTGCTCACTCAAGCTGACGAACGCCGTGAGATGTCGCGGCGACAGGCATGGGGAACAGCTTTCTAATGACGACGTCGTCCACCAGTTTCTGACACGCTCAACTCGTGATGGTGGCTACTAATGCGGAATAACTCTCTAGGAGAAAACCCTAGCTGCTCCAGGGAGGATGCTACCCTTCTACTTTTTGATCTTCTAAAAAGTCTTGCTCAGGAAGACAACACTAGAAACCACGGGGCTACATTGTAATTAGGCCGGCGGAGTACCCATCTTAGGGTTGAACCTCCACCCGCCACGCCTTTCGCGTTCCATTGGCCCCTCATGTCCATACGGATCAGACCTCATCTAAGCAGGAGACAAGTGTCAGGGGGGGCGGGATCGCGTACGGAGATGAACGGCCCGCGAAAATCAGCCTATGCGGTACACACCGAGGAAACTCCGCCTCGAGTCGCGGTGCGTGTCCTGCCCAGCCGCGATCGAAGGCCCGTCGAGGAAGGGCCGGCGCGGCTGCTGGCACAGGGTGGAGAGGAATAGCAGAAAGGCGGTGTGTCCTCGACTGAGACGCCTTCATCAAAAGACCCAGACTCCGTTCGGGCAGAGGCGTTCAAACGGAGTGGAGGCGGGGGCGTCGCGCCGGGCCGGTTCCCGCATCGACTAGCACTCTCCTCGGTGGAGTCGAGTTTTTGAGGAGTTATGTTGCCAAACAAAAAAAAAAAAGCCTCCTCCGCGAGAAGAGGAGGAGGGATGGTGCCCAGAACCAAGCAGATCGACAACCGCTGGTGCCTGCCGAACTCGTTTGTATGACATAAATACACCACCAAACCCCGTCGCAGTCCGCACCAGATGACGGCCGGCACCGGACGAATTTAACCTGGCGACTCAGGGGACGCGCTGGTTGACGAGGGATCCGGATCTTGAAGAATGCGCAACGAGTCACACGACAAAGCTCCACGCAAAGAAAAAAAAGTCATTATCAGCGTGAAACCGAGGTAGGCGCCGAGAACCGGCCAAACTGGCTAACAAAAGCTAGCCGGGTGAGAAGCACGTTGACCAAATCCCTGCCCCTAGAAAAAGATGGGTTGAAGGAAACCATCAGTCCCATCACTCATCACGTAGCCCAGGGGTAACGCTAAATGGAGTGTTAAAGGGTGACGGGTTGATGGTCCCAGGGTGCAGGCTCACGAGGGCCGCACTGGGGCCCAGAGGAACTGTGTCCTCCCCAGTAAGGGCGCCGAGCAGTCGCGCCCGCTTGGCAACGACCGCAGGGCGCGTTCGGCACCAGCCGTCGGCTCGGCAGCGATCGTCAACGCCAGCATCCTTCGCCCAAAAGCACCCAGAAGAGAAAAAAGTCCAATCGACGTCTGCGAGTTCAGGCATCACCTCTGTGGCTAAGGCCTGGGACGTCGCTGCGCGCCAGGCCGGCCGCGGCGTGTCAAAAATCCGATTCGTCCAATCTATCCGTAGGACTGCACAAGGCGGGCAGAACAACCTGAGCGCCCTATCTCAAAGACTCAAACGGTCTGGCTAAGACCGAAAGCTTCGCACGCATCTCACCAGAGGGTCTTCAAAGGGACTCCGAGCAAGGCCGTCCAAACGACAAAGGACCTGAGCGCATGCGATAGTCAAAGCGCAAAACACCATCTGTAGGAACGACTTCAAGATCGCCAAACAGGAAGACGTCAAACCACCGGAGGAGAAAGAGTGGACGGACGACGTGAACTGCCGGCGCCACAGAAAACAAAGGGGCCGGCGCAAAACCACCAGAGAACATCACTCGGACCGGGGTGACGTCCAGAGGAGACCAAGCCGGGTTCAACTGCCAAGGCGCGAGATTCACCTCTCCAATTAAAGGCGGTTGTGGGTGGTTGCCAAAACAAGGCATTCGTCCCTACACTTATCAAGAGCGCCTCGCATGCACCGGGTCCGTGCAACCCAAGATGGGACATCTTCAAGGAGGAGGAAAAATAGAAATGTCAAATCTTTGCGTGCAGGGAGAGACGCCGAGCAAGGGATACGCCAGGGCGCGGGTTGCTAGGATTCCCAAAAACAAAAAAGTCAATCTCGTTGAGGAGTTCTCGCGGGCACGCACATTCCTTAACCGAAGGTCGCCGAAGTGGGGACTACGAGCCTGACAGATCGGCGGGGATCCTCTGTGGTTTGGCGACGGCAACCCGAGGGCGGTGACACCGAGCACATCCAGGTCGTAAAAAACGCGCAACGTGCAAGTCGAGCTCGGCGGGAGATGAGAAGTCAGGGGCGGAAATATAAGCGGGTCATGAGCTCAGGGTGACCTGTGGAGGGGCGAAAGGTCCAGGAGGCTTAACGGTTTCAGTGCGAGGGATAGGAAGTCCTCTCCGGTTATTGGCAAGAGAGGGCGCATTTCACCGGGGTCCAGAACGAAGGTCAGGCTACTGCGGCGAGGATTGCGCAGTGAGAGGTCAGACCTGGAGAAGATCAAATCCGCATACGGCTCGAGGATCAGGGGGGACGAACACGGACGGCTCCCGGCAAGCGACGGCAGTCCCCCTGATGACGCCGAGACGTGAACCTCTTAAGCGCGCAGAAGGATTGGAGAGGAACGTCGGAGGTGTGCCTAGTGTGCGGAAGCGAGAGATAACTCCTAGCCTAAATCAAAGAATGCGTTTGTCAAGGAGAACTAGCAGGGATCTCAAGAGCTCCGGAAAGAAGAGGCGGGTAGGGCAAAGTAGTGCCGCGGACCGTTCGTAATGACCCAGGCATCCCGTGACCAGACGCAAAAGGGACAGTTCCCGACCGAGGACCGGATGCAAAACTGGGGATGCGCTGGATGATAAGTCCAAAGAGAGAGACACCTAGCGTATTCGAAAACGGGGAGTCTGGCAAGTCCCCGGCATGTAGTAACGAAAAACGGCCGTCGTCTTGTCGGGACGAAGTGAGGTAGTTCCCTACGGCTCGTTCCGCACAGGCTACTGACCGAGGGCGGCAACGGGCGAGGTTTCGACTGAGGTCAGGCTCCTGCAGGGAAGACAATCAGCAGATGAGGTCGCGGACCGGTCTGAGGGCGGAAATCGCCCTAATTTGCAGAAGAGGGGAGTTCGAGCGGAGGGGGAAAAATGTACTGAGTCGGCATCCAGGAAAGATCTGGGAAAGGGGTCCGTAATTCCTAAGGCGAGGAGTGAAAAATGTACCTCCAACGAATCAGTCTAGGCGGCCACGTGAGCTGAACTCCTCTGACAAGAGTCTATCGACTTAAGACCTGGCGGGGGTTGGCCAGAAGCGGAGGGGACGGGAGGGGCCCGAATGACACGATACAGACAAACACACCGTCCTAGAACGCCGCGCCCGCGGGAAGGGGAGAGACGGGGGTACAAAACAAGAAAAACAGGCCTTTCCAAGCTGTCTACCAAAAGGGACACATCTGATCAAATGCTCAGTGAAAAAGGACGGGAGGCGAGTTGGCACTGGAAACGCACGCGCACTACGAGCGCAAGGGGGGAACGGTGGGAAATGTGACTCCGGGATCGCGGAGCCACGGAGAAGCACGTGAAATACGATAAAACAAACACATTGCGGTAAGCGATCGAGTTCCAAGATCGTGATGAGGAGAGGCACAAAGACGACCAGGAGGGGGTCGAGGAGGATGAGAGGCACTAAAAGGGTCACAAGCCCTGGGACAACCCGCAAAAGGCAAGAGGGACCGGTCGTCGGAGTTGTATAGGAGACAGACGTTTAGGTAAGGAAGACGCCAAGAGAAGGGTCGGCCTCAGAGAACAAGGAGCAGTAGAACTTTAGCGGGAACACAGTCGAGGGGACGAGCCAATCGAAGAGGGGACGAGGAGGCCCGGTGGAAGGAAAAGGGGCGCAGACGAGTCCAGCGTAAAAGGGGGGGGAACTTAGTCTCCCCGGTCGCGGAAACCTGCGGAAAGGAGAAGGGCTAATATAGAAACAGAGCCCCAAGAGGTTGGGTGGATGTCTCGCACTGAGACCGCGCCCGTTGAAAGAAAAAAAAGGTTGGATGGGGTGCCGAGGAGGATCAAAAAGATAGTGTCTTGTGCTCACACAGAGGGGAAGCCTACAGAGATCCGAAAACCATGCCAGTAAGAAGAAGGGATGTCATCGCAAAAGGGTCTCGGAGGGTCAGGAAAAACAGGGGGATTCAGAGTGGAATGGAAGTAGCAGAGCACATCTACCGTTCGAAGCTTAGAATGACGGCTTAAGGCGGGCGACAAGGGGGTGATTGACCCCCAGAAGGATACAACAACGATGATCCCCTGGTTTCAGCCATGCGAGGACTCAAAGGAGCGAAGCATAAGCCCGCAAAAAAAAAAAAAAAAAAAAAAAAAGAAAAAAAAAATCGTATCTCTCAAAAATGAGAGAAGTGTGAGATGATATATGTGACGACTAAAAGAGAGGATCAAACACGCCTAACAAGGGAGAAAAACAACATTAAACACTCGAAATTGCGCACAATACGTGTAAACCCCGCATCAGACCTAGACACAGTGTAGGAAAGAAGGGTAAGTGGCGGAGCGAAGAGAAAAGGTCTAGGGGGGGAAAAAAACAAAGACATTGGCTGGACGGAATGTCCGACGATCGCAAAGGGCAATGGGGGGTACATCAGTACTGAAGGGTCCCAGGCAAATAGTCGACGCGAAAAAAGAATGCAACAGTGAAGAGAAAAGACTGCCAAGGACGCACCAAGAACGAGGAAAGAAGAGGATAATCTACCCTTACGGGGGCGTCATTCCTGAGCTGGGCGGCACGCGGAGGTAAAAAAAAAAAAGCCAGCGGCGGAAAGAGCTACCCAGAACGGGGAAATGAAGGGGACCCTCGCGTCTTGCGGCGAAATACACTGACGTCTAAACGAGAGGTCTAAAAACAGCAACGGTCGAGAAAAACAAAAAGAGCCGGAGGGAAAGAGCTCAAAACAACAAAGTAGGAAAAGAGAGGGGAGAATAGATTCCTGCTCGGGAACAATGGGGAAAATCGTTTTGGAGAAGAAGGGGCCTCTTGAGAGGATCACAGGGGGTTAGAAGGAAGGCGTTTCGGGACCGCTCAGGTCGAAAAAACCGTCAAAAAGGATGGGGAAGTCATCCGTCCGCCGAGATGCACTCACGCGAAGAGGAGAGAGCTTGATAGAATTGGACCAGGGAAGTGGTCGAAAACCCGATTTAGGGTGAGTGAGGATGGGATCCCCGGCAAAGCGGCCGTACCTTACCCTTGGAAAGAAAAGGGCAGGAGGGCCTCTCGACAGAGGGAGGTGAACTAAGGATGTTGTGTCCGTTTTAGAGAAAGGGGCCGTCGGGACAGGCATGAAATAAAGACGGCGAAAACGGGAGAGAAAAGGTTCTGATCGAGAGAGCCTAACGCCGGCGTCTCCTTAACGCGAGAAGGGTCTGGAGCGGGCGAAGAGAAACAGTCAATTGTGCAAAAAGGACGGTTTTTTGGGGGAGTCGATCAGCAAAGGCGGCGAGGGGGGCGGACATCGAACGGGTTTCGGAATCATCTTCCGAAAAGAACCATCAGGCACTGATCGTTTGACCGGGAGGGGGACTCTCTCGCGGGGAACAAGGGGGAGAAGGGGATCATCTGAGGGGACCCGGCGACTGACAGGGGGGGAAAATCAAAAAACCATCCGGGATGATGGGAGAAACCCACCTCAAGTCATCGAGGAAAACGTCCACGATCCGGTAGATAAAATCGGGCGGCGTTAGAGGTCCGTGTGACGGAAGAGGATCCAGACCAACGGGTGGAGATGAAACAAGGAAGCCTTTAGAAGAGAAGGGAATCGACGAGCTCGTCTCCAAAAAACCAAAAGACCGAGGCGCCCATCAATAAAAAGATGTGGGGCGTGGACAATCAGCCAGTTATGACGAGGCAACAAACATCTGCTGCGGGGGCAGATGATGAAAAGAGACGTCGCAGGGCGAAGGTGATGGGGCCCCCCCCCCCACCCCCCCCCCCCCACCCAACCACGGGGGAAACGGAGAAAAAGAGAACCGAGTCGGCGACGAAAATGATCTCCAACCGAGAGAGCCAAACGTGGGGGCTGATGTGGGAGATCAAGAGAAACTGGGGTTCCCGGATACAATGTCCGCGGGAGGGCCAAGTCAGTTCTGAGTATAGTAAAAGCTTGAGCCCGAAGAGCAAAAAAAACCACTGGGAGGTTGTCTGAGGGTGCCCGGTCTATTAGAAGAAGGGGACGCCATCCCTGAGAAAATCCGCAAAATGCCAGCCCGCGGTCCGCCTTGTTGGGTCAACTTGGCCCTAAGACTCGAAAAAAACATAAACGGGCGGGGGACTACGACTCGTTGGCCGGGGGGACGGGATCGGATCGGTTAACTAATAATTGGAAATCTATCAAACTTCATTCACAGGAACCCAAGCGGAAAAAAAATGCAGAAAGCGGGAGTATCACGCGGTGCGGACCAGCACGAATCGGGCTTCATAGACGGCGAGGAATCTCCTGGAGAAGACAGGAAGGCTGGGGGCAGAGGAGAAAAGGAGGGGTTTTGTGACTGTCCAACCCACCAAAACCAACCAAACTCCCCCAAACCACAACCAAACCAACCCCCACACCACAAAAACACAAAGAAAAAAACCCCCCCCCCCCAACCACCCACAAAAGAAACCAAACCCAAAAACCAACACAAAACACACCCACAACCCCAAACCAAAAACCCCAATACCCCCAACACACAACCCCCAAAACAAAAAACCCCAAACCCCCAAAACAAATGACCGTGGACGACGGGAGGAAAAATCTACCTACTCGATTAGGGGGCTTCAAGCGTGAGATAAGAGGGCAGGATGATGGGGGGATCGTCCAAGAGGGGGGACGTTCACCTGCGGGGGATCGTGGGAAAAGACTCTCGCGACTAGAAAGGGAGTAGGAGGAACGTGAAGGGGGTGTGAAAAGAGGAGCCTGTCGAAGATAGGAATGGGGGGGGGGGTTATTGAAATTGTTCCGATAAGCTTCAGGGAAGAGAAAGAAACCCGAGTAGAAGGGAGTCTCAGTGCCAAGGACAAATCGCCGTTAAAAAACAAAGTGAATCTAGCCAAACCCAGATTCCTCAAGCAAAGGGGAAAAAAGGTATACCAAAGGGACCGCCGGTACCTCGAAGCGGGTGGTGAATCGAGAGAGGAAGAAAGCAGGGATGGTGGTTAAAAAAAGGCCAAGGCGAATGTGTAAGAAAGAAGGAGACATTGCTGACGTATCTCGAGAGGAAAGAAAACTCAGGGACACGCCGGGGGCTAACAAGAAGACTGAGAGCGGTCGCAAGAAGCCGGTGACGGGCCAAAATCCTTGAAAGAAGGTTAAGATCTTATGAGGGAGCACAAGGAAAAAAGATCACAGAGCACCAAGGTACAGCGGGAAAAACGAAGGGCTGCGTGACTGGGAAAATGGACAATCTAAAGAGGATGAAAGGTGACGAAAATTCAGAACGCCAGAGGGGGCAACGGCGACGGGGAATCTCGTCAGCGAGTCGATCATAGAAAAACTGCGCAGGCGCTCGTCAGCGCAATCCTGTAGGGAGCGAACTGGGAGTTCAAACACCTCCAACTCCTCAAACAAGAGCTCAGCCGCCTAGCAGCGACGTGCATCAACTACTCAACGTCCCGACAGAGGTGCTCTCATGACAGGGGGGAAGTAGTGCTCCGGGCGCCGGAGGCAAGGAAAAGGAGCGAGGTTCGATGAGAAAGGGGGGGGGGGCGATACGGTCTAAGAAGGCTGCACTCTACACACAGAGGAACACCCAGAGACCTTGGGCGGGTACAGGGAAAAAACCATTCTACAGCGCAGAACAAAAAGAAGGCGTTCACCGGATATGGGACTAAATCGACCGGAAGGAAAACCGAGTTCCCCTCCCTCAGGGGACAAGGAGACGGAAATGCACGTTCGGCAAAACGTCCGGCTGATCGGAAGTTGCTACTGAGCTGAAAGATCTCTATCGGGGGTCGGCAGGAGTAAATACGCTTTCTGTAAAGGAGAGTCGAATCGGCCTCGGGTGCGAGACAACACCACACCTGGGGGAAGAAAAGAAGACGGTCCGTGGTACAGAAAAAGGGGTCACGCCGATTTCGTGGAGGGGGGGGGCCCCAAAGGGGTGGGGCGATGCGGGGAAACTCTCCACGGATAATTCAAGCGGGGGGTGACGAGGCCCACAGGTAATTCTTGATACCCCGAGGGGATCCCGAAACCGGGGGGTCTTCGACCCCGAACCGATGAGAATGGAGTCTACAATCAAAGGGAGGGGGGAATAAAGAGAAGGGTCCCGCACAATGATTTCGGGGGGGAGGGGGTAGGCGACGCCGAGACACTGGGGGAAGGGGGAGGTGTCGAAACCAAAAAAGAAGGGTGCGCACTCGTGAGAAGGTCAGAATCTTCTCTAATAAGTTAAAGCGCGGAGCTGGGAGGGAAAGAAAAAACGTCACCCGAACCGAAGGGGAGAATCTGGTGTGGTGGGCGACGCAACCAAAGGCTCATTAGAAGAAAAGAGCCTCACGGAGGAACGGCAAAAAATAAGAGTTGTGCCGACCTGCCGAGCCGCAGATCGAGTCGAGGGGGGAGCGGACGATAAATGGGGGAATGCCAGGAGAAGGCAGAGGAGTCGGATGCGAAGCCAGGTGTAGGGGGGGAAAAGACGGTGAGGGGCTCAGGGCGATCGGAGAGGACAGCGACTGTGAACGGGAATCAAAAGAGTGCAGATCTGGACTGGGTGGCCAAAAAACCAGACATCGCGCGGCGAAAGGTAAAGGGAAAGGGGTCTATGGCATCCTTGAGAAACGAGGATTATCCTCAAAAGAGAGGAGAATAACGCAGAGGGAGTTGACATGACTATCAGAACCAAACGGGACGCAGCGACGTCAAAATGGATGAGAGGACGGAAAAGGGAGGAGCGGGACGTCGATGGATAGCCGGGCGACTTGTTTTTCAAGAGGGACAGGAAAAGGCCTATCCCTCACCAGGGCGCAAAGGCTGTGGTGAGGGTCGACGGGATCGCGAAGAGGGGCCAAGAGATGGCGGCGGAAAGGAGCCTGGGGCCTCAGGGGGGCGACTCGTGCGTCGAGGAACAGTCAGAGAGGAAAACCACGGGCCATGTGAGTCAAATGCTCAAGTGATGAGTGCGATGGGCAGGGCAGGCCTTCCACTAAAGGAAGAAAAAAAAAAAAGAGGGATGTCGAGGGCAAGGATGCTTGGCAAAAAAATGGGGAGGGAAACACGCGCCTGCCGTCGCGAGGGCAAAAGGGCGTGGCCGGTTCTCAGGAGGAAAGAGGGCAGACCGAACCTGTTAGAAGCCATGTCGGAAATGGGGCGGAATTGGCGACTTCGTGACACGAAATCTTCAAGATCCTCTGTCCGCCGACACACTTCTGAGGTCCGAAAGGGGTTTCCTGGCTGCTACGAGGAAACAATGTGCCTGCTCGGGCATATGTGGTGACGAAGGCTGAATCTGGCGGGAGGGGGGGGACCCCTGGAGGAGGAACATAGTCTTTATATCAAGGAGAGGGGGTTCTCGGGGGGACCAAACCAGGGACCTCAGCTTCGAGGACCAACGATCGTGGAGCGGGGGAACCTCCCTAAGGACTACAGAGTCTACCCGACGAGTCCAAAGGGGAAAGGGCTTAAGGTGCGACAAGTGAGGAAGGGAACCCGCCGAATTCTACAAGAAAATCCTATAAAAACCGTCCTAGAAAAGCACAGCACCAGAAAAAGTATAGGGTTCGCTGGAAGAGGGGCTTCTCTGGAGCAACATCCTTTGAAAATAGCTTGAGGACGAGAAACCGTGCCAACTCACGGGAAGGAGGGGCGCGATCGACGGGGCCGCAATCGGACGGCTACTTGCCAGGGTACAAGGGCGAGCTCTGCATCAGGAAGGAACCTAAAAGAAAGGTTAAAAAAAAAAAAAAAAAGAAAAAAAGCGAAACGGGTCGACGACTTAACGAAATCCCACGGAAGGCGGCAGAAGAGGGTGACGATAGTCCTGGGGCGAGGGGGAGGGGGAGCAACGACAACAAGGAGGGGGGTTTGCTCAGGCTGAAGACCGAAGAGTCATCCGCCTGGGTCAAAAAAGGGGGGCCAGGCAAAAGTGGTACGGGGGGGAGAAACGGCGCAACGGGAGCAAAGGAATAGAAAAGAGAGAAAGAGGTCAAATCCCTGCGGACCACAATTGAATCAGCAACGGGAAACAGTCTAATTTCAGACCGCCCACACCGCCAACGTCGGGAGGGTCAACTAATTACTCGGGGGGAGAATGGGGGCGTAGAGTCCTACTGGAGGGCCTAGCTCCCCGACGATCACCTCGCCAGCGTCGGCTGAGAGAGAAGGGGGAGAAAGCGCCCGACAGCTAAGTTTGAATGGAAAATTCACAGGGTCAAAATAGGGGGGTGGAGTGGGCCGATGACGGCGCAAGGGGAAGGGGTGTGAGGGGGGGATGGAGATCGAGCTCGGAAAACCGGAAAGGCCTGGGGGAGTTGTCATCGCCCCCGTGAAAGGCGGGGGGAGAACCATCGCCTTCACCGCGTGAAAAAGGTAAAAGAGCATACTGCATACCTGAAAAAGGAAACGTTGTCATTAATGAAGCGTGGAGAAGGATTGAGGAAAAACCGGTTAACACAAGTCACGCCGGGGAGCCGAAACGGAAATGAATCGGGGAGGAGGAAGGAAACCAACGCTAAAACCGAGAAGAGGAAGAGCGGGACTGTCACAAAGCAAAGTGAGAAAGGGGGGGGGGGGGGGGGGGGGGGTTGGGGGGGGGGGGTGGGGGGGGGGGGGGGGGGGGGGGGGGGGATAGGGGGGGGGGGGGGTGCGTTGGGGGGGGTTTTTTTTTTGTAGGGTGGTTGTGGGGGTTGTTTTGTGTTGTGGGTCTTTTGGTGGGTGGGGTTTGGGGGTTGGGTTCAAGGTTTTTTGTGTTTTTGGGGGCGGTGGTTGGGGTTTCCTTGTTGGGGGTTGTGGGGGATGGGAGACGACAAACACGGCGGGCAGGGGAGCCCCAGAACTTTATTCACGAAAAAAAGGACGGCAAAAGCTAGGTGGCAGTAGGGAAATACGCCCAAGATCGCCACGGGGAGACACGAGGGAGAAGACCGGAGTGGCGGAGTCAGGCACGAGCCGACATTGTCGGGGCGAATTGAATGGCATAGCGGGATGACAGTAAGATCTCGGGGCAAGATAAAGCAAAGAGTAGCGGCAAATCAGCGGAGGAGGAAAAGGACCCGTGAAATGGGAAGGGGATGACGCATGGCCTCCGGGCCGCACCAAAAGAAAAAAAGGAACAGTCCTCGTGGTGAAATCATCGACCACGTCAAAAAGGGACAAAACTATCGCGGCGGACTCTCGTAGGAGGCACTCGGGGGAAGGAAAAGGGGGGGCGAACGGTACTAGAAGAGCCAAGACAACAGAGGGGCCCTGCTCGAGGCTGCGACTTGAAGTCCGGGAAAAAAAGAGTGAAACTCACGCGGCACGGTCGCGCACAAAAAAGGACGAGCACCGATGGGGGGAAATATCTCAACAAAACAAATAAAAGATAAGGAGCTATAAAAGAGTCTCCTCGTTGTGGTACCGAGTGCCGGTGAGATGGAGTATCTTGCCGGAAAAAGAAGGCTGAACCCAGGAAGACGCGAGGGGTCACGAAAGAGGTCAAAGGGGGGACAGCAACGTCGAGGGGGACTGAAGGCTCCCGCTGGAAGAGAAGCGCCGCGCGATAGGCTTGGGAGGTGCCTGGGAGGGGTCGAACGATGAAGTCAAAACAGTGAGGGGACGGGAGAGGTGCTAAACCAGACGCACGTCCCCTGGCGGGACGAACAGCATCTCGTCCGCTCGACGGTGGGAAAAGAAGGGTGGGTGTCCGATTCTGTAAAAAATCTGCGGGGACCCGGTATGCACGACCGATGCCATGAAAATTACGGAAGAAAAAAGGTGCGGGCATAGTCGGACCACTCTCCTTAGGGAGACTGGGACGTCACCGTGGCTTGAGAGGGGGCGAGACTTGAGGAACTCGCGGGCTCAGCAAGGGAGAGTCGGTCGCCATAGGAAGGGGTAAGGTCGTCTGGAAAGAAAGAAGAGGCCAAAGGCGATCCTGATCGTGTGTTACAACGTGGGAGACCGACGTCGTTCGCAGTGGTCGCAAGAAACAGAAAGGGTAAAATCGGCGTATCCCCGCGGGGGGGGAACGTGGGGCAATGGACACAGAAGGTAAGAAATCCCGAAGAAACAAGTAATAAAGGGGATACAGTAAGGGCGACATGGCCTCGAGGAGGGGCGATCCTCGGGGGTAACCACAACTTCCGCCGTCGGAAAACACGGGTGCGAGAAACTCCGTCGATCACAGGGAGGTCGGACGATCTCTCGAAAAATCGTGAGACTGAAAAGAGAGCGCGCCGTCATCCGTCAAACAGTAGGGGGTGGAAAAACAAGACAGGGAAAGTGCGATAAAAAATCTGCTGCGGCTAGGGTCTGCAACGGGGAAGCGAGCAAGGACGAAGGTGAGCGGGCCAGGAACCGGGGAAGGGGATAAGAAGGGGGGAAGGGGGGGGTCGGGTAGACTAATCTTACGTCAGCAGGAAAGCTGCAGCAGCGTTTGCGTTTGGGACTGATCTGGAATAGGGAAGAGTGTTCCCTAGAACAAGATGCGAAGGGTTTCCGGAAAGGGCAGTCGACGAATGCTTGAGAGAGAGGATAAACTTCTTTCTCCAGACAACAAAAGACAAAACCAAAAAAACAAGAAAAAGAAGGAGAAAAAAAAAGAAAAGAAAAAACACACCAAAAAAAAAAAACAGAAGAAAGAAGACAAAAAGTTACGTGCAGGAGGAACAGAATGAGGACTCTTCGGGAAACCAATCATGAGAATCCGTCAAGGGCCCGCATTGAGTGGAAACTACCAGCCTCAGAGAAGACCGAACTCGCTCCCTTAGGGCGGAGGGGGGGGGAGGGGAAGCAGAGGGGAAAAGGCTCGAACAAAACGGATAATTACCAGAAGGGAAAGGCAATAGGAAGGCTCTGGGACGGGTTTCCAGGCAACGACGGGCGGCAACCGTAGGAGCTTGGGCTCGGCGTCGGAAAGGAATGGCACGGGGGGGGGAGAAGACAAAGATGGGGGAAGGGGGGCTTGGGAAGGGGAAAAACGAGTCGACAAAAAAGTCGATCCAAAAAAAGTACGTTAAGGGGGCGAGATTTCGACTGGGGGGATGAGGGCATGCGGGTTCCAACAAAGACCGAGTAAAAAGGGTCAAACTCCGCTCTCGCCGGGGGGGGACGTGGAGGGAGGGGGGGGGGGGGAAGCAAGGCTGGACCCGAGGTCCAATCCTCATATGAAAGGGGGGCATTGGGGAAACTATAACCCTAGCAGGGGGGAGGGAAGAAAAAGATGGTGAAAACGGTCCGCTCTCACGGGGATCGGGCGGGGACATACTCACGTTAAAAAGGGGGAGGATTAGGACCTCCATAGATAGGGTTGAGGGGGGACATGAAGCAATGAGGTCGCAGGGGACAATCTGACCGAGGGAGAAGACCTTATGAAATTTAATAAAAAATGAGGAAACGATGTGCACGAACTCCATCTCGATGAAGGAAGCTGTCATTAGACACAATAGGGAAACGAGGGAAACATGGCCACCCCTGTAAGAAAAGGAGATAATGTCGACATCAGAAAGGCAAAAAATAAACTTGCCGAATAAGGGATCTTTGGGGGAAAGGGAAAGGCCCACGCATCAGCATCCAGGGGATCTTTAATGAGGGGGGCTGACGTGGGTCCCGAAAAAACAGGAACGCAGCAAAGCCGAAAACGATGCCGCTTCAGCAGTCTCGGATCTCAGAAGAGCGATCACCTTCGAAAATGTTAAACAGGAACACCATCATCGAAAAGAGGGGCAGGCCGTCGGAGCGGGCCGGGGAAAATCAGTTGCAGCATCCTTCGCCCAAGGACTTTCAAAGCGATATCCACGAGAGGACTGCTCGACGTCTAAGAGGGAAGCTCATGAAGAGGCCTTACGCCAGAACTGAAGGACGCAATGTCACACTCCTAAGGAGCCAGAAGACGGTTATGGTTTTGGAAGGCAAGGCGAGTCTTACAATACTACCATTAGCTCCCTCCAGCCAGAACTAGTAGGGGGAGGTGAGGGGAGACCAGAACAGCAGCTTTAACCAAGGACTAGGGGGACCATCTCCGGAGAGTCGTATAAGGGCACCAGATGACCCTACTTGACCGAAAAGAGTCATAAGAAATGGAGGGTTCCGATTGTCATTAGAATCGGTAGAAGAGAACCTACCCTCGCGAGATAAAAATCAAAGCGGGTCGTCAAAGTTAGAGGGGGCTACAGAAATTCGTCGCCCAAAGGCAGATTTTTCGTTCTAAACCACCAAAAAAAGGATCTCAAATACTAGAAAGGGGGAAGCTGCTCCGAACGAGACCACTTCCAAAGTAAGAATCGTGGTCGAAGAAGCGGAGAAAAAAACGGGAGACCAAGATTGCCAGGGGTTTTGGGACGTCGCCCGCGGCCCAGCCGAAAATGGCCTACCCCCGGTTGGAGGAGGAGAAAGGGACCCTTTCGTAGACCTCAACAGCAAAAAAAAAAGTAGAGAAAAGAGAGAGATGTAACCAGGGAGACGACGGTCGGGGAGCGGACCAGAAACGGAAGAGGCTTGCGCTTGGGAAAAAACACAACAGCAAAAATCGGGGAAGGGAAGCTTCGCCGCAGAGCGTTAAAAAAAAGTCGGGGAAGGGTGTAACGAACAATTCCCCGACTGGGAGGGAGATCCGGGTGGGTGGCGCCCCCGCTCGAGGGAGAAAGAAACACTAACGTCTTAACGGAAAAGAGAAGGGCAGGGAAAGCACCAAACCCCCCCGAACGACAGATTTTACTGAAGGAGAGGAGGGGGTCATAAGCGGGTCGAGGGTCGCCGAGGTCGGGGCTCATTACCCTGGACTGAGGAAAGGAGGGGCGTAACCAGGAGGGCGGGAACACTGGTCAGATCAGGTCGAGACGGAGGAGAGGGAACAGAGGGGAGGCTGTCTGGACGCAATGCTAAGCCCAACAATCGGAAAGGCGGCGAGGAGCTGTGGTCAAGGCATCCGTCACAAAGGGGGAAAAGACAAGTACCGAAAAATCCTCACGGATAAGAGGTGGTGACGAACACGGAGCAAAGGGCGCGCGGGGGCAAGTCCCCTGAGCTCAGAGGAAAACTGAAGCTTAGACTTCCAAGGACGTGAATCAGGGAACGCTGCTGAGGGGCCGATGATGCGGCGGTGGGAAAGTCGAGCCATCAGAGCCTACTTCGGAGGGAAGAAATCAGATGTGGAATGGTAGAAATTCGGGGTGACGGACGATCTCAAAGTATGGCGGCGGCAATGGCCGAGGGAGTCATTTTCCAGAAAAAAGATTGGAGAATATCAGGGTACCCCCCGTCCGCGGGGCCATTGTCCCCGAACGGTCCCCCTTGGCGCCTTTTATTTGCAGAGAAGGGTGGCTTAAAGAGAGAAAGCTTTATGTCAAGAGGGGGGTCAGCACTCAGATGGATAACACACTCCATGGGGGGAGAGCCTTCTTGAAGTTGGGAAAAATACGTCCAACGGCCGCACCTAGAAACGAAAAAACAAGCCCTTGGCGCATCAGGTGGTTCACGATTGGCTAGAGGAAATAAATACTTAAAAATCGAAACCAGCTCTATGGGAGTGATTTAGTCGACCGTCGCCCTCCTGTGACTCTCTAGGGGGACGGAAAGAGCTACTAGGTTAGAGTAAAAAATAATGGGAGTACCACAGCCCCCGCGAGGACAAGTAACATGATTCGTCGATCAAAAAGCTTTTGAGAAAAGAAAACAGGCTCCCCAAGATTACCAAAAGAGACCTCCTAAGGGAGAAAACATCCAGTTCCGCCAACGACAGACTACAGGTTCCAACAGAGCTGGTACCGGACAGATAGATCAGGACCGCTCCCGAGAGACAAATCCTCAAAAATAAACAGAAACGCTTGAAAACCGTAAAGGAAGGGATCGCCTGTTCGGGAGTGGTCAAAACCGCCTGGAAAAAAGCGGACGCCGCTCACACAACAAGTCCGGTACACGCACGATTGTCCTCGAAAAAAAGGACCTGTACACCAAACTCTCCGACAAGGGAAAGATTAAGACGTGGTACCTTCCCTAGCGAATGGTAGACGGCGTTCGACCGACCAAACCAAAAAAAAATTTAAAAGCAAAGGACGAGTTCGATCAGGGTGGGAGGCGTAGGGGCGATGAGAATGGACGGCCTCAATACCCTGACAGGCGGGGGATTTAAAAAAGCTAGATCAAAAGAGGACTGCCGAAAGGGAACCTCACTGAGGCCCCGTCTAGGCGAAAGGGTATCGTCAGGAGTGGGGAGGATCCCGCCAGTATAAGGGCTGGGAACCTTCTAAAGGAAGATCGTGAAAAAAGATTTTGAAAGGTAAAGCGTAAAAAAAACCGTCCCACCTCGCCTTGGATCGAAAAAAGAGGCCCCTGGGGACGACTTCCCTACTTCAAGAAATCAAAATCAATCTGCTCCAGAAAAAAAAGAAAAACACCCTACCAACGAGCCCAAGCCAAAACCATCAACCGTACGAGAGAGAAGGACCAAAACTAGCTCAGCCTCTAAGGATTCCCTAGAAAACAGCGGGGGTGAGTTGTAGTCGAAAAAGGAAGACATGGCGTAAAAACGCACAAAAAATGGATTCAGATGGGAAAGTCTCTAAAGGTGTTGGGCTCACGAAGGGGCGAAGAAAAAAGAAAGAAAACGCAGATGAAGATTGTCACCATCCCTAAGCCCGGGAGAAGGGGAGAGGGAAAAAAGGAGGATCGCCTAAGGTCGGGGTGACGGGAAGTTACGTGCTCTACAAAAGTGGGTCGAGAGACAGGGGGGGGCGACGACACCGGAGGTTCCTAAAACAAGAAGACCGGGATCCTAACGATGATCCAAGACATGGGGAACCCCAAAAAACCGACCTAAAGGAGAAGACAAAAGACTCGAAAACAACGATCAGAGAAGACTTGATGCGATGATAAGGCCAACGACCACGGGCGATTGGCGAAGAAAAAGCATACCAGGGCAAAAAAAAAACGTCCGCCGCGGTGAACAAAAAGTGAACGGAGTAATCGCCCCAAACGAGAAGACAAGAACTCATCTAAGGGGAAGGAAGGGGTGGGGGGGGAGCGAGCCGATGCAAAACCTTGGTGTGGAAGGCACTGCTCAAAGTGAATTCCTCTTTCACGGCGGAAAAAGGGGCAGGTCATAAAGCATCCAGGCAAAAACTCCTAGAAAGGGATCGTCGACGCGATCTGGGTCACAGAAAGGGAGGACGCTGGACGACGTTTTACTGAAAGGAGGACGACGGATTTGGGAACCAGAGGATCGGGGAACGTCACAAAAACGTAAAGGCAATGACGAGGGAAGGAGCTCTGCAGGTCGTCGCAAGCGAGGGCAAGGAAGAAGAAAAAACGAGGATCTAAACGTCCAAGAGAGATGACAAAGAAAAAGGAAAATAAAAAGCAAAAAAAAAGGGTCAGTACCGGA
>Ga0179593_1596483_pt1 | contig 21388 bp, 16 predicted proteins | sample CZODoug2_1_08_16_FD_185931 | JGI IMG/M metagenome (GOLD analysis project Ga0179593, IMG submission 185931) | Vadose zone soil fungal communities from Angelo Coast Range Reserve, California, USA - CZODoug2_1_08_16fungal (PacBio error correction) | ecosystem: Environmental > Terrestrial > Soil >...
AAACTAGTCGGGCTGGAGGGCAGGGGCGGATAAGGATTGCAGATAAGAAACCCCACCTTGCCTTTTATTCGGGAGAAGAGTCACGCAGACCTCCTTCCAGGGTAGGAGTCTTGGTCGACAAGAGGGGCATGGGATAATACAGGGAAATCTCAAATGGTCAACAAAAGTCAATCAGAAAGGGGGGGATCGGGGACTCTGGGGCATTCGTGGACCAAAAAGAAAAAAAAAACCTTTTTGAGGGGCCCCCCCCAAAACAACAATACACCAATCGGGGACGGGAGAGATAAAGAAAACAGTCTACACTGGTACCGCTAGGGCGAAAGTCGGAGCGACAACGACGGTTAAACCTTTGCTCTCATCAAAGAACGTAAGAGAGGGGGGGCTGAATAGGCTCGAGAAAATCGAATATCGGCGGTCTCAAATCGGTGGAGAAAATATGCGGTGTGATCATAGAAAATCTCCTTATGTGAGGAGGGGGTGGGGAGAAAATACGCACCAGCAGCTACAGTAATAAAACCAGGGATAAGAGCGGTGTGTCTTGCTTCGGGGGGGGGGGGAGGTACGGGAAAGGAAGCTCGGAAATTCAGAAGGGTCGCTGAGTCCTGAAGATTCAGAAAAGGGAAAGAAAAGGTGACCGGCTGAGCGTGGGGTAGAAGGGGACCCGCTCTAGTTCTTTCTGCGAACGGGGAGGAGGGGGGGCCTAAGGCGCGGGGAAAAAGGGCGACAGTAGGGCGCAACAGACCGAAGAAAAAGCGCACCTCCGGCCAGAGACTGAAAAACGTCTCCAGAGTTTCGGAGAACAGGGAAATGGAAAACGAGGGGGAGCTTCGCGCCCGGGAGATCCCCTCATGATGGAAACTTTGCAAAGAAATTAATCATGTTCACAGTCTACAGGAAGGGGCACACCTCATCGACTTAAAAAGGCAGCCAACATAGCAGAGAGGGCACGAGCAGAACCTCGGAATCGAAGTTCACTAGCAAGGGGGGTCAACAGTGGAGCCAAGGCCGACCAAAGCCGGAGTCGGAGGAAGCTGATCAGACGGGGGCCAGGGAAGAAGGCTTGCTCAACCTTTAAGAATCATCTGAGAGAGACTGCGTTCTTTGGGAATGAGGTCGGACTCCTCGAGCGCTCTCGCAGAAGTTGGGGAAAAAGGAGAATTGAAGTCGCAGCGATGGATTTTATAAAGGGGGAGGGGGGGGGACTTCGACGATCCTTCAACTTCCTCATCTGAAGAAAAGAATGGGGGGTACGATGGAAGAGAGTCTTCGACAAGGTCGGAATTATAAAAGGATGTCTTACGGATCACCACATCTCCCTAGGGGGGCATATGGGCAGTTTAACTTTTTTGAGCGACTCTGCTGATCGAGGAGGACGCCCTACTCCTGGTACATTACCTGCGCGTATCGGAAACTCTCGGAACAACTCCACTTCCTGGTCTTCGGATGACCAGGACAGAGTGAGTCGGGGGGCTCTCGACTGTCTGTGTTGGGAGGTTCGGGGGGGAAGTCGAGGGAGTCTCTCCTGGGGCGAGAGATTGATAATTCGAGGAAAACACAAACGGGAGACCTCGATACTGAAACCTTCCTTGGGTCCTCTGCCTGTTCAGGACCTTTCCACCTTCACAGCTGTTTCGCATGTCGCCCTTCTGCAAGAGGAATACCCAGGAGAGCCGCCGCACTCGTGAAAGATAAGCAGGGCATCGCCCGGGGTTCCCCCATAGGGGGACAAAGACTGGCGGAGAAACCTGGAGCGAGGAGAATACGCGGAACCTGATGAAGCGGAACGTATGGAGCGCTAGGGGGTCACTAGTGTTAAGGAGGAGTGTCGTACAACCAGCTAAAGCCGGACCGAAAGAGAAATCGGGAGCAAGAGTGAGAGAGAAACATCCAAGCAAAATTGTTATCGTCCTAGATGAGTCTGGAAGAAGCCATCGACGGTACGCCCAGACACACTACAGCTAGATGCTCTGTGGAAGCTCAAGCAGGATTAAAAGGGGATTCGGTTTATCATTTATGGCGGCTCGACCATCGATGCAGAAGGGGGGACCTATGTTCTGAACTTCACAATAACCGCGGGAGATTGAAAAGCGGACACGGGACGCCGATCAACGCGTGATCGAACTATCCGGGACCGAAGCGTCTGAAAAGGGGCCACTTTGAGCCGGGGGTCAAGTGGGGGTTCACATTCAAGCGTCACCCACCCTGGTACTTTTGACACAAAAACACACTCCAATGAGCTCTATAGACGACCCCCCAAAAAACCGGAGGAGGTCCCCAAATTATAAGTGGGAGGGGGGGGAAACTGCATACTCTTTCAGGTACCGTGACCAGAGCGAGGCGCCCAGGTCTGAGGTAGGTCGAACCTTTATCTTGGGGGAGACTCTCAGCGGGACCTCGAGGGGGAAAGCAGAAGACGAACGATAAACTTGGAGTGACTAGACTCGGACGTCGCAACTCGCTTCATCGGCCAAGCATCCGGAACTCGATCGAAAGCGGAGGAAGTTATCCTCTCTGCAGCGAGAACTCCCAGGCGGGAGCGGTTTCTATGCAAGAGCTAGGAGGAGGATATCTGCGCCTTCTCAAACTCTCGGGATATAGAAGTGCTGAGAACACGCAAGGTGCAAGAGGGGGCGCCGAAGCGCGCCGCGAAACAAATCGTACACCCAGTCAGCGCGCGAAATCGGAAGCCGGACCGACACGGTGGGAAGATCCGGTTATACGCAACCGGTAAAGTGGAAACGATGGGGTAGTTCAAAAATATAAAGATAAGTTCAAAGGGAGTTCTTGTCGGGATAAGGGGGGTAGGGTCTACGGAGAAGATATTCTAAAAAGTAAGGGGAAGACAGGCTGAACTCATTTTACAGGTTATTCCATTGCCGGCGCCGTTGGGCTGATGAACATTTCAAAGCTCATCCCATTTCGACAGGGGGGGGAGGGTAAACGAACCCGAAGAGGATGAGTACTCTGATTGTTCATTTCTTGACCGGACGTTGTCGAAGAGATATGGCTTGAGGGAGCGACTCACAGGAAACAAGTCTTGCTGTAGGTCCCTTCTTCTAGCACGGCCCATATCTATCAGAACCCGGTAGGAATGCGGTAGGCGCTCTAGAAAATCACGTCAAGTCCGGCCCCATGAGTGAGAATTATCTCAGAACTACTAGATGGGGGGAAAACGAAGTCTCTGACTATCATCATACACTGCGTACTAAAAGTCCATAACTGGAGGTGATCTCAAGCATTAACGTTGAAATAAAGGAAAAAGGGACAGCGATATGGGACCAACGATCGCGAAAGTTCATCTCTCGGGCCTTCAATTTGGAGAGCATCAAGATCGCACCCAAAAACCAATCCTACTAAAGTGCAGGCGAGGCAATCACAACTCCGAAACATTGTCGCTAAAAAATTTATAAGATTAAGAGAAGAGTCCGGGGGCGTTCTTCAGCTTCGCAAGGCAAGGTTGGGCTGGGCGAGAAGGATGGGCCCACGTACTGAAGGAGGAAACGTTCAAAGTCTTGGGGCACATGGTTGCAAAAAGAAAGCTGGATAACCCTCATCTAGGGAAAAAGACAAGGGGATAAAAAAGAAGTCAAAAATCCGAAACTCTGGGGGGTACTTTGTTTAGAATTGATAAAAAAAACCTTCTTTGTCCTCTAAGGAGACTTTTGGGGGATGCAGGAAAAGGTGTAGGTAAAAAGCTCTTCCTCTAAGTCTCATTCAAGAGCTCTTTAGAATCAAGGCGGGGGAAGAAGTCATCATTCCTAATTCTCAATCGTCATCATCTAATTCAGCCGAGGGGAAGTCAAGGCGTGGCCCTGACACTATTTTTCCTTCTCTACGAAAGATCATAATAACACAATCTTAAGAAAAGAAAGGGATTTTGGGAGTTGTGTTCTAAAAATCGTACCACCAACTCTTCTTTCTGGGTCATAAAATAACACGAATCACCGTATAAAAACTAACTTGTTGGGGGGGGGGGGACTGGTTTATCCTGGATCCTCTGTTCTTCATCGGAGATTATGATCTGAATAAGCTTCTTTATTAGGATATCAATGGGCGACGGCTTTTTTTCCTCTCTTTGGAAACTCGGGGTGAGAAAATCGATACTAAGTGTATCCTCTGGTGTAATATCTTATCAAGTGTCTCGGGAAAACTAGGATGCTCCAAATTTATTTCTCCACTGAAGTTCAACCATAGGCCAACCTCCCATCTCTTCCTCCTCTCGGGGTTAACTTTCTATTGCAACGTTCCAAATTCTCCACTGGACGTATCCTTTCGATGGTCACACCCGCCTCAACTGTCCGTTCTCTTGGGGGGAATTCAGCCTCTCCCCTTCAATTTGTTTCTTTCGGGGCGCCTGCCCCCCTCACGGTCTCATAGGAAAAAGCTTTGCTGGGAAGAGGACTGGCGCGCAGAAAGGGGCCGCAGATGCACCTAATAGGAGGAAAAAAAAAAGGCAAACCGTGCACACTGGCTCATGAAAGCGAAGTAAGCTAGTCATACCGGTGTCCAAATCCCGAAGCGAAGAAAGGGGAAGGGGGTTACGCATCGCCTATCAATGGGGGGCTTAAACCTTACTCTCCTAAAAGAGGAGGTCGGGAAACGGAAAAACTGGGAAATGTTCATTAAGAATGTCCCTCGAAAAGGAAAGGAATCAACAATGAAACTCAAGTGGGGTCCGGGAAAAAGACTGTCAGGGACAGAGGAGTTTCAAGTTTAAGAACTTACTGATGAGGCGGGATTAGGAACTGCTAGAAAAGGAATACAGCACAGATAATGGTGGCGGCGGGTGTCCTCTGGGAGCTTGAAAATTCCGCGAGAGCACGTGCGGGTGTTAGAAGGGGGAAGGAAATGGGAGAACAAGGGCCGAGAAAAATCCGATTCTACATAGAGCTCACCACCCAAGAGGGGGAGAGATGTCTCCCTGAAGATTTAGAAGGTTCACCGTGAAAAAAAAACGCCAGTTTTTCTGGAAAAAATAAAAAAAAATAAAAAAAGCACTTTACCAATCGGGAGGAATGACGGAGGACGCAACAGGGCACTGTTAGAAGTCATTGGTTAGGGGGGGGGACCTCCTTGGGGTGCCGTCAGAGAAAAAAGAAAGAAGGTCATCCCGGGGGTGAAAGAAATCGGTCACTTGCTTTCCCGAGCATGAAACAGGGCATCTGAGTGCGAAGGAACCTTGTAGGCGTGAACCCTGAGTAACCATTGATGTCGTGGGGTGGGTCGGTATGCCTCGACGGGGGGAGTGAGTCGTAAAAACGCCATTGGCATTCAAGGGGGTTAGAATGGAAAGCCCATGATCTCTTCTTATGGGGGGCTTCCAGGTATACTGGGCGCAGGGGAAGCGAGCGCAGAGTGGCAAATAGCGGTGATGGTTGAGGGCGATACTGAGGGGAACCAGTGGAGGGGCGCCATTTCTAGTGGGAAGTGCAAAAGATTCGGATGCATTTTCAGGTCGTGAGGATCAAGCTCCCCACATTCCTTGAACATCAAAATAAAAACCTCCCTAATTCCCTGGTTCATGTAGTGTGCAATTTCCCTCCGCCCAGAACGTTCCAGAGAAGGTCCCGATGTACGATAACAGTGCACCATCGGGAAGAGGAATATGTTAGTTTCCAGGGATCACTTCACTTGGGAACGGTTATTGTCATAGCTCAAGCTTGACAACGGGAGAAACGAAACTGAGGAAACAAATATTCAACTACTTAGCACCGTAGCTAGCTCCATTCTCGGTCGAAATTCACACAAGTGATCCGTTTCTCTCCTCCTCGTCTTCTCTGACTGGCTCTCATATTGTTCTAAAGTCCTCAGCGCACCCATGAAAAAAAAAAGAGATAGGGGGGGAGGGTTCTAATCATGTCGGCAAACGTCAAGGAGAAAGGTGCCTGACGCAGGCCGCCTTCGGAGGAAAAATGGTACGGCTCGAAAACCAGCAGAACTACAGAACAGGTTCCAAGTCAGGTCTTCGCTCGCGTGCTGTCGGCGGAGCCTGGATCTCTGAAGCAATCGAAGGGGGCCGGGGGGGAGGACTGCACAGCTTGCACGATTTCTGAGAAGTTGAAATTAGAGGCGTCGAGAGGGTATAAAAATTTTCTGTCACTGTGATGGTGTGGAGCGGCGAGTGCTAAGCGCAGTCCTAAGAGGACCCCCAATTTAGAAAAACGAAGGGGCTGACCGCCCGAAGCTCAGCCGCCCCCCAAAAGTCCCAATTTTGTTTCAGGGACGGAGGCTTCTGACGTGAGCTAACTCTTCCGAGCCGTGAGAACGCACTGTTGGGCGCTGGGGTGGGGTTAAAGGAAAAGGCTCAAAGGGGGAAAGGTTAGAAACCACAGTTAGAAAGAGTACTGCAGTCATAACAATCTATTCCTCTGGGATTCACGGGCCGTGGAAAATCGGTTTGCAATTTCAGAATAGCAGTGTTCTTCGACAAAGGACAGTTGTCTTCCGAGGCCACTACTGAATGTAGTGAATGCTTTTCTCTTCTCGGGTCCACGCTCATCATTCTGCGCGGACGAGTCAGTCTCCTCTCAAGCTCTCTGACCTCTTTGGGGACCACAGGGAGGGACGCTCTCCGGATCAGAGATAACTCGTTGTCCATGCCAACGATAAGGTTATATAATCCCCTCGAATTTCGGTTCGGTCCATAATTTTATTTACTTCAACTCAGAAGGCGGAATGCATCCTCGGACGCGCTCGCGCTCTTTTCTCTCGAATTCTATTGAAAGAAAGCGTTCTTAAAGTAATGACCTTGATTTCAAAAAAGGGGCACACATCTGGACCCCGTGGTCAAAAAATCGACGGACGTAACTAAAGGCGGCCGGGGGGACCCGCCGGGGGGGGGGAGCCCGCCCAAGGGGAACCAAACCCCTGACGCGCAGGCGGGAGCGCGGGATAGGGGAAACTCCCATTCCAGGTTTGACAGGAAATGAAAGGCTTTACGTATCTCTCGAGGGGGGGCGGTAACTTCGCTTGCTCGCCTGCGAGAACTGAAAAGTCTCTCAGGCAACGTCTCTAGACTAAGGAAGAGCCCTATCCGGTCTCAGGGGGCTCACGTGCCTTCGCACATCCCCGACAAAAAGCCAAAGACGCCGCAGCGTTCCTTAAGCGACCTGTTACGAATTACGCCAGCTGTTTCAGAGAATACGGTGCGGGAATGGATCTGCCTACCGACACCGAAGGAAGGCAGACGAGTTCCCGGGGAATCCGGGATTAGTGTGTACGATTGGGGGGGCAAATCCGCGCGTTCGATCTCCCTCCCTAAAGTTCGATTGGAGCGCTCATCCGATTGGTTGGCTCGATAGCACTCGACACAAATCGGGGTTAGAATTTCCGAAGATGCTAGACGACGAGCCATAGCTGGACTATGAAACTATCCAGTCGTCGATCACTATTCCGGGAGAGAGGTCAGAAGCGTTGCTCTCAAGGTGCTTAATCATGAGTGTAGATGCTCAGGGTCTGCGACCGTACTAGGTCTATAAGGCACCAAGCGGTAGGTCGGTAAATCGCTTGTAGATTCGGACTCCTAGAAAGCGAGAGAATTCCCTGAGCGTCGGGGACGGCCTCTTTTTCGGTAAATCTTGGGTGTATCTTTGATTCCCCTTTAAATCTTCTTTGCTTAAGAAAATTATTCTATATATCTCTCTCTTCTCAACAACACCGAGAAAAAGTAAAGATTTGGCGTTTGCAATCAAGGGAAGTTTACCGCAGCTGACAGGAACAACGGAGGAGGCTGTAAGCTCTTTAGGCGGATACAGGTAGGGCGGCGAGCCATAAGCCGACACAGTAAGCTATGGTGCGTTCTCGAGCACATCGGGAAAAGGAGGGACGCGCCAAGGACTCGGCCAACTCAGCAAAGGGGACCTCAGCGGAGCGCGTATCAAGGGGCATCTAAGGAAAGACCGCAAAGGCAAAGATAGGAGTAGATCAGCAAAATTACGGCGGGTGGTCGCAATCGCTCTTTTCCTGGGATCAAATACTGACGAAGAGCAGGAGGGAAGCCGCGATATCACGATAAGGGTCAATGGGCAGTGAAGTGAGGAGAAAGAGAAAAAGGCAAGAGAAAAAGAGAGTGGGAGGAAGGAGAAAAAAAGATGGAGAAAAAACAAAAGGGAGAAGAAGTAATAGCGGAGGAGAAAATAGACAATTGCTCCAAAAAAAACAAAGACAAGAAGGGATAAGAAGTCGGGGCATAGCGTCAGACAGAAGTAGATCAATAGACGAGGAAAATTTAAAGGATGCCAGCGGAAGGGCAGGGAAAAGGAAAACAAATCGGTCTTCAACGCACAAAAAACATGAAGGGAAGGAAACAGTAGACGGGTCCATCTTCTTGGAGAGCATAGAAAGGACAATGCTCAGCCCCAGGTCTCTCCTGTGAACCCGACGAATGCCGAAGACGGCGAAAGGTCTCCCCGCCCAAATCTGAGGGGGGGGCTTCAGAAACAGGCGAGACCGGGGATCTGCAATCGCGGGGGCGAGCGGCTGGCGGCGCCGGCGACGTCGATGGAAAGAAAAACTGAAAAAAAAAGCGCGAGTACGCATGGGATTCTCAAGGGCGCCGTTGATGCCCGAGCGAAAACGAGCTGAAAAAAAAACCAAGAGAAAAGGGGGAAAAGGGAAATTAACGCTATCTAAAAGTACGGATTCCCAAGGACCTCAGCAAGCAGGGGGGGGGCGAAAAAAGAGGAGAAAAAGAGCTCGGTCACTCTGTACCATTCTTTCGGGGGGTCCTTTGAGAAACGCCATAAGAAGAAAAAGGGGCCTATATGCTTAACACTAGTTTTTGGTTGCTCGATAATCTCGGGTTCCGACGCCCGGAGCGGAAAACTGGGGGAAGCGACAGATCTAAAAAAACGATTATGTATCCTACTTCAATAGAAAAGGGAAGCAACCCAACTCTAGGAGTCTCTCAAAAAGGGAATCCATGGTGGTCCAGCTCTCGCGGCGCGCTTCTCTACCTCGATGTTCTAAGGCTGGGAGCAGCTCTTTATGAACTTTTTCTCTCCTCTCTTCTGGTCCCCCTCCCTCTTCCAAGAAAAAAGTCCTCCTCCTCCTTTCCTTCTCTTCCTCCCTTATCAGTCACTTGCCTTCAAAAAATCCCACAAGGAAAGGGGGGTAGAAACTTGCCGCTTCGTTTCGGCATCTTTCGCTCGGTGGGTCTTCCTGCCCGTAACAGGGTAAAAACCGGGTCTCTTCTAAACACCTTGACGCCATACCAAGTCTGTGCAACCTTGGATCCGTTGGTGGGGGTAGATACTTAGGCGACGCTTAAGCTCGCGAAGCGTCCTGGTTCCGTCAGAAAAAGAGGGTTGGAGGTCGAGCTCTAGCTCCCGCGGTTGTCCGAGAAGTATAAAAGGTTTCCCTGTGCGCCCTATCGAAAATAGCAGAGAGCTAAAGCCCAATACCTTTCTTCAATAGAGAGGGGACAAGGAACAGAAAGATCAGAAGGGAACTACTAATTCAGGAAAGAGCAGCGTTAGAGCGGCAGTGCAGGCCCGCAGTGGGGAGAGAAGACTACCTGCACGCGAGCAATAGAAAATCTTGAGAAGGGGTATTGATGCTGTTTGTCTAGGAGACCAACGAAGTACAGGGAGGGATCAACGAAATAGCCCTTTGAAAGAAAGGACCCTTGGCCGAGAAAACCGCGAGAGGGACTTTTCTTCCGAGGTTGCGATCCCTATCGACCGAGCCGACAGCAGTAGGGAGGAGGAGCGCGGCGAAACCCGTCGGGTTTGCGGAATGAGAGGAGCTCGCAGGGCCGGTCAAGTGGAGAGATGGGGCCGGCGGGTCTCGCGGTGAGTGAAAAATGACAGCCTTCCTTCCCTCTCTTCCCCGCCAAGCCGCAGGGGGGCCTCATCTCCTTTATTTGCCCCCTTGAGTCTTTAAAGAATGGAAAAGGAAAAAAGCCCTCCGCTTTCTCTGCGATGGGTAGCCCAGAACTCACGCCGGGGGACGGAAGCTTGTCGTAGCAACTCACCGGGGGGGGGGCGTTCGCCCTCCCATCTCCCACAAAAAAAAAAAAAAGAGGAACTAGTTGACAGCAGCGACTAGCCCAAACTTTTATCATCGCCATCGCTACTGGAAAACTCAACAGGGAACCTTCAACCCTTGGCTCCTGGACGCTTAGGAAACTCGTCTCACCTCCAAGAATCGGGGAGAGGCTATTCCCTGGTCGAAGCCAGCGCCGACATGTTTGAATGGGCGACGGGAACGAACGCGTGCAGTCGGGAAAGAAAGGGTAAAACCCAGGGACATACTGAACAGACGGAAAAAGGGGCACGAAACCACGGTAGGCCGGAGAAGAGTTCGCGTCGGGTTCCGGTCGTTAAGTCAGGGGGGATGGGGTAGTTGCAGTGGGCCGCCGGTCTGCCGGATGATGCTTTAAAATGGGGGCAAGGAGACGAAGGAATACTGTCACGAGCAACGGGTGGCGTAAGGGGGTTAAGGAGAGGAACGAATGGGAAAAAAAAGACTCACAACACGTGCGGGGGGTCAGGGAAATGTGAATGAGGCCAACCGTCGAATCGTCGGTGGGCGAGCAGCGCAACAACAACAAAGGGGGGTTATTAAGTGCGAATTGGGGAGCTGTTTTCTTTAGCAAAAGGGCAAGGGTTTTCTGTTTAAACCTAAGAAAAAAAAACAAAACGCACGGATAGGCGAACGAGGATAACGAGAAATAACCCGCGACACAGGGAGACCTGTGGAGAGTAATACGGGCTCCTTTTTAGGTCAGAGGCAGAACTACAGAAATCAATCAAAGGGCAAAGAAACAGAAGACTGTAATGACACGTTGGACCCACGAAAACCGAGCGCCAGCGGGCGTGTGCAAACCGGCTGAAAAACTGACGGAAACAGGGAATGGACCAGGGACGTGAAACCGGCGTGCAAAAGCCCGAGGGTGGGGAGCGTAGCCGCCATTAGGTAAACATTGAAGGGGGAAAGAAACGGAGGAAGAAATGAGCCATCGTTATCTGGAGTAGGCCAAAACCGGTAGAAAGCTTCCTACGAGGGTCACGGGGGGCCAGAAGGTGAAAAAACTAAGTAAAGGTCAGGATGGATGGAGGGCGGCCCGAGAGGACCTCGTCGAGACGGACAAATCTCAGGACGAGAGGTAGATCTGGAGGTCAAAACTCCCCCCCTGAATTGTTTGATCGGGGGAATCTGAATCACACACCTCCAGAAGTAATTCTTTCTTGTCTACACATTAAAAAATTCCCTTCATCAAGAATAAATCTTTTAAAAAAATCGAAAGGTTTATAAGGCACGATGGCTCGAATTCTACTGTTCTGGGCCAAGGGGCCCTGACTTTGCCCCTAAAGGGAGGGGAAATAAAGAGTGACAGCGATAAAGGGACAGCAGGCCAAAGAGGCTCCCAACGGCGAAAAAACGCAGGGAATCCTACGGGCAGCGCAAAAAAAAAAGCGCTGGACAAATACCGTTTGCTCCGTGCGCTCCTCCTAAATCTCGAGCGCGAAGGGCATTCCATCCTCAGAGAGGGGGCAAGAGACGTTCTCCTCTCGGACATCAAAAAGTCTCAAAAGGTGGAGGATGCAGCGTGCCTAGGCTTCGAGGGATGTGGGGTACGACTGTTCGCAAAAAAGAACCTCCAGGGGGAAAAAACCAGACAGGTCAAATTCAGGTTCGGTGGTCTGCTTCTTGCATTCAGGGGGCGGCGGGAGAAAGGCAACCTGATCTTAAAAATCGGGAGCTGACGCGTCGGTACGTTATCTTCTCGCCGTTCTTCTCGACTAGGGGGGCTGGTTATAACCTAAGGGTCACAGAGTTGGCGTGCGAAACGAGTGATGGCCCTGCCTGGAGAGGCGACGCTTTAAATACAAGGGGTAGGCAGGAAGAAGCCCGAAGTCGACGCCACAAGGGGGTCCGAGCTCATCGAAGAATTGGAGGGCGAACGGAATTCGCGGCGCGACGGTTGAAAGTCCTCTGCTGTTTGAAAGTAAAAGAAAAGAAAACGGAGTGGGCACGGTGCACAATTTATTCATGGTCCAAGGGTCGACCGGGGTGCAAAAAGCTACTTTCAGGGGGCAGCCAACATCGCCAAGTCACTATTCAAACGAATAAAATCGTAAACATTTACAGACTAGAGGGGGGGTTCGCGGGGCGACGCCAAACTAGCCGCCTGGGTCGGGATCGGCCTGCCACTCCAAGAAAAAGTCCGGGGGCTAGGCGGTGGTCCGCACGAGACGAAGTGAGCGCCTTTACCGGCTTCCTCTCTGGCGAGAGCTAGCGCGGTTCGCAGCTCCGTCGAGATCGCGAAAACGCGACTTCGGGGGGAGATCGAAACGCGCGAGGGAGGGTCGCGGCCAGTGTGATGCTATCTAACCCTTTCCGGCACAGGGAAGCTGGGAAGAGAGGGGGGGGATCGGGGGCGAGATCTTCGCCAGAAATTCGTGAGTCCTTCCGCCCTGTCGGGTACCAAAACATGACCTCGGGGTCCACACACACCGGGAAACGTGCTAGGGACTCGAAAACGAGAGGAGAGGGAGGCCGACGAGGTGCAGCGACGCGGGGGGCCGCTCTCTTGGACCCAACACACAGCCTTGAGGGGTTTCAACGACCCCTATCTCGGGAAGACGGCGCTCAGATGGTTGGGGGCTTTAACTCGAGGCTGCCTGGCAGAAGTGCTCATCTCTAAAACAAAGAAAAGGACTCGACCAATGCAAATATAGCCGTGTCATTCAACAAAAAAAAAAAGGGGGGGTTAGAACGGCGAAGAACAAACCAGGCGCCTACGAAGCCAGGGACGAGAATCAGCCCGTTGCCCGAATGACAATCCCGGCCTACTTTTTCGGATAAAAAGTCTTGGGTACTACCTTTCAAATTTCGTGTACTGGGCATAAAGAGCTATTTCGACTAATCCTGGATGGGTATGGTCCGTCGCTGGAGACACCCGGTTGACATCCAAGGGCCGGAATAATCTGCGGTTAGGATGCAGATTTTCTCGATAGGGGGGTGTGTCCAACTTTTCTGTCCTGCCTCGCTTCGTGTGGCTGATCGACGAGCCATCGATAAAAGGCCCCCGAAAAAGGAAGAAGATGTCGGGGGCCTTGCTAGGCCTCAAGGGGAGGGGGGCGATCCCGATTCAGAGGATTGAATCGAGAAGGTCCTGCGAAACAGCCTCTGTGCCCAGAACGAGAACGCACAAGATCGTTCGGTCGAAGAAGAAGAAGAGCCGGATCTAATCCTATCAAGACCGGGAGGAACTCCACCTCGTGCTAAAACGTTTGAAGGGTGAAAAACATGAAGTCGGCTTTTCAAACCGCAAGGATTCTGATAGTCAACCAAAAAAGCGGAGATAGATATCTCCTCCTTGTTGAAAAGCACAGCAGCTGGGTGTGAAAAACCTCAATTCTGACCCAAAAAGTCTCAAAGAGGGCTGGCGACTAAAATTCTTTCCTAGGGGGGGAGGGGTGCGGGTTGGGGGCGGGGGGGGGGGGTGGGGCGCGGGCGGCTGGGGATTGCGAGCGATCAAATTTTAAATCCGATAAGAAGACTGGTGCCTTGCGAAAAAAATCGGGAATCGGGGGGGGAAAAAAGTCCGACAAAACTACTGCAAAAAAAGGCTAGCGGAAAAAGGGGGAGAGAGGGCATCATAAGATCGACGGGGCGTGGTTTAAACAAACAAACGGGCGACCGAGCGATTGCCGTCGATCAAATCGGCCGAACAAAGAGGGCGGGATGCGAACCATCTACGCCGCCGCTGCAGGAAACTGCGGAAAAAAAGCTCGGCGCAATAAGGAAACACAGCTTACAACAAATAAACATTCTGCTCTAACAGGGCTCTCCGTGGCCAATGAATGAATTTATTCTCCTATTCAATGGGGCCCTGGGTATCTGGGGGGGATGGCTTCCTTAACATTGCGGGATTAACAGGGATACTTTCATCATTTCTTCAAAGGGGCTTCTGGGGAAAGGTCTATGCTAAACCTTTCCTGTTGCAAAGAAAAACTTCTCTTCAACTCTTGAAGAGTCTGGCGCGTTGAGGAAGAGCATACACGTATCGACGGACCGCGAAGTAAAAGCCTGAAACAAATCTAGCAACGGAGAAAAACGCTGAATCAGCAAGGGGCATGGGCGGGGCAGATAGCGGCGATCACGATAAGAACTGTAGAGCGGTGCCAACTCGGCCGAGGCCATCTAGCACAGTTAAAGGAAAGAAAAGCAGGAGGGCGCGTCATCATAAGGTCCTTCCTTCCGACAATATTGCTAAGGATCTCAGCACGAAAGATCCAATTTCCAGAACTGCCGGGCTCCGTCTCAAGCCTTCTTCCCAAGTAAAAGGAGAGGACTTCCTAGGTTGCCCATTGTAGTATCTACTGTTCTTAATCGAAACTCGAGGGCAACATCACTGGAGAGACTTCTGAGTTTGACATCTGAAGCGGGGCTTGAAAAAAACAAAAAAATGGAATCCGCCTTTTTGCCAAGTCGTTCAAAAAACTTTCTGACACTTTCCGTTCAACCGGGGGTAAATATTATGAATTTGGAGATGCCTCAGGAGGAATCGTGCAAGAGGCGATGTGGTGCGGCAAAAGTTGAACAAGCACGTCGAAAAACTACATTGAATGCACGCTCGCGGAGTTCGAACCCAATCATGGGGTATAAAAGCCGCAGCGTATAGCGGCATTCAGTACCAGGTGTGATACTGAAGAGCTCGCGAGGGCCGCACGAAAGTCGGAGAAAACGGGGTCAGGTCTGCGCTCCTAAGGTGGAACGCGCGGGGGCCGATCGGAATAGAAGGAAAAAGTTCTCAAAAATAGAGGCTTCGCAAGGGAGAAGACGGACGATCAGACTTGCTTAAGGGAATCGTGGCAACGTAAACCGACTGGGGCACGTGCGTCCGATTGGGCAAATTCATTTTTTTCGACTCAGGGAAAGGGAATCAAGAGGCAAATGAGGGGTCTGATGTAGTGCTGGGGCTGATAAACAGATCCGAAGAAAAGGAGCTGATCAAAAACAAAGGGAAGACGATGAGACAAGACGCGAGTCGCTGTGCGGACGCGGAGGGATGGCGAGCCATAATCTCTAGGAATCTGCTGTAGTAAGAGAGCAAAAACCGTGGGGCCGCGGGGGGGTGGCGAGACCGCGATTCGAAAATCGGACTAGGAAAAAAAAAACGTTTGATCTCTTAGCTCGACTTTCCCGAAGTCGGACTCAGTGTTGGACCTTCCTTTCCCACGCGGCACCTCCCACTCGCAAAGGGACTACAGTTAAGGTTTCCCATTGACATTCCCTCTGCCCTTCGTATGAAAAAAAAAAAAACCTGGGGCTTTCTTGCGGCTGGGGGAAAAAAGCACGCCGTATTTGGAAAGGGGTGGGAAACGATCAACAACGGTGGGAGGCGTGCGCCCCGGGGCAACCAAAAAGCGACTTTTGCCGGAAGCGACCCGAGACGCGCAGAAACTGTGCACGCAGCCATCGATAACGGACCGGGGCGCAACTGGGAAAAGCTAGAGGACACTGAGGAAGATCTCAGAAGGCCTCAAAATCGATCTCAGAATGGCTGACCAGAGCCGGAGGGGGGGGGTGGGTGGTTTGGGGTTGGGGGGGTGGGGGGGGGGGGTGTTTTGGGGTTGTGGGTGGGGGAGCGGGGGGGTGGTTGGAGTAAGTTTGGTTGTTGGGGTGTTGGGCCCCGTCCATTCAAGCCTTTCTCTTCCTCTCGCAAGCCCTAGCAGAACATCTCTCAAGTTCACGGAAAACAGGGACTCACTTTAAAGGATCTGGCGCTCCCACGGGGGGACTGCAACATCGTCGTTTGGGAGTCGCGGGAAAAGCCAAAAGGGCCTGGTACAGGTTCAGTGACTTTAGGAAAGGATGAAGAGTTCGTGGCGGAGGACCAAACAAGGAGACGAATGAATAACAAAATGGTTCGGCGGTTCCTTGTCGAGTTACCTAAGGAAGTCGAAAAAACGGCGGTTTTAGGAGGGGGGGCGAAAAAGGAAACTGGAGAAAGTTTAAAACAAAAAGGAGCGGGCTACATCTCTCTCAAAACCAAAAAGAGAGAAAAAAAAAACAGCCGATTGACGTTGGCACTGCAAAACAAACGGGAATGGTGGTCTGTCCAACTAAAACACTGTAGAGTCGGGGACGGCGAAGGAAGTCGTGGAACACAAAGGAACTCCGCCCTCAAACAATTTGCATCACGGGGGAAAGTATCGGGGAAGTCTGGTTTAATCGGAGGAGGAGCCGAGAGCCCTACACTGGGGGGTGGGGAGAAAGCCATCCTGGCCTTAATAAGTGAGAAATGAAAGATGACAATTAAAACGCAAACGAGCTCTGGGGGAGTGCGGGCCTCGGGGTCTTCCATAAAACTTCTGAACAGGGATTTGGGGGATGAACTCGAGGTGCGAATCGTCGCTGTGTGAAGGAGAAACCATTTCATCACCCATGGGACGGCGGGAGGTGGGGGCGAAAATGAGCTAACGATTAGGGGAGCCCCTGTAGACGACTTCCGAAGAAAGCGGAAAGGGTTAAGGGTTTGGCAGGATCGATTGCTTGAGCCCAGTGAGGCTGAAACTGCTGAACGCAACTGAGTTCTCTGCGAAAATTGGAGTTGAGCGGGTCTAACTCCCCACCGTGCCTTGTGAAAGGAGAGAAATCATCACGCACACAACAGAAAAGGGTAGGCGTAAAAGACCGAACCAGAGAACAACGGAGCATCGGAAAAAGGGGGGGGAGGGAACTTTTTAACATCACGATCGGATTATGCGGGGGATTAAAGAAAGGAAAGGCCCGCCGTGGGGGGGAGGGTCATAGCTCCCCAGTTACCGAGAGAGAGCATAACAAATGAACTATTATAAAATCTGCGAGACGTCGCTTTCGACAAATCGATCCAAGGGTCAAAAGGGGGACCACAGCGGACGTCGGACGCAAGGGGTCGGACGCTCGAATAACACATCGTAATCGCGGGACCTCGCTAAAGGGGGGACGTTTGGGGTTTCTGATACAGCCGCTAAAATTCAAGCCTTATTTCGTACGGCAACAGCAGAACTAAATCAAGCCCAGACAAAAATCAGTCTTCAGCGAAATAGTCGTTCTCTATCTGGGAGTTCCTTCCGGTAAAAGAGCCTGCTGGGGGCCCTGGAAATCGATATCTCAAGAGCTGTGCTTGCAAGATGGGTCAGAAAAGAGGTTCCTGCTGACTCTTCTACGGTCTTCGGGAAAAGACTTGAAGTCTATTTTCGCCTGGGGAAATTCATGGATGTTCAACTTCTGGAGCGTAGAAGTGCGGTCTCCTCCCTTAGGATCTCATCACCCCTTACAGCCCGATTCGATCCCCCACTCCTGGTCCCGACGCGAGCTCGACAAAATCCAATATTGCGGATTACTGAGTCCTCGAGACGTGACGCTGCGCCGGGCGGATCAAAAAAAAAAACGCAAGGACTAACGGGGCCGGAAAAAGAGTGAAGAAGGGGAAAAGGGGTACTAAAGGCCGACGGTGGGGCAAATAAGGGCGACGGAGCAAGAGCCAAACGAATCGATGCATGCCGCCACTGAGGGGCAGGTTTAGCCTTGAAGAATATCAAGGGGGGGGGGTTTCGGCGCATGGGAAGGGCGGAATCGCGCAGCCTTAATACTAAGGGAGAAGATTCATTGACTTCGTCGGTTCACAAACTCGATCAGGCTTACGCGGGGAAAAATTGAAGGGATCTCTATCTTTTTTCCGAGATTTGTCGAGCTCCCGTAGCAAATCTCAAAAAGGCCAAACGGACACCTGCAGGGATCGCCCGACGGGGGGGGGTTGAAAGTTTCGTAGCAATAGTCTTCTCTCAGAAGGCTTCCATACCGAGACAAGGATATCTCGCTTCTCTGTCTGTAGATACTTAGGGAAAAGTGCGGTTAGGGACTTGGATCGATCGAGAAAAAATCGATTTGTTCATCATAAGAGTACCGGGGACTTAGGAGAAGAGGGACCGGGCGATACGTTACGCGGCACAACGATTTACAGCGTTAAAATGCGTGGCCCAGAGTGGGAACCCTCCCATCCTGTCTTGACTACCTCTACAAGGGAAGAGCGGGAAAAAGACTGATCCGAGGTGGTGTGTCGTTGCCTTCTGAAAGGCGGAAAGCGGTTCTCGGAAGAAACGGGGGGTCCATACTACACCCTGATAAGAGACCGAAAAAAGAAAGGGGTGAGCATCGTAATTCGCAGCCTAAGGAAAAAACAAAGATCTCACCCTCACTAGGAGGGGCCGATCACGCAGGGAGAATGGGGGACACGCCAGCCTGTGCCAGAGCATACTGTCGGAAAAGGCATACTCCCTGCCCTGAAGGGCTTGGACGAAACAGGTCTCCAAATCCGGGAGTCTTTTTACTCTTTGAAAAAAAAAAAAGGAAACTGTCTCATCTCCTCACTGCCCTCCTTACGGACTTACCGTGTCTAGGAATCAAGGAATGGCCTATGTCAAACCTCTCTCGGTTATAAAACCTTAAAAGCCAGAAAAGGCCTTATATAAAAAGTATCGCTCTCTTGAAGCCCCCTCTCCCTGGGGGTCTCTTTCTCTGATTGAATCTCATCCTGCGCGGCAAACGTGTGGCTTAGCGGGCAGAAGGCTGCCGAGGTCCTGAGACCTCGCCTAGGTGCTCTAACTTCCGTGTGTATCTATTCGGGAGATCGCCGCCGGACCACGTGATCAAGCCTTCGGGGACCAAACCGCCGCCGAGGGGCCGAGCGTGAAGATGAAAAACGTTCACAGGAAACAGGGATGTTGAAAAAACCCGCCAAGGATTCTATAGCGACTCAAACGGAGGATTCGCACTAGAGATATCTAACTTGCGTGGAAAGACAAGGGGTACGACAATCTTAAAAAACTCTCGAAAGATTTCTGGAATTCACCTAAACAAACATACAGAGACCCCGGCTTACACTCGGAGAGGATTCATCTAATAGCTCGCCCTAACGAAGTGTCTAGTAGTCTTGACTCATACCTCTATTTCAAAGACCAAGAAGTATATCACTTTACCATCCCTCAGGGGGTCTCTCTCCATGGGGCATCTCCTCTCGACCATCCGTGGGATCGGGGATCATCTCTGTTCTCGTAGATACACCGCCGCTGAACTCACCAGCTCTAAAACCTCTACTCACGTATTCTCTAACGGGTCTGTTTTGTCGCTAAGGGCCGTGCCTCCTTCCTATTGTATCGAGCCCGAGAGGGGGGAATGCCCTCCTGTCTTACCCCCAAGCTCGGTATCGGGTCTCGCGAGTTCAAAAAGGGAACAAGGGTCCTGCGCCTCTCACCCTTTTTCTCCTAAAGGGTTAAGCTTGCTCCTCGGGCACCAGGTCGAAAAAGGAGAAATCAAAAAAGGAGGGCGAGGCTGGTGTCGGGGGCGCCGGAAGGCGAGGGCGAAAGAGTAGCGAGGCTCCGCATGGACCTTAGGTGAGGGGGGGGGACGGCGCCGAGGGCAAGCCACAGATCGCCAGGCTAGGACCGCCACCTTCCACCTCGGCTCGCAGGAATCTGACCTAAGCACTTTCCTGGGTTCCCATATAAAAAGGCTATAGCTCTCTCACTCGTGCACTCGGGGGGGGAGCGTCCCGGCGAACAGGTCTCATTCTGAGCACATTAAGCTAAAAAAAAAAAAAAATGCCACGAGTTTCTATTTGGGGGGCTCAAAAAGTATTCCGTCCCTCCAATCGTTCTATGACGAAGCCAAAGAACTCTATCTCTTCAGTATAGGAAGGCCGCCGGTCGAGACATCAGCAAAAGAGCACCTAAATGCGACTTGAGATCAGAAAGACGTGATATTTACGCTACGGGAAGGAGGTCTCTAACCGCTATTTCCAACTATAGAGAAAAGGTCGGCTAAATGGGGGTAGCTCAGGCCGAATCTTGAGTGAAAAAACTCCGAGAGCCTGAACAAAACGATTCCGGACACTTTGAGAGGAAGGCTCCTAACAATGATATTCTGAAAGGAGGAGGGGGAGTGCACATCGTGCAGCGGAGGGGTGGAAACGTTCCCGTCGAGAAAGGATGGCAAAAGGCGGAGCCGTAACGAAATTGATCATCGTCTGTAAGGCAAAAAGCAAACAACAGTGGTGGCTCGACACGAGGAAGAAATCACTTCACGGAACGACTTGATCCTCACGCACCTCTGTTAGCTTGGAGAGCCGGGGGGAAATGCCGGGGGAATTCTGATTCCACGTGGGAAACGTAAAAAAGGTGGCTTCCCTCGACGCCGTCGCCGCTCCAGCATTCAAGAAAGAGTTCGTATCGGGTTACATAGACATCAGGGCCGTAGACGAAAAATCCTGAACTGATCTGAAAGCCAGAGCAATGGCAGGTTCACCGCTTCTGCCGGATTCCTACTCTCCTTTTTCTGCTCTGGGCCAAACCGCCAATATCCCTCCTTCACAAGACTTAATAACTTGCAAGGGGGGGTTGTATGTTCTTCTGTTCTAACCTCTGGAAAAACGGGCGAGGCATGTGATCACGAACACCTTTTACGGGGTCCCTGAAAAAAGATACCTCTCTCTCTCTTTTTCTTCATAGGCTGAGGGGGAGCCCTGAGGAGAACCCAACCTCTGGAGGGTCTCTAGGGGCCTAACACCCTGGCGAAAAGCTTTTTGGTCTTGAAATAAATGGGGGAGATACAAGATAAAAGGAACCCCTCTTGTTCATCTTCTGTGGCTCTCGGTCATCGTTGGATCGAATGAGGCCACTTCCTGCACCCTACGCCCCGACTCATCGAGGGCAGGTCGTGGTAAGCAATGAGCTGGGAAAAAAGTCCCTATGGGTCTCTAAAAAAAAAAAAAAAAAAGGACGTATTGCGGTAGGGGGCGACCTCACGCCTAAAAGAAGGTCTTCTTTGGGAGTTCAGAGGGGGGAAAAGCGCACGGGGGCTGGGGGGGGGGCTCTTACGCAGAAACTCTCTAACCGCCCTCGGTCCATCGAACTCTTTTTGAACTCCTCGCCTAGTTCGTAAGGTTGCAAAATCAATCGAGAAGAAGACCAAAACGTGGGAACACGCCTGTAACGCTTCCAATGAAAGTCTACGGTTTGTCCGGCATAAGATCTACTAGAGAACTCCGCGACGTCCAAGGGTACTTACATGACGCTTTACGCTAACACGGAGGCATTCAACAGCCTAGTTACTTAAAAAAAAGGGAAACACTGGGATCCGTTCTGTGCGAGCCACTGTGCCGCACGTCATCTGGGAGCAGTAGCGGACGGGAAAAGAAGTCAGGAACCGGGGGGGAGTTGCAAGTAGGAGGGTCTTTCAGGCGGCTCTGACGCAAAACAGGGGAAAAAAATACTTTCTCAACGGGGGGGTCAACTGGTGAGAGGGGGGTTCTGGAAAAATAATTCGGGGGCGGTTTAGTCATGGGGACTAACGGGGCGGTGAAACTGGGAAAATGAAACAAGAACGCTAGGTCTTC
>Ga0179593_1490023_pt1 | contig 21387 bp, 18 predicted proteins | sample CZODoug2_1_08_16_FD_185931 | JGI IMG/M metagenome (GOLD analysis project Ga0179593, IMG submission 185931) | Vadose zone soil fungal communities from Angelo Coast Range Reserve, California, USA - CZODoug2_1_08_16fungal (PacBio error correction) | ecosystem: Environmental > Terrestrial > Soil >...
CGCCCATCACTATCAGGGGTGGAGAGGGAGAGGGAGCATTGTGAAAAAAGAGGAAGAGCGCGCGTCTCGATCGTAGGATATCATCGGCGACGCCGAACCGCGAGTCGGTCGAAGGAGCACCATTATGTTTCCCCGAGAAAGGGCGGGGCGTATGGGTGGAAAAGTACTCAGAATGGGAAATCTCCTGGAGAGATAAGAGTCGACACGTTTCAATGAAAACGGCAACTTGAGGCTCTCTGTCCTGTCAAATCCTTATGGAAGGATCCGACGTCAAAGGGTGAGGGACGAAGCTGTCTCGTAATAGAATGAGGAAGAAAAATTACCAGTTGAGCGGCGAGAAGGGGAATGGGAGTTCGTGAAGGGTGTTCAATTTCCAGTTCCATCCGTTCATTTTACTAGTTCACAATCGGCTGGGGAGAGGAGGAAGGGTGAGCAGGAGAGCCGCGAGGTCACGAGCGAGTCGGGGTAGTTAGAGTTGCCTAGCTAATGGGGGGACGTGCAGGGACAGGGACGCTAGAGGGAGATCGGCAGAGGAAAATAAGGAAAGGGAGCCATATAATCCTGCCGCGGCGAGGTTATCATAAAGGGAAACGCGTTCGTCAGGGGGTGTTTGACTCTAGCGCAGCGCATAAGAGAATACGACCGAGAGAAGACAAGCGCGGTCGAAAAGAATCATCAGGGGTCAGAGGGGGGGTTTTGGCCAGCTCTGAAGATGAGGTCGGCGCAGAGGAAGTTGGAGTCCATAAGTAAAGAGACTCAAAGAACCGAAGGTCGAGGAGTGTGTGGCAGGACGGGTTTGGAAGGCTGGAAAAGAAGCATCACTCAAGAGGGTAGTAGTTTCCGTCCATGGAGCATAGTTGGCAGGTTTCTCAAGAACGTATGACACGAGTTGGGAAATAAAGACAGACTATAAGGGAACCGCTGCGAATAAGAGTATGGAAGAAACTTCCCCGCAAGAACTAGGAGATTCTGTATAAGACTAGAGAGAGAGGTTTGAGGGAACAGACGACAAGCAGCGCCCGTAAAGGCAGCGCATAGAGAAACCCGGGGGTAGGGAATTCTGGTACTCATGGGTAACGGAAAGTAGGACTTAAAGCCCGCTCGAAGGCTAAGAATCCAGGAGGTTCCAACACGGCAAGACGTCAGTGTAAGGTCTTTGACGAGTCATACGTCCCATCCTGCTCAGCTCCTAGCCTTAAGTCTAAAGGCACTAGGGAGATGGGATTAAGATGGGGACTGTCTTGAACTCAGAAAAAGGGGTTCAAGAGGATAAAGCATGGTCACTCCAGAAAGCGAGATACAGTGGTCAGGAGGGGAGCTGAGAAAGAGGAGTCGCTTGAAAGTCAGAGGAAATTACTGTCCATGGGACTCAGATCATTCACGACGGGGTAAATAGAAAGTAAGACCAAAAAAGCAGTAGCCGGAGTGGCAAAAATGGGTTATGGCCAAAACAAAAAAAGGAGAGAAGGGCTCAATTGCTTGGGAGCTGGGCGAGACAAAAGTAACAGACTCTCAGGACTGGAAAGGGGACAAATCGACGGTCACAGGCCAAAGGAATAGATACACCATGATCTCAGAAAGCTGTGATCGTCTAGAGGGAAGGCCGCATCCATACGAGGAAAGTGACCGTTGAAACTGGAAGTGGGAGGCACAGGGAGGGAACGGAAAAAAAAGAGACTAGGCAGTGAGGAACCGACCCGGGCATTGACTTTACCCGGAGGAGAAACAAGCCTGTTATGGCGCGCAAGGGAGATGTTGGGGCTGAAAAGTATTCAGATCAAAGATGGATCAAAAGGACTGGTTCAGGAATCAAGGGATGTGATGGTGTCGGAGAGGGTTGGGGGGGTGGTCGGACATAACGTGGAAGGGGGTCGACAAAAGTGCTCGAGCCAGGGGATTGAAATACGAATCCTGAAAACTGGGTAATCGGGGGTATCTCCTCTCCAAAAGAGAGTTCCAGACGTCAATCCGTGGCATTACTGGACGGGCAAGTTCAAAGGGATGGGGCTAGTCACTTGAGTTGCGAGTCGCGCAGCTCGAGACCAATCAAAGAAGAGTTATCGATGTTTTTCCAGCTTTCCTGCCTAGCAGTCCGACCAGACGGGGGCGTCACTTCCTTAGGAGGAAAAAGGCCAAGTGAGGCAGGAAGCGACAACGGAAATAAAAGATTTGAAAGGGTCGAAAACCGAGGTGGTCCCCGGCGGACTTGGGCAGAAGGGAGCTGGGTGAGCGACGCATTGGAGACCCCTGTATTTAGGGTGGCGCAGGTAGAAAAACGGAGTGAGAAAACTATTTGAGGCGGATCTGGATCAGGCGCAAGTATGCTGGACCATGGCGAAATGGGAACAGCTCGAAGAATGAAAGAAAAAAAAAAATAGACAAAACCATGGGGGCCGAAGGGAAAAAACACCAAGCTTCAGTCTGCTTCCCGAAAAGTGCGCAATTCTGCACTAGAATCGGGGAGTCTGAAGTGAGCTAAGGGACTTTTGAGGAAGAACACCCCATTGTGGTCCGAAAATCGGAAATACTGGGGAAGGATCCCGCAGACGCAGGAAGGAGAGGGGTGGAGATATTACGTGGTGGAGAAAAAAAATGTGAGAAAGAGAGTGAAGTTGGCCCGGGGGGAGGGTTCCGGTCTCAGGTCTCGGGAGGGAGTCACATAAAGAAGTTTGTTAACCCTTCCCTTCGAAGGTCAAACCTATGGCCAAGGGGTTGGATTGGGTAGGGGTTTCAACTCCCAAGTAGGTTAACCCGGTGGTAACAAGGCCTCCTAAGGAAAGACTCAGCTAGACGGGGTGTGGTAAAGATTTCGGCGACAATTGCGGACGCGCAAGGGCTGTTTCGGGGGGTGTCCCCAGTGGGGGGGTGACTGAAGACGCAAAAAAAGAGACGAAAAAACACAAAAAAGACAAGGAAGTTAGAAGGCTCAGTAAGATCAGAAAAATCAACTCCTTGCATAGAAAGGAAGATAAGGAGCTGGAATGCGGGGAAAAAATACCAATCATACTATTGGTTCAAAAAACCAAGGAGTAGGAAAAGGGGGCCGACGATTGGAAGCTTGTCTGTGACCTGTAATGAGAAGGAGTTAGGGGGAAAGGGACTACCCGTTTTGTTTACAGTTGTGGGGGTTAACTAGGGTACGTCAAAAGATTCTTCAAGAAAAGGAGCGGTAGTCGGGATGAATCCTTAAGGCAAAATGTATTTAAGTCTACAAAGAGGTTGGATATCCAAAGGACAAGGAGTTCGAAATTAGGGGATTGAAAGTTAAAAAAAGCGAAAAAGCAACCCGCATCTTCGGGCCGTGACTCTAAAGGATCCAAGAATAAGAACAAAGCACCAAGTCTAAAAGAGGAAAAGCAGCTACCCATAGTCTGGACCCGGAGACTAAGGCAAATAGAAATAAAAGACAAATACTACAATACATTGCCCCAAAAAAAAAGGATGAGTTCAACGGGTGGGGGACTAAAAAAGCAGGAAATTCTGGGGAAAAAAGCCTAACATCTGTGATATCAAACGAATCCGGGGGGTGGGTGAAGTGGCCAAATGAACACTCATATTAAGATAAAGGGAAGAGAGGATCATCTCGCGAAAAAAAAAACAACAAACTTAATGATTGGGGGAAAAAGGGGATGATCAGGGCTTTGGAATTTTTCTGGAGGGGGGGAAGGTTGCACGGAACAAGTTCCCATATTTTATGAAAACGGGCGACGCCTGAAAAAACCTAGGTTGGGGACCCACCCGGGACTGAAGTCCGTTGGGTTTGGGGCATTGTAGCGTTAATTGATGGGCTATCTGGGCTGCATAGTCAAGGGAAAGGAAAAGAATTGGTATAAGGCAAGGAATTGGGCTCTTGGAAAGGCCAAAAGCGGGAGGGGGGGGATGAGGTTACTGGGTCTTGAAGTCTTGGAACGGGGAGGAAGCTGAGGACTTGCGTCGCGGGCAGGGAACTTCCACAGACAGGGACGAAAATCGGAGAAGTTGGCTATCCCAAATCGGGGTAGATTCAAAAAATGTAAAAAAAGAAGGGATCGCTAAGTGAACAGAAAAAAGTGTGAAACGCCTCGAAGTCAAGACTTAGTGAAGGAAAAGAAAACCGGGGGGAAGGACCTACGATGCGATTAAGCTCCAGAAGAACAGTTTACAGGCAGGACGGAAAATGAAGCCATCCCGGGACCAAAATAGTCGCGGAGGTTTGTGAAAAATTGACAGAAAAGGGAGGAAAAAACGGTCTATGCAAGGGATTGAGGCAGGTCGCCATGCTGGTCGAACTGAGCTTGTTCGGGTGGTGTCGCTCTAAAGGAGTGGGGAAATGGAAAAACCCATTGCCGCGGCGGACAATTGGGGCAGCAGCGAGTCCAAACGTAGATCAGATGCCGGGCAGGATTCCGCGAACTTCTAGCGGGAAAGGCGAGTCTCGCCGAAACATCACATGAGCGTTGCGCCCGGCGGTTTGCACAGTAGGAAGGGCAGTGTCACAAAAAAGTGAGGGTCCTGCTCAGCTATGAATTAACCGTCACAGTACGGGAAAAGGGAAGGACTCAAGGACACTCTAGCGCCCAAGTAAGGACTAGAGAAAGCCCTGAGACACCCTCCGTCTTAATGGTAAGGTAGCCGTCGCCATTATTAGATCTTTAAAAAGGGGGTAAGAAAACTAATAGGGGGTCAGCAAAGGGATCACAAAAGGAGATAAAAAGGCCAAACTACTCACTCCTGGGAGGTCCAACTGAGGCACTCATGAATCGCGGGGGGTCCCTATGCCCGGTGGACGATCTTTCAGGTCGAGCAGGTCACATTGAGACAGAGGGCGAGAGACTGACGGCACCTGCGCTCCCGAAAGAGAACGGCCAACGAGGGCGCCGACTCACAGTAGAAAGCAGCGACATGAACTGAGAAACGGCGCGCAAAAATACGTCTAAAAGGTCCGGACAACGGGATCACAAGCTGCTGCTTGGGGAGACCAGGATTGGAGGAGCGCGGGAAAGATTACTCCACGTGCATGGGAAAGGTCCGCAAGAAGTGGGGAAAGGGAGCGGGTCTACGGAGATGGACCAGGACCGCGTGCCGGGGAAAAACGGGCTCTCCCTCTTGGTATTGGGGGGGGAGAGGATGCTGAGGAAAAGGGACACCCGGTAAGACGAACCTGTGACTTGAAGACTCGACCAAAGGGCGAACGAAGGGAAATGGACCTCTAGGGTTTTATCTTCGAATCTAGGAAAGAGGACCAAGGGCCAGGGGTCGAGCACTCAAAGCGGCACGAACAATGGTGCCAGTACACGATGTCTGTTACTAACCCAAACTAGACACTAACCATCAAAATTAAGACAGAAAAGGAGGTAAACTCTGTCTCGACGTTTGGTCGAGACTACCTCATGAACACAATTGGTCCTTCCTGAAGAGGGTACTACGAATTTACCGTCAATGAGGCTGTAAAAGGTAAGCGCGTGGGAGGCTCGCCAGCATCAAACTTCCAGAAAGGTAGAAAGAATGGCCTAGAGCTGACTATCGGTTTCGAGTGGGGTAAAAAGGAGAAAGAAAATGGTCCCAGTCTAGATCAGGAGAAGACGGCGAGGACCAAGCAGCCTTGCTAGAAGTAAGGGGATCGCCCAAGAAGGCCACGGGCGGCCTCAGAAGGGGGTGGAATACAACACTGTTAAAGGCAGGCTTTTGGGAGGGGGAGGAAGGCAGGCCAGATCGCTCAAGGGGTACATCCTTGAATCTGCCGGGGAAAAAATGATCGACGACCGTGAAAAATCTAGAAAAAATTCGAGCTTGGGTGCTGGGCACCAAGACGGTGCGGAGGACGGCAATTTGGTCGCGGCAAGCAATGACCGTAACAGGACCATAATAGAGGACCGGGAGAAGAACGGAAAAAGTGGAGGATAAAAGTCTGGGCCGAGTCCTCTCAAATCATTAATGAAAAGCTCGCTCGTTAAGTGGAACATCCTTGGTAGGAGACGGGGCAGGTTAGGAGTCGGGGAAAATTTCCTGTACCGCATGGAACGCCAATCTGAAACTACACGGTCGCGGAGGGAAACTCCTGTACTTGGAGGGGAGCTCGAGCGGGGGAAAAGAGCCCATCGAGGGGAACGCATAGATCCTAAACAAGCATGGAAGGGGCATCTCAATGCGATGGAAGTCGCAGAGGAGAGGAGGGATTGAACCCCCCAAGGGCAAGACGCCGGGAGGAAAATGCCCGATGCGGAAAAGGGAAAAAAGTACTACCTGATGGAGGTTTTTTCAAAGATAAACGACTGCCAAAACCGGAGGGGGAACACTACCTCGAAACTACTGGAATTGCGGGGGGGGGGTCGATTTTATGGCAAGGGAAAAGACAGCCAGGCCTGGAGAGATATCGAAAAAGCTGAGGAAAAAACTCCTAGCCGCGAGCTGGACTGTAGGTCCGCGCAAGGGCGGGAGAGCTTATCGAGGTATCCTGAAGAAGAAGGACGCAAACACTCTGAAGAACGCCCCAAAGGAGGGGAAAAAACTCTCCTACGGAGGGTCAAGGAGGAGGATGCAATAACGCGAAGCAAAGAGAGAAAGATGACTCGCAACTCGAACGAGACCGAACGGCTGCACTTAAGGCAAGAGGGCTCGCCTTCGCGGAGGGGAGAACACATTGCACGGGGGGAACACGTTAGCAACACACGGATTAACGAGGGGGGTCAGTCCCAAGGACAAAAAGCAATTCAAAGCTCTAACTCTCACCTGAGTATCCGCATTCGGAAACAGGCGCAGGACGCACAGACTTGCGGGGTGGTGGGGGGGGCGTGTGTGAGGGTGGCGCGAGTGTGTGGTATAACGTGGGGGTGGCGGGGGGGAGCGGGGGGGGGAGGGGACGCTTGACGATAATTCAACGAAGAACTTAAGGGAAGAGGCAGGGACAGGGGACCCGTTACCACCGGAAAGAAAGGCCCGCCGGACGACTGTGATCATAATACCGCGAAAGTGGGATCCGATATCAGAAATCGAGCCGCTCGCGTCAAGAATACGCGTTTGCACAAATGAAACTCGCCGACGCCATTCCTATGTGTCGCGGAAGAAGGAAAAACACAACGGAAAGAAGGGAGAAGGACAAGCGAATCCATCGAATGGGAGGGATCATTGTCAAACCTCTTCGGAACCAGAGGGCGCGCGGGCTCAGAGAGGTGCAGAGAAAGAAGAAAAGCTCCTCGTTGAGGATAAGCAACCAGGGGAAACGTGAAAAAGGGAATCGTAGCGGATTGGGAAACTCAAAGATCGGGGCCCTGCAGGGAGATAAAGAATTCGACACGGGTCATGCCTCGTCAACAACATCTCTCCGTTGGAAGGAAGGGAAGAAGAACGTAAAGTGAGGAGGGAAGAAGGTCTCTGTCCTAAGAAGAAGGGACTGCACTATTGAGCGTCGAAGGTGGCAAGGGGAGTTTAGTCAGGGAGAGAGGCAGCCGGGGGGGGGTAATCGGTGTCCAATCGCCAAGAAGTTAGCAACACGAGAAGCAGAGCAGAAAACGGAAGGGGAGGCGATGGAAAAGGGATGGGAGGTGGGGAAACGAGCTCCTTCTAGGTCTGGAGAACGAGAGAAAAATGGGCTTTGCTTATAGAGGAAGGAAAACAGGACGCCAGAGTCACCGAAGCAATGAAAGCTTAAGGCGTTCGGCGAATGGGGGGTGAAAACGCGGCTCTAGGCAGGGAGAAAGCCGAGGAAAGCAAGCAGATCAGAAAACGATGGGGAGATAGTCGAAGATCGGCGAAAGGCTAAGGTAGTTGTTCCGCGAAATCGTCTGAACCAACGTCGAACGCATATATTCTTTTCTTAACAAAGGGGGACAAATGACCTCGACCGAAAGTCCTCGAGGGGAAGGGTGGGGTGCAATGCCGGTTTGGGGGGGGAAAAAAGAGGGGGGAGAGCAAGGAACGTCCATCAAGTTTAAGGAAGAAACCTACGAGCATCGGTAAGTTGCGCCCAGAGGGGGGATAACCAGTTGGAGAAAAGAAATCTCCCGCGAAGAGCTGGGGCATTGAGAAAAGCCCACTACCTGATGAGGAAGGATCGATGCGGAAAGTCTAACGAGATGGTTCTGGCAAGAGGGGAGACGGGGAACGCCCGTCCATGCTCAGGCGGGGAAACACGGGTGGAGGGAAATAGGGGTCTTACTCGGAGGTAACGCAAAGGAAGGAGAAAACGTCATCAAGGTAGGCTCACTATACAAGGAGACACAGGAAAAGGGAGCTGGGGGGGCATGAAGAGGGGTGACTAGTCCGAGGACCATCCAGGTGCTATCAGATCAGTAGTCAGAGGGGATAAATCGGGTATCTTTCTATTGAAGTTTCTGGGGGAACGAAATCAATTTCCCCGTTCTAACATATTGGTTCAAAGAAAAACAATTTCTAAACGGGTCGCAAAGGGAGAGGCGAGACCGGGAGTGATACTGTCAAGTGACAAGGGGACGAATCGGTGTCCATTGATACGTAGCGATGAAGGTGGACGGCGACAAAGGACCTCCAAAAGCGGCGAGTTCCAATGTGGGAGGGGAACACCAAACACGGATATCCGCTCATAGGGGGTTAGGGCTGGGGTGCGCTGAAAAGGAACAAATCGCCCGGAGGAAAAAAAACTGGTCCAAGAGCGACGTTCGCAAGACAGGTCTAGGTATTACCCGTTATCTAATCGGGACACCGAAGAGCTTGGGAAGAGAGGTAGCCCGAAAAAGGCAAAAGCATCGAAAGAATGGTCTGGGGAATTGGATGCGGGAGGGAGCCTAAAAAGGTCATCAGTCTACGCCACAGTGGAATGTAAAGGAGGTGAAAAACCGCCTTGATGCGAACATCTCGTTGGGGGGAAGACGGGAGGTCACAGTCGCAGAAAGAATTCGGAGTCGTTAAGGATGGTGGAAAGCACAGCGATGGGGGGGGTGAGGCAGACGTTTGACTGGGGGGGGGGGCGATAAGGGGCGAGACAAAGGATGGAGGGGCATCAGGAAAAGGAATGTGTCAAGGGGGAACGTTATAGGCGACCGGAGGGAAAAATAAGGAACGACGTCCTTCTCCGGGGGTGGCCGACGGGGGAAGGCAATTCCCAGCCCAGGAGAGTCCGAAGGGTTGGAGGGGAGCTCAGGGAAGAGTTACCAAAATCACCCATCTTGGAGGGTGGAGGTTTTTCCCGTAACGGGAAACTGGGTAACGTCCGTCAGCCGTAAAAACTGTTTGCTCAGGCCTTGGGGGAGAAGGGGAAAACTGAACGTGCGGACTGAAGTAAGAAGGGAAGCCCTCGGAATGGTAACGGTCGAAGACAAGTGGGAACATCGTGGTTCCCAAGGGTCTTAAAACTTTAAAAAACGAAGGTATATACTGGAAACGATCCTGAAAGTGCGACAGTGCCGGTTTTTGGGCGCTGTAATTATGGGAGGAAAACATTTGGGAGGCCGATCGGGAGACGCAGGGAGGCGGGAAAGAAAATAAACATGTGAGACCAGGGGGGGCCATATAGGACCGAAGGAGCAACAAACGTTTTTGACATGAATGTAAACAAAACTTCTATCCAGCTGGGGAGAGGGAGTTCTGCAAAGAGCAGGGAGAGGAGTAAGGACTGTTAGAGACCTGGTCTGGTTAGTAGAGTAAACGAGTTTCTGTTGGGCATAAAAAAGAAAGACTCAGAAAGGAAAGGCCAAACCAAAGAAAAAAAATCCTTCCCTGCATGTAGAAACGGCAGGGTTTTTCAAGATGAGGTTGTCTATGGAGGGGAACCTTGGTTGACGACGAGGTGCCGGACAGCCTTTTGCCCGTTTATTTTCCTGTGTAGTGTGTAGTAGGTTGTAGAGGGTGCCGCAATTGGGTTGGAAAATGGACGGGGCATGCTAAAAATCTAGAAGGAGGGGAGGGGGGGACACTTACAAGTGCTGTACTCTTGCGCGTCTATAAGCAAATTCCTGCTGTCATTCTAAAAATGTGGATGGGGGGCACTGAAGAAGAAAACTGTAGTACGCACCGGGGACCTCTTGAGAGAACAAGATATAATATCACTGTCTGGGCCTTGGCGTCTCCATTTCAACCTCGTAATATGTTTTGAGTCCAGTTTGGATTTAAAGTTTTACAAATCACAATAGAGGGCCAAAAAACCGACAAGACCTAATGGCAAAGAATTGAGAAGAAAAGAGGAGGTCAGAAGTAATAGAGTAACGACAGGAAGCGGTAACTCGCAAAAATCATACACGGGAGACATGTGGTCCAAAAAGGTTATGGGAAGAATAAAGACGCTTACGGTTCGGAGGAGCAAAAGGGACTTAGAGAGACTGGGATTATGTACTGGACTAAAAACGTGAGTTTTGGGGCATGTCATGAGAAAAGAGGGGGACTTGCTGAGAGGAAGAAAGCAAGATGAATAGCGGCCTTCCGCAATGTTATGGGAGACGACAAAGGACTTTGACTAGCCCAGAAAGACTAAAGTTTCGAAGATGGGGGAAGTGAAAGGTCAAGCTACGAAACCAACTAAACAAAGGCGGGGAAAGCCGGGGGAAACCGGCGACCAAAGTTAACCCTAACACGCTGGTCTAAAAGGAAAAGAAATTTCTCTTAACCTGAGCAGGACAAAGGAATAGGGCAAAAGTGGAAACTGGGTCAAAGATCAAAGCAAAACATAAAAAACTGGCCGAAACCCCAATGAGGACCGAGTTTCCGGCAGGGTGGCAGCAAAGTGTGGGAAAAGGGGAGTTACGCCAACAAGGGGCATAAAGAAGGGGAAATGGCCGTGCACCTGCCAAGGAAGGAAAAAGATACGCATCCGAGAAATATAATCTCAAACAAACAAAAGGAAAATAGAGAGGGATCGGATTCGTTTATAATTTGAGGGGAGGGGGGAAGTGGCAAGCACAGTGTTCAACGGACTGGATGGGCCTGGGAGGGAAACTCTCAAACCTCGTGAAGGGAAACACAATAGGAAGAAAGGGGGGGTTGGGCAGTTTGTATCGTGGGATGGATGGAAGTAGATGCTTGCAAATTGGGCTAGTCCGGGGTCCGGGAAGCAAGGGTAGATGCTGATCAGGCTGCGGTGTCGGGAGGGGAGTGGATGTCGGGTAACGGGGCAGGATCATGCCTTCGGTTGCGTCGATTGTACCGTCACTGTCAAAAAACAAAAAACAAAAATCGTAAAGGTGGGGAGAGAAACAAGCGTTGGGGTTAAGACATGGGCGGGACGATAGACTCAGCGTGAAGGTTGAAGCCTAGTCGAGCTTAGGGGAAGGAAGGAAAAAAAGAAAGGGTAAGGCCCAGTACAACGCCCGTTATAATCAGATCCTATCAGGGGAAAAAAGACGTCAAGGAGGAATACAGACCTTGGACCGGGTCTCGGGGATGTGTGCGCGTCCAGATGAAGGGGCATCTAAGACAAGGAGGAAAAATGGAGAAAGAGAGTAAGGGCGGAGTGTCTCAAATGAACGGTTGGTTCGGTTTGGGTCCGGGGAGTGCAAAAGAAAAAAGCAGTGCCAGACAATGGGCCGCCCAAAATACCACTCCCGATATCTGAGAGAAGGGCCTGCGGAACAGCAAGCGGAGAAATAACTCAACTGGGAGTCGAAACAACGACAACATCCATCACGGGGACCTGTGGAGCCTTCTCCTTTCAGGTGTGAAACCACAGGAGGAATTTTCTAAATCTATAACTTCGAGCAGAACGCCACGGCCCATTAGGGATAGGTCCAAAGAGGGGTCACCCAAGTAATCGCAACAGAAGGGTAAAATCAGGCTTGGCTTCCTGATCCTCAAATTAGAGAGATTGGGCGGGCCCCCAAAGGAAGGGTGTACACCGACAAAGGTAGTAGATAAATAATCATCCCTATCATGTCTGAGCAGGTAAAACTCTTTATATAGGCGGGTGTACAGACGGAGAAACAGGGGGCAGAGAGGCAGTCGGCTGTGCACCGGCGGAACATGAGTAGCCTCGACAAAGGACTCCAGACGAAGGGAAAACTAGGGGGGCGCACATAGGCGACAAGCGAAAAACTCCCTTCATGAGCCAATTCTTCAGGCAAAAACTGATCTACTAGCAATTTAAGAGAAGCTGAAAGCTGTGGAAGAGGGGAACTTGAGAAGAGAAAGAAATTAAGAAAGGTCAAAGGGAAATTCCTCAAGGAGTAGCCAATGTGGTCTGACTTAATATTGGAAGGAAAGGAACAACAATGCAGAGAAAGAGGTGGGATTGGGAGTAGAGAGAGCAGAGGGGAACTCATAGGAATATACCGATAATGGGGGAATTGCCAGACGTCAGGAAAATAACGAATTTATTGACAGAGAGGGTTGGAGGAAGGTCAAAATAATGGGAAGGTGGTCAAAAGGCGGACGATATCTGACTACAAAGGCTCGAAATTAAAAGGTCTGGAAAAAACCACAACAACCGTCACCAGGCCAAATTCACGACGAAGGTCGAAAAAAAATTCGGAGGGCTTGGGAGATATACTAAACAGAAGGACAAATAGCAGTCTGCAGAATGAGAGCTGTAACTAGGTAACGGTCAAATGATAGGTAACTAAGGGACGGGGTGTGAAAGCCTCAAAGGAAAAAGGAAGATAGAGGAGGGGCAGTTGGAAATTCTCTGAGGGAGCAATCTAAGGGGGGGCCCAGATAGAAGGGAGGAGCAGGCGGAAACCACACAACCCCCCCCCCACCACACAACCCGCACCCCCCTCACAACCCGAGGGGAGGGGCAGCCAGGCCAGCCGGCCGAGCGCCTAGTGGTGGGGAGCCCAACGAGGTCGTGAACCACGTCTCTCTTCACCTTGCCCGACCTTGATAGGCTTTCGGTTTCTGACCACTAAGAAAGAAGATAGGCAGAAAGGTGGGCAAGACGAATTTTCCATCGGGAAGCGTTGGGGCGTGATTGAAGAGAAACAGTAAAAGGAATGTCTATAGAAAAAATAAAGGGGGGGGAAGGGGACCTGCAACTTTCCATTTATCACGAAGGTCTACGAGAGCCTCGGGTATAAGGGGTGCTGGGCACAGGGGTCAGAAAAATAGGCAAAAGGGGGAATGGTGAATAAATTCACTATGAGAAAAACTCTTCCTCTAGGGGAAAAGTTTAGGGAAGAGGCGGGATGAGAGCAGGAGGGAAGTAGGGGAGCGATTAACGGAGGATGACGCGCAAAGAGAGGGGAAGGGGAACAAGGGTGGGAGAGTGGAGACTTATTCCCGTCGGTTTAGGAAGTCATACTTGCCGACAGGGCGCTTACGGACAAAGGGAACCGAAAGGTAAGGCGCGCGAATTGAACGGGCGGCGGGACTATCTGTTCAGGCAACCATATACGATAGGTAGAGAAGCAGAGGAGCCAAAGCAGAAGGGAGGGGCGTTCGCATGCCGATTGATGCGAGAGGATCTTCAGTCGCACAAAGGTGTCATCCTCCTGCGAACCTAGCACAAAAGTAAAAAATAACTGAGGGGTTGATGGAAGCGAAGAGAAATTGAAAAAACCTCATTGGAACAAAGACCTCGAACCTCGTGAATTGGGACTGTCAGAGGTTCACAGTAGAAAAAAAAATAAAGGGCTTTCGACGATATAATCACGACTGGCAGGAAAGAAAAACTAAAGAGAAGCGGGGCTTAAGGATTGACGGCGCATTTTCGGGAAAAGAGCTTAGCTGAGACTAGACAAGAAAAAAAAGAGGGGGGCCGAAAAAGAGTCAGAGACAAAGAGGAAGCGAAAATATTATCGGGAGACTGGGGGACATATGATCTATCGGCCGATCATTCCGGGAAAAGGAATAGATAAGGAGCTCCTGCAACTCTAAGATCCCTAATCGGCGAAAATTAGGAAAACACGCAGGAGAGAAGAGAGCTGGATAAAATGGAGGTTGAAAACCTGGGACACGAACTCGAACCGCGGGTGTACACTTAACTAAAATCAATTCACTATACGAGAAGAAACTTCAGTAGGGACGCCGGGTGGAAGAAATAAAGGAGGAGAAGCAAGTTTAAGGAGGCAGGGAGGACATCCAGAGAAAGGGTCACTTCTCCGAGCCGTAGTTCGAAGAAAAGAATCAAAGTGTTCAGAAATAGGATCGCCCGCATTTACACGCGCTCCACGATCAAGAGGAGGACACAGGGGAAAGCCGGGGTGGAGAAAAGCGAAGAGGCGCGGGAGTCGGTCAGAAGATAAGCGAAGAGGGGGTATCCTGGGTGAGAGAAGCCGGTCAAAGTACGCGGTTGTATGCAATTAGAAGAGCCTCTCCCTCCAGATAGTGATCGGCTGGGATAGGAGAAGAACAAAAAGCGTAAGGAGAGGAAATTGAGAAGAGCGCCGTCTAATAAGGGAGGAAGTTTCTATTCTCATGGATCGGTCCCCACGCTTCCGATCTCTCTTCAGAGATCCGTATCTATCTCTACTAACACTAAGATGGGTCAGTGACGTCTTGCGGAGTCAACCAAGGCAGGAAACATGTCGGGCACTAGGGAAGAGAAAAGTGGGTGAAACGGTCTCGATCAGGTTTAAATTCCTTCATCATTCCTTCGAAAGTTTGCAATGCCTAGGAGAAAAAAAAAGACCGAGAGGAAAGGCAAGTGATGTCCTTAATAAACGACTTTGTCGTCAGGAACTGGAGAGAGAACTAAGGATTCTAACTGGAGATGAATAGAGTTGTGTTCAATTTATGTCGTTCATGGTACCGAGTTCAGGAGTTTCTTGGTGATACGGTTTCCAATCGCACAAGGGGAGCAGGGGCAGCGCAGTCGAGCCGCGCGTTTTCCGAATTGCGGAGCGCTTCTTGATCGTGTATAGTTGCCTAAGGCCATTCTAAGGGATTCGGAGCGCTCATAGGGAGAGAGGATCCTCCGCGTCAGGCCAGGTAATCCGGAAGACCGAGGGAGGGGAGGGGGGGGACATAGCCGAAGCGTTCGGAGGTTTTGTGATCTGCTAGTAGGCGCAGGCAGCATAACGAGGGACTCCACACGGAAGGAAGGCGACATACTGGAAAGAATCAGGCCTGCGTAAAAGGTGGTGGTGGACGAAAGGAGGAGATTAGGAGAAAGCCGGGCAAGGGGGGGGGGGAGTTGCCAGAAATGAACCGAAGCAAGGAAGAGAGTCAGAACGAGGTTATTTGTGAAATGCGGTTTGGGAAAAAGTGAGGCCATCCTACCTAAGGGGGTAAGGGGAAGAAGAGGACAGGTGACAGGGAAGGGAAAGGGAAAGAAACCAGTGGTAGGGTACCTCGACGCTCACTCTCTAAAATCAGCCGCATGGATGCCCTCCTGAGGAGAGAGGAGTCGAATGAAGAGAGGAAAGGATGGTTGATGGTAAAACTAGTATCTACACGGGGACAGTCCATTGCCTCCGACTCTAAAACGTGTAGGTGTCAGGGCCACGAGCGGTCTGCAAGATTACTTACCTGAACGCGCAGAACCGTCTTCCAAATCCAACAGGGTGGGGGAAGGCAAACAGGAGCGGAGGTCAAGACGCGGGGACGAATGACAGGGGAACAAAGTAGTCCAAGATCCTTAGTCGAAACTTTCAAGCGGTGGATAGCTGAGGATAGGGAGGCTGTGATGGAACGCTCATAAGGGGCCGATGGAAAAGAAAGGGTGTCCCGAAACGTCCCTTTGTCGTCTTATTCGCGAGACCGGTCTAATAAAAAGGCCTGTAAAGGACGCCTGGGAAAAGTGGGGCTCGAACGCTAAAAGAGATCTCTCTTGCTTTCTCGGGGGAAAGCCTTAAACAGCGAGATGGCGGGGGGAGTCCAAAAAAAAACGGCGAGACGCTCTTCTGGGAGCTGTTTCGATAGAAAGAAAAATAGCCTCGCAGGGGGGCGGGACGAAGTGGGTCCTATAGACAGGAGAGAAGAAAGTAGCACGAGGAAAACCTTTACTAATCGACACCGGGTATCTTTGATCTAGAAGCTCCTTCAACAGGATCATCGAGCTGACAAAGTTCGGATGCGGGGAGAAAGACCATAAACGGAGGGGGAACATGTCGGAAAAGGACGCATGGAACGGGGGAGCAAATCGATTACCCCTGGGGAGGGAAGCGACACCTGAACGTTGGGGGGGCATTCGGGTAGTCAAGGACTAAAGTCGTCCGACCGTATAAATTCGAAAGTTAGGTAGGGTGAAGAGTCAGAGGGTTTGGGATCACTAACGTGTTAATGGGCTAGGATACGGTTTCGAGCCTAGGGGAGGGGGGGGCAGAGAAAGACGGCAGGGTGGAAGAGGGGATGAAAAAAGCGCCTCTACAAAATATTTGTCACCTCATTCGGAACCGGGAAGGAACAAGGGAAAGTCCAAGTCGGGATCACTATTTGGATATTCTAGAGCATAGACCGGATCACATGGGGGGAAAAAAGAGAAAGTGTTGAAGGGTGACTACTGTGACAGGAGATTCAGTGCTAGACATCTGGGGTCTTCAAATTACCTTTCGGTGAAAGTGGGAAATGGCAAGTGAGGGATGAAGTTAAGGAAGGGAATCCATCAAGAGGGAAGGAGCACAGTCCAGCTTGGGGATAAACGTTCCTTGTGAAATATTAGAAAAGGAATACTTTTGCTGAACCGCTTTGTCTCGGGCCGGAGGGACTTTGGCGCTGTGGAGGGTTTGAGCAAAAGAAGTTGGGGAAGGGTCTATCTGAGCAACAGAAGGAGGATAGGGAAAGTAAAGGTCTCCCCTGGAAGATAAAAACGAAAAGAAAGATAAAAAATGTTTCCTGCATTTGAAACCAAAAAGATAGAAAGACTGGAGCAGGAGGACAGGCCATGCCGGAGTGGTCCATGAAACCGGGGTCTGAAGTTCAGCGGTTCGCGTCGAGGAAACCCTAAGAGGAAGTTTGTTCGATGACGGAAAAGAGTCAGCCTTGTCTCCTCGAAAGCGGAAGGAGGGGAGGGCTGGTGCATGGGCTTGTTGTGGATAGAGGGGGGGGGCAATCTGGGAAGGGGGCGGTAAAAGGTATCATTTGAGTAGGGTTATAATGAGCACTTGTGTGACCCGGACAGCAATAAACAACAAGGGAAGGGCACAACGTGATGGCGGGGGGGGACTGTGGTTTGAGAAAAACGTTCAGGCGTGAACTGGTTTGAAACCAACCGCTTTCTCTGAAGCCTTCCAGTGCGCTACAGAAGCAAGGTACGGGGAAGCTTGCGGAGCAGGGGAGCCGAGGGAAGTTCTGGGAAGGGTTTGTGCCATAAGAGAAAGAGCGACAAACAAACAAGAAGGAACAGAGTGCGAGCGAGATGGAACGCAGAATGCACTAAGGGGCATAACATATTCACTCAAGAAATAGATCGGACAAATATCCCTAGGACTATTGGTCCAATATGGAATTTGGAAAGGAAACTGTTCGTAGGAGCGGAATAGAAAGAGGGGGAGTGAGTGGGTCCGAACAGGGAGTTTTGTGAGGTCATGTAACGATCTGGACTTAGAGGGGCAACAGGGAAATATGGATCTAAAGGAGCCTATTCCAATTATGGGTAATAGAAAAAAAAACGATTTGGGGGAAGAGAACCAACAGCAATCTTTTAGAGGGGAGGGGAGTGAGAGTTGGTACCAAAAGGAGAACGAAACAGCCCAGCGGGGCAATACCTTTCATAATTAAGCCACTAAGAATACAAAGAAACGCTAGGGAGAGAAAGAAAAGAGTGAGAGGTTTAAGATAAAAAGGTACGGTCCAGGGGGGGCTACAAAGGGAGCATAGAGGGATCAGAAAAAACTATACAGAGGAACCAAACCCCCCAATGGATTCCGAGTTCCTGGGGGGAATAAACGAGGTTTGGAAGGGAATCCCTATTGCCCGGCCCCGAAGTAAAGAATGGCCCTGAAAAGCCCGGAAAAACAAGGGAGAAAACGAATCGAGAATCAGATCGCCAAAAACAACACAACTTATATTGGAAAATGAAAAGAGAGAGAATCTGAATGAGTGTATTTTTCTGGATTTTTGAGGAAAAAGGTCAAAAAGGGGACCACGGAGGGGGAAGAAAGGGACCTGTTCGGAAAGACTTCAAACCTCTGGAGGGCCACCTCGGAAAAGGGGGGAAAAAATCATTGTGGTTGGGGGGGCAGGGTATCTGTGGAGTGATGTAGCTCTCTTAGGAGGGGCGGGGAAGGGGGGGACTACTCCTGGGTAGAGGCAAGGAAGGCTACTGTTATCCATTGATTTTTAATGGGAGTGGATTAAGTATGGGTAACGTGGTTTAAGCTGCTGTTGAAAAAGCTTGGAATGGAAAGATCAACGGAACAGGAGAACCGATGCCGTACTGTTGGATAGCCAATCGTTTGTAATGACAATAAAACTGGGAAAAAGGCCGAATAGAAAGAATTGCATGTTTTTCAGGGGGGGAAGAGAAGGAACCGATTGAGTACAGGCCTGCCAAAAAAAAAAGACGGGGTGAAGATTCCAATGAACCGTTCTAATATTAAGGCGCGAAGAAAGTGACAGCGGGAGTGGAGGAAGAGTCAGGGGAAAAGAAGTCGCGTGGGGTGGTGAGCGGCAAACGGCTGAAGTTCCTGTGACCACCCCCTATTCAGGAGTGAATATGAGGCGTCGCCATTTTTTCCAAACCCGCGTAAGAAGGAAGATTCGGGATGGTGTCGCGTGGGGGGGGGGGAGAGAGTGAAGGGATGGGCAACGGAAAAAGCCATTACTCAGGTAGTAAAAGGGTCCGAAGAGTCCCCTAAGGGCTCTTATCAGCGGGCCGGCTTCAACTGAACGTACATTCGACGCTAAAGTGGTCGGAGAAAAAACACAAAAGCAGAAGTGGCAGCCCGAGGTTGGGGCACAGGGGTCTCCTTCATTTGCCAAAAAACAGTTATGAATATCATCGTACTATAACGGACCCCGAGGGCCCAGGTGTAGGATCGGCCCACGCGAAAAAATAATATCGGCAATCAAGGCGAAACCAAGAAGTCGAGGGACCTTGAGCCTTCCCAGATGAGATTTAGGGCACAAACAGCAGGATGGGTGATCTAAAGACAACAGATCTTCGAAGACAGAAAAAAGAAAAATCCGAATGGAGGGGAAGAAAAAAAGGAAGCAGGGGAGGAATAATTGTGGGCCACCCTTCCGGGAACACATTTTGCCAGGCGGTTCTTCTGCCAAGGGGAGAAGGGAAGGAAGCGAAACTAACTTGCGTCAAAAGGCACATATAGAACTTCCAACTAGGTTGCGCCTACGTGAAAAAGCCAAACGACTAAAGGACCTGCGCAAAGGAGGGGGGAGAGGACTGGATCAGAAAAATTAGGCAACGGAACCTCTAAAATCTTTACTGGAGTTGTCGACGCAATAGGTAAAGAAAGTCGGGACTTCAGCCAGCACGGGGCAAGTGGTACAGTACAGAAGGAATGGAGCAACCATCGGGAGTCCTGACATTGAAAAAAAATCAAACCGCGTTCAGGAAAAACGGGCGAAGAGAGGGGGGAGTTGGTATCTAAGAAATAATACGTCTCCAACTCATAGGACTCTGAAATACCTTTGGAATGGGGGACGGACTCCGCCCAGGGCAAGAAAGGGGGAGGGACCGCTAGTTGGGGGGGAAGGGAGGAGATAGCACGCTTAGCCAAGTTAAGTATTTACTATGACTCCAGCGGAAGACAAGTAGACGGGACCGGAAAACGTTCGGACGACCACCCCCTCATAAAAGATTAAATCAGTAAAGACGACGAATTCTAGGGGAGAAAAGAGGGAAGAAAAAAAAAAGGAACGCAAAATTTGGAGAGGGGAAAGAAAAACAAGCATGCACCAACGTCAAAAGGGCATCTCCATCATAGTGAAGCTAATTAAACGTCATGAGGAGGTAAGAAGGTATGAATTTTTGAGAGGGCCGCACATCCACAGGTCCAGAAAAGAAGAGAGAAGAGGGGCAAAGCTAGTCTAGGTATCAACTGGGGTGCCGCAGAAGATCGGGTGAGGGAGGCCAGGGGGAGGGCGAACCGTCATCTAAGGAAAAAAACACCTGAGAATGATTTTAATGGTTATCTAAATAGAAGAAGCAATTATTATCGCCGGTTGGAAACGCAAACTGGGCTCGGGCTGGTTGAGTATGGTCGAAAAGGGGGATAATAAAAAGTGACAATGTCCGAAGCGGACGGCCAGTGAATCAATCCTTGCGAGAGGAAATCCGTCGACAAAGGAGGAATGGTTTGATGGAGCCGGATTAACTGCGGTTCGAATCGGCAATGGGGCAAATGGCAAAAGGACAAGTCGAAAACGAGACCGAGGAGAAAATACGGGAGGGGGAATACTTTCTGAAGACATGCTCTGCTGCGATCCGCTGGCCGAGACAGACGTCCCGCGGTGGACCGCGAAGGAGAGTAACGGTTTATATGTCAAAAGACATGGTGGGATAGTTTACACCAACGGATGCCGCGGTGGAAAGTGAAGACATGAAGGGAAAGGCGACGGCAAAAAAGAGGTAAAAAAGACAAGGTCGCAACTGAGCTCAAGGGAATTGGTTCGCTCTATCAGGTCAGCAACCAGAGAGAGAAAGATGGAGAAGAGAGGGAGCAGCAGCATAAGGGAGGGGGCAGTTGAACTAAAAAAAAATGCGCGAAGGCTAGAGGGTAAGATAGTCTGGAGGACGAAAGATTGGGAATACTCCTGCCAACTGCCAAGGGATCCTGAAATTGGAGAACTAAAGGTTGTGTCCTCAATCACGAATTCAAAAAACCAAGGGAAACGACTCGCCTCTATAAGGGTCGTGTCTATGGGTCAGGGTCAAGGAATAACCATCCTCATGCTTTCGACGATATCAGGAAGAATGGGGCGGACAAACAGAAAGGAGAAAAAAACTTGGGAATGGGAGGGTAGAAGGGAGATTTCGAGAGCCTGGCGGAGATATTAGAAGGGAGCCTAGAGATGCAACCCCCGAGGCCGAACCCTGAGGCGAGTGCCACACGCGCAGCCAATATGAAAAATTCTGGGAGAACTCGGGGGAGAAATAGAGAGAAGGAGGGGACATGAAAGAGGAAGACGAAAAGTAACTAGCACATCAGCGAGCGGTCAATTAGAGACACTCGCGGGATACGAAGGGAGTCGTGAGCTCAAAATGGGCAGGATGGGAAAAGAGGAAAAAGAAAAGCAGAAAAATCGGCATATGTCACCTAAGAGTAATGCAACATTTCTACTAGCCACTCGTCAGGGGACTCCGCTGGTAGGAGACAGGAGGAAAGGAAAAGTTCGGGGAGGGGGAGGAATCAAGAAGGGCACGCTCCGTGATCAGGAGGTTTGGACTAAATTTCACCTTTTCTAAAGCCTGATCAAAAAAAAATTGGACAAATGATCGGGTCCAAAACAATCAAACTCGAGGACCCAAGGGAAAAACAGGGGGGCCAGGAAAAAAAGGGCCGGTCGGGCGTCCGAAGGGGGAAACGACTATCGTATGAGAAGCTCAGATCACCTTTTCCACGCGGGGGGAGAAAAAATACGCCTAGGAATTCACGATATCTCAAAAAG
>Ga0179593_1526313_pt1 | contig 21387 bp, 19 predicted proteins | sample CZODoug2_1_08_16_FD_185931 | JGI IMG/M metagenome (GOLD analysis project Ga0179593, IMG submission 185931) | Vadose zone soil fungal communities from Angelo Coast Range Reserve, California, USA - CZODoug2_1_08_16fungal (PacBio error correction) | ecosystem: Environmental > Terrestrial > Soil >...
GGCACCTGTAAACCAAAAGGATAAGGGTCCTTCCACTGCATCCATATATCCTATGCTGCCAGCAATGTCTAGCACCTGACCCCCCAGTGATATCCCTTACAAAAGTCGTGGACATCTCATCTAGCTGTCCGGTTCAGCCCCCAGCACCGTCCAATTTAGATCCACACCAGTACCATTCAGGGGGACCCGAGGCACTAACCTGGGCTACAAGCGTGCGAACGGGTCCGTTTTGTACGGTACCCTTCAAAAGTGTGGTCAGCGGCATATAGTATGGCTTTCCCACCAAAAAACAGCGTTGAAGCGAACACCTGCTCAGAGGATCCATACCATTCAGCGTGTTCTTGATATCTCCTGCACAAGTTGTGGGCACGGGTCCAGCCGACCCCGCAGCACCATATAATCTGGTACCCGGCTTCAAGCGTTCTTCCGTCAGAAGCCTTGCCTGGGACATGTCTCCTATCCTTTCCCCGGCATCTATCTTTCAGTCTTAGTTTCCGGTTCGTGTCGGAAAAGGTTACTGCAAATTTCGGGGGGGAGAGTGATGGCACGGGGGACCATCCCGGCCTCAATATTGATGCCCTTGTGATGGAAGTCAACTAAAACCAGAGCTCAAACAGGGGGGGCAGCTGGGTGGCTGGTCTCCGGTAGAGACACCCTTACGAAGTACCTTTGTTTAAGGCAACAAACGGGAGCCTTACACTATCTTGTCTGAAGCCCTTCAGTTCCCAGCCGACAAGGCCCTGCCTGCTTCCAGCCAAAGAGCAAAGTGGCAATGTACTGTTTGCAGGAGACATCTGGGCCCTGCTTTCAAACATGGTGGTCAAAAACAAAAAGGGTCCCCCCCACCCCCTGGGGGGGGGGTGGGTTGTTTCCCCCCCCCCCCCCCAAATTTTTGTTTTTCAAAAAAATCCCTCATTCAGGGAGGAAGGCGTCTGTTCCCACACCACAAAATGGGAACCCCAACCCAGGGTGCCTGGGAAAGCATTTGACAAAAAGTAGAAAATATGGTGGTACATACCATAGAATCTATAAGGACACATTGCTCATCCATTTGAATCGAAGCTACCAGGGGTTGCTGGACAAAAACGCTTCCCAACATTCAATTCCTCTGTCTACAAATGTATCAAGGGAAGAAAAAAAACTTGATTTAGTCTGGAATGGGTCTGGTACATATCCATGACCTCCTGGGGAATTGAGAAAGGCTCCCCTCGCCCTTAGCCCGGTCGGTGGTTACCTTGGTCAGCAAGGAGGGTCCTTTGGGGGGGGTGCAGTCGTTGACTACCGGAGATTCTTACTGGCCTATCGGCCAATGTCGAGGACCACGTCCACTTACATGTGGTAAACACGGGCCTGAAACCACAGAGGCGCGAAGTAGGCACATGTAAGCCTGCTGAAATCAACCACACATCTACCGGTCTTGGACAGGGCTCTATCCGTAGCCTCTGGGGAAAATACAAGTGGAGGAATAAAAGCATAGGCAGAGATGGTGCTGTCGATAGTATTCCCATTAGCCGACGGCCAGCGATACCACTCACAACGATCCTGCGATTAAAGTGGATCACGAAGGAAAGGTAGATGTCTGAGAACGGGGTCGCTCGGTGGTCAATGGCATTTGCTATCCACAGTGAAGGAAGGAAGTAACCAATGTTGTTAAGGAGTAAGTAATCACAAGGGGTTGCAAAAAAAACCCCCCAAACCAAACCAACACCACCAAAAAACACAAAATTTTGGGGGTAACGTTTTGTACAATTATGAAACACCAAAAATATGCGCCCCTCCCAAAACATTATGAATACAGTGCTCGTATCAGAACGCACAAACACCAATTCTCTGTCACGTTCCGTGTCTATAAAAAAAACATTCCTATACTGCCTTCCAGCCCTTCATCACATCCACAATGCCAAGGGGGTACCCGCGGACTTTTTTGCATTTTTAACTCATAAAATGATAAGTCGTTCCCCTCTTGGGGCAACATCCAGATTGCTGAATCTCACTGTATGAGAGAGTCGTGCAAAAAAACCCCACCCAAGGCTTCAAACAATTGTCCCAGGTCGAATCACAGCTCCATTTTGGACCGACCTTTGGGACTAGAAAAGGAGGGAGATACCGGAAGGATATGGTGATTAATCCCAGGGACAGCTCTTTCTTCCCCCATGCACAACTTATTGCCGGGTACACAATGTATCCCCAACCTATGCTAAACATAGAAATTCTCATAACGTGAAAGGGGGAAACCTAGGTAACGCGCCCACAAATCTCCAGGATGTTCCCCCGGTATAGGCCACCGACAAGTTGTCATGCTGCACTTGCAGCAGCGCAGGCACCTGGGCCCAGAAAAGTCCACAAGGCATGAATCAGAGATGGGGACAGGTGTTGAAGAAGTGGTTTTGTGGTCTTTATGGTGGCGTGAAAACTACCATTCAAGACAGAGACAAAACAAAGAGGGAGTGGCAGTAGTGGGGAGGGAGCCTTGCTGTAATAGTTAATATTTTATCTTTTTTTCCCAAAAGCATATGGACATCTTGGGGGAAAGCACAGCAACAAAAAAAACAAACACGGTTTGGGACAAATACCTTTTCGTCCAAGTCACCACAGAATGGCAAAACCTGGCATCGGGGAATCCTCCTATAAAAGGGGGCAGACGATGGGTCTAATGCAGATTGGAAAGAGCAACGCCTTGTTGGGGACAGGTAGACCTCTGACATAAGTTGGGGGTTTTTGTTTGTTATTAAAGCAATTAAAGTAGTCCGGGGGGAGGAAAAATCTTTCAATCTCTGGTACTCCGGAAATCAGTGGTTACCTGCGGATAGAACCTCCAACAAGAGGTAGAAGAAGATGCCGCATGAAGAATCTTGAACGGGGGGGCAAAGAGCTGACTAAAAAGTTACCTCCCTCACCTCAGAATTAAATTTGCTTAAAAAAAAGCATAGTGATCGGGTCCACAAGGTCGCAACGCCAACAAAAGGGGCCGTTTGTGGTGGGGGAAAAATGCAATAAGATAGAGTAAACGGAGCCATGTGCGGGGAAAGGGCCTTGATTGTTGCCCATTTTTCCCCCCCACAAAAGGGGGGGGGTGTTTGGGGGGGGGGGGGGGGGGGAAAAAAAAAAAAAAGAGGGCCAAAGGGGAAAGGGGTAGGCTGGATCCTGTCTCGTGAAAGAGGGCAAAAGAAAGGAGGAAAAGGAATCAAAATACTATTAACCCAAGGGTGCCGGCTCTGGCCTACAACACCCCTTGTAACTGATGTCACGTGGCCTGACAGGGGAGGGTAGGTTCAAGCAGACTATACACCCCTTGATTAACAGGGAGCAGGGGTTGCCTGGTTGGGAAAAGGTTTTAAGATTGGCCCATGTGCCTGGGCGGATTTGCAAATCGACACGTTGGTGGTTTTCTGGCTAGAGGGAATCCTGTGGCCTTTGGGACGATTCTAAGTGACCACCCATTCCTTTCTAGAGTTCCACGTGTCTATGGTGTCGGGTGTGGTTGGAAACACAAAAAAAAATGTGGGGGGTAAAAAAAAAACCGTCCTCCAATTTAAATACGGGTAAGGGTAACAATATTGCCAATTATATAATACATAGGCCCTTTTCATCCCCAGTTCTAGATCAACTGGGACAAAAAAAAGCAATAGGGCTGAGACTGGGGGCACTTTTGTACAAATCCCTCTCCGATTATAATGGGAGATTTGTGAAGAATGAGAAAAACTTGCACAAAGAGGCAGTGTAATGACCACCGGCAAAAAGTTACCAAAATGTTCCACATGGGCCCCCCCACCCACTTTGGGGTCCCCCTGCCTGTGGGTATTAGGATTCCTTGGGGAAGTCCCGACGAGAGCCGGAAACTGACAGTGAAGCAGGTCCACTGCTATCACGGCGGGGGGGATATCAGGTGCTCAGTGCCACAAAATCACCTGGATACCCGAGCAGCTAAAGACTCCCGTAAAAAAGCACGGGTTTCACACGGTGGGGGCTGGAATTGGAATAACGTCTGAAGCTAGAGTATACTAATCTTTCCAGGTGTGGCCAATCACGCAATAGGGACTCTGAGAGGGGATCAAGTATATTGGAGACTAATAAGAAACAGCCCAAATAATGCATATTGGGGGGACGTTATTCACTGGGCGGGCTCCACTCACGAAAAGCCCTTGCAAGATATGGAGAGGACACAAGTAAGGCTACTTATGCTTTGAAGGAAGCATGGGCAGGGCATAAGGTTGGGGGGGTGGGCCGGCCCTGTGTCACAAGAGTTGGGAAACTAGTTTCATAGAACCGCAGGCACTCGGCCAGCAGACTGCAAGTAGGCGTCCAGGGAAAACCATGTCAAACAGTCAGGGCATCAGGGAATCTGGGAGCACCGAAGCCCAGAGGTCATTATAGCAACCCATTCTCCCCAGAAAGAAACATCATGGGGGGCTGGGAACATAGGCTAGAAAGGGGATTGGGCGTTTCACATAGAAACCACCTAAAGAGCATGGAGAACATAGGGAAAGGGAAGGATAGCCAGATTGCCTATCTGGTAACCAATAAGTTCCAGGGTCACGTACGGCGGGACAAGGTTCCATAGTGGCAAGAAAAGAAGGGAAAGAGTTCTTAAGAAAAGGAATTTACAGACTTACACCATAGGGAACTATTGGGAAAGAATGCCAAACAACAAGTATCCCCCTCTGCTATTCTGGGGGGCATAATGTGGGAAAAATGGGGAAGGAAAAGGGGAAAAGGATACCCTGCTGGGATGGGCGGAAGGAATATTCATGGTGGTATAGAAATTACAGTCATCCACCCATTGCTGTGACACCCTCAGGGTTTTTCTGGGACCTGGGGAAAACACAGCCGTCTGGGGGGGGGGGGCGCAGCGCATGCTGAAACGAGATAGGAATACCGGCCGAAGAAAACAAAATATATCACCTGGGGAAGGGCAGGCAGGCTGCAATGGCAGTATATTCTGCCGGACGCAAGAAGGGTACCAGATAACGCGGGTGTGACCGAGGCACAGATATATGCAGGGGAGAAAAGGGTACTTATTAAACTTGATCGGAGCCGCCGCCACGCAAAAGCATAGGATAGACGGAGACACCTTTGAGTGGTACGGATATTAAGAACTGGGACCTGCTAGGATGACACCGACAAATTCCAAAAAAAAAAAAAAAAGAAAAAATAAAAAAAAAAAAAAAAAAGAAAGCAGGCTATGCCGTCCCGAAACGCTTAAAGTTACACGGAGCAGGTGCTGGGACGCAAATGGCATCGAGGGGACCAATCCACGTTAGTACTGGATATATCATAGAGGTGCCAACATGCGGTAAAATGCGGGCTATATGCCCGGGAACACGCTTTGAACGGTACCGGCTTGGACTGGAACTCTAAAACCGTATGAAAGGGGGGAAAAAGAAGATAATTTCCCATTTATCTACCTCCCCTTCAAAGAAAGAAAGAAGAATATCCAACGGCATTGCGGCACCCAGATATCCCGGAATCGTTAAGCAATATTCTAATGACTGTGAAAGAGGTTCTGCCAAGACCATGCTTTGAATATCCAGTACCGCAGCAGGTTCCTCGTATCCTGTGCCTGGGGCAGAGGGGGGCATCGGAAAATTGAAAATATCGCCCACCCGGGGTTTCCAGCACATACCTATGCCGTGAGAGGTGGTCGAGAACTGCACTCCAGGTGGAGAAAGAATCTGTGACCGTCATATCCTTTGGACTTGAATTTGTCAGGCCGACCCAGTCCTCCCATGTTGTGTCGGTACCACCCTCATATCCACGTGCATGCCTGGGTGACCCCACTTGTTGTCTCCTATCCAACCTTTCCCAATTTATAATCTGGTACCTTCTGCGTGGGGCCGGTAATAAAAAAACAAATATTGTTTCCTGCGCGGGCAGTCATTTCGCTGACCAATCCAAGAACCCGACAGAGGCTTAGAAATAAACAATGAAAAGCAGGGGGTGGATGGAATTTGTTCCGGATCTACAACCCTGAAAGGAGAAAACATTTACAAAGCCTCCCCCTGACTCAGGCTGCTAAGGATTTCCACTTGATTCACCCTGCAGGTTCCCACGAAGTGCCTTCGACCAAAGCCATAAAAAAGAGGGGAAGGGGGGGGGGACCATTGTGAAGGCTCCCCAGTGCACTTCTTTCCCCCATTTTCAAATGGTGGTTCAACCAAAAAAACACACCAACAAATAAAAATCACACTAAGGCTTAACCGCCTATGACCGGTTGCGTGCCCGCAGCGCAAAAGGCATTTTGTGGTGTTTTGGGGGGGGACAAAAAACCAAACCCCGGTATCCTGAAGCAGGGGTGACCAAGCATAGGAAGCGGGCTTAAGGGGCCACCCTGGTAGACCGCTCTCGTATGGCTTCTAATGGGCAAAAAAGGCACCAAGACCAGGAGTTCATTCCTAGTACAAATGTTCTCACAGCCACATCCCCAAATGGAGGGTTGAAAATCTTCTAAGGGGGGAGTTTACATATCGACCTCCTGGTGGGGCCTTTAGGAAGCTGAAAATTTAGGAGGCAACTGGTGATGTCCTAGGGACCTGGTCTCAGCCCTGGGGAGTTGGCCTTGAGTGGGGGTTGATAACTTCGCCATAGAACTGGACCTGATGCATGTCAGATCTGGGAGGGGTCCCTAACTGGCGTCGTGCAGAAAAAAGGGACCTGCCACACGGAGTGGCCTGGCAGCAGTAGAACCTGGACGTGCCTCAACTAAAAACAGCGCGGGGGTGGAGCTCATAGTGAGTTCCGGGAGTGTAAAGAGCGTGAGAAGGCCAAAAAGGAAGCGCTGGTGTAAAATCCATTATCGAACGATACCAAGCCTGAATCCAAACCGGAAACCCGATGTGGAGGAATGAAGGGCAAGCAAGCGGTTATACTGGGTTTCGGCCTGGCGCTCTTCCAATGCTCTCATTGACCCAGCCCAGATCGGCTGAGAACCTGCAAGAAGAGAAGAGTCCGTGATCGAGTCAGGGCAGCCTTCACTGACTGGCAAAACAACTGACCTCCCAGCAATTGAAGCAACAAAAAGACAAACCCGGAGGGTGCGAAACGTGGTGCGGAGATTCTAAGTTGCTGTTCGTTTCAAGCAGGCGTATGTCGGACCTGCTTGTTGGTTATCAAGAAAAAAGCAACTTGTCCCCCAAGGGGCCATCCTAACCATGGCCTTGTGAGGGGACTGGAGAAAATTTTTGTCCGGGACAGCATAGAAGAAGCTCCTCTGTGGTGCCCTTTTCGCATTTGGACTCATGAGGACAGTTCCAAAATCATATCGAGAGGGGATTAGATAAATGCTGCCATGCTGCCCCAGTCTCACCATTGCCATCGCCTTGGCTAGAGGTGGAGGTGGTTTGGACGGAGGGGGGGGATATGATGGTGACCTGCGAGGGATCCAATGTTTTATGTTTGGGGTGGGAAGAATGGAGGGGGGTTGAAGGGGGTGGGTGGGGGGAGGGGGGGGAATGGATGGACGTTTGTGGGGGAGGTGAGAAAGGGTGGCTGGGGAGGGGTATGGGGCGGGCGTGGCGATGGGGGGGGGGGGGGGGTAGTATGAGTGGGTTGTTTTGTGTGGGGTGGGGGGAAGGGGGCGTGGTAGAGGGGTGTTGGTTTTTGGGGTGGGGGTAGAGGGGAGCGGGTGGGCGGGGGGGCAGGGTGGGGTGGGTCGGTAGGAGGGGGGTTAGGTGGGCGAGGAAGGGAGGGGGGGGTGGAGGGGCAGAGGAGGGGTTAAGGGGGGTGGAATGGAACGTTGATTAGAGGGAGTATGTGGCGTTTTGTTGTTTAGGAATGTGATGGGGAGAGGGGTGCTGAATAGAAGGTCAGGTGGGTGAATGGTAGAGGGGGAGCGAGGGGAAGTGGGGGTGGAGCATGGGGGAGGGGTGTGATGGGAGAGTGCGGGAAGGCAGGGGATGGCTGGGGGGTGAGAAGGAGTGTTTGTGAGTAGTGGAGGAAGAGGGGGGCGTTTTTTTTTTGTATTTGTGAGTGGGGGGGGGGGGTGGAGGGGGTGGGGGTATTTGGGGGTGGGGGGAGAAGGGTGGGGGTATGCGGGTGGCAGGGGATGACGGGAGGAGGGGAGAGCAAAGGATGGGGGGAAGGGGGGGAGGGGGAGGAATTTTATTTAGGAGCGGGAGGGGGATGATAGGGGAGGGGAGGGGGGTAGGAGGGAGGAAAGAGGGAGGGAGTGGAAAGGGTTGGGTGGTGGGGTTAGGGGTGGGTGGGTGCCGGGGAGGAGAGGGAGTGGATATGGGGGGGGGATGGTGGGAGGGGGAAGGGTGGGAGGGATGGGTAGGGGGGGGTGAGATGATGAGGGGGGAGCAGGAAGTGTGGCGGGTGGGAGGTGGGGGGGGGGGACGGCCCCCCCCGGGGGCGGAGGTGCGCGCCCCCGCACACCCCTGCACCCAGACTGTGAGGGGTCCAGGCCGGGGACCCCCCTGGGGGGGGAAAAACCCCCATACAAAAACCACGCAAGCCCCAGGGACGGGGGGAGTGGGCTAGCATGCCCCCAAAGAACCCTTCCCAAGGACTGAAGGTATCTTCACCGCTTGAGTGTGGTGGTCCCTGGTTTGGGAAGGGGGGGGGAAAAGAAACCTCGGACGATGGCAATTTACAAAAACCTGCCCTGGTGTGGATGGGGACCGGCCCCCCCCAACTCGGAAAAGTAGAAAATTAAAAACCCGAGCCGCCCCTGCACAAAAATCAAAAAGTGGAAGGGGGGGAAGTTGGCAATACAGGACAGCCAAAAAACCAATGGAAAAAGGAAACAGGAAAATCATCCTAACAAGGGTTAAGAAAGGGGTGGTTCGAACGTGAAAAGAAAACCCACATGCAGTAAACGTCCTCTACCCAGCGAGGAGAAAGTGGCGAGGAGCAAAGGGGCAAATGGGAGAGAATTTTCCTAAGAAGCTTTGCCCCCAAAAGCAACATCAGCTTGGACAGAGAGGGTGCAAGATGAGAAAAGGCCGTAATCTTAAAATAAACAAAAATCCGGGCCCAACACCAATGCAGGGAAATAACATTCACTCCGAGACATGTGGCCCGAAAGTGGTTTCGCAGAGGGCCATGAACTGAGGGGGTTGGGTGACATGACCAGAGGATAGGGTGGTTGGTGGGGTCTGTATGCAGGGGGACACAACATTTTTAAAAAAAAAGAAAGAGGTGAGACAACCTCTTTCATGAGCTCCTTGGGCTTCAGGAAAGTTGTACCGCGATCTCGACCAAAAGAGTGAGGGAAAAAAGAACCCGGGTCCCAAGGGAGGATAAAAAAGGGAAAAAAAAGGCAAGGTTTGATGAGTGTGCCCAACTCACCCCGCCTGTCATTGAAGCTCCATTGTTGATAAGGGTGAAAATGCCCAACCAGGAAAAGTGCCGGCTGGGCCCCTCTCCGCTCCCCCACGGGGCTTCCCCCTTTCTCTTCGCAGTTCAAAATCGAAATGATGCAAGGGGGTCAACACCACACCAACGTTGACCTGGGGGGTGGGGGGACTTTCAGAGAAAGGTAGAGGGGGGCGACGCGGCCAATATGATACCAAAGAATATTCCGCCATTACGAAAAAAAAAAAGGGCCGACAGACAGCAGGAAATAGGCTCTCTGGGGCGACTGGGGAAGGCAAGTTTTCGGTATCTGTCAAAAAGACCCGTTAACCCTTCCAGTCTGGTTAAGTCACTGGGGGGAGGGAAAGAGGGGACCGTGCAGCAAGTTTCAGCCTAAAGGGTTAGGGGGCAGCTATATTGGGAATACCTGGAGAAGGTGGGGAGCGAAAGGTGGCAGGCCTTTCTAGAAAAGGTAGGGTTTTGGTGGACAAAGAGGGGTACCGTGATAAGTGGGGAGGGGTAATAAGTGGAAAGAAACATTACAATCAACATCCATCCCGGAAATTGTATCGGACTCCATCCAAAAATAAAGGAAATGTCATGATAGACGGGGCAGACCGACTAACCCTCGATCTCGTCCTATAATGAGACTTGGAAGAAATGATCCCCGGCCCTGTGGCACAAAGAGGGAACGCCAGATAGGAGGTCGACGGGAAAAGGGGCGCAGGTGACCTTTCACCCCTTGGGGATTCTGGATTAACTTGGGGAATACACATACATAAAGCCGAACACAGAAATCATCAACGTGTCAGGGGCAGCAGGCTCCTGGGGGGGTGCTGGGGTGAATGAGCTCAAGTGTCCACATTGGCATTGCTTTCCAACGACTTGGGGAACGAAAAGGAACCCACATAGAACGGAAAAAGGTGACTGAGGGGGACTTTGCTGGGGATAACGGCGACAAAGAAACAAGGAGAAAGGGCACACAAGTTTTTTTTGGGTGGTGATGCATCAACCAGGAGGTGGCTGCTTCTTTGATCGGGGAACCGGGAATGGGGAAGATGAAGGAGAAGACCACGATCTGTTGACTAATTCGCAAATTTAGTCAGGGGGCCTCAGCTCACGCAGAGAAAATGGGCCAAGCAAGAAATATGGGAGTTGAGCAGGAAAAACAGCAATGAAGCCTTTTACGATGGTGGCTCGGCAAAAGCTTGTGTTACAGCAGGGTCAGTGCCGGGGGAAGGAGCGGTGAAAAGCCTTATAACTAGTAAAGTATGCCGCAGAAAGGTCATAGTACCCTACTTCTCCAGGCTGGAAGACCAGTCAATATAACGGGAGATAAAGGGAGGGGGGAGCCTGGAGAAACAAGAAAGAGATGGTCCATGAATTACAAGAACCGGCATCTATCTAACAAGAGTGGGGTATTTTGACACTGGGGGAAACTAAGGACGAGTAAGGAGAGGGCCTGGGGGGGTTTTGCAAGACTAAAGAGAGCAGGAGAGGGAAGGATTTTCTTATTAGACCCAGAGTGAGATGCTATGGGTCAAGACTTACTACGGAAGTGAGGGCTGGAAATGCAAGGGAGTTGTGCGGAGCGACTTACTAGAAGGAGAGGAAAAGGGCCCAAGGACGGGGGGGGTTGGGGAGACAAACAGGTAGGGAGGGACAGACGGGAACCTCCAGGCCACGAAACTGAATCGGCTTGGCAAAGAAAGGTGGGAAAACTGGGGCAAATGACAAGGGAATATGGAGAACTGGAGCTGGCAGGAAAGTAAAATAAAAATGGTCAGGGGGTTTGGAGCCGTATGAACTTAGATGAAAGAACCCCAGAGGAGGGAGAAGGGGGTGAAAGGGCAACGACCACAGGGTGATGGGGGTTGGTCCAGAAACTCCATCTTAGGCCGCCGATATATACGAAGAAGATCAAAGGTTGTCAGCATCAACCTTTGGACCGGTGGCCCGGGGTCCTAAGAGAAATTCACCTTCTCTCGGCCGGCATGAACCCGAGCAAGTAAGGTACCATATAGAAAAGGCTTGTGCAAAAACTCAGGCAAGGGGGCACAAGGTGACTAAAACGCGCTTAATGTCGTTATCTGTCGGGAGCAGTGCTCGAAAAAAGCAAAAGAGGAAAGGCGAAAACGGAAGGGTAACTATATTTATACGTGTGGACACTGTGCAAAAGGCTGAAAATGCCAAGGCCAACAAGAAGGGGCCGGCCAACTAGGGGGGGTAGGTGAAGGGGGATATAGGAAGAGGTATTGTGGGGACGCTGCAACCATAGAAAATATGCAAAGCAAAAAAACTTTGGTATACTTGATATTAAAGTGGGAAGGGGTTGGCAAGAGAACAAGAGGAGGCTTATCCAAAGGAAACAAGCTTGTAAAGGGGACGATAGGAGGTGAAGCTCACAAGAATGGAGGACAAGGGAGCCTTTCCCAAGTTATAGGAAGACCCTTAAAAAAAAGAGGGACATCAGAGATGGACTATACAGGTAGGTTGGGGGGGGCCGAAACGGCCACAGACAGTACCGCAAATTCAGCTCATATATTCATAGCAATGTGCAGGAGGCGAAGAAAGACCTGAGATAAAAGTACAAGTGGGTCGGACCTACTTCCTTGTCAGGTTTGAACAGGAAAAGGAACAGATATAGGGACGTACAATGCAAAAAGGGCTGTACCAGGGAAGGCTAACCAACACGGCTCCCGGGTATGGCATAACGGACATAGCGTGTTGAAGAATTATACCTGTAACGTGTCAGCCTACAACCCCCAACGCCGCTTTCGTCTGGTCCCCCTAGAGCAGTTTCGAGCCGAAGTGAGCTGGTGGGGAGGTCACAGAGAAAATCCGAATATGGGCGTCGGCGGTTTTTCATAGACAGGCGCCTGGTGAAGGAGTGCTAAAACAAGCCCAAACCCTGATTCAACCAGTACCCTAAAAAATTCTCTTTCACAGGCAGCGGGGGGGGAGGAACGGAGACGGGATATAAAACAAACAAACAATGACAGGGAAACATTTATTAGACCCATAAGCCCTTAACAATCCAAAGCAGGAGTCGCCGCTTGTCCAGCGTTCCCTTACATTTGTCCCCTAGGGGCTTCCCCTCCGAGGGAAGAGATTGCCTTTTGAGACGTGGGAATTAGTAAAATACGGGGTTCCCTTAGTGACAAGGGGTGGTAACACAAAAGGGTCCCCAGTTCATCGAAGGGGGGAAGTACTATCGGGGAATTCCTTCTGCTATGGTGGGATGGACCACAGTGACAGGGTGACACCTGTAGTATACTTGTTGACCGAAGGCAAGCAGGGGGGAAAACAAAAAAGGTGGGTTAATTGGGGGGAAAAAAAAAAAAAAAAAAAAAACAGGCACAGGACTCGGGAAAGGGAAGGGGGGGATAAACTCACGCATCGTCATGAGGGGGCTGGCTAAGGTGAAAAAAAAGGCCAAAAGTAAGGGGAAGCCCGTGACTTCTGGCCACATCAAGGAAGGGGGGAGGGGGAATTAAAAAAGGGGAGGTAAAGGGGAGGAAATGGAAACCATCAAACCCCCAAAAAAAAAAATTTTTTGGTGGGGTGGGTTTGTGTTGGGGGGGGGGGGGGGGGGGGGGGGGGGTTTTGGGGGTGCCCAAAAAACACAAAAAAAAAAGTTAAGGGGAAGAACGACTAAAATCCCGAACCTTGGAGGGGGCCTTAAGCATAATGTGTAAAATGGTACGACAGTTGGTAACGGCAGGGGGGACTGGAGGCGGGAGAAAGAAAGAATGTAAAGGTCACGAGTTTCAAAAGGGGGGGGGGATTGAAGGGAAAAGTTCGTGCGGTAAAACATCGGTCCCAGAGAAGAGAAAGCCATAGGCATTTCATTCAGCGTGCAAAGTAAAACTCAAACTGCAAGAGAGCTGGGATGTGGGAGAGGACGCTGAGCAGGATGAGGTCAATCCCATCATGCCCGTGATCCGAGCCTCAAAATAGCTGGCATCGTGGGCAGGTCTCATGGTAGGGGCAAAGGAAAAATTAACGCCTTCCTAAAGTCCAACACCAACCCAAAATCGAAAGGTCCAAAGGGCAAGCCAAAGGGGGGGGTGGAATGATAAGTTTGGCTATAAAAGCTGGGGGGGTCTACGTTCTTCCCAAAGGCGTTCAAAAGGTGCTGAAAGGATGGAAAATATGGGGAGGTACGTGATCGAGGTAAAACAGGGTTAAGGAACCATCAAGGAGGAATTGGGACATGCTGGCCCCAAGGGGGAAACAGAAGCATCAGGAAAGCCCGGCCAGGCCTTCCATTGTTGCTGCATAGGGTACTAATGGAGGGGGTAAGTGGTAGCAATCGTAAAGAGGGACATGAGAGGAAGTCCCAAAGGGAATGACAAAATGTCCATGGGAAAAAGGGTACCATGTTGGTTAAGGGGGGGACAGGACAGAAGTGAGCACAAAAGGATTTGTTGCAAAGGGGGGGGACAAGTCAGGGGAAACAATTGGGTGTAAAAAGCTTCAAATTATAGAGAGAGAGGAGTGGGGACAGTAAGGGGGGGGCAAAAAGAGAAGCGTGAAAAAAGAGCGGGAGTTTAGTTTTTACAGATTGGAGGCTAGAGATGTATTGATGAAATGGAAAAGGGGGGAATAGTGAAAGAATCGCGGGGAGTAAAAAAGGGATGCCTTGACTAAGGGTAAGTACCAAAACCGCGGAACAGGGAAAGGGGCTCAAGAAACGATGGGGAACAGGAGGGGGGGAAACGGAAGGTAGAGGGTTCAAACCACATCTGAAGTTCCCCTAAACGAACAAAGGGGGCAAAAGGCGGGACAAGGGAAAAAGACCACACAGGAAAGGGGACCAAAGTCCCCTGGTAAAACCAAGAGGAAAGGAAATCAGATGATATGGTGAAAAAGGGGGAATGTTTTTGAGGGTTTGTGTGAAAATGAAAACATCCCAAGTCCGTGAATCATCTTATCACAGAGGGTCTCGGAAGGCCAGAAGGGGAAAATGGAAGGTATTGGTCCCGTCCGTTGACCAACCAAAAGGGTCCATCAAGTGACGGAGGGTGGATCCCGGACAACCTGGAAAGCAAAGGGTAACAGAATGGAAAAAAACAAGGAGAACATTCTCTGAACCGTTGCTCTATGGTGATTCTTCGAGCATAAAAAAACCGAAAAAAGTGGGTTGACATGTAGAAAAAGAAAAAGGGATCAACATATTGGCTGTTGGCAAGTGGCAAAAAAAGGCCATAGGGGAGTGTAGGGGCACTCGGCCGCTTCGCGCTTGGGGAGAAAATCAGAGGGAGGGTGTGGGGGGGACCAATGCTGACAACCAATACGGGGAACAGGGTAAGGTCTAGAGGCCGGACAACCCTGAAGAGGACGGGGTATAAAGGGAATGAATTGTACAATCAGCAAGGGGTAAGGGGATAGCAGAAAGATCCATAACATCAGAATGCCGCGCAGTATAAACCACTGAGGGACACAGTATGGAATAAGGAAAATGCAGAACCGGGTTGCTTGGGTGAAACATGGTGGTGAACGGGAAAAGGGGGAGAAAGGGGTTCACAATGAGGGGGGCAGAAAGGAGTGCGGAAGTGAAAATAGAGCTAGGAAGAACTTCCCAGGAAAGGAAATAGAGTGACTTAGGGGGGGGGGTAAATTACGTCATGGTAAGTTGGGGTAAAAAGAAAAGTAAAAGAAAAATGGTTCCATTGGACCCTAGAAAGGAGTGGTAAGGGAGGGGGGGGGGGGGGGGAAAGGGATCTGGGTAAACCTTTGCCTTGTTGGGGGGTGGTCAAACAAACACCGGGGGGGGAAAGTTAAAAGGAATTTTTAGGACTAGATGAAAAAATCCTTGAAACCTGCAGGAGTTCAATGGTCCCCTTCAACTTAGAGGGGAGACAAGAAAGGGGTCATGGTGGATGACAAAGGAGACGACAAAAATGGGCATTGTGGGAGGAAGAAAACACGAGGTGCAGGGAGATCCCCTAGGCCACCAAAGAGAAATGTCAGAGAAAGGTTAGCCTAAAAAAGGAAAAAAAAGAAAAAAGATGGGAAGGTGAAAGGCAAGGGGAGCCTCTGACCGCAAAAGACTCTCACTGATAGAATTGAAGGGGGAAAGCATAGAAGAGGGGATTGGCAAGAGGGAAAAGGGCTGGAGGGGCAAATTAGACAACCTTTGCCCAAAGGACTTTGGTAGTGGGGCGGAAATTCAGGTGGGGTGGAACTCTCAGGCAAAATAAAAACATGAAAAGAAAAAAGCCTCCTCAAAAGGCCCAATTGAGAAGCAATCGCAGGGGGGGGGGGGGAAATGCCTAAGACATAACAGGTGACCAGCCAAGGGGAAAACCCTAAGAAAGTGACTCCAACTGAAAAAAGGGGAGACGGAAGGTCGAAAGCGGGGAAAAAAAAAAGAAATGGAAAAAAACGCGTACAAGCTGGAAACGTATTCAAATGTGACAAGTAAAGGGGTTAGTCAGAGAAAAGCGTTGCACCAAGGGAAAAGGGGGGGATCAAAAGGGAAGGGGAAAAGTGGTGTAACTAAATGAGACACCCATCGGTCTGTTGAGGCCGAATCAGGAATGGGGGGGGGGAAAAACTCAACCGCAGACCGGGGCCATCAGATGATTTTATGCTAGGGAAATGAATGAAGTTGGAAAGAAAGGGGGGATATGGGGATAGAGGGGGTAAATCACAGGGGGGCGGGGGGTAGACGGGAGTTTGCCCCTTAAAACTAGGGGAAAGGAGTAGTAATAAAACAAAGTCAAGGGAGGGAAAGGGGAGAAGGGAGGGCTGGCACCAAATTAAACGTGATGAAAAAGGGGGAGTATCTCAACCTCAATCCAAAAGGAGGGAAGGGGTACCGAAGAAAAAATCTCAAAGAAAAGGGGGGGTGTACTGAATATAGGACTGAATATTCTGAAGCGAAGGGAAACGTTTTTGAACATATATCCCCGAAAATAGGGGAAAAAGGGAAAGGAAAATGGTGGAAATGGAAGTAAAGAGACGTGTTGGGTACCCACCAGGTGAAGTCAAGGTCACTGGGGAGGGGGACAGGAAAAAGGACATGAAAATAGGTTGGGGAAAGTCACGAAATGTCAATGGGAAACAGGCTGGGGGGACACCGGGGAATACTTATAATAACAAGTCAAACAAATCCACTCTGGGGAGATGCTGTGAAAAGAGGCAAAAAGGGTTGGGAAAAATTGGAAGTGAAAACAAGGGAATATTGCAGCGGGGGGGGGAGGACAGGGGAGCAAGGTGAGAAGGTTATATAATACACAAAATGGAAACAAATACCACCCAGAGCCTGGGAGACCGCTTGTTGGTAGGAAAGATGAAATGGCACAGACAAAAGGGGGGGGTTTAAATGGGGGTGTTGAAGAACTGACTGGGGCACATGATACCGTTAAACGACATCAAAGGTGACAAATATAGGAACTTTGACAGGGCGGCCAAGAAGAAAAAAAAGGAGGGGGCGCACCTCTAAAAAAGGAACCATAAACATTATGGCGGGGGGCTTAGGAAACACTGCACCTTGAAGGAAAGTCGAAAGAAAGAAATGGTGGACAGGGGAGAGGAACCGGGGACAGCCTCCACTCTGAAGGGAAGTTATATAGGGCTGAACACAAAGTGGAGGTACGGGGATATATATCACGAAGAGCGATAGAGCAAAAGGAAAGATAGTTACCCTACCGGTAAATTGAACTGGTCTTGAAAGGATCGCGAACTCTTCAAGACAGAAGAAAAGAATGCCAGCGAACAAGCTGGGAGGGGAGGGGTTATAAAAGGGGGAAAGGGGGCGGGAAAACTCAAAGCATGCATGCGGAGGCTTTGGCGGAGATATCTGGTTGGAGGTGCACGAGAAGAACACCACAACTTTTATAAGGAAAAGAAGAGAGATGCACCAGGGTCCCAAGAGGTAAATCAAAAGAGTGGAAAAGGCATAGGAATTACCTTAAGTTGCGCTAGACACAAGACCGTGATATCCACACAAATGATTGAAATCAGGGGCAGGGGGACCTGGGGTGCGGACAAGAACGTAAGAAAAAATTTTAGTACCACTGGTCAAGGCGATAAAGTTCACTGTGACTGGGAAAACCGAGAAAAGAGGAAAATGGAGAGAAGGTAACAAAGTAAAAGTGCCAGGGCAAAGGTCAAGAGGAAGTGCAGCGGGGGGATGAGGCAAAAGGAGCAAGAAGGTCCAACCGGGACGTCAAGGGACTAGTATAAGGAAGGGTGGCGTCAACGACAAGAAAAGCCCGTTAGTGGGGGGAAACTTCCGGAAGGGGGCTTGCAAAAAGAGATCCTGGGGCAAGTGGTGGGGGGGAATCCGTCCAAAGCTGGACCATTGGAGTCTTTTCACAGGAGGAAGCGGTGGAGGAAGATAGGAAATTCTAAGGGAAAGTGTAGGATGGAAAAACGAAAAAAGTGAGAAATAGAGAAGAACCATGACTTGGAAAAATCAAGGGGTGGAGGGAGTTCAGTCAGTGGGGAATGTAAAAAACCCCTTTCCGAAAGGGGGGCATTCAAAAGGCCAGCACCTGACACGAAAAGCAGCTGCATATAATGTATCCATGCAAGAGGTTCCCCCAAAAATTCTTCCAAGCAGAAGAGTGGAAGGGGGGAGCTTGATTAACCGGAGAGGGAAAAAGAGGGGGTCAAGATGTTACCGGGTCAACAACATGGCCGGTAAAACAGATAAAAAGGAGTACTATGGAGTCTTCTTGCCACTATGGAGGGGAACCATGAAGAAAGGAAAGGTGAAAAGGGTAAAGCCAAAAGAATGGGGGGTGCAAGTAGGGCGGAGGACTCACACTTAGGGAAAGTGATCTCCCTGACTCGAGAAATTAGGGGTATGCGTGCAAAAAAAAAAAAAGTACCGACAGGAAGGGACCTGGACTAAAGAGGTCTGAAACATACCCCCCTGGTGAAAATACTATTCAAAGGGGGACTACAAAGAAGAAGGGGGGTTTTCTCCGGATACACGACGGTGGGGTTCCCTTACGTCTGGAGGGTGGCAGCCCTGGGAGAAAAAAGGGAAGGGTGTAGACGGCACATAGGAGAGGAAGAGGATTTGACGGAATACAGGTCAGAATGTCAGCAATGAACGGGAATGGGGGAGTTTGAGTGAAAAATTAGTGCAATAAACAACCTGCTAGGTCCAAGTCAAAGGAGCCTGAATGGCCCACTAAGAAAAAGGATTGGAAAAGTGGCTCAAAATCTAATCTGGGGGGGGGGTCCCATGCAGCAAGTTGAAAAAAAGGGGGGCAAGCAAAAGAGATACGTGGCAATCAATTCGGCGATCTGGGCAAAAGTACCATTTCATGGGAAAAAAGAATCAAAGGGGGGGAAATCCTGCGTTTAAATCCCAGGGAAAGAGGGCTATAAGGGTGTGACATATAGGTTTGAAGAAGAGGGGATTACTCATATAATGCTTAAACCTGCTGTGTGTGGGGGGGGAACTTGAATCGAGACAGGGGGGGGATCACATGAAAAAATGGAACAACACTGCAAAAAAAAAAGGAGGGATCCCAAGACAATAGAAAATGGAAGAATACATGGGGGCTTGCAGGGAATTTAAGAGCTAGTGTCTTCAGGAGGCGTAATTGGCTGTATTAATGCGTATGGGAACAAAGAATAACCATCACAGGGGAACGTTTGAAGGGAGGACGGTGTGGGGTGTTTGGGACAGGGGGGGTGGCACGGGAGGCTAACAGGGGGGGCAAGCCATGGTCAGAGGAGTGAGGACCAAAAAATTCTCAAGGTAAGGCATAGGGGTCAAGGAAGGAGCCCCAAAGTCGAAAAGCATACGGGGTTTTGTGGGAAAAGCGGGGGGGGCATAAAGGGGGGGAGGGGAATTGGGAAGGAGGGGGGGAAGGAAACCAATTGGGGGGAAAAAAGAGGGGGGGGCTGAATCCAAAGCTGCAAATGGGCCCGAGGGGTAGAAAAAAAAAGAATAGGACCAAAAAAGAAGAACCGGGGGAAGGTGGCCTTCGAGGAACAACACGCCAGGGGATGAAACATCTATGCACACAAAAAAAAAAAGTTAGAGGAACCAAAAGAAAGGCAGAAAGGGACCAAAAGAAGAAAAAACGAATAAGTAAACAGAGATAGCAAGGGGTACGAAGGGTTGGGGAAACTTAGGGGTAAAGGTAAAAAAGTACAAGACAAGAAGAGAAGAGAAAGGGCAGGAAGTGGGTGAAGGTCCTGTAGGAATAAAAAAAATAGTCTCTTTTTAAGGCAAGGGACAAAAAGGAAGCATAGAAACGTGCAGCCAGGGAAAGAAAACTAAAGGGATAGCGAAAATTCAAAAACCAAGAATGGGAAAGGAACCACATGCCTTAAGCAGGGACAGAAACTCCTAAGTGAGGGGGGGGGGGGGTCAGAGGGAAAGAGGGAATAAAACAAACACGGACTGTGGTTTGAAGTTAGCACCTGCAGACGAGGAAGGGGGAGGGGTCATCAATTTTAATCGAGGGGGGAGAGGGGGAAAATCTAATTCACTCAAAGCGATGATTGTTGACTATTCTTGAGGCGAAGACAAACAACAACAACGGGGGAGTCGGAAAAGAACACGGAAAGGGAACAAAAACAGAATGAGGGAAAGAGAAAAAAGGGAAGGGACCTGAAAAGAGCAGCCGCCTTGTCCCGTTGGCCATTACCTCACTAAGACTTGGGGTATCTCAGGGGTGACTGAACAACCCAGTGGGGGAGAACAACTCGAGAAAAAACCAAATTGAAGCAAAAAAGGGAGGAGCACTCAGGAAAGGTGTGAAAACACACATTTGAGGTGGGGACTTGAAAAGGGAAGAAAGGTAGGGACTGAAAGGCAAAAGGAAACCACGTGGGGTACCAATACTTCGAATTGAACTTCGGGAAGGAAAGGGAATTGGGAAAGGAGCTGTACCCTTCCCTAGACCCAAGTCGGGAGTGTCGAGGGACTGGGATTCAAAGTTGTTGACGTGGGGAATGGGACAAAGAAAGAAAAAAGAAGGGAAGAGGGTCCCTAGAAGCTGAGGGAAGCCTTAGGGAAGGGGACATCAAAGCGATTTTCTGGGAAAGGGGACCAACTTAAAGTTGGGGTTGATTTGGGAACTTTTATTTTGAAATCCCGGTATAATTGGTAAACAGATGTCACTAATTGGAAACAAGTGCATCGAAATTATCAGCGGCAAAGGGAGAGTTGTTGGGGGAATTAGGAAACCCAATGGATACTTTGGTGTATAAAAGCTTGCAATGGATAACACATAGGCCAAGAGAAGGTCAGAAAAAAATTAATAGAAAGTGAAAAAACTAAAAGGAAGAAGGGGAAGGGAAAGGAGGTTGAGACTGAAACAGCTACTTGACCCCTCCCCTCAGACAGGAGAGAAGCGACGGGAAAGGAAGAAAAAAGGGGGCGTGGGGGAAAAAAGAGGTGGAAGGTCTTATGAAGAAAAAAAAAGGGAGAAGTACCCACATTCAGGGGGGTGGGGGGGGGGTGGGGGGGGGGGGGGGGGGGGGGGGGGGGGGGGGGGGGGGGTGGGGGGGGGGGGGGGGGGGGTGGGGGGGGGGGGTTTAAAAATGGGGGGTTGGAGTCTATGGTTTCCGTACCCTCAAAGGAATACGCCTGAAAGCATCAAAGGGGGGAAAAAAGAAACACAAAGGTAGCCATCCCTGCGGGAAGGAGGATGGGAGGGGAGGAGAGTTTTTAAAGGTCAAAGTCAAGTGAAAAAAAAACGAAACAAAGGTTAATGGACAACGGAAAGCAGATAGAAAGCAGGGGGTTGTAGAGCATGCCTCGGCTGAAAAAGAAAAGGCGCAAGGGGAATAACACAATTAAAGGCAAGGGAAGTCCCGGTTGGGGCATAGACGGAAGGGCGGAGATGGGGGGAGCAGAAGGACCGGGGAATGGGGAAGAACAAAGGCGCAGGCCGGTGTGTGGTAAAAGGTCTGAACGGGCAGTTTGGGGAACCAGCCCAGGGAATCAAGTGGGGAAAAAGGGCCAGGAGGATGATAGTGAATGGCCAACTGGGAAACTCAGGTGAGGATGTTTCAGAAGGGAGGGGGGTGGGATCAAGGGGGAGGGGGAAAGCTGCCATTACGTAAAATTAGGAAGTCCAGACACAATAGAAAAAGAACTGCATTACA
>Ga0179593_1427339_pt1 | contig 21386 bp, 12 predicted proteins | sample CZODoug2_1_08_16_FD_185931 | JGI IMG/M metagenome (GOLD analysis project Ga0179593, IMG submission 185931) | Vadose zone soil fungal communities from Angelo Coast Range Reserve, California, USA - CZODoug2_1_08_16fungal (PacBio error correction) | ecosystem: Environmental > Terrestrial > Soil >...
ATGATTAAACTCAAGTGGAAACACGTCCCGGAGGGGAACACGGGTTGCGCGTCTCCTTAAACACACTTCCCTAGAGAGGGAGTCGGCAAATGGTGTTAAAAAAGTTGGACCTCGGGAGTAGACCAAGAGGAAGTTAGGGGGAAATCAGGCCTGCGGCAGAAGACAAGGAGGACGAAGCCACCGAAATCGATCATCTAAACGCCTACGAAGTGAAAACTCGGGTCAGGGTTTTCCCTGAGTCGAGCTAGGGAGAAGCAGAAAGCTACTGAGGGTGCACTACTATCTTCGAGCCCTGAAAGGTTAAAAGCGACCCCAGCGGACTGGGCGGTTACCCGTCAACTCAAAAGAAGACGTGCGCGAAAAGGGGGAGAACCATCGTCCTCTCACGAATGTTCGCGGGAAAAGATGGAATAAATCGCGATTGATTTCAAGCAAACAAAAACGGGTCTCTGCGGATGCGAAAGTTCTCTAACGGCAGCGGAGGATGGAAAGAAAATGCCTGTAACAAGCTTAGTGTCCTGACTGAGGCAGCGAGTTCACGTGCTCTACGAAACATGGGCGCAATGATTGATCTTTTGTTGTTTCGACCTCCTTCACTTCTATCGCGTGGAGTGCCGGCCTCTTGCCAGAGGAATCCACAAGAATGCTACCTTCCCGCACTGTTTCTCAAGGGGAACATTGCATCTCGATTGGAGAGCACACCTAACTCCAATGTTAGATCTGTAAAGGCCGGGCTGGCACGTCCGCGTTTGGTCCTGCGATGAGAATAACAGTAATCAAACCCGTCGGCTAATAGCAACAAGGTAACCGGGGAGGCTGTCCTATCTAAGATAACTGACCTATCTAAACCCGGCGGGTAAATACATGGTTTTTTTTTTTTGTTGTTTGTAGGGGGTTGGTTATGTTTTTTGGTTTTTAGTGTTACTTCGGTTTCAACAAAATTAGGCTGTCGGGGAAAAGACGGGGGGATGGCCCGCCTGTGAGAGGGAAGTTCAGCTTCCAAAGTGTTTGCACCAACGCTTCCCAGCTAGCGTCGGGCCTGGGCATAGGTAAGACCCGGGAGATGGCGGCGCCGCTCGACCTCTTAAGCTAGGTAGTCTGCCTTAAAATCCCGAAAACATCTTAAGTAATAAAGGGAAAAACCCGCTAACTGTCTAGCAAGCACCTCAACTCCCGCCCGGGCTCGAAGTGGAATCGCCCCATCTGACGGCTTTTAAAGTCGTAGGATGGTCGACGACAGGAGGCGATCGTTTACTAAGGGCTGCACTTAAATTCTGAAGGTTCGAGAGGGGTAAGTAGAAGAAGATCGCCGACGAAAAGAGTAAGTAAATCAACTCCTTCTATGTCAAGACCAACGCAAAGGATCTCGCAGGGACTCAGCGCTCAGTGGAAAAGGGGGGGTATGGCACGGCATAGGGCGTGATTGAAAAGACCCCTCACATGCTAGACATCCTGTCAGGAGTTCAAAGCGTCCAAACGAAGAAGGTCGACGGGGCAAACGCGTACTCTAAGGAGAAACATATGACGCCATTCGAATGTCGTCTTGCTCTACCAAGGTCAGGGTCAAAGAACTGGGGCATATTACGGGTTCCTACTAGAGTAACTCGGGGACAGTCCGTTCACTAGAAGGGGGGAAAAGGAGCGTCACAAGAAACAAAAAGGGGGGGGAAAACGTTGTCTCTGAGCACTTAACAGTGTCTCAACGACGGAGAAGGCCCAAGAGTGTCAAAAAAAAGGCCCCCCAGAAAGAGGGGAAAAAGAATCGGAGAAAAAGAAGAAAGGAGCTCTGAATAGTCCCGACAAGGCATCTATTACAATCTCCGCTCGACGATGGAGGAGAAAACGAACTAAAGGCGTAAAGACGTTACCGATAAAAGGAACCTCAGACTAAGTCTATACCTTCGTTGGAGCTCGACTAATCATCCCAGGGGGCGCAGACGAAAAGTGGAGAAAGCGGGTAAGGGGAGACGTTGGGGAAAAATCATTGGGAGGGGTTCGGTCAGAGGGAGGCGGTCTTCTTACGAGCGAGCGGAGACAGGAAGACCGATGGCGGAAAGCAAAGGAAAGACCTACGCGGGGGGCGCCGCGGGACATCAAAAAAGAGGGAAATCTACCAGAGTACGCGACGACATGCATAGCACCCGCGCACCAGAAACATAGGAGAGGGAAAGATCGAGGGAAGGTAATCAGTCCGGATTCCTGTCGTCTCTGACTCCGAAATGACAAAAGACGCCTGAACTGAATCAAGACGGAATAATGAACGGGCGTGAAGGGGAAATCCACAGCGCTCCACTTTTTGAAGGGTAAAGATCACGTACGAGCGCTCGTAAAGAACTCGTGCTTCTTCCTTCATCCGGGGTCCCAGACACGGAGATGAAGGAAAAAGGAGATGGAGATTACAAAAAAGGGGGAACTAAGGGCTTAGGGAAAAACTAACTTATGCCGCTTTAGATTAGTCGGCTCCTTCACTGTGGGAGGAAAGTGGTTGTGTTCCGTAGAAAGTGTCTTTCTGCTGTTACTCGCTTGAGAGGTCGCCGTCAGAGGGGGGGGGTCTGAAAGACTCGATCTTGGGGACGAAACGAGCTCAGCTACTGGCCGACGAAGGCCTAGCTTACGGAGGGACGAAGGGAGTGACCAAGTCGTTATCTCTGGTCGGGTAAAGCCAGGGTCTTTCTAGAACTTTTGACTTGCGGAAAACATTCACAAATGGTCTGGCCCAGCGGTCTTTTAGGTCATGATGATTCTCTCCACTCCCGTCGGAGAAGGCGGATGGTTTTTGGGTAGTTAGTTAAGCAGGAGGGACCTCCGGCTTCTAGACTCTGTCTTCTCACGGACAGGGGAAAGTAAATAGGGGCATTGGGAAAAAGAGGTAAGCGATACCCCAACAATTGCCCAACTTGTCGTGGCAGAAAATTCCATTAGTCCCAGCTCTTTAATCTTGCTTTCCTGAAAGTTCATACGTGAGATCCTTGGAGGCTGCGACTGGGGGAATTTCGGCTATTCCGGACCTCCGTCATTTGTTTTGCAGTTAGCGAGGAGTCAATGGGTTGAATACGTTAAAAATAACCAAAGGGTGGGGATGCCATTCATGGCTCGCTTTCTCGAGTTAGGAAAATTCTTGGATTCGTCTGGGGCGGGACATTTCCTTGCATAGATTGCGCATCTTTTTGGAAACGAGCGGGGTAGAAGGAGCCATTCGCGTTAAATGGGGGCGTCAACGGTGGGGGGTGGAAGAGAGCTGTGCGTCCCACGCTTGTGGTATTTATCGGCGACAATAGGGTATATGGCCGGGTACTTAAAGAAAGGGGGCAACGTCGGTTATAGTTTACGTGATGCCTGCCCTCGGTGTAAATGTCACAGCGCCCTTAGACGGATTTACTAGTAGCACAAGTCGTTGCTCGTCTCAAGTCCAAGGTGGGCTTTGCCAGTCCAGGTTAAATGAGAAACAAATCGTCGCACTTTCTGAAATCGAATTGAGGGCGAAACCAAGTAGTTTCGGCATAGTACGTGGAAGGAATTACTTCATAAGAAGACGAATAGGGGATGTTCATTCGCGATCGGGGGCCCATTACGTAAGTGAGGCGGGGCGATCAAAGCCCTCCATATGCGGTGAGGCCAGGAGTTATCAGTATTTTCGTACCCCATGCAACCGTCCTGTTCACCAACCTGCGAATGTGACTTAGGCGACATAGGGATCTGCACCGGGAAGTCTGTCGTAAGACTCGTTATCACCTATCCCTAGAAAAAGTGTCCCTGAGAGGGGGAAGTAGGAGATGCCATTTCTTACCATATGTTCTGTCGACGAGAAAAAAGTAAAGGTTCGAAGGGTTCTTCTTCAAAATGAAGCACCGTCGGGGCTATCACGGATTTTAGGTTAAACTTACGCGCGGGGGGAAAGGGGGTTGTGGGAGTACTTTAGCTTCATTCATTTGAATGTTCATGGCCAGGCGCAGTGAGGGGGAGGCGCCAGTCGATAAGTTTCCGAGGTGAAGCGGCGAACGATCTACAGGGTGACGGCCCCTCAAAAGCTATGTAAACTGGGGGGGGGGATGCGGGTGAACGTGTACATTGCCTCAAAGGATGGTTTTCTGCACTCGGGTGGTTCCGTCCAAACGGGGTGTAGGAAATCTGTGTTTTCACCTCACAATAGACGCTCGCTTCTCTGGGCTACAGGTCTAAGGCAGAGGCTCAAAATTCAATATAAACAATCTTGGTACCGGGTTTGTTGGGTAGTAGCGGAGGGGAGACCTGCCACCTTGGGAATTCACCTTGTCTGTGATGCAGTCGAGGACCCACTAACACGAACGAAGGTGAAATCCAGAGCGTACTTTATTGTGTTTCAGATCGTAAAATCGAAACAGTTAATTTTTTGGACTTTGTATATTGAGGGGCTCGTCAAGCCTGTCGGTGAGGCTCGTGTCAAGGAAACCTAAAAAAATGGCGCACAAGTTCTCTCGAAACAGGCTTTTCTTCCCAGGTGCAAGGGTGTGACTATACTTCGCAAGATTGTACTCAAAACTTTCTCTATTTAGGAGATAGAAATGTTCTCCGCCTTGCAGTCATCTGGTTAATCGCTCAAAGCGGGCGCCGGGACAGGGGGAAAGGTGGTGTGGAGTCGAGGGGATGTGACCGCTATTGGAGTCGCGCAAAAGGAGCTGATTCTTGTAAATTTGTGGGGGGCTTCATATTTCAGTGGACAGTCAGGCCCGCGAGGAGCAGGTTGTAGCTGGGAAGAGAAAAAAGAAAAAACTCCGACTCCGAGCCTGGGAAACGGGTCCTGATTATAGTTCTCCTCATCTCGAGAAACTCAGTGCGGGATAGAGACAGAGGGAAAATCTATTAAAAATGCGTGCGCTTGGAGAAAAGAGCTAAGGGAAATACCCTCTGTTGAGCTCGAGGCAAGTATCTGCAAATTAACGATTCTATGGAGCTAGGGGGGACGTGCGAAGTCGGGCAGAGGCGCACGTCGAAAAAACACGTCTGATAAACAGGGGCTCTCTCTCACGGCACAAAAAAAAGACTGTTTCAAATTTAAGTGGGGAGCGAAGTATGACAACCCGGTGGTACCCCTACCTTTACGTGACTAGGCAGGAAGAATCTCTCGCCAAAATGGGGATAGTGTAAGAGGAGGTAGGCTTCCCTACGTAAGAAAAATTGACAGGAGGGGGGAAAAGAAGGTTTTGCTTGATCGCTTCAAATCCCTAGAAGATTCAGAAAAGAAACTGGGTTCCTTCCGGTGCAACTGGGAAGACAACTGAGCTTTCTTTATTTCTTTGCAGAATGAAGACAAGGAGGAACGGGACGGCAAACACCTAAAAGCGAAGCCGGGCTTCTCCGCGAAGGGGAAAGGGGAGGAAAGTATTCTCTAACTCCGTAGCGATCGGAAGATCGAGAACAGCGGGTAAGAAGAGGCACGGATCTTCCTCTTGATCTGCTTGAACAGAATCCGACGATAAGAATCGCTGCTATGTTAATGCGGGGAGGTGAATCTGCCAAAGATTTGTACGAGGGGAAGGGGGGGATTGAGACCATAGGAAGAAGAAACCCGGTCCAAAGAGTCTACTGTCTGAACTTACGCCCGCTAAGAAAACTCGCAGAAAAAGATAGCTGGGAATCGAAGAAAATTACCTCTCGCGTCGACTCTCAATTCTTGAGCCTCGACTTGGCACAAATTATGGTGAAAAAACTCTGTTTGTTTTGGAAGGGGCTGGAAAAATTCTGGTTCCGAAACCAAACGACCAGGTTGCGCTCCGTGCGAAGGGGTGCAGGAAAGAGCTCGCGTGATTGCCCGCACAAAGCCAGGGAGGAAGTCGCGTGGCCGAAGTAGTGCTGGGGATGTGGCGATGCGCACTCCAGGACAGGGGTCTGGTAGAGCCTAAAAACTTGAATCGTCCCACTCACTGAGAAATAGAGACGGTAAGTCACATCTCCTCAGGGCTATAACAAAACTCCGGAGCGGGCGAACTTTCGCAAAAGAACGGAGGGTAGGGGGGGGCCCTCGGCGTGGTCTCTTTCGTGAAGGAGGCAACCAAGAGGGACTAGGGACCTGAGAAACTCTGGGGGAGCTCTAAAGAAGACACCGCGATTTGTCGCTCCTCTCAGCCTCTGAAAAGATAGGTACGCCAAAAAAATCAGCACGAAAGGGAAGGAAAACTCCCAACATTTCAATCTATCCGCCCAGGAAAAAGTGCCCCCTCTAGTTTATGTAGGAGTAGGAGAAACCGAGGAAGGCGGGAAGGGATTGAGATGAAATGCGGTTTCAGGAAGATGGGGGGGTCTATATAAGAAAAAACTCTCGATGCAGCTCACATACTTCTATTTAGGGTCGACAAAGGAAGGGAGGGCGGTGTAGGGTAAATCTACAACCTCTAATGGAAGGGGGCGCCGTCTAAGAGAAGGGACGACCAACGTCGGCCTCTAGCGTCAGGGTCACTAGTACGTTACCAGATAAGTCGTCGGGCAACTAACGGCTACTCCACATAGATGGAAAAAGCAGAGAAACTTATCGTGGGACTCAACACTAGACGAAAGAAAGGGGATGGCGGAGTGGGCCCGGCCATGCGCCGGCCTGGAATGTAACTGCGAGGATTTCCAGTTGAACGTCAACCCAAGTTTGGGAAAACCAGGGGTGCAGGGGAAGGACCTGAAAAAGAGACAGACTGGGACACAATTGCCAAAAAGCTTACCAAACAAAAGAGCAAAAAAAAATGGAACGCGTTCTCGATCGAAAAAATAGGGGGCCCAAGAGCGAGGAGAAAGATGCCAGAAAGAGTCTATTACTCAAGACTCGGCCTCGGAAAAAAAGGTTGGGAGGGAAAAAATAGCTGGGTTAAAAGACCAAGTAAAAAATTGAACTAGGAGAAAGCGTCGAGCGGCTTCGTGGCTAAAGGTATAAACTGACCCGGGGCTTAAGGGAAATAACTGATATACGACAATTTTTCTACTGGGCCATCTGGCATTGTCTTAGGAGAACGCGAGGAGGCCGCGCTTTAGGTCATTAGCAGTCGAGCGTCAATACTAAGGGGCCGAGGTCGACCCCTCTCCCCCTCGGTCCGACGTCGTCTAGCTAAACCTAACTCCTCCTACTGTACACGGGGTGTGTGCGTAAAAAAAAAGCTATGGTGCCCGCAGCTGAAAAAAAAAGACCCATGATACAGAGGGAAAAACTATAATAATTAGTAGGCTCTAAAAGGGCTAAGGGAAACAGGGAAAAAATATGCCGCTTAGTGAAAATCGTCTGGGACGGAATCGGGAAGGAAGTATAGATTTATACACCTTTCTAAAAACTGAATACATCAAAAAACGCCACGGTGTACTATTGGAAGTTCAATCACTAAGACGAGAGAAGAGAACCAGCTTCCGTGTAAGCTCGGGGGAAAAAACCAAAGCACGAAAGGGGTGATGAGTAGGATTCCGGAAAGTGAACTTCTTCGAGAGAAAACTCTTGATCGGTAGGCGCGTAAAAATTTGAGAGTTTGATGTAAGGGGAAGGACTTGTAGGTTAGCTTCGATCTGAATCGTCGCCTGGTGCTCTCAAGTGAGCAAACTTGGGACGCAAGAGTTTATAATGTGAAAGCTGTCCTTCGACGACTGACTTCGAACTGATTCCCATCATATTGGGCATTGCGTGAGGAGGGTCGGGGCTTGAAGACATATCGGGGGAAGGGGGGTCAAACCCAGGTGTCAATCTGAGGACGTTATTGTCAAGAGGCGGCCGAAAAAAAGGACCGTGAGGGGCGGCATCCATCTGAAGACTAAGGTAGACGCTAGTGAGTAACCCATTCCTATTAAAAGAAAGCGCAGCGAAAAGAGCTGGCATCCAGCACGCCCAAAACAGGGCAAGTCAATCATCTCTTAGTGGCAGAGAGAATAGGATCCGCGCTCTTTGAAACAACGCGGACGAAAGCCTGACGTCAAAACGGGAGAGGGCTAGTGCGTCTATTCAGTATTCAGGACCTGGGTAAAGGCGGAAACGAAGAGAAAGTGGTTGTTGGCGTCTAGAACGGCCCCGTAGAAGCCTTAGGTTCTTGGCGGGAAGCGAACGCGTTTCAGGGCGCTTCTCGAGCTGAGAGTGTCGATGCTTGCAATAGACAACCTCAGTGGCATGGTGGGGGGAAGGGGGGGGTTTTGACTCTCAGTTGAAGGCACAGGGTTAGCCATAGGTCTGGCTTGATAGGTGCACGAGGAGCAGGGGGGGGGTCCAACAGCTTTTTCGGGAAACGAGTCCCAAAATTAATTGCAACACTGGCCAGAACTTGGACGGAGGCCGGAACTGCGAAGCAGAAAGTCTGCGTGGGGCAAGACACAGTAATCTCTTCTGACTCTGCCTGGATAGGAGAATGGAATAACTTGGGCTTACAAGGGGCGAAGGGTCTTCTTCCTTATAAACTTACGGTCGATGCATACGACGGGGCGGGCATCCCTAGCATAGACGAGAACCCGTCCCTCCATTGCATGTTGGTCTGGATCCAGACAGGGGGGACGTACCAAATACGGAGTCGGACTGACAAGAGGACCTTTCATCGGGTCAAAAAGGATAAAATCTGTAGACTCGACCGGTCCACCAGCGTCTCTGGGAAAAAATCAAAATCTTCTTCGACAAGTAATTTTCAAGACTAAGGGGGGCAGAGGAAAAGGGGCTTAGCAAAGAACTCTTATGAGACTTTACGGGAAAGTCGGAAAGACGGAGGGGAGTGTTGGGTGAACATGGGGGTTGTGGTCTGCATAAACGAGCCTGAGGTTGCGGGCGTCTAACCATCGACGTCGGGGACCAAGGTAGTGAAAAACGGGCATTACTAAGAGAAACGGTTTTGGGAAGATCTTCCACAAAACGCTCTTGTCCGATGGAAGCGTGCTAAAGGAAACTGTACACTTTTCAAACGTTTACAACGACGCGTCCGGCGTTGGTGCTTACGCGACGCGACCTCATTATCGTGGTGATTTTTGGTTTTTCTGAGAAAGGGAGAATTTAACTGACTTTGCTCATTTTTCGTGAGTGGAGGTGGCATGTTTGAAAAGACGATTTGGCTACATAACCAATTTCTCGAGTGAAGATGACCCGACCGCTGGTTAGGAATCGAGGGCTGAGACGACGAAGAAATAGTGTTACTTTAAGGGGGGGTGGTATTTCAAATCCTCATGAATCCAAACAGCCTTAACTAGCAATGTGAGTAGGGAGGAAAAAAATGCGTTCTTCAAATACTAAGCCTCCAAAAGGGGATCGAGCTCTTGGGTGACGCAATTGGGATTCGGTCATCTTGACAAAGAAAAACTTCTGCAGCTAAGAGGGGGATGCATCTCGTGGTCGGTACTGGAAGTTTGGTGTGGGCAGAGGGGGGGAGCAAAGCTTTGTTTTCGCGCATGACGAGGGAAGAGCGTGGTCGGTTTTGGGGAGTTCAGGATAGTGGACAAATGATAACGCGAAGAGACTGGTTGTGAAATTTACCGCAAGAGGGGCGAAGACTATGCATTTTAATTGAGTATCAAGGTCCAATCTGGGATGGATTTCCTTCAAAGAAGAAGAACAGGGAAGAATTGTTTGCTTTTGTCACGGTGGTTCGGAAGAAGAAATGCAGGTGAAAACGGGCTTTTGATACCTCGGAGAATCGCAGAAGTAAATAGCTTGGATTACTCTAGCCCTTACTGGACATCCTGTGTTAGGGGAGGGGGTGGGGACACCGTTCTTACGTGCATTTGTGAAAGACCTGAGGAATAGGTCCTCTGTCACCACGAGCTAAAATGTGTCATCTGGTACTTCTAAAAAAATCTAAGGTGAGGAATATGTCGGTTAATTATTTCCAAAAGTTCAACATTTTCGGAACCAAAAAAGGTCTGGGGTCTTCAAAGACGATGTTCAGCCGAATATCGAGATAAACACCAATCAGCGACCTCGAGATTGACCAAACAATGTTGAGAAAACTTCGTCACATGGTCATGTGGAACAGCAGGGGGGTTGGACGTACAGGAAAAGAAAAATCAGTGAAGGCGACGACAGAGGGTTTTGACGCTTGGCGTATCAGAAAAACTTTTTTCTCATGGAGGATGACGCATGGTGGAGAACTCATCAAGCGTACTCTGTCGGCGCCAACACTATACCCGAATCAGCAGAGTAGGGGGTACTTCTAGGGAAGTAGGAGACAAGTGCAAATCTTACGTGGGAGATCCGGGAGATCTTAAAAACGTTCATACTTCTCTCCCTGAAGAAGAGATACGAAATTTCAATAAGCTTGATATGTCCAGATGTTCTTTGTAGCCATACTAAGAGGGGAAAAAGGGCGCGGATGTATGGTAGGCCTCGCTTTAGGATAAAATCTATATTGTGTCAGCTTGCAGATTTTGGGAAAAACAGGTTTCAGTATTCAGACGCATTCTCGGTCAGCGAATATGTCGAAAATGTCGCGTACGGAGGCTGTATGAAATCAACTGACGACACATAAGTCGGAACGGACTTTCCTCTCGACCTCCTGAGAAAGCTCATGGGTGGGGTCGGTTGTCTGATTTTAAGGTCCGGGATTCAGCGTTAGTCTCAGGGTTCGCTGCTGGGAGGACGACGGTTTGTCATTGCCTCAATAAAACTTTTTTTCTATCAAGTAGGGAAAAGAGCAGAGGGTCTGATCACCCCTGTCACGAGGTAGAGGGCGGTTATCCGTCTTATGGTGACTCCTTATGTCGACCAGCTCGAAAACAGGGGTCAGTGTCCTTCATAGGGCTTCCAACAGACAGAACTCGTCTTTAGCCGTCAGGGAAATCATCATGAAGAAATGCAAAAGAAGACAGAGCGGGGCAGGAAAGGGATTTTAAAGAACGTCGTGTGGCCCAGCGGGAGAACCAATGCCGTGGTCTTGTGCTTGGACCTCTTAAATCCAAGTCAAGAGAAAAGAGAGGCCTTGTGCTCTTTTTGACCGATTCATCAAACTAGGGGACCTTTGGGGTCTTAACCGCTCCGATCAATAGCTGTCAGGGAAGAATACAAGCAAAGCATTCATTACTTCAATAAGTCATCCTCTAAAGAGGAGTTGGGGACAAACTTCCGCATACCTCTTCTAGCAAAAGGATCTCAGGTTGTGGAAAGAGAAATCCTCGATGGGGGGTGGGAAAATATGAGGAGGAGAATTACTTTGGAAGTCTGGCGGGGGAAGAGGCGGTGATGGGTTTCAAATAGGTGTGGCGTTGAGTCGAGTAAAATCGAGGAGAACGGCGGACGGAGTGGCTAAAACACTTTAGATTCTGGCGTATGAAACGGGAAGTGGTGGTTTCTAATTCCTCTCAGAAGGAAGGAGCAATGACGGTGGGACCCTTCGGTCTTGTCATTAAGGACCTAACCGCTCGTATTGAGAAAAGTAGTAGGGTCTAGGGGGAAAAGTAAGATCCATTATCCGTAATCGTTCGGTCCTACATGAAAGGAGAAGAAAAAGTCGATCCCGTTCGTAAGGGTATCAAGATAAACATGGGAAGCAAACAATTTTTATATTAAATAAAAGCTTAATAGTAATAGGCTACATGAATCGCACAAAAAATAATTACTTTTTATAGTGCACTTGGAGAGGCGACTGTTTACTCTTAAAACTCTTTAAAGTCGTCTACCTGTGAAGGTTACTCTATGTTAACTGGGTGAACAATAAAAAAAGCAGGGGGGGGGGGGCCAAGGTTCACTTCCATACTAGTGAAGCTCAGGATGGGGAGCCCGATTAAAAAAACCTCGGTAAACACAAAGACAAAAAGATACCAGCATGAGACAAAATCAGTGCTCAACAGCTGCAAGAAACAACGACCTCGTAGGGGGGGGGGAAGGACGCGAGGGAAATGGGTCTAAAGAAGCTACGTAATCAAAAACTGCGCTTCTGGGGGCTCGTTACAGAATTAACTCTCGAGTTGGCTGACGCGTAGGGCTTCTGAACCTTCTCTCTTTAAGAACTTTATCATTAACTACCGGTAAGTGGGTGCCATTTAAGCAAGAAGGATGAAGATTGGACCTCCTTTCGGTTTGGTATCGGGGGAGGAGTTCCTGATACTACGAGGGGCCAAGGCGCTGGGGCGGGGTCTTAGTAACCTGTGAGAAAATCGGAAGGTTATTCCGCGATGTTTAGGTACCACTCCTACTAATCCAGAAGCTTCTACTAGGAGGAGGGGGGACGACCCACGCGACCCATACTGCTGTCCTTTGGAGGAGCTCGCTTTGACATTTGTTTTGTATGTAGATGCGATTTTCCTAGATTCCCTCCTAGAAAAAGGAAACCGGACCGGATCACCGTGCTGCATCAGGCTCTTCACCAACGAAAAGATTCACGGGGAAACGCTCGCGAGGGGAGAAGTGGGATCTGAAAGGGCGGCGAGAGACCCGAGGGAAGAAGGACAACGCGTCATCGAAAGCGCGAGGAGAAATGCAAAAAGCAATCCCTCCACTCAGTCAAGGACAAGGAGCCGATCCCGAAACAGATAAGAATCAGCGAAAAAGAAAACGGAGAGAAATCTTCTCGGCAAAAAGAAAAAAGGAGTAGATTAAATATATATATTCACGAAAAACCCCGTCTTAGGGAAACCCCCCCCCCAAAAAGAGAGGGGGGGATCAGTTGATCGGAGGATCTAAGCACGTATGGGCTGAGAAGTTTACTTTTCCTTTGGAAGGGCTGGCGGAGGGTAGAAGAAGTTTAGTAGCCCTCGGCTTCAGTCGTTGGGGTCGATCTCGACGGGGGTCCCAATCGGCAAACTCGAGTTTACCTGTAGACCTGCGAGAAAATGAGGGAATCGTCTAGAGGTTCTTGGTTGTTTGCGGGAAATAGCGATCTTATCTTATTTTGGTTCTAGGGGTAGGTAGTGAAATGGCGAACCTAGGGGTCAACATGCCCGTATGGATAAGCTAAAGTGCTGGGGCGCATTCGGGGGTAATGGATCAAGAATCTCAGAGGCCGCAGGGGAAACGCCAGCAGTCGAAGCATTGGGGGCTATCATACCACGCACCCATGGAACTTCGACAGAAAAGTCGGCAATCATCTTTTGGAGGACAAATGTTTAGCCTGCTAAATGACCATAGCGAGGCACGAATAAGGATTCTCGGCCTTAAAAAGAATGGTAACGTCCACAATCCATTTGGGGAACCGCTCAGACGGGACTAAGCCTTGGGGGAGTGACGGAAGAGCGCGGGGACTTCATCGGATAGTTTTCGAGGAGGTCGAAAAAATCGGAGAAATGCTCTCAAGATCTTTTAGTAAGATTTTTGTGGGGTTGAATGCTGGGCGGTCTGCAAGTGGTCTGCCGTGGGGGACATAAAAGGGTACTTGAGCAGGGGGGACAAGGTTTGTTTTGGGATGTAATTGGAAACTCAAGATGGAAAACGCACGGGGGATAGAGATTCCGTGAAGGCCCATACTCCTGCTAAATTTTCATCGGTTTGCTGGGGCTTCTCTCGGGGGTCGGCACAGTCGGGAGGGACGGGATTACGCTTTTGTCTCCTGTTAGGGGCAGAAGGGAGATGACGAAGACTGACTACTTTGATTGAAGGGGAAAAAGACGGTCGACTTGATCACAAGACTGCGCACCACCGTACATGCACAATTATGTGAAGGAGAAAAACCACAGAGTCGAAGGACTCGAACTTTATCGTCGTGGAACAAAGGGGTTCGTTCGAGGAATCGAGGATATCCGAGCCCAAGTAGAGAGTCTAACCAGTCCAAAGAAGAGATCTCATGCGTCTCGCTACGATGTCAATGCGATGGTTGTCATCTAAGCAGGACGAGTAATTACGTGATGGGTACGCTGAAGGCAAAGAAGTCTAGGAGGGGTGATATGGAAATGTAGTTCTTCTTTTCTGGTATGTAAGAGAACCGTAGCGAGTGCGAGGTGAGCGGCGAAAAAATGATTCGACACCCTGGTTTATGGAACGACAAGAAGCCGCGGTCCAAGAGCAGTAGTGGGGTTGGAAAGGCGAACGGGAGAGGAAGCATGATTCATAAAGTCGGTGCCCACTTACTGTAAGTTGGGGGGGAAACTGACAGGAAAAAAAAAACTTGCTTCCGGAAGTCGCATTGGAATTCGCTTACTCTGGATCAAGGGGTGGCCGGTGTTTATGAGCTGTTGCAGATATGCCTGATCGAGTAAAAACCGTTGTTAGGTGCTAAGACTCTGTATTTCGACTCAGCTGACGTATGAGGAAGACCATAGCATGCCTTAGGATAGTGAGGCGTCGGGAGCGACAATTGGATACTGATCCTGTGAGTTCGGCTCGGCTAGTGACGACCTGATTTTTTTGTTGCTGGGTTAATTCTTTCTGTCTCTTAATTGGCTTTATCGGAGCTGTTTCGCAGGCTGTGTGGGTTTGCCTTTCCCTACTCATATAGGTACAGACAATTCGTTTGGAAGCTGTGCTGAACTAGACTCGAGAATGCGCGCTTCGACTTTAAGTGGTTTTTCTAAATCAGCTTCACGGAGTCTTATGATAGATTGGGGCTTAACTCAACACTGCGCCGTGCTCGCTGGGGAAAAGCTAGGTAATCTGTATTAATGTTATTCTGTGTAATTTCGGTAACTACATAGTGCTGCACGATGTCATTTATTACTCGTGAGAGGCATTATTCTGGTGTCAAGTAATTTTTTCTTGTTACTCTCGAGTAGCAGGTACCTTGTTTTTTGATTCGATTTTTATTTTTGTTGACTGTTTCTTCTTAGGGGATTTTTGAGACTGGTTGCTGAATAGTCTCCCCGAATTGGTGGGAGGGTTCGTCTTCTCTCTCGGTACAAAAACGCATTTTTGAGCTAATGTATTTCTCAGAGCGGGTTGGGCGCAGCCTCATGCCCCAGGCAGAAACTCTCGGGTGTGAGTTCGAGGTGGGGAATACTTCTCGCCTACGACGGCCGTTCCGAGTCTACGGAGGCCCTTAAAAATGGTCACTCTGATGTGCGGTATGCCTCGCCATCCTCTCGAGCTCAAGCAGAATTTGTGGTCCCGGCGCATTACCTAGATTCTAGGGATCGTGCCGCTCCGATTATCGGAAGAGAGATAGACATGGACCAGAGGGCGGAGCGAGGGGTCCCTTAGGGGGGATCCCTTGCGGTAGTTGAGAGAGGGGTGGGGGGGGGGGGACCAGTATTCCAGAGCCGCTGTCTATTTCTAGATTGCTGACCCATCGGAAAAACCTCGTTACGGTGTGCAACGCAAATTGGGCTCAGGATCAAGGGGGGGACTATTTCATAGTGTTAGGGACTATCCACGTGGTCGCTTAGTCTTATTAAGACACGCGCATGTTGGTTGCGTGATTGAGGAGATAATGCCGCGTGTTACGGTTATATTGGCTGCCGTTTTTTAAGCCATAGCCTGCTCGTGCATGGAATGGGTTTGAGGGCGCCCGCCGCGTTTCCCTAGCTCCATTCCTAATCTTCACGCCCGTGCACTGTCGATTGATCGGTAATGTTTAGGATCTTTGCTGTTAATGCGATAGGTTGCGTGTTGTCCAGCTTGACGTCTAGCCCCTCTGATTAGATCCACCTATTGCATCCCGGTCGGTCAATCTCAGCAGCGCAACAACTATCTGGTAAATTTTTCCGGGAAGGGTGGGGGGGGGTGACTAATGCCGGTCCCTGTATTGTGGGAGAAGGGTGGGTAGGAATAAATGCTACGGTACGATATATGTTTAATAAACTTGTTTACAGAAGGGCAGCAAAGAAGTGCCACCCGTTAGAGCAGGGCGAGTAGGGACGTATAACTCATCCCGAGAAGAAAGGACCTAAATTCTTCAATCATCTCTGGGGTGGGAGAACTCGACTTGGCCTAGTGAACAAAACGTAGGGGTTGACATCGGACTTTCTAGACTCAGCAATTGACACTCGGTCGAGCCCCTCTATTGTTTCCTTCTCATAACCTACAGTCTAAATCTAGAAGGTGCGTTTGCAAAAATAATACGAAGCAAAGGAAAAAGAGGATTTCGGATTATGGGAATTCGAAGCTCACCTGCCCTACTGCTTTTGTGGTGAAGTGCTTGGAAACTGAAAGAGAAACTAACATAGTTCCCTTCTGTCGGGAATTTTTCGAGTAACTACAGTAGCTTGAAAGTCACGTGAGAAACAAGAGAGACCAACAGGGGGCGGTCCGAGAACTAAAGTCAATTCTCTTGGGAGAGACCTAGTGTTGTCGTAATTAAATAGTTCAGCTCCGCTGACTTCAAAATTGTTCCTAGCGTGGATTAGGAAATCGATCGGGTAATACTCTGTGGTGAAGACTCGCACTTTTGGAAAGAAAGGGTCAGGGAAGAACGGAGTACTGTTCATGAAAACATAAGAAAAAGTTGTGGAACTGGAAAAAATTCCTCTTCAGAAAGGAGGGATTGGTATGGTTTTTAAATCTCATGAAAAGCAGGTTTACGGGGTCCGAACATCGGAAGGTCACCAGCTCAAAAGACGGAAAACAAGCAGGAAATAAAGTTAGAAGTAGTCAGTGTCGTCCTCTCTATGAAAAGTAGTGACGGGTCGCCTTTTGGTGTCACAAACGAAAGGCGGAGGTGGGAAGCCTGTGAGGCCCAGAATATCCTTTTCAGCAGTCAACCAAAGTACCATTCGCGAAGGGCGGACAATTCGGGCTGTTGGCAAGAGGATGCAAACGGTTTAGCCTTCTATGTGAAAAGTCTTCCAGCAGTAAGGTTTCGGTGGACTAACTCAGGAAGTCATCTCCGAGCTAAAACTGAAATTAGTTAACCCTCCAGCGACGCTGCCGTACCGATAAGTCTCCGCCCGAGCTCTCCGTTGGGGGCGCTAACTCGAATGGAAGAAGGGGAGGGAAGTGGAGAATCGAACGAAGGGAAATAATACAGCTATTACTATTGCTTACTTGGGTCGAGGAAGAGGGGGACGTGTGTCTCACGGGGAGACATGAGTCGACGACAAAATGTCTAGTCGCTGTTCACGAGCTCCTTCTTGGAGTGTGCGGACGAATATATGGGGGGGCCGATTTTTTCTATCGTCTCTGAGACAGTCCCGCGGTAGGAGAAACTTTAGGTGATTGTTGGTTTGTCCGTGTGGTGAGTAAGTCTGTGGTACAGATTGTAGGTGCTGGGGCGAGGGGTTCGGAGGATATTCTTGAGAAGTTGATCTTTCCTAACCTCCTCAGCTTCGGTTTCGTGAAATATCGTCATAATGTGAGTCCATAACCCTATTCCAGAGAGTACCCAGGTATGGAACGTAAAGAATGATTTAAGGTATCTTAAACTTTATATCTGTTTTCTCGGCCACATAAAAGTACGAAAAAAGGGAGCGTATTAAAGTCGGTCTTCGGACGTGCCTGAAATAAAAGGGGATGGAAGGCACGCGGCCCAAAGAAAAAGAAGTTGGGGGGAGAACCACTTGGGTACCTGTGAAAGCACCTAGGGCGACCAAATAGGTTTTACATCCTGAAAGCGACACACAGGGACACAATGCATGAAAAAAGGAAAAGCTATGTATGGTATCACATCGACATACGAGATCGAAAGAGCCCTAGCCGCGGTGGTAGTTGAAGAGGCAAGGCGTCTCAAAGATCGGCCGGTGCTAGCAACAAAAGGCTCAGGTATTTACGTCCCAGTACGATCACCTAGGCGGCCCTCAGAGACGCTTCATCTAAGGGGTCTAGGGGGCGTAAGGTCAGGTGACCGGGGGAAGGCAGGGAACGATTAATTGACTCTGGGGGTCGCGACGTTGGAAAATCTTTTTCGGGTTCGGAGGAAGCGAAGGAAAAACAGGTCGGGGGAACCGTCGGCTCTCCAGACTTAATACGATGTCAAGTGCCTTCCCCCGCGCACGCTCTTCGGATAAGTCGCTTATGGGTACAGGTACCTTGGTTTAAAGGACCTCTACCCCGACTTATCCGGTGCAGAAGCTGCAATGCCATAAACAATGCAATATGAAATGGTGAAAAAAACGTCTCGCGAATAGGAAGAAGTCGAGGTGCCATTTTCTCATGTCTCTGGCGAAATCTAGAGTCTAGCTTAAAACGGGCTTTGCCTTGGGTGTGACTCCTAGGGGGCTCTAAGATACTTTAATACTCTGAATCCATGCCTGGGGACAATCAAAAAGAAAGAGAGGAACTGTGGACGCGTAGATACCTCTGATTATCAGAGCACTTCCGACCATCTCTGTTCTCTCATCCAGAGCCTTCTGATCTCAACACATCAGCAAAATAACGGGGTGATAGGCATTGAGTTATTTGACGAGGCAGCTCCGGGTTCAGGTGGCTTGGTCGCAGAGGGCAGGAGAGTTTGTAATCTGGGTGAGATCATTCAAATTTGTCTGCGTCGGTTTGGATTTCCGTGCCGCTAGGGAAAATGTATCCTTGCTATCCGAGGGAGGCGTTTCAGAGTGGTCACGCGGCCTAAGCGCCTTCTCTTACGATCAAATTTGTTCGCCTTCGATAACCAAAAATTCACGGGAATTCATGAAAGGGGGGGTGAAACATTAACGCTTCTGGTCGGTTGTGGCGCGTGAAGGGGCATTCCTCATCTCATGTTTAATCCCATGAGCGTCCCAAGGTTGTGTACGTTGTGCCTGGGTCTTGAGGGACACCCGTTTCCGCACGAAGGAATCCGGGAGAGGGGGAGCGGGGGGGGTGTGGCCACTTCACTCACTCTGGCGAGGCCTCGTATGGCGTGGTGCCTCTTTTGGGTAACGCGTCCTAACGTTAAGGTTGTCAACCGAGACTCTAGGAAATTCCGGCACGTGAACGCCAGGATGCCAAACTGTTCCAAGATTGACCCCGGAAGCGTAGCTGGTTTCGGTACGCTGAGGTGTTTAGCCTCCAACCTTGGGTTGTTAAATTCTTGTAGGGCTTTCGTTATTTAGACTGGGCGAGGTACTGGTCGCCTGTGTTAAGCCTCTTTGCTGCATCTTGATAGGTGGTCTCAATTCGATACAAGTCTAACTAGTTTTGGCCGGGTTGTGGGGGTGCGGAAAGGGAGGGAACGGATTGGCATGTGTCGGGTATGGTGGGTGAGAGTGATACGAACTGAGGAGAGGCGTACGGGAGGGGTCGTGGGGGCGGGAAGGAGTGCCGAAGGGTTTGTCACCAAGGAAGTAAAACATCTGGGGAATAGGCTCCGTTCATGCTGCAAAGTACGGGGGAACAGGGTGTGTACGAGTGGTTAAAACGGGGCTATTGGGGCTTGTTCGCCTCCTGTTTTCGCCGATTCGCCGAGATTAGTATGGAGGCTTCGGGAGGCGTTGCGCCATCTGGGATGCAGGTCTGAAAGCTTGTCCTGAGGCGGGTCGGGTGAGGCCTTTGTGGTCCTTTCGTCTGAGAGGGAGTATACTGATGGAGTTTACTGTTTTAGGGATTTAGTTTGCGTATATGCGACGGGTTGGGCGAAACTCCCTCATATGATGGGGCAGGTGAATAACGGGGCGAGGGTGGAGCATCGTCCGGGGCTTGCCATTGTGCTTGATTAACTTTGTCTGTGGAGCTTTCAAAAGTGGCTACAAACGTAGGGGGTTGAACTCTTTCTCGAGGGACCCTAAGGGGATCCAATGAGTGCACCATGGTAACGTGACCTCACCGTAAATCAGTGGCATCACCCCTGTCTGTCCATTTTCTGCTTCTAGGTTGAAATGGCGCACGCGTACAGTCTTCTCCGTACTCAGGTCAGTTGAGGCCCGGACAGGTGCGGGCCGCTCAGGGGTTTAGGCTGCATGGCAAAGGAGCACAGGAATACCGGCGCGAGTTCGGCTGAGATACGTTGTCAGTGGGGGCGGAATTAGTGCAGGGAGCGAAAGGTATCTGCCCAACATGAGTTTTCTAGGTGCGTGGAGCTTTCGGCGGTGGGAGGTATCGTGTAGGAAAATCCAGGTCCTATGCTGACGTTCCTACTCTTAGTCTTTTGTTTCAGTTATTGGGTCTATATTGTCTTGCTTGTAAAGGAAAAGCCTGATATCGGGTAGTTCACAGACTTTTTATTCCGATTGTTCAATTCTCCTCGTACTTGAGTACCCGTATGGCGCAGTGTTATTCGGGTAAAGCAAACGCATTCCTTTGTTGGTCGGGTAAGGAAAACTCGAGTGATCGGGGGTAAAACGGCTACGAGGTCTCTTCTGCTCATTTGGTTGACCAGTCATCTACTTCTGCGGGGAAAGCAAGCAGCGTAGAGATTCTGGGAATTGCGCAACATTGGATTCTAAACACAACGCATCGACGGTTCAGAGGTGATCGCTAAGAAGAGGATGCGCCTCGGCCGGAAATTTTATGGGACCGTGGTTGGTACAAAAGAACGCTTAAGGGACTTTTGGGTGATCTGAATGTATTAAAGGGTGGCTATGGGATGCTTGCCGAAGTTGCGTTAACGAGGCGGGTCGCAGATAATCCTCTACCGGGGGTAAGTAAGGAAAAGTTAAGATCGCTCTTTTGAATGTGTGGACTTGTGACTCGGCAATCTATCACGGAATGGTGCAAGAAAGTCTGGGGAACTACCTTTTCGGGGGGGGCAAGTGGGGGCGACTCAATCTGGGTCCTTCGGGGGGGATCCAATGCAAAAGCGGGACGAGACCCAAATTTGTCAAAGGTGCGACCGGGATACGGTGACGAGGTTGACTACTCACCGTGCGGGTTTCTAGATAGTGTACAGAACTAAAAAGTAGGGTCGCCGCCGTACGATCTTTTTTCGAGACGAGTCATTTTTGATTTTAGTTTGACATCTAAAGATTGCCCTGGAAAAGGCAATTTCGTGCTCTAAGGTTCATAACGCTCTGGAGGATATTTAGTGCAGGACCTCAACCAGCTTTAGGGTCAGCTTGGGAAGTCGAGAGCCTGGAGGTACGTCAAAGGACTAGACTAGCATTTTTGGTCTCGCGGAGAGGAATGTTCTCGTCCAGGGAGTTAGGGATCTGTTGGGAGAGGGGGACGAGCGATGGAGTTGGAGCTCCCGGGGTGAATTCGCGGGGCATATGGGGGTGCGCGGAGGGGTGAAAAATCATGCCACGAGAACATCGCCGTAGAGAAGTAGGACAGTAAGTACTCGAATGCCCTGCGGGTACTATTGCGTGAAGTGTTTCAACTTTCATGAACTTAATGTAGACTGAGAGGGAACGACGGTGTACTCGCTCCTGAAAAATACGAGGCTCGCGCTGCCTAGTTTGATCCTTGAACCGGGTCTGCAGCAAGGGGAAGCTTAAGTTGGGTTCTGAATCACCCTTCCGTGCTGGGGTCCGTCGAGATGATAAAGAGAGGGTGTGTGTCTGTTTTTCAGGTCCATGAGGGATGAGTTGCTCAGAAAAGGAAGGGAGCACGTAAGTAAAACCATTGTCTACGTGGCGCATCCGAGGGGTGGTCAATCTGGTTAGAAAGGGAAGGATCGAGGAGGGGGACGCATCAAATTATTTGTGATTGAGAAGTAAATGAAAGGTTTCACCAGGCCGAGGGGGTTGGACTTTACTGGGGGGACGCT
>Ga0179593_1258850_pt1 | contig 21384 bp, 21 predicted proteins | sample CZODoug2_1_08_16_FD_185931 | JGI IMG/M metagenome (GOLD analysis project Ga0179593, IMG submission 185931) | Vadose zone soil fungal communities from Angelo Coast Range Reserve, California, USA - CZODoug2_1_08_16fungal (PacBio error correction) | ecosystem: Environmental > Terrestrial > Soil >...
ACGCCTACGATAGGCGAATGGAACCATCCGTAGATGGATGGGCAACAAGGAGTAAGGAACTCTCCAACAAAGAAAAGGGGGGAGGGGTCGAGGTGGGGAAGTCAAATCATCCTTGTGGCGCGCGTGAGGGGAATCACTACGGAAAGGAATTCAATTGGGAGAAAAACGGGAGAAACTTTGGATCGCAGCGAAGTAGGGGAAAACAATGGAGGGACTCAAGTGCCCCACCAACCAACGACACCCAGGTGAGAAATCAAGCTCCTTTCAGGACGGAAAGGTCCTGCGTGGGGAGGGGGCGCGGGATAATTGGAGTAGCCGCCATCGCGAAGTGGGACTTATAACCCGCCAGCCAAAAGTAACAGCAGCCAGAAGCAATCAGATTTTGGACATACTCATAAGGAAAGTAGTGAACTTCGGAAGAAAAGGGTTTGGCGTGTGCAGAATCGCCTTCCAAAATTACATGGGAAGATGGGAACAGAAAAGGTCCTCCCCACAGAGTGTTATCACCAAGCTCGGAATTCTAGGTTCGTGAAGGCAAGAAAAAGCACACGATTTCGAGGGAAAAGGGTAAAAAAGAAAGAAACCTGCAAGAACCGTCTGCCAGCCAGGTTCGTCGCGGTGCAGGATCGGGTGTATAGGTTCAAATTTCAAAAGGAATGGGACGACAGAGTGGGATTTTGCCAGTTGGGTCGAAGGAACAAACCGGGTACGAAGAAGGCGAGCTTTCTTCTTAAAGATGGGTGCCGGTGTTGCTCTCTCGGGGGCTTAGAGGGATCCGATGGACATTGTATGAACAAAATTGTCATGGGTGTTCTCGAGGGAGGAAAGTCACACAGTACAATTTACGAGAGGAACCTTTTCAAAAGAGATAATGCCAGCGGGTTCGTCAGAAGATATCGATAAGCACAACTTAGAGGGGAGAGCGTGACTAAAGGAGAAGGGACGAGCCTGTGGTTAGATCACGGCCGGAATACTACTGGTGACCGGGTGGAGCCGAAATACGTCAAGCACGGTAAAAGCTGAGAGAGAGATTCTCTTCTAATAATAAAACTATCGCGACAATCATGAGACATAGGAAGAAAACTAGCAGTCGCGAAGGAGCAAATTGGCCGATTCGATGAAAGCACAGATGATCACAACAACTACCTGCAGCCACTGAACAACTAAAGTCAAGGCATGAGAGGGGGGGAGACTCTCCGATAAAGTCCTATTCTACAACTGGAGGGAGGAAAAGAAGTCGTCGAATTTTCAAAAACCTTCCACAATATCCAAATCGAGTAGTGACCTTAAAGAGAAACAAAGGTTAAGTACTAGGATATCCAGGTCGATAGAAGGAAAATTCCGTTGCTGCACTCAGGAGGGGAGAATGTCCATCTGGACGCGAATGACGAGCGACCCTGGATTCACGACGGTCTTAGGTGCCTGGGCAAAGGTTAAGGACAACGTGGAAGGTCTCATAAATAAATAGCTGAATCGGGTCTAAAATAGAATGTTTTGGGGTAAAAAGCACATGGGGTGAAGTGCGCGCCAGGTTAAAATTTGGTCATTTGGGGTTCTGTCGGAATGGGAGTCCTTCAACATACAGGGGAAGGGAGAATCGAACCCGGAAAGATGTCGGTGCGGCTATGGGGCAGTGTGGCGAAGGAGTGACCCGCTTGGCACGCTGGCACCAAATATCCACTTGCACTGAAAAAAACTATCAAAAGTGACGGAGGACAACAGGTGCGTGTGGGCGGGCAATGTCAATACGCCGAAAAAAGTCACCGGGAGGGGACGGCAAGGTCTGCCGGAAAACGACATGAATCGAAATAGGATTCCAACAACAAGATAGTAGACTGCAGGAGCGTGGAAAGAAGGAAATAGGGGAAACAGGCGGGAGAAACTAATCTAAGTTTGGGTTTGGATTAAGAACAGAGTCACGGGGGGAAGGAATCACTGCTTGTGCTTCGAAAGCGGAGCTCTGAATCCGGGAAAGTAAGACGAGGTTGAGAGAAAGGGTACGCTTGCGCGTATTTCTGGGGACGGACAATAGGCACTGGGCCTTTGTGTCAGGGATACCGAAAGAAAGGTTATTGTCTTCCTGGGGAAGCCACCGAAGGATAATCGACGAGTAGAGGGAAGACAAAAAACGCGGAACAAGGCCCTATGGTAGGCAGTGTTGCTCAACTGAGGCTACAACGAAACGAGAGGGCGAGGTCGTCCAGTCCCCAAAACCGAGCTATTCATCCTCTTATGGCCGGAGCGTTCACTTCAAAAGGGGAAATACTGGGGGGCGGGACTTGGGGAGTAGGTCAGGAAACCACGACAGCAAGTCAGTTTCATCATCCAGGGACGCTTTAGAAACAATTCCTTTCGTTGAGCGTCAAACGACGGAGGCGACTTAACAAAAAGTCCGAAGGGGGGGGGGATAAGCAGCGAGAGTTAGGACCAAATCGCTGCTGCACAGCCGGGGACTGGACGAACCAAATGGGACGTCACAACACACGCAAAAGAAGAAGAGGCACGATTCGACCCGGGGGGAAGGGGGGCATTTCATCAATCTGGAACGAACGGGCGGAGGACAGGACGAAAATTCGCGCTGTTGAATTGGGCGTTACAAGGTAATACGCCCTATCAATAGGAAAAACCGTGGTCTACTGGGAGGGTAAGCAAGCGCTTGGGGACTCAGGCCAGACTGAAAGGGGGAATTGCTAAAAAGCTAGGCTACAACAGAAGGACAAGGGGGAATATCCAATCGCCCGGTGCTAGAACGAGGAAAGAGCTATCTTTCCGATTTCAGGAGTTCGCCTGAGTTATCAGAGGGGACGAAAAGAAAGGCAAATCAAGCCGCATATCCTCCAAAAACTATTATTGGGGGGGAAAAGAACAAAAGAGAGGGGAGAGGGGCTGCAAATCCGTGAGAGTAATGCAGCCATTATCCCCGTAACTACGGACATAGGCTTCTGGAAGCTTTCAGATTTGTGACCATAGGGGGGGAAGGGGAGGCGTCGTGGTGGAAGTCGAAGTAATGGACCGTCTCTTGCAGGTGGAAACCGAAAACAAAGGATAAAAACAAGCCTTCAGGGCTCGGGAGATCCTGTTAACTCCAAGAAAAGAGAAAAAGTCGTCGATTTGGCAGAGTGGTCGGGGGAAATGGAGGTTACCTGACAAGTTCACCGTCATGTCGTGCCACGTAGTTTTTTGGGAAGAGGGTACTGACTAGATATAATAATCACGACCCTAGGGCGAGGCCTAGAAATGGTGAGAAACACGGAGACAACACCGAGATCAAAAGGAGGAAATGAAGAGCATGAGGAGCGGAGAGAAATGTGGAGGTGGCCAATGCACGGGAAGGCCAAAAACAGTAAACCGAGCGGATAGAAACTCTACAAATCGACAATAATAAAGAGGGCGACAAGAAGGGTGAAGTGGTTTAGAAAACTATGACATAACATCAAACGAGAATCTGGTTCCACAGAAGGCGGGGGCGATGGGTAAGGGAAAGCAACCCCCCCCATTCCCGCCATACCCATCCCCCCACCCTTACCGACCCCTACCCCCTACGCGACATTCTTGCTCCCTGTCCCTCTCTCACCAACTACCATGCCCCCCCCCACGTTTCTCACCTCAAGGTGTACTTTCGGGTAGCGCCTCGGTCCCTCCACCAAAGCCCTGATGAAAAAACCTGAGCCACCGCCAACCGCTTGCTGTACTCTCAATCAACCTTTAGCGCCACCACCACTGCACCCAAACCACGTGGTCACACGGCACCGCACGTCCCGCACTATAGTCCTCCCGACCCCATTTCTTTCCTCCCGGCGGTTCGGGAAACGGGGGGAAGGCGGTGCATTCAGCGCGTGGGTTTGTATCTCACTGAAGGCTCCGCTTATACTTCACTTCAAAGAGGAAACGGTAGTCTGAACTCAAGACCGTCGCTTTTCAGATCGAAAGGGGAATCAACGCAAGGGGGCATAAATGGTTTGCTTTAAACTTAACAATTACACCGGTCAGGTGGTTTAAGTGTCAACGACGCCTTCGCCATGTGCAATTCTTTCGGTGGGAAAGATGGCCCGTAAAAAGAAATTATGCCGGAGATAAGGAGGTGGGGGGAAAAGGCTCCCCATCAAGAGGGAGGGACACCAGTTTGAGGTACCTAACACAGGGCTAAATATTAAGGTTGGGAGTCTTAATTTAAGTCAAAATAACGAAAGGTCATCATTGGGGAGAAAGAAAACCTAATCAAAAAAAAAAGGGTAAAGACTTCTATTACCAGAATGGACCCGTCCGAGAAGACATAATAATCAAAGAAATGATCTCGCAGGGAAGGGGTCAGGATTAACCGGAGAAAAATAATCTTTCCCTAATCCAGGTGCATAAGATCGCTGTTGGTCGAAGAGACACATGCCTTTCGGGAAATCCGGCTTAGGCTTGGTTCCCTGGAAGGGCCAAGCACTCCTCCGTTTGACAGGGGGGCTCTTAAGTTCCTCCAACAGGTCGAAGGAAAAACACTATCGCGCTCTTGATGTTGGGGAAAGAATAAAGTGGGGAGAGGTGGCACCAGGACAGGACCTTACAACAGGTGGTGGGCGGGGATTTGAACGCCTGGGACGAAACCGTGGGGGGTTGGGGGGGGACAGAGCCACAAAAAAAGTTGATCCAAATGTCTGACGGGGGGAAAGAAAGGTGCAAAATGATAATTTGGGTTTTCAATGTGGGAAATCTGTATTGCGAAACTTACTATGGGAGATCCCATTCAACCAAGAAAATGGCTACTAAAAACGGCAATTAAGTCGATTGAGCATCTGATCAAAAAGGTGAGGGGTCATAGATAAATAATATCCATCGAAATTCTCTAAGTAGACAAATTATCACCTAGGGGGAGGGGGACGACCCCAGGCAACGAAATTTGGAGGTCTTCAAAATTCTATAATGAGCATCAGGAAGTCTTCCCAGGCCAGTGCACCTCATGTCCGACAAGGGGGGAGACCTCGCGCCCGATGAACTAAAAGCCTACAAGGAGAAACGGAAGTAAAAGGACAGAAAAACTCGCGTGAGGGGGGAGCCGGACGAAGGGCTTAGGTCAGGGCTAAGAGGGGCTTTGCTACTGTCGGAAAGGTGGGGTTCAAAGGCCAGAAGACGGTTGCACGGGGGACCTCGGCATTAGAGGTAATAAGAACACAAAGTTCGATGCAGATGGAGGTGGCGAAAACGGTATCGGGTGGGTGATAAAGCCGGGGTCGTTGGCCTCTAAGAAAGTCTGGGGCATCCCAAAAGAAGAGGGGGCCGGGGGGGAAATCATACTGATTGTCAAGAGAATAAAAGAGCAGGGATAATGAGAAGAGGCGTAAAGGTTTCAAAAAAGGGGTTCAGACGAGGCGCGCGGGAAGCAAAGGGGGCACCCGTTGATAAGGGAAAGGAATAGGAAGACCGTTTCGTCAGCGAGAAAGTTTCATTTCTTGTAGGAAGCAGAGAGTAGGAGGAGAAGCCGAGGGAAATAACGGTATCGCTACTTGAGACGAAACGGTTTCATTCGGGGGGGGGAGAGGAAATGCGGCGCACCCTTAAAAAAAAAGAAAACACATTTTGGACGGATCAAGGGCGGAGGCAAGAGCCACACGAAGAAGCGCAGAAAAAGTCGGTCGGGAAGATCTCCTTACGAAGAACTGAAGACTGATCAGTACCTTGGGTGACCGGTTAAAACATGGAGGCCACAAAAGTGGACAAAGATGGGTCTTAAGTTCGTAAACAGACAAACAGAATGTAAAACGAAGATGAAAACCGTCCCTAGACAAAGGACGAACGGCGGCCCAGGTCTGGGAAAGATTTTATTTGAAGGAATAGTCAGACAGGTAAAAAGATTTCATGAGAAAGAAACATCGGGGGTCCTAAGTTAAAAATGTCGGAAAACAATATTTCGGGACATGACGGTGCTAGCCAGAGGCAAAGAAGAAGCCGGCGGGAAGGGGAAAAAAAACATGTCGGCGAATGAAGTGTCTTAATTCCTTTAGTCAAGAGGTAAAATGAGGCAGGGGAAATCTGCTTCCTGGAGGCTGCGGAAGATTTTCTGGATTGGGTCCACATTCCCGAGGGAGAAGAAAAAAGGAAGAAAGGGGAGCACGCAAATCAATCGCTTATGAGAGGTCACTAGAGTTCCTACTCCATTGAAATAGTGACGGCCTTTTCACGATAGGTCCCTCTATCAGATCAAAAAAGTGGAGAAGCTGAGACAGAATTAAGAAGGGTCGGTTGCAACAGCTGCCAAACCCACCTGAAAAGGGGGGGCACAATATAAGTAAGAAGGAAAGGTGGGGGGGGAGAGAACTGACTCCTCGTGTTACAATAGCTTCTTTGGAGGAGCCGTTCGCGGCCGAAGTCTCTCAACAACAAAGGAGGAAGAAGACGTCTACTAATCGGAAAGAAAAGCACGATAGTTATGAGGTTAAAAAAGCGTCAGTCGATCAAACAAAGAAACGGCGGGAAATTCTCACGGTGGGTTCACACCTGGAAGCAAGGTGTGAAAGAGGTTGCGGTGAAGGACAGTACTTCAAAAAGTCAATTCTGTCGCCTAGCTCAAAAAAGGGGGGGGAAGCGCTTAAAGAAAAAGAATAGTGTAAAGGAAGCAAAAATAAGGCGTCGGCATCCTCTCCGGAAAGTAGGAAAGGCTTCTAGAGTGAAGTCATTTTCTGTCTAAATCGAGGTTAACACCACCGAAACTGGGGGATTACTCATGCAGAAAAAAAGAAGCGGTTTGGACCTGAAAATAAAAAGGAGGAATTTAGGAAAAATCGAATTGGACGCATTGGTGCTTGGTTCCCAGGAAACCCCTTGAACCATGGGGGAACAGGAACACCAACTCTTCAAAAGAAGGGGCAGAAAGGAAAACAGCACAGTAGATTGGCCTGAAGCAAAGATGGGAAAAACGCCCAAGTATCGGGGGGGCGAGGAGACTGGAAGACCAAGGCATGGAACCGACCTGATGCAAGCCGAACCAAATGGTCTGCAGGTCCTCTTCAGGAGGGAAGGATGTTTGCTACAAACAGATGGGCAAGGGGGGTACGGCGAAGTTGAAACACTTTTGAAAAACAAACACAGGTAGAGGTCGCAGCATGGGTTCGGTAAAAAGCAGGATGAACTACAATTGGTCTTAAGAGCTTGAGGGCATCCGGACCTGATGGGAAAGGGGGGTTGCAGACGATGGCGAAGTCAAGGAAATTTTACAGAAGCATTAACCTTTTAAAAAAAAAAAGCGCTGACTGAGGGAGGTAACGAAGAAGAGAGACCGGCTTCTTAAGCCCTGCAACGTCGCGTGATAGTATTAAAGAAAAAATGGAGAAGAGCTCAATTAGCGACCTTGACGGACGAAAGGTTCCTGTGGGGCACATGCACAGAAAAAAGAAGGAGACACGTGTAAAACAGGCTGTCGACCGAGAGACGGAGAAATAATCAAATTCTTATCATGCGGTTAGACAAGGATAACCCGGCACGGGACACAGCTCTCTGGAAAATGCAGAACGCAGGAGATTAAGGAAAAAAAAGACGGCGGGATAATCAACAAAGTAGAAAACCCAAAGCCACAGCAACTAATAACTGTCTAAAAGTGGGGCTACAAGCGTCATATAAGCCGGCCTACCGCGGAGAATAAGCGGTCTAATTTCATCAAAAAGGGGGGCTCCCATAGCAAAATCAATCTTCTCCAAGAAAAGATCCACAAAAGTTTGCAACACAAAACAGAGGTAAAGACCTCGATAATAAGGGGCAATGTATTCACGGTTGCGTCCAAAGGCAGGGCTGACATAGTGGAGCTCATTACGAGCTGACACGGAGTCATGCCACAGCCTGGACTGGGGGTCAAAGGGGGTCCGGTCATATGGGATACAAGATAAGGCATTGAATACCAATGTGCGTAAAGTTAGAAAAAATTCCTCGTAGCAGGGTTGGGGAGGGCAGAGGTCAGAGGGTCATACAGTTGTATATCGATCTGGAGATTCTTCAGTAGGGGGGGAGGGACTGTGAAAATGTCAAAAAAAGGGGGGGTAAAGAATGACTTCATCGCCGATCAGTCGTGTTAGGGGGACGAGGGGGGTAGCTTTGTAAGATGCTCAAGCAGTCAATTTAACACGCGTAGTTTAACCAAGAGAAAGCCTTGCAACTGCCGGACACGACGAGAAGTCGGGAGGGAAGGAAAAAAAACAAAAAGGGTACTGGGGGGCGTCACGGTAACAAAGAAGAATACAGGGATTCTAACACTTAATTCTACCTGAAGTACCTGACACTTCGGGAAACAAGAGATCGAGATCTGCAAAGAGACAAGTTTCAAGAAGAAGGACTAGAAGACGGAGGAAAAACCATGGCCCCACATAAGCGATAATATGACGTTTTCGAAAAGATATAGGAGGGGGATTGCGCCAACAGCGATCTCGGCACACCGTTTCCTCAGGAGGAAGAAGCTAGGGGTAGAAGGCAACATGGTCAAGCATCTGGCGATCGCGTTTGGGGTCGAAGGCTAGTCCCCGAATTTTAGGAATAAGAGAGGAAAATCAATATTTCGGCTCAGGCCGATAACTGTGAAACGGTGCGGGTGCAAGGGGGGAAGATAGAAAAGCGTTATAAGCAGAAAACTCCAACATATTTATGCCGTGGAACCAAGAGAAGAAGTGTTGATTCTTCACGAGGGGGCCCTACGAGCTAAAGGAGGAGCAGAAGGGGGGACAAATAGCACAGACATCTTGCAATGGTCGGTACTTTAGAGTGGGAAGGAAACACTATCAGTGGAAATGGGCCATTAAGACATATAAGGAGTATAAGTCCTGCTTTCCCGGTCTGAAAAGGGGGATACTGCGCCGCTAACAACCGGGGACCATGAAATTATCCTATCTGAAGAGGTGAAAGGGGGAAAGATAAAAAACGCAGGTCTTCGTGACACCTGTCCGCTCTGGTGACGACGCGACCTTATCGGCAGAGAAGGGGGATAAAAGAATTCTCAAGAAAAGCCGAGGTCAAAAAAGAAACGGTGAAGGGCGGGTTAAAAATACGGGCTAGGAAGCGCAAAGTATAACAGGAAAGAAAAATATTTCGAGCTTGTGAGTTTCTTGTCACAGACTCGAAAAGAGAAAAAACACCTCTTTTCCGTCTGGGGGGTCAGAAGGGGTTGTTAGCTCCGGGCTTCCAGAACCTTCCAGCTCTTTCAAAGGGAGCCCTTAACAGACTGAAAAAAACTCTACCCATTCGATGACAAAAAGAAGAAAAGCGTGGTGACAGAGGACATTCGCTGATCTTCCTGGGGGAGGCGATGATGTAATCACAGCGGCAAAAAAAAAAGAGCCCAAAGAGATCTGGAACCCGCCTTCTCCACACGAAAAGAGGGGGGGAAATGGGAAAGTTGAAGCATACGGGCAGGAAAGAGCATCGGAGAGTGCCTCCAAAAAGGGGACCTAGGGAAAGACTCGACCGTTTCGACAGAATGGAGAAGGGGGGGTGAGTCAACCGTTTCGACGTATGTGGGTTAAATTCGAATTGGAGAAGGGAGAGAAGATGGAGGCACCGTAAGCTGGCCTAACCCACAGTAGAACAATAGGACCTTAAATAAAGAGGGGGAGAGGATGAATAACTCCAGGGGAACAATCGCGAAGAATGGCTGAGGGGCCAAAAGAAAGGAGGTAGGAGCACGGAGTTAGGACCTGGCCAGGGAAACTTTCGAAAAGTTGACGTTAGTATAAGGGGGGAGGTTTGTATCGTAAGTAGTTAGGGCGGACATCTGAGTCGTTTCATACAAGATGGGGGGAGAGGAAAGTCGCTTATCGCATTACTGGTTTTTTAGATCCTCAGTAGAGTAACGGAAGCAGGAAGAACTTGGGGGAATAAAGAGAGTAAGGTTGAAGACCCCTTACAAAAGGGGGGTCCTCACAGACGCAAGTAAAAAGCAAGGTCTCATAGGAGGTTGAAATGTAAAAAGTCAAAAAAAAAAGTAGGTGTCAAAAGTAAGGAGGTTTGGAAAAATGGCGAACTCCGAAAGTGGCCGTTTAAAAATCGTTAGAAAAAAGAGTCCAGGGGGCAAAAGAGATGAGAGGGGACTATCATTGCGATACTCCTTGCCCCAATCAGGGGGGGGGGTCTCCAAAAAAGGGACGAAATAATGGAAGCTGATCGGGATTACCAAACGTCCTTCTATTGTCGAAGGAAGGTAACCGAAAGCAACCATATTCATTGTCAATCACATTCCACAACGGGTTCTGAACAAAGTATAAATACGGATTGAAAGCAGGAGATCGGTGTTGGTCCGAGAGAGGTGAGGAATTTTCAACCGAGGGGGGGGGATACGTCGATTCCGTGGAAATACGAAGCCGCCGGACAGAGATGAGTCAGGTCACCACGTCTTCTGCAAAGATCTCGATCTTGATGGGGGGGAAGAAAGTGAGTTCTTTAACACGAAAAGACCGGTGAGTCAACTGAGCTTGAAAAAAAGGTGGGGACGACCCAGTGTTGTCTTCAAAGCGGATAGTAGGGGGAAATTCAGTTTGCAAGATTTGGAAAGAATTGGGTTTTCAAACAGAGGGCAAGACGCGGGGCTAACTGAGAGCTGCTGAGCCAGGGAAAAAAGAAACACTTCCCTATGGACGCACTACGGATGTCGATGAGAGTCTGTCAAAATCAAGGATTGTTTTCTATTAGGGACAGAGGACAAGAGAAGGGAAAAAACATATAGGAAAAATGTCGAGGCATGTAGGCGCTGATACAAAAAGGCTAACAGAGAGAAGGGGAGAAAAGGAGAAAGGGTGAAGTCACTGGAGGAAAAGATAACCCGGACGTAGCACCGCAAGACAAATTTTCTCTCGAATGACCAGAAAGGGGGAAAGCATCGGCGGAAAAAATCACGGGTAACAGAAAAATATCATCATTATTGAACTCGGGGGGCAGGGGAAAAATTACTGGGGGCTAGGAAGTTCTACGAGTTACTTTGGCTACTTGGGAAGGTTTTTGAGAAATAAAGAAGACGAAGGGCACGAGGCACAGGTATGCCTCTTGCAGGATAGGAATTGTTAGCCCCGTTCATGAAGTCTTTGGGGGGGGGGGCAGGGGAGAAAAAGTATGTTGATAGAATACCGCAGGGCGGTTTCCTCGTAATCGGGTCATTGTGAAGATGTCAAGAAAGGAGGTGAAAGGGGACAATAATTGCCAGGGGAATATCTATTTTCTACAAAAGCATTAAATCAGAGCACAGGAGGGTCGCGAGTTCCGATAGAGGAAAAGAGGTGGAAACTTGCGGACGTAGTCTCGGGCAAAAGGAAAAAAGATTGCTGAAAGCCGTGATAAAGCAGGGAAATCGGGAAGAAAGGTGGGAGGGATAGAAAAAGAGAAAATTTTAAGGGGATTTTATAATCCTCTATAGAGAAAGCACACGAGACATCCGCAACTATGAGCTATTAAACTGGGGGAAGAGGAGCGGAAATTGAAGGGAGTCTCCTGGGAAGAAAACCCATGAACCTCCTTTTGGAAAAAGGAGAAATATGCTGCTCGCAGAAAAAACAACTGAAAGCAAAGGGTCGTTCATCCGCGTAAATGAAGAAAGAGGAAAAAGAGACGTTCAAGGCCAAACGGGAAACGGGGAAGCTACAAAAGTGGACCAAGCCACGTTGGTTAGTTTCTTAAAAAAACAAGTAAGAAGGGAATCCGAGTCACCGAACTATCCTTGGAAAAGGCAGAAAGCTGTTCAGGGTAGGGGAATTGTATTCGCGTTCGGCAAAAAGAGAGAGAGGGTGGGCGTGCCATAGGTCGGGACAGGATCATAAAATAGACTTTAAGAGGTGGCAACACACACGTAGCCATCGGGTGAGGGAGAATGGGCCCGGGGCTGCGACTGCCAAGGTAATGGGACCAATGAAAAATCAAGGAGGGAAAGTAAGTGTCATAAGACGTCCTTGGGATCGAGGGGAAAGGGGGAAAAGGGTGAGGAGAATTGGGCGCCTTAGCGACAAAGGTGTTACAGAAGTGCTGGGGGTTATAACGCGCCACCCTGACCGAAAGGAGGAAGAAAGGGAGAAGCGAGCAACAAAGGAGATTAGTCGTCGACGACGGGTCCAGGAGGCGGAGAAAAAAAAGGCACCTTTGGTGTCAAGATTTAAAGGTGTGGCGATCAGATGTCGTCCACGTAAAAAAAAGCGACAGAATGTGGACGAAGGCGGTACGGAAAGCACCCTTAGGGCGGACCACCTATTTTGGCGGAATAATGCTCGCTGAACAAGGGTGAAATAAACGAAATTCCTGGAGAAAACGGCTGTAGACGTTGAAGAGACGACGAATAAGTTTTTGGGAAAAAGCGATGAGAGAGGAGTCGTGTTGCCTGGGAAGAAGAGGTGTCGGCATCGAAGAGACGAGAAACAAATCAAGAGCAACACACGGAGGAGAAGAGAGAGATCAGCGAACGATCATGGGAGAGAAGACTGGACTCAGGATGGGGAAAAAAAAAGGGGTTCATCGACCAACCCAAGCCGGGAAGGACTCTTTGCATTTCCAAGGGAAGCAGGGGGTGGAGGCTTGTAAGGGAAAATACGAGTCAAGTCAATTAGAGCCTCATCTTCTCATCCTCTGGAGGAGCAAAATGAACGGCGAGGAGACACGGGTTCCGGGAGTGACACGTCACTTCCCTGAGAAAGTCTAGCTAGCTAGGGGAAGGCGGCAGAGGATAATTAACTTAGCCAGTACTCGGGAAGGGGGGTTGTGCTTAAGAAACCAAAGAAGGGCCAGCAGCCAGGGAATGAAACTGCTCCTTTGGGGGAAGAGAGAAAGTAAATTTAGAAATCATCGACCGCCATGGGGGGGCTTTTGAAGGTTGACTGGCTCCCATGAAAGTAGCAAACATGATCCTTCCAGGACAAAATACGTGCAGAAGTGAAACTAAAGGAAAGAAGAAGGTTCAGGGGAGACGCAAGAAAAAGATGGCAAGCCACGATGATCGCGGGGAGAAAGGCGAAGAAGTTGGAAAAACAAGATGAATCCTTCTTGACGCGGGGCACGGATCGGGAGGGTAATTCTTCAATTAAGATGTGTTGATAAGAAAAATTGAAAAGTGGTGTCGTAGAAAGTTTAACGGGGTGGTGGATCACACAAACCTGGGAAAAGGATAAGGAGCAAAAGGGAAAAAGGGAAACGAATAGGATTAACAGTCTCATTGGCTGAAGCGTATTGACTTGACGACGCACAGAGAATTGATCCTGCAACAGGGACGGTAAAGGGGATCGAGGGCGAAGGAGCAAATTTACGCCAGCACATGAAAAGTTGCAACAAAAGAACTAAGGGACGTCGCAGCACTGAAGAAGAGATACACTAAGCAGGACGCTTTGACTAGAGAACTAAAGCCGAATCGGGACGGGGGAAAGAAGATTGGTTAAGGGGGACCACAGACGAAGCACGTTTAAAAAAAAAGGGAACAGGGAGACGAGGAATGTAAAGTCTCTTAATGACTTCGACATACAATAAAAGACACGGAAATAAAACGGCTGAAAGCGCTCAAAAGGGACGGGAGGGACAGGGGCGTGAAAAAAAAAGAGAAGGGGCCCGCCACTCCCGTAATCATTCCGTAATAGAAGCGTGGGGCAGAAAGAATATATCAGAGCCGCTGCAAGCTCTCAAAAGAATAAAGGTGGCACAAACAGAAACAAGCTAGACAAAGCAAGCGTATTCAAGGAGAGCACCAGTTCAGTGGGTACAAGGACCGAGATAAAATCAGTAGATGGAAGTCCGGTTGAAGTTGACTCCATGTCCCTCTGGAGGGGAAGGATCTCCTCTCGGACCATGATTAGGGGATACTTGGCAGGGCAAAGAGGTTAACGAAGTGACCTTGAGATGAACTTCTATGAAGGGATAAGTTGACGTAAAAAATATCTCGTGAGAAGTGGTAGTGCAGCCCAGTTGCATACAGGTTAAAATATCTAGGGGGTCAGTTCTCGGAACATGAATTTAAAAAAAGAAGGGGGGACAGAAGGCTTCATCGACCTTATAGGGAGGCTATTGGAGGGGTGCAGTGGGCGAGAGATCGAAAGTTCAGCACAACGAGTGTCAACCCTTGGAGAAAGGAGACAAGTGCAACTTCCAGACCCTACTATCACGTCTTGACTAAGAAAAACCAATTGTCTCCCAGGGAAAGCAAGAAATAACCGTGTATTCAAGGCCTCTGACGGGTAGGGGAAACGGACCCACTTCGTATTACAAACATCAGATAATGGGAAGCCGGATAGACGTTTGGAATGACGTGCCTCGGGAAGGGGAGTTCGGCTTCTTCCAGGAATCTACTCAGTGAGGCAGAAAAAAATTCTACCAACAGCGATCAGAGCAAAAGTTCATCTGGAGGACGCACCGAAGGGCGGCAGAAGTCAACATGGGCAAGCCGAAGGATACGCGGGGTTAACGCCCCCGAAAGACGGAATGTGAGGGTGGCATCAAGAAGGTCACGAATTTCTTCTTCCTTTATAGAAAAAGTGGGAAACGTAGGAAGATCGGCCAGCGGTCTATCGGCAAGAAGAAAAACTATTTTGGGTGTGTGGGCCTTCAGACAGTAAGGAACGTTACTACGTGATAATCCGGGTGCTCAATGGCGGGACACGCAGGAAGGGGCGCATCGATTCCCCAACAAAGAAGAAATGTCTCATTGTATGGCGCGAAACGTCTTTGAATCTCAAGACTTCACATCGGGACTTGCAACGAAGCAGGACAAAAACTCGAAAGGAAGGGCAGGGTAATTCAAGCAACGGCCAGACTTACCAGAGGTCTCTCGAGGGAAAAGGGACTGTGCCGTAAAGTCTTCCTGCTTAGGAGGAAAAAAGAAAATCCAGGATTCATCCTCGTAGAAAGGTCGTTGGAAAGGGTCACAGCTCTGAAAAGGAAGGGGGAAGCCCCTAATGAAGCCGTCTCATTAAACCAAGAAAGAAAAAAAAGAAAGGAACGAGATAAGGTAAACTGTTTCATTTACAGCATCCGTACGAACGCTGGCAAAACTAGAAAGAATAATAGGTCTTGGTGATGGCGTGTAAAAGAAGAAAACGCCGCCGAGAAAACGATGTACGACTTCTTTTTCTAATGTGGTCAGAAAGTGCTGAAGGCCATAATTACAAGCTCAGGGGAAGGGAGAAAATTCTATTCCCAACTACTTCAAAGAAAGGGGGAGATGCCAACAAGGTGCTGAACGCTGAACATAGCTCTGGAAGGAGGTGGATTGTATGTGCTAAAGAGACACCTGATGTATCACGCTGGGCGAAAAAGATAAAAGGAATCGTATAAACACAAAAAGTGGTCTTATACATAAGTAATAAGTTGATAGCGTCGAAAAACGTGAATAAAACTTGAGGAACATAGACCATTAAATAGGAAAGATCGATGCTGAAGGTGAAGAACCTTTTTCTAGGGGAGGATCAGAGAGTCAAGGAGGTGTGTAATTCTACTTTGTCGAAAAGACCAGAAGATTGTCAGAGAACGAAGACGAATCCGTCTGAAAAGCAGAAAGGGTAGTTAATGGAAAAAGCCCATCCAATCTCGGGAGAAGGTAGGTCATGTCAATCTGCACCCAGCCAAAGGGGCGTAGGAAAAGAAGGCTTCAAGTTCACAGGGGACGGTGACTGGCTAGTGATTTTAAATAAGAGTTTTTACCGAGGGACCAGGAAGGAGGGGCACAACTTGAAGGCGTGGAAGGAGAAGTATCTTTAGGGGAGACTAAATGGGTGCTACGGAGTATTGTCATTAAAAAGGATTTTGTTACTCCGAAGTAGAGGGTAAGTAACTCAAAGCAAGAACGGACGGGTTGAAGAGAGTCATAGTGGGGCGGGCTAAGTACAGACCCGGAAAGCGTGGGTTACTCCATAAGGATACTCAAAGTTCATTAAAGGGGGGGGGGTGAGGGACTCTGCATATGACATCGGTTATTCGTTTTGGTACGAGAGAGCGTCGAAAAAGGCGGTTCGTAAAAAAAAGTTGACACCCCGTAAATGACTTAAAGGCTTGTACTTTGTAAGAATAAGACAAGAGAGGAGGAGTAGCAGGGAAACTAAGGTAGGGGGGATCTCACCTTAAAGAGACACAGTGCCTTTAAGAAGATCTGGATCGTCCATAACATGGAAAGGAGAAGGAGAGAAGTTATCAATAAAGAGAGAGCCACTGAGTGGGGGAACAGTTGTCAAAACTTCTTGGAAAAGAATGATCGTAATCGCATGAAAAGTGTCCGTGGATCTGATGGGGGGAAGCAAAATCCGGCAGGACTTCAAAAGAGAGGTTGAGGAGTAAGAAGAATCAAACATGGAAGACTCCGCGGACGCCTTGTCAAGCCCGCACCTCACTTATTCAGGATGACAAGGGTCACAAGGGCCTCCACTTTCTTCGAGAAAAGAGACATGAAATTGTTAAGACTGAAGTGCAGGTGGAGTACAGAGCCGTACATAAAGTTTATATGGGAAATTTTGACAAAAATCGAGGCTACAAAGAACCGGGGTGTGGCACGTCAGACGTGATCGTTAGGTGATAGGTGAAGGATTGAATTGGAGTAGTGAAAGGAGTTTCCATCGGAGGGGATGAAAGAGGCGAAAGCGCAGAAGACCCGTAAGAATGGGGATGATACATGAGCCAGGGGGGTGGAAGTTGGGAGAGTAGGGAAAGGAAAAAAGAAGAAAAAAACAGAATATCCAAATAGATCAAGGAGAAAACGTAGGCGCTGAACTTCACCAGGGAGAAGGTAAAAAGAAAATTTTGTTAGCAAGTTAATTCAAAGGGGAATAGGAAATGGGTAGGGAAACGGACCTGGATGTCCCCCGGCACGGAGAGGAATCCAACTTTCCTGAAAATGAGAGAAAAACGGGGAAAGCTCCATTGGTGCAGCACAAAGATAAAAAAAGGAACAAAATCGGAAAAGGGATGAAAAGCCTTTCTCAAGGAAGGGGGTGACTCTTCAGGGATACGAGATGGCTAATGGTGGACAAAGTTGGTGGGGAGAAATTCGAAACAATGCTTTGATATCTTCAATTTAGGTCAAAAAGGGCCTTAATAGCGATTTGGGGTAGGTAAAAAAAGTTCTGTGCATGGGGGGGTGGAGGTGGTGGCGGACCCGTAGAGTTAGGATCACTGAAAACGTCTTCAGTTGCAGAGGAATTTGGATCCGCGGGTCATCATGACATTACTATGCAAAAGTTTTTGGTATCATCTGATGGGGGAGATCAAAAGCGCCGGGGATAAGGACGGAGGGAGTAGGAGCCAGCCTTGTTTAAAAAGAATTTCACAAACAGGGGAAAAAAAAAAAAAAAAAAAGGTACAGAAATTTCCAAAACTAAAACAAAAACCTTGGCGTCCGGCAGAGGAGGAAGAGGAGAGGGTCACTAGTGACTACCTTTTACAGGTGAGTCAAATCTACTTTAGGGAGGTAGAAGAAAAGGAGGGCTTAAGTAAAACTAACAGAAGAGGTAAAAACGGAAACTTGTCATTTCTGCGGAAGGTAATTGACTCAAGAAAAAAAGAAAGGTAAAGTTTGTCCAGGAGAAAATGAGAGATGCATCTCAAATTAAAGAGGGCGCAGAAAGGCTGAGTGATAATCTAGGGAAAGGAGAGAGAGAGAATATAACTTTGGGGGGGGGGGTAGCCAAAGTCCCGGGCTGGAGAAGAAAGGTTGCCAAAGCCGGCTTTGTTTCGGAAACTCGCAATGAAGGAGGGACACAAAACAGGAAACAGGAACTTCGGGAAGCAAGAGGGGTCCTTTGTAGTCTAGATGGGAGAAAAAAACGACATAATAGGAGGAAAGATTTTATTACAGAAATCTACTTTTTCATAGTGAAGCTGGAGTAAAAAGGAAGACTCTTTCGGAAATAATTCAGTGAGCTTGGGGTACAAGCGGTCCGACGGAAGAATGGAAAGCAAAACGGGATAGAATGAATTGGGTCATAAGGAGATGTGTTAGTGCGCTTACGCAATTATCATTGATAGAAAGGAAATGAGATTCAACAGCGTTATAAGGGTGGTATACGCCCACAGAAACAGATTGGCGAAAAAGTGAAAAGCGGAACTCTATGCATAAATCGGCGGGAAAAAAAAGGCGGAACTGACTTAGGACGCTAAAAGGAGGCATTGGGCGGCCTGGGGGAAAGAGGAAGTTCGGGGTTTACTCTCCGTTCATATCCACTTTTAGGCAAGATGCGAAATATGTGACGTACTTGAACAGGTAAAGAAGCTAAGCCAAGCATGACGCGGTGGTAAAATGAAAACAGAGGTCCTCCTTCGGGGGGTGGGGGGGGGGGGGAGATTCAACGGAAAGACCAGGGGGTAAAAAAACCGCAGCGAAGGAGGAAAGTCGACTATAACCAGATTTAGGGTGCTTCCTATAGAAGATCTCAAAACAACACTTTTATTATTAAGAGGAGAGAGGAATTGAGTCAAAAAATCCTACGTAAAGATTCGGATGAACAGGGCGCAGTTTGGGTCACCTAAACGAACCACAAGAATGGAAACGAGGGGAATGTTGTCAAACCGTTCAAGGAAGTTTTGGTGCGCCGTTGAGTTAGACGCCAGGTCGGTCATATTAAACGGCACACCGGGGATCAAAATGCTCGGAAACAGGTCGTGACCAAATTCCTAAAAGATAAGTGCGGCTTCACCTGCTGAAGGGTCCCTTAACTGAAGCGATTATTATGCTGCGGGGCGAAATCAATTTTCAGACGCCATCATCGTTCATTGGTTGGGGAGATGAAAAGCCTCAGGGGACAAGAGCATCATTCCGAAAATGATCATTGGTACATCTCATAGAGGAGTTAACACTGGGAAAAAGGTAGAAGCCGGGTTTGGATTGGGCAACTATTCGCACGGAGAATAAGGAAAAAAAGTTGTGGAATATGGAAAAAAGATCAGAGTAATCCCCAAGAGGTTGTACTTTTGGCTGAAAATTACAAGGTACGATTGCTGAAGGGGAAAGGAGGGGAAACCATATTGATCGCGGGCGAAAAGAATACATAAACCTTTAAAAACGGAAAGAGAAAGACAGGGTCGTCAGACTTTAACGCTACGTCGGGGGAACGGAGTCAAAGGAATGGTTTTTACTAAACAAATAAAGAAACTTGGGGGAAATAGACAGTGGTCAACGGGGACCCTTGTGATCAGAAAACATGTACCTGATCATTATCGAGGAGGAAAGAGAGAATAGGAACGAAAGGGGGCGAAGAGGGAAGGTGACTGTGAAGAGGACAGAGCATTGACCTGGGCCCAAAATTGTCGTTCATGGGGGGGCCGAATCCGTCACTAAGCAAAAGCATGAATTGTCCAGAGAGACCATGAAGAGGGCAGCTTGCCTTAAACAGATAGAGGCTTCTACCAAAGCCACTGACCCACCGCGTAGCGATAGTCTTCAGACTAAAGGCAAGGAGAGGAACCTTTCTCAGGCTTGACGAAAGAATGGGGATATTTGACAATTCCGCGACGACGTCGCAGTTGGAAAAAATGGGATGGAGAAGGGATCAATCGGTCGGAGAAGGGAGATGTGATCATGAGTTCGAAAATGATCCACGGAATGAAGATCACGCATTCTCTTACAGGAGAGGAAATGCCGGAAAAACTAGGAAAAAGGGGGGCAACCACGAGAATTGAAGACATCGCCACATTGTAAGAAATTCCATCAGGGGAACGGTTTCTTACAGAGAGGGGGTAACTTAGGATAAGAGAAACGTGTATTCATGCTCTCAAGGAGAAAAAAAGGAATTTTAGCACAATTTGTAAAATTAGACAAAAGACGTAGCCCTGAAGAACCCCAAGTTCAGGGGGTAGCAAGGAAAGGGATGATGAAAGAATAACGGCATGGGTGCCTTTTCTTAAAATAAAAGGTCATCGGGCTAGATCTCCGGAGAGAGTGAAGCATTAGGGCATACTGAAGGGTGGAAGAGGTTCCGGTACAGTGCCTGATATCAATTCTATTCCTTGTGAATGGAGAAAGGAAGGGGAGGGGGTCGGGCAGGCATCGGCCTACAGTGTAATTCATTGATCATAGTTTGTATATGAGTTGAGGGGGGGAATTAGGGTCAACAATTGAAAGAGGCAGGAGACGACCTGAAATCTAGTAGGGGAAGGGGTACTGTGTTGCCTGGCGAGAAAAAAATCAGAAAGGGAAAAAAAATTGGACGGGCTGCACAAATCTCGCAGACCTTGTAAAATGCGGAAAAGACGACAAGGAGGCTACCGTACAAAAGGGGTACGTAAAAAAAACAATCAGAAGAAAATATCAAAAGGTAGGCCTTCCTTCCTGCCTGGGGACAACAGAGAACAATGAGCAAAAAGTCTGGACCACAAATCAAAGAAAAGAGAGAGGGATGCCGTGAGACTAATTGTGTGAACTTCCAGGGGGGGAAGAGTGCGGATGAAATACGAAGAAAGAGACTATAATGAATAGCGTGTTAGGAAGCTAACTTAGGGAATGAAGAAACACAGTCGATCGAGTTCACCTTTCACGAATCTAAAAGCGGGGACAGCATGGGCAATCAATGGAGATAGGCTGGAGGGTGATCAACTCACCTCTACGGGGAGGGTAGGAAATCCAAGAGCTTAGGCAGGTTTCAGTTATTAACAAAAAATGAGAAAGGGTCTTTTCATGAGGGGAACATGCGTCAACGCGGAAAACAAGGAAGAGTTGAAGGGGTGCGAAAATGTAAGAAGCTTGGATGGGGGGAGCGCAGGAAAGGAGGCCCATAAAGACGATTGCAATCCGTGATGAAAAGCCGAGCTTCAATCGCAAGAATAGAAAAGGACTTTAAGGCGTGCAGGAACGGGGGAAGGTTTAACTTCAGACCCGCCAAGAAGCTGATCAAAGGAAGGAGGTAAAGGGCGTAGGCGCGACGGAGGAAAACAAGTAACAGCCACTGAGAGCGGACGTCATTTAGAGAAAAAAAGGATCCTCAGAAATTTGCAACCTGAACTGAGGAGAGATTTCACAAGATGAAAAAGATACGCAAGATCGTACCGTCTGTGAAAGTTAAGGAAATAAAGAAAGGCAAAAATACCGAAGAGAAAGGACACTCTCTAGGGGGTTCCATAAGACAACACGAGAAAGGACTTGAGACGGATGGTGAATGGGTGTGGCTTCCAGTGGAAGGGAAATAAGGAAGAGAGTAAATTTCCCAAAATTCTAGTAAAAAAAGGAAGAAAAGGTAAAGTCCAAATTGGCAGGAAAGCGACGAAAAGGGCAAAGCTGAAATTCCGGGGGGAGAAAGGACCTTATGGGAAGATGGCGCCCGCTCATCCCATACTATAAAAACACCCAAGGGGAGGGAGGGGAGAGAGGGGGGGGAGATGGGGAGACAACCGGGACATCATTCTTGACGCCGGAAAGGAAATAGGAGAGCTTTCTGAGTTTCATCACCTTGCTATGGTGGGACCGAAAGCGTGGTGGAAGGAACGACAAAA
>Ga0179593_1686963_pt1 | contig 21383 bp, 21 predicted proteins | sample CZODoug2_1_08_16_FD_185931 | JGI IMG/M metagenome (GOLD analysis project Ga0179593, IMG submission 185931) | Vadose zone soil fungal communities from Angelo Coast Range Reserve, California, USA - CZODoug2_1_08_16fungal (PacBio error correction) | ecosystem: Environmental > Terrestrial > Soil >...
CTGCATATCTTTGATGCTTCGTCTTGACAAACAGTCGCGCTTCCAAGACGCCGACGAAAAAAAAAACGGGACGCGGATTTGCACCGTGAGCATCTGCGATGGGCTAAGTGACTTGGACGGGGATTATCCGGAGGAGCTACGCACTGTGCTAACAAGGGGCTTTCGTACGAAAGGGCAAAAAATTGCCACGATCACAAGGTTCGGATTGGACGAACCGCCAAAAAAGGTACCTATCGCTGACTTTGCACGAGGAGGTAAGGAATGTGCCACTCGGACGAAGCAAAGGGGGTCCAGGACGCTCAGTCTAAGATGCCTGCTCACGCCAAGTATCCCGACTTGAGACGACAACACGGGGCAACGACCAAGACCTGACAGTAACCCGATCACTAATCAAGGATAGGCTCAATAGATCGGCAGGGGACCAGAAGGAAGCAGTGTGGGAGATGTTCGACTGGAAGAAAAACAACACCGTCAAGAAATGCAGAAAGTCACGGGAGGCAAGTTTCTGAAAGCATAGGGGGGCGTTTGCTGTGAATCAATAAAAGTCTCAATCCGATGCCGTTGGGTACCCTGGTTCATCAGAGTCAGAGGTGAGAGGAAGGAGGATTTCTTTTCGTTCGATGCTGATGGAGAGGACGTGCGTTGTTCAACAAGGTGGAAGGGGAAAGCTGAAACTTCCGAAAGCAAGGACAAACGGTTATAAGGGCCGGCGCAAGATTTGACAAGCACAGGGCCGAATACAAGCGAGAGTGAAAGAGGACTCCAAGCAGGTGGGGGAGAAAAACCGCATCGCGGTCAATCGAGAATAACGCATCTTGCTGAAGAGGAGTTACTAGATGGGGGGGATAAAGTACGCCTTGATCGCAACTTGTGCTGAGGTGGCGCCGAGGCGGCGTTGGGAAGAAGTACTGACCGGAGGCTTCTCCTCGTCGATGCTTGAAAAACATGTTACAGAGGTCGAAGACGACACCCGTGTCTCATTGAGAACCCGCTCAAAGAGAAATCTGTGTAGACGCAGTCGGGGGGGAGAGGACAGGTACCGGCCGTACTGAGTCAGGGGGGTTGGAGCGCTCTAGAATCGCCGCTTTGATACCAACCACCACCTCGGGAGCCTGCCAAGTGGTTTAGAAGGCTGACCAGGGGATTGTCGCGCTCTAAGGAAGGAAACGACTCAGAAAGACACCGTAAGAAGGGTAGCCTTCATAAGTACAAGGCAGTTATCGAGGGAGAAACCTTTGCAATTGAAGGGTTGATCAATTTTCTGTGCAAACCGAATCCAGACTTTGCTAAAAGAAGCGTTGTCCTGTTCACCAGGGGGTGGTCAACACGCGTGTCCCGCCTGATGTCGAATGGGACGTGAAAAATAAAAGCTGAATACGCGATGCTATGCCCGCCAGATGCGAGGGCAGTGGGGAAAGCCTTTAGGCAGAAATGGATACTGGACCCGAAATTGGAGAGGCAGTAGAATTTGGTGGTACATCGAGACAGCCGACGCTCCTGAAGAAGGAAGACAAATGAGGAGACGGTCTTGCGGGCTTGTGAGACGCGATCCGACATGCCAAGTACCAATACTAGACGGGGTGAACCCCTCTCTAGGGGGCGAGCTGGGGACAGAATGCCGCGGGTCGGGGGAAAGATGGAAGTTCGGCTACGAGCGGAGAAAAGGGGAAGATTGCTGGAATGGGAGAAAGGTTAATTTCGGGGTGCGGGAAAAAGGTTGTGGAACAGGGAGCGGCCGCAGCCCGAATGAAGGAAAATGGTGCAGCAACTGGCAACACAACTGACTGAGAAGACATCATTCGCCAGGTGACACCAGTACTCCGTATCGACGGAATGAGATCGGAGGGAAAAGGAAGAATGCAGTTCCGCACGGGGGAGAAAAAAGAGATCGTCATTTGTGGGAAGGGGGGAAAGGTTTTGCAAAACCAGAAACAAATGGTGGCATGGATACAGTCATAAGAAGGAAGGGAAAACAGTTATAAAAAAAAAAAACATCAAGGGGCGTCGAAAACTCTAACGGAGGATGAGGAGAAGAGAGAAAAAAAAATCCTTGTTTGGAGAAAAAGGGAAAGGACGTAGTGGGATGCGGGAGCTGATCCTCCAAATAGTTTTGGGGCAAACCGAGTTTTGGAACCATTTACTCTAGAACGGAAGTAACAGCTAGTGGTCTGCGATTTTGCAAGACTCGAGAGCATCGTCGTCTACAAAGTGGACAGTTGACACGGAATGAGGAATTCCGTTTGGAATCAGGAACCTGGCGATGCTCCGGCGTTTTCAATGGGCTGAAGAAAAAGGAAAACGTTCCAAACAGAGGGCAAATAGGAGAAATAATCTGAGTCCGGGCAGGAGCCGGCACTGATCTGACTAGAGAGCTTGCGATAAGGCATGGTCAGTTTGAGTAGCTTTCGCACCTCGCAATAGACGAGGGGAGAAGATATACGACAAGAGGGAATTTGGACTAGTGTCGGGAGGAGCCAGTTTAAAGCCAAGAAATACGATTGTATAAGGGCGGGGGGAGGAGAGGGTTCAGGAGAGTCTATGCGAGATTGTACCAAGACGGGTCGTACCAAGCGAACAACCTGGAGGTACGTCGTTGAAGGAGGGATTATTTTCGCGGGCCAGAATACATGACCAGCGCGATATATTGTTCGGGGGACTGTAACGCCAAATCACTAAAATTGAAACTCTGGGGGCATTACCACCCTGTGCTGGAAACCTGAATCCGAAGTATCCCAATTTCGGGGTGGTCGACCGAACAGGGGAAGTCAGAAGGATTGCAAGGATTTAGAAGACCGAAACAAGACCGGGGAATCCAGTAACGACTGCGGGACGGAAGAAAAATAGAAATTCGAGGGGGGAAAGAAGGAAGCAGGAGACTGAAAAAGCGGCGGCATAGTAATTCGAACCTCAGGCGCCTGAGAAACTATGGGGACAGGGTCACGAATGCGGAAGCAAACACGCATCGGGTTTAAAGGCGAAGAAGAGGAGACAAAGGAGTGAATGTACGAAAATTGTGAGGTTCATGCGGAACACCACGTGCCAGGGATCGTCGAAACAGATCCGTCGTCTGAAGCAAGAGGACTCACTTGGGACCGTGGACTGTAAGAGTAAACCTGACCACAAACAGGCCGGACAGCCCGAAGAAAACCTATAATCAAAAGGGGGTGAGGGCTATGAGAGATAGAAAAGAGCCGATGAAACATTATCGGCATACTAGGGAGAACACTAGTGATCCTAATGGGGGCGGGACAGGTATCAACGTGCCTGAAAGCCGATAAGTCGCCCCTCACACACGCCCCAACAGTTTTTTCCCCACAATGGTGGTGGGGCAAACACGAAGGATGTGCTCGGCGCGCTTGCATATCGTGAAGCGACTCACCATTGGAACGCGGCGAAGTGCTTGTGCGCGGGGGCAGGGGACCGACATCGTCAACTTGTGGAAAAACAACGGAGGGGAAGCAGCATCATTCGATCTCTGGAGACTCCGAGAGGCTAAAGAATGACAGATCCGGCACCCAAACGCATTCAGGATTGTAGCTTAATGGGGGTCGCCCAAAGTGCAAAAAAGCAAACAAAGGGGCCGAAAAAGTCTGACCTTTGACAGGGGAAAAAGGGCTAAGCCGAATCACCAAAACATGACACCGGGATTGAGTCGGAAGAAAAAGACGAGGGGGGGAGGGGGAGTTGTAGTAGTCAGGGGATGTGGGAAAAAAACATTCAAGTATTGGGGAGTTAAACACGGGGGGTGATGAACGAGAGGGCCGCAGGAAGAATTGGGTTCAAGAAGACAAAGCGCTAGGCCCTACAGGCCTGGCGCTGCCGTTAACTCCAAACAGAAGTCGGCACTTCCGGAGCGTCGTGGAGGAAGGAGTAGAAAGCAAAGACGGAAAGGACCGGGGACTCGAGGAATCGGGCGCAATTCGGCGAAAAGACAGCGGTTAGCAACAAACAAAACATAAGTAATGCTGGATTCAAACAGAAGGAGAACTAGCACGTTGCACAGAAACGCTGGGGCCGAAGGGAGGTTCAAGGGGGCTGCCGCAGGCGAGTGAAACCCACAAAAACAGACGACGAAGACCGTTTCAAGGGAGATGGAAGAAAAAAGTAGGAGGAGTAAAGAGAGGGGAAAAAAAGGATGGATTGAAACGGGAAACAGGTGTCGCTGGTTGGAAAACCAATGGAAGGACGCCAAACGGCAACGTAAAAGGAACCGAAAGGGGGGAAGTAGGCACCCAAGGGGGAGTGCGCATCTGGTATGGATAAGAGGCTGGGGGGGGGGCCGTGAATTCAGGTCCGGAGGGGGAAGACGTTAGTACAACTATGTCTAGAGAAATAAAAAGGCGAATTGCCACGAGCAACGCGAGCATGAACGGAGTTAGTGGTTCCTCGACCGCTCAAAGGGGATAGAAAGGGTGCCTGATCTCGAATGAAAGGGCATCAATCACGGGGGAAACCATAGGTCTAACCGAGCCGGGCAAAAAGATGGAATAGTGAATGCTCTGAAAGCCTGCGCAGAGAGGCGAGAAATAAAAAGAAAAACTAAGAGGGGCGGGCTCGACTAGAGAGAAAAAATTCAAGGGGCAATAAAACACAGGGCTTGGGATCTGAACCGAAGTCCGGACGCTTGGGAGATTGTGCGGGAGAGAAAAGTAAAATTTCGGTCTGAAAAGGAGTAGGCTAAGGGCTGCCGGGGCGGTTAGTGACGTTTGAGGAAACCAAAAATCCCGCCCTATCAAGCGAAAAAAAGGGGGGAGCAAAAAAAAGGGACATAAAATGGAAAACATACCTAACCTGAAGTGTAGGAGTGCTTGAGCACGAAGGAACCGAAGAAGTCTGAACGGTGCCGGTTGTTCAAAGGTAAACTGGGGGGGGAAAAGAACCAATCCTACCCTGAAATGGTTGGTTCTGAATCGAGAAAAACGATATTTGCAAAGAAGAGCAAACCGAGAAAGGGAGGGACGTGATCGAGAGGGATCCAAAAAGGGGAATTCAAAAATCGGCAGAAAAGGCGCTAAAAAAGATCACAAAAAGAAGGGGACGGTCCTCGCTCGTCAGGACGATCAGGAAGGGGGTAAAGTCTTGTCTCGAAAAAGTGTTGACGAAAGGGATAACCAGTGCAGGATTGGGAAAGCGGGGGCCTTTGAGTCACGAACATCTAGACGACAAAAGATGACTGTTCAAAAAAGGTCCGAAAAAAGGGCGCGTGTCGAAAATGTTGCAGACGAAGGAATCTGAGTCCAGCGGGAGCGGTGACATTCGAGTCTTACCAAGGTCCGCCAGGAAACAACTTCGTCGGGGGGGGTCAGTCGCAGCTGAACAAATTTGAATCCACGGACGGAGGAATAGCGAGAAAAGGGGGGGGGGGTGAGTTAGGCTTCCGAAACGGTACAGGAGGCTGTGCGCCGCATTCGAAAAAAATGATGGGACACGACATCCAGAGGAGGGGCTCGTCGAAAGTAGCCTGGGAGAAGCGATGTTTTAAGGGCACGGTCGGAGAGACCAAGAAAGGGCACCTTGCTGTTGAACCTTAAAAAAAAGCTGGGGAGAAAAGAGCCAAGAAAGGGGGGAGAGATCCCATCGGGATGAATGTTCCGGTCAAGGGCGGGGGGGGTAAAAAAGCGTGTCCCTTCCTTCGCTGGGGTGCGTATCAAAGGGAAAGCCGAACGCGACGCCCAAAAGTGGCTCTTCTCAATTTTGGGGACGGTGTAACAGCAGACGTAAAAAACTAAAGTTGTCGTCAGGAATGAACAAAGTTTGTATGGACACCCTTCAATACGCCGCGACGCAACTGGCCGCTGGGGGGGAGAGGTCAATTGCGTGCTGGGAGGAAAACGGAAGGAGGAAAAAGGGGAACGAAAAGAAACACGTTCCAACATTCGAGGTCAGGGTGACGACTCCTATTGTAGGGGTGGACTTCTCTTGGGGGTTAACGCCGGTTGTCATCAAAAAAGAATATCAGGAAAGGGGACTAGTGGAGAAAGGGAAGACGATTGGCTGAAAATTTGGGGAAAACATAAAGGATAGGGGAAGACTATATTTAGCAGCGTATGCTGGTTCTTGTGGAAAACGGGATGAACGAAAGGAGGGAATCAACGCGTGGGCGGACTTGCACGTCACATAAGCGGAGAAGTTAGCAAACTGAGATAAAGATAGCCTTTCCACGACTTTAAGCAGACGGACGCAGGAAGTTGTCTAGTCTCGGGGGAAAAATAGAATCAACCGGTGGAATAAGGAAAAAGTGAGACTCTGGAGATCGGGAGGGGGGGGGAACAGCAAAACTGGAAAACGCCAAATTTGAATTGCTGGGAGTTCCTCGCAAGAGGCTACACGGATTAAACAAAGGGATGAAGTAACTTCGTGAGGTTTTCGTTCCAAACAACGGGGAGAGATAAACACGGGGAAGGGCCGAAGGAAAAGCGCTGTTAAAATCAAGATTGCGGACTTACGACACATTAAAGGTTGATGTAGGAACAAGTGGTGGGGGGCCAAAGGGCCCAAGGACATCCGGGTCAAACAAAACCCTTCAGTTAACCGACGGAAGGCAGGGAGGGTCCAGAAGATCCGAAAAATAGCAGTATAAAGTGACTAACTGCCTAAGGGGTTTGACAGTGGGATTGGTCACGTTGGGGGACCACCAGGGAGGGCCCTGGCTAAGCTGCGAACATTTCAATTGAGACAGGTCTGCCGTGCCGGAGAAGGCCAAATATTTTCAAAACCAAAGCCGGCTTTCTATTGTAAAAAAGGGGGGCGAACAGAAAAAAACCCTAGGATACGGATAGAAAGATACGGAAAGGCTCGTCATGTTGTACGACTGGATGCGTGAAAAAGCAACCGACCAAAGCCAAAAAAGGGGTAAAACCGGTCCGAACTAGATAAGGTGGGGGAAGTGGAAGGGTGGGAAGGTGAACGCGCCAGCGTCACGTCCAAGACAAACAATTGACCACGGGGGGGAGGGGGATTCGCTGGGAGATTTGAAAAGGAGAGGGAACTCAAAGGTTCGTCATGACCACGACAACGAAGGAAAGTCGGGAAGTAGGATAGCGGTGGCGTCCCCAATTGAAGTGGCAGCGTCCTATGGCAGTCCTTTCGCTGGAGGGAATATCCACGCAATCCGAAGGAGCAGCGGAATGACCATAAAAAAGACCACTGTGGTTGGAAAGATATGGGGAAAAAAAAAAGGATGGATGAATATGGGGCCAACATGATAAAGGTGACAAAGTCATGGAAAGGAGTGGCGAGAAAAGAAGACCAATTTACTTCAGACACTATTGACATGCTCGCAACGAGGGGTGCTGAGGGGGGAACATAATTCGCGAAGGAAACATGGCGAGCCCGTGCAAAGGGCGGGGCAGGGCCTGCCGAAAACTCTGGTGGGGTAAGAGGGTTGCGAGAACGCAGGAAGGACACAAAAGAAGAAAAGGTGGGAACGTGGGGGAAAAGAGAGGACACGATATCGGACTCAACCTCGATGAGACTCAAGGGTGCTTCAACATTCGAAAAAGGGGAGGGGCTTTCTCTGACAGAGGGGTAAAAAGAGCGCGGTCGGGGTCGTCGTAGCATAGGACGGGGAGAGCTGAAGAATTAAAGTGCACGTACGAGGTCGTGAGAGGCAACTGCCGCTGCCAAGTCCAAACAAGGAGAACGCCATCACGGATTAAGAAGGCGGGAGAGCAGAAAGGGGTTACAAGGGGGAGAAGATTTCATTAGCAGTCGTCGAGGGACGATAGTGATTCAGCGCTGCCAAAGGAAGGAGAGGAAAAGGATCAGGAGAAAAGTCGAAGGGGGTTCTCAAAGGCATGGTCTTCCGTAAGGGGTCGAAGCTCCATTCGCAGAAACCGCGGAAGAAGTGGGGAAAGTTTTTGGCAGGCAAGGTGTGAAGAAGATCAGAAGGGGAACCGACGATACAGGGAAGGATTTAGGATAAAATAGTAGAAACTGAAAAAGAAAAAGACAGAGAGGATCACCGGACGGAAGGAAAATCCGTCAGAAGAAATAGAACAGTAATACGTATTTATCAGTGAATAGGAGATGGTCGAAACTCATCAACCGATGAAAACGGCAGCTTGGGGGAAAAGAATGAGCCTGGAGCCCGAATTAGTCCAAAGGAAAATCTCCCCAACCCTTGAAAACCGGAGGGGGAAAGAACTGGGAAAACCCAAAGAAAATTGACGAGGAAAGTTGTGTCGCTCGATCGGTTGTTGAATCGCCGTCGGTATGGGCGAAAAAGTAGGGGGGGAGGACTTCGAACTCGGGGGATGGGGACGCCACGAAATGGGGATAAGCATATAAGACGCCCCTTCGGGCCGTCACGCACCCAAAAAACACTCCGCCTATGGAAAAGTGTGTAGAGAAGGCAAAAAGGGGGACTGGATGGGCGCTAGGAAAAATAAAAGCGAGGGGCAGTCTCAAAAAGTTAAAAAAAAAATAGGGTAAAAGATAATGTCGATCACGTAAAAGTGGGAAGTTGGATAGACAGGGGAAAAAGAGAGACATGCGGACAAGGAAAAGTTAAAGGGAAATGTCATCAGAAGCCCGGTTCCAAGACCGCGGGCAGGCGGGTTCTCGTTGCGTGCCTGCCAAGAGGCAAGAATGGGGAGTAAGAGATAGGTGTGAGTCCGAAAAAAAAGTTGACGGGCTAAGATGGAGAAAAGAATCAAAACAACACAACTATGGATGATGTCAGGCTACATCTGGATCTGTGAAAAAAAAGTCGAGGGGCAAAGAAGGAGATTCGACTCCGCCATTGAACAATGGGGAAGAAGGAAAAAAAAGAAACCTGTGTCACATAAGGGGGGGGAAAGCGGTTACTGGAAAACAAAACAGGAAGGAACTTGGCCTTGGTCCAGCAATGTTCGGGGAGCGAAAAAGAAGGTTTCTACCAGAGGGGGAGGAGGAAAAAAAGAGCGGAATATACGTGGGAAGAAAGAGATCACTAATTCGAGTCTTGAGGAACTCGGTCCACGACGAAATGAGTTAAGTAGCAGAAGTACTGTCACAAGCGGATGGGGGGAGGGAGGGTACACAGCGTGATATGCTTGTCGGATGGAGCCGTGGCGCCAAGGTCCAAAGAGGGCGTCATACAAAGGGAGGGGTGCAAAATAAGGAAAAAGGCGCGGAGTGAAAGGCAATAAAAGCAATTCAAGGGCATCAAGAGGGGCTGAAACCAGTAACGAACCCGGTCACAGGGAGATTTGGGGAAAGTTTTCGTGGCGTTCGAGCTTGAGAAAACTCGGAGGGACGCAAAGGTCGAAAGATAAGTAAATGGAGCCGTAATCGTGGGGGGGGGATGACTGTGCTGGTGGGGAGACCGACACAAAACAGTCTGAAGTCAATCCTAGTGCCGGGGTTTGCCTAAAGGGAGGTCCTGTCATCGAAGTCATCAGAAAAGAGTTCGGCTGATGCGAGTGAAGAGGGGGGAAGTCTAAAAGAAAGGCCCGATGGGTAAAAAAAAAAGTACGACGATTCGGCAAAGCTAGGCGCGACAGCACTGGGCCATGTATGTGGAATAGTAAAAAGGGAAAAGATGGGGGGCAAATCAACTGAGAAAAAGCAACGGACTTATAAGGAAAGTGAAAAACACGCATGGACGATTCGGAGACAGAGAGTCGCACATTACGCACGTCTAATTCGAGGCCATCTAAAGTCTGGTAGTACTCCTTATGCTTGGGCTTAGGCTGCTTGGAACCGGGTGGAACCGTGGGCAACATGCGGGGGAGGTTAACAAGGGCGGATTACCTGCCAGAAACTTTCAAAGAACGAGGAGATTGGCAAAAGGGGGAAAAAAAGAAAAGATCTTTTCAAGAAGGTAAAGAAAAACGCGAGGCCAGTGGTCGAAAATGTTAAGAAGAAACTCTGATCCCACCATCGCGGGGGGAGGATTCGGGAATTAGTACTGCATTCTGTCCGGACGAGATCTGGGGTTGTTCCTAGGGCTAGAGGAAGACTCCAGGGAAAGTACCAAGGGCCAAAAAAATTCTAAAAACCAAAAATGAAAGTGCCTGCCAGGTCAATCCCGCCGTTCAACCTAAGGAGTCCACGACGGACAAAATAAATAGGGGAGAGAAACAGTGTCCTGGATCCCGGCCAAAGGGATTGAATTTTATCTCTCTCACACCGGAGAAAATGGCTGGGTACCTCCGAAAGAGGACCAAATGCATCCAGACTTGGGGCTAAAGAAAACAAGGATGGAGGTTTCCGGTTACCAGTGATCAAAGTTTTGGGTTTTTGGCATAAAAAGGGAAAAATCGTCTTCGCTGTCGGAATTTGGGGTGGCGTAAGAAAGACATACGTAGTCTCTACCTTGAACTCCAATTAAGGAAGGGGAGTGTGAAGAGTCTGGAACCAGGGGGGGGGAGAAAGAACACGACGTCAACAAAGGGGAGGCGTTGTCTGGTAAGTACATCTAGGGAAGAATCGCGCATTCTTGAAAAAGAGGGGTCATGCGTGCTTTGTGAGGTACCGAAAACGGATAAGCAGACTAAAAGGCCACAATGGCCTGGGAGGGGGCTCGGAAGGGGGACACGGGATAGGGGAAAGCCGGTGGAATGTCGAAAAATGGGGGGCTCCAAAACTTTCCAGATAACAAGGGGAGAAAGGGCGATCATGGGGGGTAAGGTATGGGCTGAAAGGGAGAAGAATTATTTCGCCTCTGTCTGAAAAAAAGGGGGTTGGGGGGGGACCGAATAGACAAAAAAAAAGATCCCTGTCGGAGTGGGAAGAAGTGGCAGTTCAAGCAGCAAAAACGTACATTAGACTGAGGAAAGTTGAACCTCTCTAACGGGGCTTAGCAAGGTCATACCGAACTAGGGGAAACAACAGTCTTCTTTAAGCTTTGGGAAAAAAAAAATTCCACTGTGAGAAAGGGAAAGAACTAGGGGGAACGGGGACAAGCGTTTTGAGAAAAAGGTGGGGCTGATCAATAAGTCCGTCGAAAAAGGGGAGTTAAATAAGATGTCGTCCGTTGGTGCGCTCAACAACAACGGGGAAGGAAGATAGAGGGCTACAAACTACAGAGGAGGGGCGGCAAGGGATGTGGAAGTGAAGAAGGCGGGGCGCGGACTGATGACAAAATTTTGGATGGTCGGCCAAAGTTACACAAGTGACAAATTGGGGGGGAGAGGAGAGACTTTGCATAAGGTTCAGGAGGAGGTATTGGAAGAATATCTCGACCGTAAGGCGACGGGCTAATGCAGGAGGAAAATCATGAAAGGTGGAAGGACTGTGGGGGGGACTCTAGAGGCCCTTGCGGGGAGAAAACGATGGGCTTGCACTACAGCAGCTTTGGTCCACAATCCAATGCGGGGAAAACCGGGGTGTTGACGAAGGGTTTAAAAGTGTAACGAAGCCCAAACCATCAAGACCGCTCGAAGCGAGATCCGTTCCAGGATCATATGGGGGGGAACTTTCTAGGGACCCGACGCAACCGAACTATCCCGATTTTCAACTGACAGGGGGCCATGGTTGGAAACGTGAGTAAACCCTGGAAGTTAACCGAAAAGAGTGACATAGGGAGATCGTTCAGAGGGGCGATACAGGACACATACAAAGGCTGAAAAACACCCTGTTTTGAACGTCTGACGTCTGGCGAAGGTGCCTGAGAACAAAAAAGAAAAGGCATTGGGGGAAGGGGGAGAGATTTGAGTGGATTGGTACACAAATTCCCATCAAAAACGCGGGTAAAAACCAATACCATGTGCTCAGAGTCCCTGGGTCGTATCCCTCGTCCTGGATGAAATGAGAAGCAACAAAACTTCCACATCAATGTTCATAAAATTCCTGGGGAAAAATCACGGAGGAAGCGCCGCAAAGGAAGAGGGACTACGCTCAAGCATATAGAGACAGAAGAGGGAGTGAAAGAATGCGCGCCTGAGACTGAAGAAGAGGAGGACCGTTCATTCATAAAAAAAAAAAAAAAAAAAAAACACAAAAAAATCAAAAAGAAAAAAAAAAAACATGGAAAAAACGAAGAATAATAATTCGAAGGAGGACCTGCGATGAAAGTCTTTAAGAAGAGGTCTAGGCGCGAAACCAAGGGACGTCCGGCCGGAACTTGTGTGAAGACTCGAGTACGAGACGAGTCCTACAGAATTACTCAGGGGTCGGGTTCAGGAGAAATGGTTAAAAGCCCCAGAGAGGGGTCACATACGAGATGAGGGATGTCTATCAAGGGACTATAGCATTCCTGTCACGTACGCGTGGTACAACAGGTAAAACTCCATGCCAAATGTAGAAAATAAAAAGAAAAAAAAAGAGAAAAGAAAATAAAATACAAACAAGAAAGAAGAAAGAAAAAAAAGAAAAAAAAAAAAATAAAGAATAGAAGAAAAAAATAAGAAGGAAATGAAGAAAAAAAAAAAAAAAAAAAAAAAGAGGAGAAAAGAAAAAAACAAAACACCAACAAAAGAAGAGAAAACAAAAAAAAAAAACATAAAAAATAACCCTAAAACAGGGTGGAAAAAAAAAAAAACAAAAAAAACCGCCCCCAAAAAAAATGGAAGTCCTGTGGGATGTCCGCCTATATGGTAACGTTGTGTGGGGCGATTTCGGAACGGAAGGCGAGCAATTAGCTGCGCATTGCGCGCCGCATCGCGTGAGCCAAAGGTCGATCAAGGGAACACTGGGGCGCGGGGGGGGGAGTCGACGGATGCACGGCAAAGTTGAGGGAGAAGTCGGACAGCGGCCTCACGCGAAACAGCTGGTCGATGATGGGTTAGGATTGTGGACATGCATTGGGGGGGGGCAAATAGGAGTCCATTAAACGAAAAAGGGAAGGCCTGTCAGGGGGGAAAGGAATAAGAGGCTCCGGAGACACTCCTAATGAGGACAGGTCGGGACCAGGTAGCAAAGGGCATGTCGGATAGCTGTGGGGGGGATTTGTAAAACCGAAGAAAAGCAAACTTGAAGAAAACAGAAGAACTTTTGCGCGAAGATTGGGCAAAGAAATCTCCAAGCGCCACCGGAGGGGAAGAAGTTACAACATGGGATCATGGCCTTGAGGGTTGGGGGAGGGGGGATTTTGTCGGGAACCCGTCAGGTATTTGGCCAGGCCTTCGTTTGTGAAAGCGCCCGTAGGGGAATAAGGGCCTCGGGCTGGGTTAAAGCCAACCAGCGCGCCTAAAAAGACCGTCCTGGAAGGGCCCCACGCGTTATGCCCATACTTCGCGATCGGACGACGGTAGGGAGTAGCGCTCGGAAGAACACAGAAGGAACGGTTAAGAAGGGAAAGTGCAAAAGGGTAGAGTCGTCTCGTAGAAAAGAGTGAAACGCCGCGGGAATTCAATGCAAAGTCCTGGCCGAGTTAAATCAAGAAACACCCCCTCGTGCCGTCGGAATTTTACGGTAGAGGGGACTTCCTGAAGGAAGGAAGGATTAAGAGTCGGAGGGGGGAAAAAGGCGAAGAAAGAGTTTCAAGATCTGGCAGAGGGGGTTAATAGGGAAAAGCCACGAGGGGAAGAAAAAAGAGAGATTTCAGCTACCTAGTCTTGAATTCTTCGGAGGGAGGTGGCGAGGAGGAGGAAGGGCGGAGGGAGGCATGAAAGAAAAAAAAGAGAAACCCGACAGTGTGAGGGCCAGTGGCGGCTCTATGTAGAATTACTACATCGGACCGGGAGGGGGGGAGAATACCTGTTCGTATCGCGGACGCCGGGAGACCCAGTCGCCTTGTAAAGAGGCAGTCAGCGAGCATCCAAGATGAGGTGTTCTGACGACGGGCGCAAAGAAAAAGCCTGAAGTGCCTATCGGGGACCTGGGCAAAGAGAGGGGCAAAACGTCGAATACGGGGGAACATCAAATTCTCTAGCTGTTCTATGCGCGGAAGTGGGACAAGGATCCCGAGTGCTGAGAGGGAAAAAAAAAACACTAATTTCAAAAAAAGACTGGCGCGCGTCAACGATCGAGAACTTCCGGCAAACGAGGAAGGGGGCGTCCGAAGTTCTAAAACGCTCTGTTGGGGGGAAAAGGTGGGTAGTGGCAAGGGAAGGGCACGGAGGAGCCAAAATGTCCAGGACTTCATTGCTGACCAATCGGTTTGGACGTTGAGGGGATTATACCCTACACTCAATCGAAGTCCTTTTGTAAGGAAAATGGAAACGTAGTGAGGAGGTCGGGACGAATGAAAGTGGCTTTCCGTGAAGCGCTGGATTAGGTAGAGCAGGGTTGCACAAGTTATGACGGAGGGGGCAAATTACAACAATCCTAATTCGCGACAACTTCGCACGTTAAAGAGAAGAGCAACTGGGCTCTCCTGACAACGAAGAAAAGTAAAAGCTCGACTAAGCAGGATGAGACGAAGGTTCGCCCGCAATCCGCAATCTAAATGGAGCAATAGCACTCGGACTTACTTAGAAGGAAATATAGCCGGGGGAGAGTAAGCTTTGCTCCTTTCCGGAATGGGGGGCAGAAACGCCTTTGCGTCAGGTAGGGGGAAGACCGCCGCCGTAAAGATTCATCGTCGGGGATTGAAAAAAACCAGGCTCTGTTAGAGGTCCGGGAACATAAAGTGTCGAAATGTTGCGAAATGAAACCGGGAAAATAGGAGGACTTGGGAGCGGGGTGGAAGATCAAACGATCAAGGAAGCTTACCACTTTGTAAGCAAGCAAACGGTGGGGTCGTCGCCGCTGAGAGAATCGGCGAAAGAAAACCCAGAAGGAGATCAGAGACTGCCAAGTGTGGTTCTGAATGGGAAACAAGAGCTCGCCGCCAGTACGCGGCGTCGAATATGACTACCATAATTGGATCGAGGAGAGGAAAAGGAGTAAACGTAGGAGCGGGCTCCTTGGGGGTTCAAAAGAGAAAGGGCCACCATGGCGAACCTATGTTTGGGAACCGTTAGCATTCTGGGGGCAGAAAATAGGAAAACTTGACTAACGGGATCCAAAAGACGTCCATGTAGCGAGGGTGCTTGGGACTGAAAAACCCTTGTCCGACAATAGAAGGCGGTAAACAAAGCCAATCCAGGAATGAATATCGGCGCAGCATGGACCAATTGCGAGTGCAAATGGGTGAGGGAAGGGAAACATACCGGAAAGGATCAACCAATACCGGGAGTCGCAGGGCAACACCGTGGAAGTTCTCGCATTCGAGACGCAAGTAAAGTAAGGGCTGAGACAATCGGGTCAGGGGACGTGCTTGGAGTTACCGGAATGTGCGGAGAAACACACGCAGGTTAAAGACATACCGAGTAGGCGATAAGTACAGCTGCTAATTATCTGGTAAGTTACCTCAGACGTTTTGTCGAAAAGAATGAGCGCGTCACGTGCAGCACAGAGGGGCACGGGAGTAGTGAGATCTACGGAAAGGAAATCATTCAGGTCGACGGGGTATGAAAACTGGTTTACCGGGAGCAAATGCAGGCTCAAACCAAACCCAACCACACACCAGGAAGTTGACTGTCAAAGAGGGTACACGTGTGGTTTGGGAGGTTGAACTAAAAATACATGCAACAAGTTGCATCGAATCCCTTTCCTAGCGCCGAAGAGGGATGAAATAACTGTAGCATAAAACAGCGGTCCTGGAAGAGATGGGGGCAGGGGGAAAAGAGGTTTTGGGGCAATCCATTTGCTGAAGTCAGTACGAGGTCCGAAAAGGGTGGGAACTAGGGGGATAGAGGCGTGAGTTTTCGTTCGCTCAACAAAGGAAAGAAAACGCACGAAAACGCCGAAGGCATGGGGTGTTACTGGGTCAAAGAGGTTTGCGCGGGCAGGAAGGGGGCGATTGGGGGGGGGGGAAAACCCAAAAAAAAAAAAAAATCAGACGAAGGGACGGTCCTTCGGCAGGTATTAACGAAGTGCTCGAAACTGAGGCTAGGAACGACTTCCGAAGAAAAAGGTGGAGAGGTGTGGCCTTTTTTCCAAAGTGAGGGGAAGGGGAAGCAAACAGCCTTCAAGGTTGATGATCCGGCGGAAGGAGGGTCACAAATGGTCAGAAAAGAGGGGAAATCATAAGGAAAGAGGGTTGAAGGGCACCAGACCACACGTCTGAGGAGGGCTCGAGGGATCCTTGCCGAATCGGATTCAGTGGGGACAACTTTGAGTCCAAGACCCAACCATGAAACCGATAAAACAGATAGACCTCTGCAGGGGTTGGCAGTTGCCGGACGCGCCATTCCGGTCCACACATCACGAATTGAAAGGCATAGAGCTGCGTGAGGAGATGTAAGTCATGGCGCCTCGAAAAGTGAGGTCGGTGATCCTGCTCGTTGAGGGAGGAACCAAATTGGAGGAGCGGTGGAGTGCAGTCGGAAAAGGTTCACATGGGTGGCTTTGGGGGAAACCTACAGCGAAGTGGGACGGGAAAACCGGGGCATAAAGAAAAAAGACCTTTACGGGGGAAAACGCGGAAGGTGATGATCGGGCCAGGGGAAGGGGGATGACAAATGGACACACATGGGAAGTGGGAACCTCAATTTTCCATTAAGGTGGGGAGAAAATCGTAGGGCCATTGAACTGTAGAGGGAAGGGCGGACCCAGGTACTACGAGACTGAAAGTCACTTCGGAAGTCCAGAATTCGAACGCACATTCTGCTATCCGAACAGGGAACAAAAAATATTACAAGGGGTGGGGGGTGGGGTGGGGGGGGGTGGTGTGTGTGGGGTGGGGGGGTGGCGCGCTCGTAAAATGTGTTCAGGGTCAGGGAACTGGATGGAGAGAAAAAGAAGCTAATGTCCCCCACACTATGAGGCAGACGTTTGTTTAAAAATCTCATACACCTCGGTAAGGGACAGAAGAAAGGTTTGGGGGATCAACTTGACGTAAAGCCATGGAGCTTTCTCTTATTCTTTAAAGCGGGAGGCAAAGACAATACGAATGGGCGGCACTGAACCTTTCACCTGAGGCGGAGATAGACAAAACAAGCCTAACTTATTCAGACGGTATGCTATCTATAAAGGTCATCCAAGTCTGGTCGTGAGAAATGAGGCCGCGGTGAGATTCAGTGGGGAAATCTCCAACATGCTTTTAGGAGAGAAAGGAGCGGAAGGAGGTGTCGCCCAGGATTACGCAGGCTTTTGCAATAGGGCGCGAAAAAAAAACGCAAAAAGGCGAGTGATGTCAAGGTGTGGTGAAGGAGGGGTCAAAAGATCGTCAAATCCCCTGGGACAAAAAAGGGAAGACTTGGGGATTGCGGAGGCGACGAAAAGGGAAAGAAAATGGTGTCACTAGTACAACCAGAAAGAAAAAGGGCAACGGCTTAGATTTCTTGAGAGAGGCGGATGGTTCCACAAAGAAAAAGTCAGAAAGATGGGGCCCGGCAGCCCCCTCAAGCAATGGGGAAGAGGAACGGTGTGATAATACAGCACGAATCTGCCCAAAGCCGCAGTAGTTCTCGGGGGGTTTTAGAGGTGATAGAAGTTGGGTGGCGAGTGAGGGGGGGACCGGTCTCGCGAGTCATTTTGGGTGGGGGGCAGGGGATGAGCACAGCAATCGGATCACAGGGGACGCGCAGCCTTGTAAGAATCCAAGAAAACATTGCCGGACCCCAGAGTAAGAGAGTCCCTTTGGCACACTCAGATTGAGAAGGAAGGGTCGAGAACGTCAGATAGGACGGGTGCGCGAGTTCCGGAACAAAACGATTCTAATCTATGAGTGCGGTCGGGGAGGGTCGCGAGGTGGGTCGAGAGGAGCAGTATCACAGTCGACCAAAAATGTCAAAAAAAATTTCCTGCAGGGTTCGCACATTGAAAAAAAATCAATCCGTGGGTCACACTGTGCGGAGATTTCTGCAAAAACGTCGGAGAGGACTAACAAGGGTGGCTCGACGACGAGACCGTTTCAAGACAGAGTAGCGAAGAAAAAAAAAAACACATAGGAAAAGAGAGGAATATCAATCATGCAAGATTGAAACGGCTTATCCGGGCCTCACCTCGCGAACAAGAGCGAAGAAGGAATTACAAAGCAAAAGGGGGAGGGAACCTCGCACCGGAACTTGTCACCGTTCCTGGTCAGTGGTAAACTTGGATTCAGAAGGCTTATGGTCGGCCCGCACTGCTATATCGCTGGGGGGCGGGCAGAAGTTCCCGACTAATAAAAGCTTCGAAGTTCGTGTTTTAAAAACGCTGCGAAGCCTATCCGGGGACGTCGCGGAGGGGATAAGCGGAGGGTCCTGTCGGCATGCGTATCTACGCCAAGGGGGGAGCGCGCATGCGGAGAGGAACAGACACCAGTTGCGGCCAATAAGAAGGAGGGGGAGCACGGTGCAAAAAAACTAAAATAGGCAGTACCGAAACGAGAGAATACAAATTCCAGCTGTCTAAGGAGCGACCTATGGACGGCCTTTTTGTTTTCGGAACTTTGGCAGTCATGCCGGTCTGAGGAAGGCAGAAAAGAACGTTGATAAAAGGGAACCAGTGGACCGAGGTGGAGTGGGACAGGAGACCTACCTATCACAAAAAAGAGGGCTAACTCCATGACACGGGGACGCAGAATCAGGGGCCTCTATAAAAAGGGGGGTGAGGGGCAGGAGAAAAAAGAACGTATTACGTTGTCGGTTGGGGAACAGGAAGCACTGCCTGCCAATCCAACCTTAGCGACAAAAGGAGTCCGATAACCCGCGAAGCGCAAAAAAAACGAATGGTTCAAAGACGAACCAGCAGAAACTTATCCGCAGGGGGAAAGCAATTTGGAGACTAATCAGGAAACCATAGCATCGCGCATCGCTAGCAAGTCATGAGGCCTGCGGGGGAGAACTAGAAGGGGCCCTTACGGAGCATGAAGAGACTTGAGAGGTCCGAATGGTGGCAGGAAAAGCCGAGAAAAAAAAGTGTGCCTGTTCCAGAGCGAAGATTGCTTAAACCGAGACCGGCTCGTTCGCAGAGGGGGCATCCATGGGAAAAAGCACTAAAGAAAATATGAATAAAAAGGGAAGGTACGGGAACTTCGAGGAGGCACTTCGCCGAAAGCGGTCGTTGCAGGGAGCGCTAAAGAGCTTTGAGAAAAGTAAAACGGGCGACTCCGTGGTAAGAATGGATTGAACTTCCCCTCGTAGAGGAGAGTTCGCCAAAGGGGGGCGATAAACACTGAAAGACTTTCTATGGAAGCGTTATAAAAAAAATGCCGCAAGGGGGTGGTGGCGCTTTATCGGCGACAAAAGAGGAAGAACTGGAGGGGGCGTTCAGCAGGGGATGGGGACTAAAATTCATCCATAACTGGGTTCAAGAAAAGAAAGTGCCGTTTTCCCGGGGGGAAAGGAAAGGGGGTCCTGTCATGAAAAAATTTACAAAAATGCTAATAGCCAAACAGGAGGCAGTTCTTCTACTAGGCCCGAAAAAAAATTGTTTGAGGACGCAATCAGACCGGAGTCCCGCAGTCACTAGCCGAAAGGGGCGTCATATGTTTGACATATGCGTTTCATACTCATCTACGAAAAACCGCTTCGTCGGGGATTGGCTGGGCTGTTACAGGGAAGGGGAGGGAATCCAGAAGACCACGTCTATCCAGGGTTTAACAAAAGGCTCTAAAAATGGCGTGCAAGATCCTGTCGCAAAAAGGAAGCAGAGAGCTAGACGGTGGGTTTTTCTGACGTGTAAGGCGGTTCTGGGATTCAGAGGAAATCGAAAACCTGATTTCGCGTTTATGAAAAAGAGAGGGTGTGGCGGAATAGAGGAAGAGATCAATCCAAATGGTGTAAAAAAAAGATACTGAGCCAGTCGCTTGAGCAAAAAAGGCAACATAGGCCAGTGAAGAAGCAATTCATCCGGACGACAAGGATTCGAGATCGAAAGGGAATACAGAAGAAACGTTCTGAGTATAAAGGAGAAGCGAGCAATGGGAGGGGAAAAAGGACTTGGTTGGCAAGACCATCCAAAGGGGTAGGGTATCCAGAAATCGTACACCGCAGCGGCACTTTGAAGTACAAAATCAAGGGGGGAAGGAGGTTGGGGAGGACACAAACAACTGGGGATATCTCACAAGTGGAGACGCACAGCCTTAGTTGGTACTTGCAACGGGAGGAGACGGCGCTAAAGGAGCAAACTTAAAATTTTTTATGGACTTGAAAAAAGGGGGCAAATTGCCCCTGAAAGGAGACTGGTCAACTTCACCGCGTGTAACCGGAGGGGTAGGTCCCTAAGTTAAGGAAGCGAGTCGTTCTAAGGAACGGGGGGCCCCCACATAAATGGTGAAGATGGGGGGAACTTCAAGTTTTGTAACAAAGGACAGTGGCAGATGGTGTGCACCAGAGAAACATAGCTGATCACTCAGGAACAAAACCCACAAAATTGTGGAGTAAGGTCCACTGGGGGAAAGCCGCGGCAGGAACATCGGGGAGTCCGATTTAATTCACCAGAAAAGACCGCTTGGAGGAATGCCGGAAGGAGAGACGCATGTGTTTGCGAAACGTCAGGGGGAGTGGCGCCAAAGAGCAAGCCAGTTACAAAGCCGGACCCCAGGGGGGGAAAGTGGGGCAGGTCAGGGGAAACCGGGAAAAGAAAAGACAACGCAAAAGGGAAGATGTAAGAACGATCGAAAGTAGAAGGCGAGTGGTATCACCATACAAGTACTGCTCACCTTTAGGGATCGGGTTCAGAGCAACAACTACCTGTGGGGGAAGAGAGTGCTGGCAGCTTCGGTTCAGGGTGGATATGTTCTGTACAGAACCAATTCCGGATGCAGGTTGACAACCACTGGGACTACTGCCGGGGGATCGTAACCATGATGGAAGGGGGGGCTCTCAAACGGAGACAGTTCAAAACATCAGGTCTGCAGGTAAGAGACGTCCCAAGCGATGCAGGCTCAGAAGACTTTCAGACGACGCTACGCTGGAGGAAAATTCAATAGGCGGGGGGAGAAGAGAAGTTTTCGCAAATAAGGAAAAGGCAAGACTGAGAGTAATCCAATGGGTGCCGGGCTTAATGGAGAAGAGCGAGAAAAAAGACTCTTGAACTAAGCCACGGAGGTGGTTAGACTCTAGAAAAAGACTATGAAAATGGATCAGTTGAGCTTGGGGAGACGCACATCTACACAACGTCCATCGTCTCGGAAGATGAAGGCGTCCGTGGAGGAACGAAGAGCGGAGTCAGGCTTTCGTACCAATAAAGGCAAAAAGGAGCCCTGACAGCCATCACGCCGCCTCGAGGGACACGTCTATCTCGGCGAGAAAGCTGTGAAGAACTTGAAGGAAGCTGACTGCCTGGGGATGAAGGAATCGCGTCTCAAAAATGCTTGGAGGAAAAGTACTCGATAACTGACGCGCTTTGGATGCGGGGGAAGGCTGGCTCCAGCTGCGCGTCAGGAGAGCTGGCGAAGGATGAGTGGTACAGAAAGGGGGACCGACTCAGTCGATCACTTGTGGACCCGGGAGAAGAACCTTCGTACCACGGACAAGAAATCGCGCTCCGGAAAGCAAGAAAGCCAGGTAATTCCCGTCGAGCAGATCCGTCAGAACGGGGGA
>Ga0179593_1358618_pt1 | contig 21381 bp, 19 predicted proteins | sample CZODoug2_1_08_16_FD_185931 | JGI IMG/M metagenome (GOLD analysis project Ga0179593, IMG submission 185931) | Vadose zone soil fungal communities from Angelo Coast Range Reserve, California, USA - CZODoug2_1_08_16fungal (PacBio error correction) | ecosystem: Environmental > Terrestrial > Soil >...
AGTCATAGAACAGAGAATTCAATCAAAAGCCCAGTAGACAAGGGGAATCCATCACACGCCATGTCATGTTTCTTTAAACTGGAGAGGACCGATTGCAGTTGGGCGGCACCAAGACAAGGCAAAGAGTCGGATCACAGAAATGGTTTAGGAACTCAAATCCAGTCTTTGGGGGCGGGAGTATAGAAAAGCAAGCTCAACTAGTCGGGGACTCAAAGAGGTTCCTCCTTCAAGTACATGTAAAAGCGCGGGGGAGAAAGAGACTTTAGTGAACTATGGATAGCACGGGCCCAAAAACTAAACTATCGGGTCAGAAATGAGGGGAGGGAAGGATGGGACACAAGGTGAGACAATGCGCACGTGTTGCAAATCTGAACGGATACAGGCGCGTAAAAGTCAGAACCGCGGTGATGATCTAAATGTTTGTAGTACAAATAACATCTAGGGCGGTAAAAAGAGATCATTGGGAAGCGTTAGAGAGGTATCAGATGTGAACTACCAATCTCGATCAGGGTCACATAGTGTCAAAAGAGAGTTCCGCAGACCGAAAAAAACGTGTACCCACAAGAAAGAACCAGAACGAGCCCCAAACGTGGTCACGAAACCAGTCGGGCTATATCAAGGAAAAAAACAAAATCAAGGCTCAACCTCCAGAGGAAGAGGAAAGGATGGAAAAAAAAACGCGACAAAGGCCACTTGACCTTCGCTAAGTAGTTTGCAGGTGCGCAGGGACTAAGGTGCGCAGGACGGCTATATATTCACGACAAAAGACCGAATAGTACCGTACGACAATAGGGGGCCACAAAGCCAATAATAGTAATTAACCAGACTACCATAAAGCCCAGGTCCTGGTCATAAGGGGATCCTTGGAGTCTCACAAAACGAAGGGTGAAAAAGGAGGGACGACAGAACTAGAACGGGAACACAAGCACTTGCAGCAACTAGTACCAAAAAGGTCCGAGCGTGTAACGGGCGACAGGGGAGATATCGTACGAATAACGGTGGTCTCGGCGGGAGCATCCTCAAACTCATACGTATGAGGGAGGCAGAATATGAATCGGAAATACAAAAGAAACCTCGATCTGACACAATAAAGGGGCAAGTAGTGAAAAAGGGAGCTGGGGATTCCGCCGGATGTTCGTACGTAGGCGGTATGCAATCAGCTATATACCAGTGGCGAACGAGACATTGTAAAAAAGAACCCAAAAACAACCGCCACAAAAACAACTCTCAAACCCCAATGGAGCCGGAGTTCGGATGGAATGGTGGGGAAGGGACGAAAACCTCAATACCAGCGTAAAAACAAAGGACGCTAAGACATCTACTCTCTCAAGACGGGTCAATAAAAAAATACATCAAAAAGTAGAGGGAAGGACCGTCTTTTTTGGCTCAACGGATCGAGAGCTCGATGACCAGATGACCGAGGATGAAACTCCCCGGGTAGAGGTCATAAAAACGCTCAACTTCATAAGACGGTGGCAAGGGGGGGAAGTTAATTTTGGCCGCGGGTGGGCGGTCGCCTCGCGCGGCTGTAGATCTTAAGCCAGAAAAAGCCCTTGGACCAGCTGGAGTCGGGGATCCTGCCAGAATGTCAAAAAACAAGGTGTCCAGCAGGGGAATGTAAGAGGCTCCTTCTCTGTGCGCAAGAGAAGAGTGGGTGGTTACGTCCGTAGGACAGGAATGCGCTTGTCCGCGATGAAGAAGCTGCAGAAACTATAAAAAGTAGCGAGGACCCAGAATGCAAAAACACATAAAGTTCCGAAACATAGGGGGAGATTCAGGTAATAGGGATCTGCAAAAAAACCCGAGGCGCAAACGAATGATAGGGAAGGGGGCACCAACATGGGAGGGCGGCAAAATAGGTGTTGGCGTAGGTACATGGTGGCGTTTCAGTTGTAAAAAATGATTGGGGGGGGGCAGGAGTCACTAGGAATAGGGCAAGTAGAACGAATCTGGGAACTTTCCAGGAGGATACGATGGAGCAAAGCAGAAATGAAAAGAAACACAGAGTGAATTGTAAGTGGGGGGCGACGGGGTTGGACTATAACCTGCTCACTTAGGTAAAATCATCGAGTGTGCTGTAGGGAAACCAGAAGAGGCATGTAAAATCGAGACAAGCTGACGATGAACGCAAATGAATTTTAGCGAAAATACAGCCGCTCGCGTAAAAATCTTTTAAAATGTGGAATGAAGGGGGACAAAGCCGCCGGGAAAGGTACCAATGGACAAAAAACGCGCAGCAAATGGAAGAGAAGGAAATTGCAGCACACGAGAAAAAAACGAGCTCGAATGTCGATCGTGAGCAAATGCCAGGAACGGGCACACTACGGTGTCAGCCGAACCAAAAACGAAAGTTCACCCGAGTCAAAAAAGGAGACGACAGTGGGGAACGGTCTGGTCAGCTGGAAATCGACACAGACGTACAAAAGTGCCTATCGATGGGGGACAGGTGGGGGAGTATCTTCTGTTCTTCCATATCGGCACAGAAACATCCAAACTGAGCCCACACTGTGGTGAAGAGGGGTTAGCGAAAGGGCTCGATTTGCCTAAGATGTCAGCTGGAGGAGAAAACACCACGTAGGAGGTATCGGAACTTGGAGGGTACTCACCTCATAACAGGTGCAGACTACCGGGACCTAGACACACACCAAGGAAACTCGAGCAGGCATAATCAAGGTGTTCGGTGAGTTACAGGTTGGTAGGGAATCCAGTCATCCGAGCAAGCGCAAGGGGAAAGACGAAGGTGCGGAATGCTGGGGGCGAGAAAGAAGGGGTCCGAGAAAGGGAGCGCGGTAATAACAGAAAGTAGTGGTAGCTTAGGGGCTATTCTGGGAGGTACACCTAGAGGGAAAGCAGCTTTCCAAAAAAGTGGGTAAGGAGGGTGGATTCGAAAAGGATGCGACGGTGGTGGAGCATGAGGCAATTGCGGCGGGGGGACAGTTGAACGTGGCGGGTGGATTCTTTCGTGAGGGTCCTCCCACCTTCGGTGGCAAACCAAAAGAGGGGCAAATGTGGTGGGGTGAACGGCAGGGATGAAGGCGTCACCAGGGGGGGAATTTACAGTCGGGCAAATGGCGGGCCGGGGGTACGTCTCTTGACAGCGAGAGGGGGGTGGGGCCTGCCTGCTTGGCCAAATATGAGTAGGCAACTTCCATCGCCATCATCCCAGGTGGGGCTGGTCCAGGTAATGCTTGGGGGAAGGGGGATCCTTATGGCAGAATGGGGACATGCAGATGAACGACTTGGAACGGAATGGAAAGGGTAAGGGGCTAAAAAGGAACTCGGGAAAAGGGACTGGGGGTTACCGCGACTCTCTAGGTTCAAAGGAAGGACCGCAACGGGAACATAGTCGAGGAACAAATGGGCTGGTGTGTGCAAGGACAAGAGAAGTTAGAGAAAACATACTGTCATCTAACACAAAATATCGGGAATAAAGCGAGATATGACAGCCTGGCTAGGGGTCAAAGAAAAATTTAGAGCTCAATAGGAACAGGCAGCGGAAGGCCTAACTGGTCTGATTTCGCGGTAACACAAAGCCAAAAAAGGAGGGGGATGGCTGTGTCGGAGACGTACAAAGTACAGTAGGGGGGGGTACAAAGAGGCAGCCGGGCAGGAGACCGGCGTCGAGCGCTCACGTTGAGGAAAAAGACAAAATAGCATTGGGAAAGTGGACACCATACGTGAGCAAGAGCCCACGCGAGGGGAGGAGAGTACCCTGCATACGGGAGAGAGGAACGCGACTCTAAGCTGGAGCCACAAAAGGGACAAGGTTTGCACCTGCTATGTGTCTCGAGTCGGGATCAACCAGCAGACAGTCAACCCCAAAGGTAATCACTCAACGCGAATTGACAGAGAAAATGGGCTAAAGTTGGAACAAGCACAGTGAGACAGGGGGCAAAAAGGACCTTGCATACAAGGGAGCTCGGACAAAATGGATACGCACCAAGGGTAATCGTAGAAAGGTTTCGCAGGCTGCATATGAGAAGGATAGAAAGAAAAAAAACACTGTCAGGAAACTCGAGTGTGCACGATGAAACTCCAATTAAAACTATCCGGGGAAACAAAAGCGCGAACGAGAAAACGGGGGGTCAGCTGGGGGGGGAGGTCGGAAGTCTGACAGCGGGAGTCGGGAGTCCAGAATACGACTGAGTGTCTCATAAAGAAGGAAAGACGCACAAGGGTGGGGATTTCAACTGGAAAAAGGAAGACAAGCACCACGGGGTGAATCCCTTGGGAGTGGGGTCGGGGAAAACTAGAAACACACCTACTGACCCTAAACAAACGAAAAGGTTAAATGAATGAAGATGGCAGGAAGTCGAGGGAAGCAAAGAATACCTGAGAGTATTGGGGAAAGTTATTGGGGGGTCGCTCTGGGGGGGGGCGTTGGTGTCTTCGAGGAAACTACCTGAGGCCGCGGGGTTGTTGAAGAAGACTTGAAATGAGGTAGCGAAGCCCATGTTTGGGGGAAACACCTGACAAACTTCGGCTGTAAAAAAAATATGGAACCAAGGGCACTGCAATACTTGTCGGGCGAGACAAGGACAAAAGTAAAGCTCTCAAACGGACCTAAAGTAAGAGCTATAGGTGAATGGGAGGGCGGAGTTTGTGTGGAATCTGCTGGAGTAAGTGAAATACAACTCAAGGTGAGATGGTCGTACCCCCAGAGCCGCAGGGAGATGAAAGGACCGCAATGAGACCTACAGCCAAGGGCGGGACCCTGGAGAAAACCAGGGATCACACAAGAAGAATCTCGCCTAGAGTATGACACACTTTGTTGGCAGAGGAAAGAAGTACCACGATCAAGCAAATGCGTACGAACACGCCACCTAACTATCCCAGAGGTGCCAGAAGGGAAAGGGGCGGCGAAATCCGGTGCAAAAAGGACCAGAAGTAAAAGGAGGGGCACAGGACGGATAAGAATTCCGCTAGCAGAAGGGTCTACTGACAGGACTATGGGGCACAGCAAGAAAACGAAAAAGACCGGAAGTGAAACAATCATTGCGGGCACGCGACAAATCAGGCCTGGAGACTCGGGGCCTGCCCTCTGGCGACAGTCAACAGAGAATAGTTCTACGAAAACTGGAAGAAAGGAGGGATCTCGCATGGATTGCGTAAGAATTCATAGAAAACACGCGGGGAAGGAAGGAGACTACGACTTAAGAAGAAAATGAAGTGCGACAAAGACAGTAGGGATAAGGGGTGCAGGAAATGTGAGCAAATCAAATCACACAAGACATAAAAGAGAGGGAGTTACAACACTTACTTCATGGATTTGAAGAAGAGTCTGAGCTGTCAAACACAGCGGCTAATGCCGGGGTTTGTGAACGGACAGAGGTGGAGAACAAAATGGGGGCGCGAGGAGGTCGGCCAGGGGGTTGGGGGGGGGGGAAGCAAAAGGAAAAGACTCCGAGACTGGTAAGGGAGAAGGATCAATGATGCTTCGAAAGAATACAAAGACCAATTAGTAACGATAGTGAAGTTCCAACGAAAGGTGTGCACAATGGCGGAGCCGGGTGAAGTGGAGCGACAATGCGTAAGGGAGTTTCCCGTGAATCTCGAGGAGAATTCTTACGCTGTGAGACAGGGTCAAAGGTCAGCATCACGGGGGGAAAAAGACGACCGGGGCGCAGGATCGTACTAAAAGAACTGAGCAGGCGAGTAAGTTACGTGAAGGGTTCCAGAGGCATACGAACGAAACTACACATTGCGCGGGAGCAAGCAAATATACTTCGATTCTTGGAGCAGACGAGGGAAGGCGGCTGTAGCACTGGGGAGGGCGTCTCCAGAGAGAACGCCGGTAGGGAAAGATTTGGGGGGATGGAGTAGTGTGTGGATGGAAGTAAAACGACGCTGTTTGGGATGCAGGGGCACAACGTTCAAAGTTCTTACCCGACTTAGGAGCTCAGTAAACTACTGATTAGAGAAAGGAGGTTTGGCACCAGTCGCCGAACAACTCTTCCCGAGCGTGAAGCTGTTTAGAGGAGGACTCAGGAGCTACGGTAAAGGCACTAATGTTGGGCCGGTCACGACAGCGTTGTGTGGTGCTGTTGCGATTGCATAAGGGTCACCTTGTATACCGGAAAGATCGTGGACTGCGATAAAACGGAGGGATTGGTGACTTCGTGGGGCCGGGGGAAGTCGTGGAATGTAAGATAACTGTCACCTGTGGGATAATAAAGGAAGGAGGAGCAGGATCGGTTGTGTAAACGGGGGGATGGCCCAATAGGCCACATGCACGGGGGGATTCATTGGAGAGCTGTGTGCGAGGAAACGACCGAGGGGAAAGGGTGTGGTTATTTATCAAACTATGGCAAAATGGCCAGGAAAATATATGTGCAAGAATCGAGTTGGGGATAGTCTGCAGTGGCAAAAGGCTCGGTTGTGGATGATTGGTGCTATACAATGTGAGCAAAAGGACAAGGGGAAAAGGGGGTATGATCAGATGGCCTCGGGACTGTGGGTGGCCAGCGGGTCCCCCGTACACTGTACCTCAGATATTAGAATAGCAGCAAACAAAGTGTGGCATAGCAATCCGGGGAAGGTGGGTCAAAAGACTGTCGGGGACCGAAAATAACTAAAGAGAGGTCAAAGAAGGGGGGGAATAAATAGTAATACTCTGTGGTGAGGACAATGGAAGAAAGGATTAGGACGCCAACACGAAAATCAAAAGACGTGTGGGAAAAGGAGGACCATAGGGGAGAGCGTTCGGAGACGAGACGTGATAGCGGGCATGAGTGCCTTGAAAGGACGGGTCATGCTTACGGTGGCTATTATCCCAGCTCAACAACCCCACTGATAAAGAAAAATGGAGGGAGAAGGTCCATGGAATAGAAAAACCAAACCGCTCACCAGGGGGGATAAACTCCTTAAATAAACCCGGGCGCCGAAACTCACCCAGATCTCAAAAGGTTCTGTCCAGGGCTTGAGGAGTCTATGACGTGGCGGACAAAAATCGAAATCAGCTGAAAATACACGTTTCTCTGCACAACAAACGTGTCGGCCCAGTGTAAACCACCTCGCGGACGGAGGAGAGGAAAACGTGGGAGGAAGTCGTTTTGGACCGGAAAGTGGCTAGTCAAACCAGCGGTACAGGAAGGAACCAAACAAACCAAGGAAAAATGGGAGGAAGGGCGAAAAAATCAGTCCACAAATAAGGGCGCGTTCAACATCTGGGGGCCATTCTCCACCTTTTGGCGGGGGGGAGGAAGGTCACACGGGGCAAGAAGAAAGAACCTTTGGCTGAGCGTAAAAATCTGCACACCTTGCCGTATTAAACCGGTGCCTCGGGTGAAAAGATCAATGTAATAACAGGGGGTGGAAAGGGGGGGGGGTACCAAGCAAAGGACTCTGAAGAGTGCCATGAAAGATAGTAAACATCTCACGTTCATAACAGAAAACATATCTTCAAGACCTGGAAAAGGATTGAATCCGGGGTGAGAATAGGTGCGAACCTCACTCCTCAAGTAACTCTCCGCAGATAGGAGACGAAAGACATGACTAAAAAAAAAGGGGGTGGGGGGAACAAGTAGAGCATGAGTGGGAGGGGGGAAAGAGGAGAAAAGGAGTGTCACTTGAAAGTGACAAGCCGCCGCCAAAATACGTTCAATATTGGAAACTCAGAAGACTACGGGAAGGATCGACTTCCATTCCTGCAACGAAAGCCCCTCTCAATTCCTCTCCACCAAGTGGCGAGAGGGTGCATCAAACCAGCAAAGACGCCACGGTCCTAGTTGGTGGGGTAACAAAAAGAGACTTAGCCTATCACACAGTGAACTGAATGGAGGGGAGACGTCCATTTCGCAAGATCTCAGAGGGAGGGTAGGATAAAAGCATACTGTGTAGGGCGGTTGCATCATGTACGAGAGTGATATAGCCAGAAAGTACGTCGGCAGTTTGTCATAAAGAGAGTAAAAAGAGAAAAGAGTAACTGAATTAATCGCAGCCGAGAAAGGAAGGGGTCGGGAAAGCCGCCCGCAGCGCACAGTGCGTCTAAGAGTCACCCACGGACCCCCCGCACCTCCAAGGATCGCATCACCCTAAAGATATTGTGAGCGCACCTTAAAACCCCAAATGCGGTCCAAACCAACGCCCCCCAAAAAAAAGACCCGCGACCAACAGGACCGGCCCGTGTGTGGCTTGAAAAAAATTCGACTGTGTTTGGAGAGAAAACGGTGTTACAAAAGGCGGATGAAGATTGTGGGTCGGTTGGACTGAAAACGTAACACTGCTGAGCCCCCCCAACACACACCTTCTAGCATAGCTGGACGCACACGAAACCCCAATCGCGGCCTGAAGAATGTACGCAGGCAGGTTGGTGAGGGGGACACGGCGCACCAGCACCAAGGCATTCAGACAGAACCGGGGATAACACAATGTAAAAACTTCCCAGCCATGACGCGGGATGATAAAAGCAGAAGATCGGGGACACGTTCTAGATCCGTGTAACACGGTGTGAGAAAATCACGTGAAATTGTGTGGATAGAGCAGGGGAGCAGCCGTCGGACGACAGAGGGGTGAATATGGGCTTTTGGGCTGCAAAAAAGATCCAGACCACAAACGGTAGACTCGACGTAGGAGTGTGCGGAGAGCAAAAATATGAAGGGGGCACTGAATTCGAAAAAATGAGCGCACCATTCGCGCAGACGACTGGGGCGCCTAGCATTCTGTAAGGAAGGGCGTCGGTGGAAGTGGCCGGGGCAGGAACAGTAATAAATCGAGGATTCTAAAAACCGCTAAGACGGTAATTAATGAGAGTGTGTGAACGAAAAGAAAGCAGGGGGGGGGGTCTTTACGAGAGGGAAGGTTATGGTGACGTCCACCGGAGAGGAGGGGAAGCCGCCGGAAGGTGCATAAAGCGGGGAGCGTTGTCTAATTCTATCGGGCGGGAAAGGGAGTTTTCACTTCGGCATCAAAGACAAGAGTAAGGTACCTCTCGAAAAGGGTGTGGGGAATTCACGGGGCAGAGGAAGAAGGGGGGGATGGGCGGCGCTTGAAAAAAATGAGGGGGGGGGGAAACCAAGGTTGGGCGCAGGCGGAAGGGATGCATGTCGCACGGGACAGTGGGCATGGTCATGAGAAAGACAAAAAAAACGGCGGTGGAAGAAACACGAGACATAAAGGGGGGGGCTGGATACCCGAATAATAGCCAGAAATCCCGCTCACGGGGCTTTTCAGGAAGAGGAAGAAGTGACGAAAAGGTGTCTGAGAGAAAGAGGACGTACAAACGGTCAAAGGAAAAGAAAGACACGGAAGAGGGGGGTAAGGAGTTGTCTGTGGGCTGGGAAAACGACTCTCATGACTGCTACCTAGTGAAGAGGCTGACGTAAAAAAAACGTGTAAAGTGAGAGCCGAAAAGGTTAAGAAATAGACTGATGACTTCCACCCTAAAAGCTAAACACAATGAAACAAGAGATAGCAGGATGTATTAAATATGGGAAATCGACACTGGAGAACAAGGTAAGAAGTTCTCAGCGGTTTGAAGATAGGAAGAGGCCAATGCACGAGGACGAAAAAACCAAAGAAAAAGTACGAGTGCCGACGTGGAGGATGTGGTGAGCGGGGCACGCTCCACGGGGGAACAAACTTGTATCCCGAGGGCATGCAGCATATACAAAAGTATAGCAAGTGGTAGGTAACGTTAGCGACAACCGGCCCGATACCGTGAATAAGAAGGGAAATGTGCGCGGGTGTATATGTAATCGCCCCAATTGACGTGACGAACCTTGGGGATGGCGGTTTTTAGGAACGTAGCACCAGCACTAGCAAACTAAAGCGATGGATTAATATACATAATGGTCTGCGGAGGCGAGTCCTGTGCATAAGGGACACATAAAGTAGAGAGTACACACAAAAAGTAGGCGATACAAAGGGACTTGGCAATAACTTTACAAGAAAAGGGACAAAAATTCGAACGAGAGCGGGACGGATGAGCACAGCGTTCGAGGTCCAGGGACAGAGGAGCAGGGTGGGGACGGACGGAGGTCATGCATCATGCCTCAGAAGGAGGTCGACCAATTCTTGAACTTCGAAACGGGGGAACGAGGGAGCCGTTAAATAAGGGCACTAGCACGGAAGGACCTACAAAATAGCACGTGGGCCATTGTAGTGGTATTAGGAATAGTAAGAGGGGAACATCAGAGGCCGGGATCGGGAAAAGAAGGCTAGGCTAGCGCTGGGGCAACTACTTTCTGAACCCGTAGAAAAACACAGAAGCGCTTTATAAGAAACCTCCCGAGGGCCGGGGAAAGATGGTTCTGAGGACAAAGGGAGTGAGGACATGTCCAGGAGGATAGTTTCAAAACGGTAATAAAGGCGCAAAAAGAGGGTGGGTAAACAGGGCGTAATGGATCGACAAGGTTGCTTGCAAAAGTAAGGAGTTAATCATTACTCGGGGGGGGGTTGACGCACCAAGTAGACTCAATCCTCCAACATAAAATGCCTAAGACTGTGAGAGGAAAGGTAGACGGCGGTGTATCATGAAAAAAAGTCAGCCGCCGAAGTACTGTCAAGGAGGAATCAGTTGGCTTGCTGGATGAACGAGTGGGACGGTAAACATGGGGGAGGAGGGGAAAACCCGTCCAATAGTACAAAACAGACGGAATGTGCAGCACAGTCTGTGTAGTCAATCGCAAGAGCAAGGACAAGACTGAAAGCGTGTTTTCCATGAATCACGAGGAGGGAATCAGAGGGTCCGGATAAGCATCTATTGACAGAAAAGATGAGAGGAGGGCAACCAAAAAACTCACCTTCTTTTTTTGTCAGAGAAAGGAAAACACAGCTGATAAAATTAGAAGGGGCTTCAGTGGGAATGGAAATAACCGGGAGAGACTACGCCTGAAAAGGCACCAAAGGGTTTAAAAATGCAGTGACTTTTTCTTCGTCCGGAACTACCGTACAGAGGTGTAAGAGAAATCTGCCATGAGGCAAAAAGGGGCGCGCAAAGGGGGGTGGGAAAAAGAAAGAGAAGTGGTGTGCCATAGAGGAGGGAAGAGGGGGTCGGCTAGTGTACAAAAAGGAACGTCATACTACTCGCACAGACGCGGCATGATTGAGGGGTGTACGGGACTAAATGAATGAGGGGAAAGCAGCACGACCACATCGGGAATTGGGAAAGGAAAAGACAGGAGACACAAAACCTGAAAACGAATTATCCCCCAAAAGAAGTAAGACAGCTAAAACAGAAACAAGAAAGGGGCGAAGGATGAGTCGATCATTCAGGCCAACCGGCTCAGGTGCTGTGTGGGAACACGGCTTCTATACAAAGAAAATAACATCAGGGGGGCCACCATGAGGAGGCCATGGAAACGAGCTGGGGGAACTGAATACCGCCATAAATGCAGATCCTCGGACGCCGGCACAGAGACAACAGATTCACACCATTAGTACGGAAAGGCAGGGGTCCGTTTGAACACGTCACAAGAAGAAGAAATCTAACCGAAATATGATGTGAAGGCCTATGAAGAGGTACGGAGGAAAACCAGACTTAAAACACGGCATACAAGATTGACTTGGGCGGGCGATCTTAAAAAGCTGATGGACACTTAGGAGCGGAGGAGTCGGTACGAATAAAATCAAACTGAAAAAAAGGCCGAGGGTGGGGTGGAACTAGTATTGGGAGGGGAAGGGAAGGCGCTGGTCAGGGGGGGTCAACAGCACGCTGCTTCGGGTGGAGTGAGGTACGAGGGGACAGTCAAGACGAGGGGTGTCAGGATAGTGGTCAGGCTCACTGAGGGAGGAAACGTTAGTTCAAAAACGGGGGAAAATGCTACAAAGGCTGAATCGCCGACCTAATTTGATTACATTGGGGGGAGAGGGAGGGGATTGTAACAGAGGGAGATTGACAAAGAGAGCAAAACTATGGGCGAAAAAACCTCGAGAAGAAAACTACACAGGGGCTGGAAATGAAAGCTGCCCCGGCCAACCTAGCAAAGAAAAGTTCGCGGCTATACGAGTCAGCTTTTGGGGTGAGCAATGGTGAAACGAAGGAGAACAAGCCTTTACACGTCGACGAAAAAAAGACCTGTGTCAAAACAATGTGGATGAAGGAAGACAACAGGGGGAAGTAATGGGACATACCAGATTCAGATTAGACACACAGTACCGAAGAGGGGGACGAGCGAAGTGAGAGAGCGGTGGGAATGGCCTTCAAAGAGACAGATCCGAATAAAAGGGGGCGGTCCAGAAAAGTCTTCGGAGAAAAGGGATTTAACAGCGTGCAGGAAGCAGGAGACCAGCACGGTGGGGCCTGCGGACGAACCAACGAAAGATCGGCAAGGGCATAGCTGAGGCAAGCTCAGCGTTAAGCACTGCCCAAGGAAAATGTACAAAGGAATGTGAACGAATAAGAAAAAACGGGAAAGAAATTGTGGAAAGGGGAGACGCCCGGGCAGAGAGTCAAATTACGAGGAAGGGAGGTAATCTGTGAATAAGGCGGCGAAAAAAGTAATCATGGGTGGGGGAGAGTGGGCGACCAAGGAAGGAGTGACAAGTGAACGGGACCACAGAAGGTGGTGGTAGGGGGGAAGTACGGAAAATAACTTGTAACCTGACGTAGTATACGTGAATATCACGATATCATCTAAGGACGTAGAAAGCAGACTACTCCCTAGACAAAAAACAATTTAAGAAACGGAGAAGGGGTTGAACAGGGCGATGGTAAAGACCAAAAATGGGGGTGGAGCGGCTCCTCTCAAAGTATAAAACTACGGGGAAGGGGCAACCGCTAAGCATCAGATATCGTTAGAAGTCTAAAGTGTCTGGAGAACGACTGGAAATTGGTTATTTTACCCCAAGAATACAACAATGATAGCGGGGCAGGGGTAATCAAAATAGGGAGTAATACAGGAAAGACTGCGGGTCCGGAGGAGAAGTCGGGACATTTAGGGAGGGAGAAACGTTTGTTGTATGAGCTAGGTGGTTCTTAATTAAATCAGATTGAGGATAAACAGACTGAGGAAGGCAAACTGGACGGAAAGTGTGAATTCATTAAAGGGGCTAGATGAAGAGGACAAAGAAGGCAAAAGGGCTGAGGATGAGGGGGGAGCTAGGAAAGAATAAAGGTGGAAACTGGGGGGGTGGGTTATAGGGCGTGGGATCGCGGAGGGCGAAGAACGAAAATTTCGCATAGCCGCACTGGAAAAAGAAAAAGCAGAAGCAGCGGGGTAATTAACAAGAATCTATATCTGGGGCGTAATACAAACTTGGCACCGATGGGGAACTCTGGTCCAACTTACAGATGAAAAATAGGGAAAGGGACGAAAAACATCTTAAAAAGCTTCTCATAGGGAAAAGGCGAGTCGTGGGCAAAAAGGGTAAAACTTCCCCAGCACTGGATTCTAAGGGTGGGAATGCAGCGGTCAGCCAGGGGGGGTCAAGTGAACCTTACACGATTTAATGCTTACAAGTTGAGGAATCACTCCTGGAGAGTTTTTAGGAAAAGAAATGGACGAAAATACAATTTTTTGTGCTCGTACCAGCTTGGTAGAAAAAAACGTAAAGAAAAAAAAAGTGGAGGTGACAGAATGAGGGGGGGTGTGGGAGGGTCTCTTTCCTTTATCTTTGATGATTTTGAAAAGTGACGGGGCTTATGTCGAGAAAGAAATCATACATAGAGAGACACAAAAAAACTTAATTGAATTGAGAAGAATAAGAGATGGAAGGGAGGCCAACTTAAAAGAAAGCGTAGGGAAAAAAAGAGGAAGAACGAGATCCTAAAAGAATAGAAAAGAATGGTGGGGATCGGGCAGGGTAACTTATGGAGGGGGGACAAAGAAATGGGGGGGTCCCAAGAGAGGCATAAATAGATCAACAACTCAAAGTTCGCGAGGAAGGGAAAGTTTCCGGAGGGGGAAAAGAGCAAGTACTATAGAGAACACTCTGGAAGAGAAAAGAAATTTGATACCGTTCAATGGGGGAGTAATCATGTCTTCAGAGACGAACCGTGAAAAAGTGAATAGGGAATTGTGGCGTACAATCGGGAGACAGACACATCTCTTTAATTAAAGCGGATAGGCTTCTAAGGTAGACTTGCGTCAAGAGGAAAGATTGGTTCACTGGTAAGCGTACACACAATACTTTCATTAAGAAAATATGAGAAAAAATTTTGAACGAAGACAAACCTGGGCGCAAAACATACGCTGAAACAAAAATTGAACCAACACACAGGGAAACGTAATATAATAACGAGCCAATCACCGAGTAGATAAGACAACAGCTGGGAGAAAAACACTATCACCCGGGATGATGTTAGACGACACTAAACGACCCGAAACTCATTATCTCTAATCAAATCCGCTCGGGTGAAACTAGTCCTGGGAGGAATGTAAACGCAGAATGACCAAGGGAAAAATGGAGCAACTCTAAAAGGATATGAATATGGGGTTGACGGGCTAAAGGGTCTAACGTAAAGAAGGTCTGCGCTGATACCGCCTACACGCTCTCCAAGATAGTGGTAAAAAGGGAGGCTCCTCGAAAACCAAAATGAATCACGACATTACTTCAAAAGAGAACTAAACCGAAAGGAGGCTTTTTCGTAAAAAAAGTGGTGAGGACGGACAAAAAACAGAAGTTGATTCTTTGGGGGAAAAAGACCCTAAACGGTGGCACTTAAACTTGCGGCTACATGTGGATCAGGAAAGGATAACTATGAAAAAGAAGCAGAGGGTACCACTACCTCTGGATGTGTTGCGGAACTTCGCGCCAACAGAATCAAGTTATGAGTAGGCAGATACTACGCAAAGATCGGAGTACTTCTAAAGTAAAATCCGAGAAATTGGAAGGTGCGAGGTATATGTAGGCCGGGGTGACTCTGAATCGGAAGATTCTGATTCCGTCCGCTAAGCACTTGAATAGGGAGGACGGTATAAACCCCCTCTCTTGAAGAGGCATCACGTACAGGCGCCAAGGAGAGAAAAAGCATAGACGGCAAGGGAACTGGAGTAAAAGGGGGGGCGAAAGTCTCCTCCCACTACTTCAAGGGCCGCTGGTGCCACAGGCAGAGAAAAAAAAGCATCATGAAGAGGTGATGGAAACTTAGCTGCCGGAAAATGCCAAGGTGTAGACCAAAAACACCTCATAAAAATCTACTGTTCCGAGGATGGGGAGGATTTCATATCTGTGGGCTTCTGAAGAAACGGGCCGGGGGGTAGTAGGGGTACTGGGGCAAGAGGACGCAAATGTAATCCTATGAGGGGTGGGCGGGTCTGGAAAAAGGCGAGGACATACCGTCACTGCACGAAGAAAAAAACGAAGGATAGGGTCCGAGACCGAGCCGGTGAAAGTAAGGCGGATATTTGAATGGATGCAAGGAAAGGGGCAACAATTAACTATTGTCAACCGAGAGGAGCCCAGCGTGCAATCATACTTTTGGATTGGCGGATAGGAGTCTCTTGAAACAGCGTCCTCCGACCATTTGATGAAACAAGCGGGAGGATTATTGTTGGGCGTCGAGAGATTTGGGGGCAAAAAGTGCTTTGTCATGATTCAGCTTAGAGGGGGAGGGGTACGAAAAGATCGAAATTTAAATGTATATACAGGAGGGTGTCTGCAGAATGGGGAATACCCTTGCCCGGGTTGATTTTTAGAGGGATGAGGAGAATAAAGCGATCGGGGAAAGAGAACAGACGGGGTTCTTAAAAAAAAAATCTGAAATCCACAAATAAAGAGGATGCATTGTGTGACGCCCGTAATGGCGAAGGTGATCAGAAAAGTCCGCAAAGGAACTTCTTGAGAACTTTCGTTCCCTGAGTGGAACAAAAATACGAGAGAAAAAAACGTTTCAAACCGGGTCGAAGGAGCAAAGTCAAAACCACGCAACAAAGAGTGCAAAAGAGGAAGTGGGGGAAGAGATAACAAATGCGACGTGAATGTGAAACACTGGGCCCAAAGAGAAGCCATGGTGGCAAACGTGTCAAAAGAAACACTATGAGGAGGGGGGCAGTTGACAAATTGGAAAACTAACTGGAGGGAATCTAAGAATCGAAGAATTACAAAACTTGGCTGATACCGGGGACTATGGAGTGGGGAGGTAAAATCTGACCGAAGTGTCAAAGAACCTAACTAACAAGCCCTGAGTGAGAATGACTCGCCCGTCGAGTGAGGGGGGCTTGGTTAGAGTGGTACAGGCTAAGTACGTGTTTGGGCTGATGCTAGAAAAACAAGTCACTGAGCGCGGTCGATACTGTTAAGAAAAAAATGTCCTCGTTGTTCTACAACGGCCCCAATATAAGCCGGCAACACAAAGTAGTGAAAAATTAAGTGCAATGACTCAAGGTCTGCTCAGTGACGAGCCGGGGGGCAGTGTGCAGTTTAGTAAAGGTGGGAGTGGCATAACTAACAGCAATACTCACAAGTTCCTCCAACTCGGCGTAAGAAGTAATACATGAGAGGAAGGACAGAGATGTACGTTGTCGATGCTGCTGAGATACCATGGAAGACACGTATCGACGTGACGGTAGCTAGATAACCAATGAGCGAGTTCCGATGTGTCGTTAACGACGCGGCTGAGACGTAAGCCATTCAATCCGTTGCGCTGGAAAGCTGCGATGCACTTTCTTGGAGACAAATCAGTACGGTAAAGTATCATGGTCTGAACAAGCTAAAAGAATCTAAGTGGTGCAGACAAGTGGTAATGTAATCAAAGATGGGGTACGGGGGAGGAATTATCAGTAGGAAGCATCACACACAAACATAAAAAAAAAAAAAATAAAAAAACAACACACAGAACACAAAAAGAAAAAAAAGATGAAATTAAAGAGATAGATCGACTGGTCTGATAGACGGAAAGGACTTATAGACACACCATTGACAATGGTGTGGCAAAGGGGAAATCATGTGCGTTGGAGGGGATGACACGCGGTCAGGCCCTGGGCGTCAGCGTATATAGTAAAGGAACGGATGGCAAGTTCTACGCGCTTAACCAAAAAAATCCATTATTAAAACTCTTTTTCGATATGGACGGTAAGTGCAGGTGTGACGGGGGGAATAAACGGCCAGGTGAGTAAAACTAACGGCATTAATCATATGGGGGGGGGGAGACGAGACATTAAATTGAGTCGCCCAGGGAACAGGTCAACGAAAGAAAAATGGACAAAACCTATAGAAGCCAACTAGATGGGGAGAGGGTTCCAGGGAACGAATGGCAAAGGAAGCCGAAGCCAAGAGCTAGCCTAAACGAAGGGGAATAGGGACCAAAACTTTACCTAAGAATCTCGAGATCAACCAACAAACGGAAATTGAGTGAAAGAGTACAAAGTGGAGAGGTGTTCAGTAACAGCGTAGTCGAAGAAGACGGGGGAACGGCCTGCCAGAGGGGGAAACGTTCGCTGAAAAAAGACCTCGAGGAAGCCGAGAAGGTTGTCAAATCTTTAAGGTCTCAGTCAAGAAGGGGCAGACTGGAAACCAGCGCTCTGGAAAGCGGGAAGATCAAAAAAGATGGGAGAAGGGAAAAAATAGAAAATCGGAGGAAAGTCCACAGAGGGGAGCAACGGACCAGGCACAGTGTATTACGGTATACATGAATAATTTCCCTTCTATAGACGAAACAGAGGCCAAAGAGCAGTCCGAAAAACCAAGAGGCGGCACCAAGGAAAATATCAACTCCCTCTAATACAAGACATGATAGGGTACACAGATCGAAACAGGAACGTGAGGGGGGAGAATCTCGCGTCAAATCAAAGGAGGTCGCTAAAAAACAAGGGCCGGCGACAAAAAGGTGGAAGAAAGAGTAAGGGTTTGTCTTAAAATATAGGGGGGAATCGCAACCGTCACAAGTATGTAAACCGAAAAGCAATATTATGAAAAGGAAACGATGCTACTAAAGCAAAGAAAACAGTAGAAAATGCCACCATACGACGTCACCACCTGTTTCCATTATGACACTCAAATTGGTAGCGAATTTCTTAGGAAAAAGTCGTCGGAAAAGTTCGGGAGTTCAAAAAGGTGTCTCACAAATTGGACAGTGCAATATAAACAAAAGGTAAAAGCACGAAATGGTCTCAGAAAAGGAAGACAGGGGGGAGGACCCGAGTTGCAAGGAAACACCTGGAACACCATAACTCACAAGCAGGGGACACGTGGGAGTTGGGAGAATGTGGAGCCTCAAAGGCAAAGAGACAACAGCATACGTGGCAGTGGTTATGGCCTATATAGGGGCGATACTCGTGCGAGTGTGACCAAAGAAATACCTGAAAAGACAGCTGGTGACGGAGCCAGACTGGAGTATCAAGGTGTAAGAGCAAGCCAAGAGTTGGGAAGCAGTAATGGTAACATGTACAAAAAAAAAGCGTGGGATTAACAGGGCTAAAGGAGGAGGGGGGGAAAGAAGTGATTCTAATTTGTCTGCATGCGAAAAGATTTCGGAGGGGGCAGACTTATCACAGTCTAAAATCCAAACTTCAAATGCACAGACCTCAGATAGAAAAGTAGCAAATCTGGGTATATGGAAGGTGCAGGGATGGTTTGCAGGGGCAAAGACAGAAATTCAGAGGCGACCGTTTTCTCAAAGACGACTAGGGAAGTAGGATAATAACCTGAAAGTCGAGTAACAAAAAGAAAAGGGATTGCGGGGCTAAAGAAACATACTGGGTATCAAGACAGCGAGCTAATAGCAGGGATCGGAGATGTCACAGATTGGGCGGTCGTACATCGATCTGGCAATCATGTGCTATGCTAAGCTCCATGGGACAAAATCGTCGACATCTCTACTAACCTGGCTACAAACCGCGCCAGTATCCAAACTCGCAGGGGAGGGGACACGCCCCGAACAACTGCGGTGTCAAGGTCAGACAAAGTTAACAAATCCAAAATTCCACCTAGAGAGGAAAGGATGGGGGGCGGAAAGTAGGGCAAAGGCAGCCTTAATTGAAAGGGAACGAAGACTCACTCAACGCAGGGAAAGTTCAGATATCTTCAAATAGAGTTCAAAAGAAATTCTTTGCCGACGGCAAAGAAGGAGGACCATGGTATGTTGCTAGCAAAAAGGAGGCAAGGGGGGAATTGTAGGGTCACCTGCATGAAAAAGTAACGCTAAAGAATCCTCGTGCTATTGAGGCGGCAACAAAGAAAATTCAACCCTGAAGAAAACGAAACCACAAGAGGCTTACAGGACGTGTCTCACTAACATAGGTGACAGAGTGAGCAAGCCAAAAGAAGGGTCCGGGGCTAGGAAAAGGGGGAGAGGTGCTGGTCTTTCGGGAAAAGCGATCAAAAAGGAGAACAGCAATGTCGCTTTGGGGGGGAGCGGGGGGGCCGTGGGGTGGAAAGGTAGGGGGTAGATGAGGGATTGACATAAAACACCCGTAGATGTGAGGGGGAATGGTGTCCAAGATAAAAGGGGGCAAGTAACACTGGAGAAACTGGGTGACTAAGTGTAAGAGGGGCGGTACTATTCTAGTACTAACGTACGCCGAATAAAAAACGACCAAAGGGAAAAATCAAAAAAACATCTCACATTTATATGGGGGTGAAGCCGTGAAATGGGGATACCTAGAGTATTGGGTCCGAACGACAGGTATCACCGCAGTCCAAAATGGGTCTACGGGGAAGGAAGAAGAAGGATCGCTCTCTATAAAAAAAAATAAAATAACAAATAGTTCCAAAAAAAGGTTACTGGCCAACTGACAAAAAATCCAGTGGAAAGCAGTCCTAACGGCCAAGTGGCAAGGTTTCTGGTGGGCAGGTTGGAAAGGTGAAACCAACGGGGCTAGTATAAGTGACGCGGAGGGGATACACGAGATTGAAGGGGGTTGCCTTTAACAAATTACGAGAGAGGACGGATTAGGCACGAACTCATGGACGCAGGAAGGTCACCCGTCGAAATTGGGTACGGGTGGAGGCGTGTGTGGAGTGAATAACCACGCCTAAGATAGTTGGGTAGGGCCGACTGTGGTACATGTCACGGACTGTACAATACACCAAGGAGCCATGCACTTCCAAGCGGCATGGAGGGGCCAAAAAAGGAACGCCAGACCTACCGCGGAGGGGTTGGCATAGAAAATAAAAAAGAAATGGGTGTGTATTGTACCTGCTACTTTTACCGAAGGGGGGTAAACGTGGGGTGACGAGGGCAGTTGAGAAATGAGAAGGGAGACGGAATGTAACGTAAGAAGAGCCTTATGCCTGAAAAAAGTTCAGAATGGATTACATGACACCACAGAAAAGGGGGGGGGAAAGGGGAAGTGGTTGTGAAGGAAAACGTCGCTAAAAAAAAGGAAGAACCTGGCCCTTCATGGAAAGATGTAGAGGGGGGGGACAAACGTCGACTTACTGTCGTCAAGGGGGGAGGAGTCAGAACGTGTAATGGCCTAGATTCACTTAAAAGTAAGGGATTAAAATGAACAAATCAGGGGGGGGGAGCGGTTACCGACCGGGCTCTTTTGGTGAAAAGGTACACAAAATGAAGAATGACACGGGGTGGGCAATCTAGGGGGTAGAGGCTTGGTGCACAACGGCAAGCATACTCGCTGAGGAAAAAACGAGTTGAGTATTGTGGAGGAAACGCGAACGGAAGTTTGAGATTTTGCCGCATGGTGGGGGGAGAGGAAAGTTTCGGTACAAGGACATCTCTCAAAAAAAGTAGGAGAAGGAGGAAAGGGAGGGGGAGTGAGGGCTCCACAAAAAACCGAGACACCGGCAAAAGAAGGACAAAGGGCAACTAACATCACCACTCCGAATCTGAAGAAAGAATGGCCTTTGGGAGACACAACAGAGGAGAGAATGCAAACACACCAGCGAGGCTCAGAAAGGGTTACGGTGAACAACCCAGAGAAGGGGCTGATTCGAGAAAAAAAAAAAGGTGGCCGTATTAACAGAGGGTACCGGAAAAGGCTGTCTGAAGGAAGAGGGAGAAGCAAACACAAACCGGAAGACAGTTGAAACGAACGTTTTCACCCTTCAAAAATGAAAGGAATGGGGACAAAGGAAAGGTGAAACGGTTTTGGAAACGCAAGGGGGGGGGGACGGAGAGGTCAAAGGGCATAAAAGAAAAAGTTTGAAAGAAAAGAGGCATTTTCAAAAGTGGAAATAGACGACGTTTCAAACGCAACGACACACCAGCTAAACCCCAAAATAGATGCTGTCAAAGCGCGCAACAACTCAGACTATAAAAATGAAAGGAGTCGCCGGCCCTCTTCCCTCATTATGGGGGGAAACAAAAAAAAACCACGGTGAGAAAATAAATGTCGGGAAACGAATGGAGAAGACATCGTGATGGACGGTAAAAGAGAAGAACACCGACAATATGTAAAAGTCATTCTAAAGAGAAAGAAGGGGGCCAGTCTTCAACTCAAAACAGAAAGGACAATCTTGGTCTCGTGTTGGGAGGGAGGGAACAGGCACACGACGTTATGAGTTTTCTACAACAATGAAAGAAACTGCAGGGGGGGAGTG
>Ga0179593_1519933_pt1 | contig 21381 bp, 23 predicted proteins | sample CZODoug2_1_08_16_FD_185931 | JGI IMG/M metagenome (GOLD analysis project Ga0179593, IMG submission 185931) | Vadose zone soil fungal communities from Angelo Coast Range Reserve, California, USA - CZODoug2_1_08_16fungal (PacBio error correction) | ecosystem: Environmental > Terrestrial > Soil >...
TTCATCTCGCGGGAAACTGGAAGGCACAGCCTCTACGCTGCAGGAAAATCCTGTTTTCACTATCGTATAGAGGAAGAAGAACGAAGAAGAGGGAACATGTAAAAAGGAAAGGGTTTAGACGAATCAAGATTTCCAGAACAAAAGGGGATTTAGGGACGTCCTTTCACATATGGGGCATGCTGGGGGTTTGCGGGGAATTAAAAGGACATTGAAGGGAAACGGAGTCGAGCCCGAGGAGGGTCATTGAGATCGGATTGGACTCAATCGGGTCAAAGAGAAGAGTCCTCCGATCGAAAGGAAGTCACCAACACAGAACCCAGCCCCCCAAGGAGACTGGACTGGAGTCAAAAAAACTGCCCGCATCTATCCAGCAAAAAGGGGGGGGGGTGGTGTTTGTTTTGTTGGTTGGGGGGTTTTGGTGTTTGTTGGGGGTTTTGGGGGGTGTTTTGTTGTTTTTGGGGGGGTTTTTTGTGTTTGTTTGGTTTTTTGTTTTTTTTTTTTTGTTTTTTGTTGGGTGTTTTGTTTTTTGTGTTTGGTTTTTTTGATATGTTGTTGGGTTTGTTTTTTATGGGGTTTTTTTTTTTTTTTGTTTTTGTTTGAGTTTTTGTGTTTTTTGGTTTTTTTTTTTTTTTTTTTGGGTTTTTGTTTGTTGGTTTGTTTTTTTGTTAGGGTTTATTGGTTGTTGTTTTGTTTGTGTTTTTTTTTTCTGATTTGTTGTGGTGTTTGGTTGGGGAGGTTTGTGTTTTTTTGTTTTTTTTTTTTTTTGTTCGAGGCCAAAAAAAAATCTGGATCAATGCAACCCCAAATTAGGACCAGGGAAGGGGGGATATGAGGGCGTGAGAGGGTGTGGTAGCAAGGAGCAACTGAAAGCATGATGCGTCTTATCTTGAAGCCGAAGAGGAAAGGGGAAAAGGGAAAGGAATCTCGCTGTCAGGGGGTCCAAGGGGCTGGTGCATGGAGAGCAGCTTCGAAACTAGTAAGGGGTGACGGGGGTAGATGCAAAGGTGAGATAGTCCTTCTAACGGGAAGACAAGCCGAAGGGGATCAAGACTTCCTCGCAGGGACGACTGGCCGTGATGACATCTGGAAGCAGCATGGGTGGTCTTAAGCGAGTTTAAAGTGCGTGCTTCGTCTGAACGCGCGCGCGAGAGGTAACAACACGAGCAAATGTGAAGGCGCCTTTGTTGGTGCCAAGGCCGACCAAGCAACTGGGGCGTATATGAAGGCGGGGGGGGACTCCAAGAAATACTATCTAGAGGAGCCAAGTCTTGCGTCCAAATATCGCAGTTACTGTGGGGGGGGAGTCAGAGGGGGGGGACGCAGCATCGCAGAAGCTTGGCGAAATGGGAACTGTTTTAGATCCAAGGTAGGCAAGTCGATTTGAAAAGGCAGAAGGGAAGACGAAACTGTATCTTCCTATGGAACACTCACGTGGATGTCATAAACAACGGAGATTGGGCAAAACAAGGACCTCGGTGAAAGCGTTGTACACCCAAGCGGAGGTTGCCTGGACAGATGTAAAAGACAAAAAAAAAAAGGGGACGTCTTCAACTCAAAAAAAATGAAGAGGAAGGCTTTTGGAATTCAGAATGCTGCGATGAAAGGAGAAAAAACGTCAGACTGTTGCGATGAAAGCTCTGAACTAAGTCGTCGAGAAAGAATAAATTCGAGGGAGGGCGGACCTACCCCAGGGGGGGGGCATACGGCAAGGCGGATTAGGTGCTGACACAAAAGGGGAGGAGAGGAAGTCAACGAATAAGCATCTTGATGGACGCAGATTAAGTATCTTCCTTTTCACACGAGCCGACAGCAAACAATGCGGGAGGGGCGTGATTGCGCTGACGCGGACGGCAAGGATTGATTCAGGACAGTGAGGTAAAAGCGCCTTCCTCGGAGGTAAAAAGGAGCCTTCTATCGGGTGTGGGGGGGGGGGTGGGGCAAAGGCTAAAGGAAAGAGGAAGGGGAAAAAGTCCGCTAAAGCGGACAGACTTGGAAATGTGCTGAAAAGAAAATCTGCAAATAGGGAAAACGGAACTCGGTCCGGCAAAAAGGGCAAGGAGGGGACTCCGGGTCGTCGGTTGGAAAAGCAAGGATCCCACAGCTCGTCCTGCGAGCGGGGGGCAACAGAAGTCAGTCAGGATAGGCGCCGCCCCAAGATCGTAACTAGCGGCCGGGACTGAATCCTTTTAGAAAGGAGGAATGCAATATTTATCGGGATCGAAGATCGACCAGGGTGAACCAACACATCGAAATAGAAAATGGGAAGCGAGATCAAGCCGAAGAATTTGCAGAGGGGGGACGCAGGACTAAAGAAAAAAATGTCAAAATTTGCGGAGGAAACTTAGGGGAAAGAGAACAACAACAAAGGGAGTAATAGGAAAGAAAGGGGAGACCGCAAGGCAACAGGTCGATTTCAAAGAGAAGGAGAGCTTGATAAGGGTGATGTCTAGGGGTGGGGGGGACTACTAGAGAAACGAATGCTTAAAAAGTGGCGGGAGGGAGGTGGTGTTGAGGGGGGTGGGGGGTGGGGGTGGGGGGAAAGTTAGGAGGAGGGGGGGGGTTGGGGAGGGGGAGGGAAGGGGGGGGGGGGGGGGGAGGTCGGAGGGGGGAGAGGTGGGGGGGGAGGGGGGGAAGAAGGAGCGGAAGGGTTGTGGTGCGTGGCGATGGGGGAGGGGGGGGGAAGGGGGGGTGTGAGGAGGGGGGGGGGGGGGGGTGGGAGGGTAGTGGGAGGGAAGGGGAGGGGCACCCCGAAAATTTGTGACAAACCTGGAGGGACGGAGGACTACCGTCCACGATAGAAGTGGGAGACCAATGCAGGGTCTGGCCGTCCAGGGGGGGGACAAAGCAAAGGACTCGATCCCAAGCTGCGGGTTTGAAAAGGCTGGGGCTTACTAAGAAGGGAGTCAGAAGGCGGTGATAAGGTTAACTCGGAGAGGGCCGAAAAAAAGGGGCCAACGCCAAGTCTTTCCTAGGTTAAGGAGAAGGGAGTGGCTTTGCAAGGAGCAAAATGGGGGAAAAAAAACCAATGCGACTTGATATAGAGGGGGGGGGAAGGAGGACGCAAGCTTTAGGATACCAGGAAGGGCCTATAGAAAAAGAAGGTGTGACGTTTCTCTAGTCCTCCAGAGTACAAGAAGGGAGACTTCAAGAAACAGAGTCCATATGAAAACTCATCATCCTGCAACGTTGTCGGAGGATAGTTGTGGAAGAACGATAACAGTTTCAGGGGGGAATGAGGGAGTCCTCAAGGAAAAAAAGGATAGGTAATGCATCTGTCCGAAGGTGTATTTGGCAAAATCAGCCGAGGTTCAGAGGGAAAAGGGGGGGGAGGAGAGGGAGCAGCGAAGATTCATCTCTTCAGGGGGACAAGGCTCGAAACGCAATTCTAGGGAAGAAGCAGATCATCCTGGGGGGGGAGGGACGGACTCAAAAATCCTCCACATGTGGAAAATTCGGAAAAAACCTCCTTTAATTGGTTGGGGGGGGGGGGGGGGACGGACTAAGAAGTGGATTTTCGGGGGGAAGAAAGGAAGATGTGAAGAGCTTAAAGACCCGAGAACGGGGGACTAACTGTGGGAAGAAGCCTCTGAGGAATGGGACGGGAAAAAAAAATCCTGCCGGGGGTAATGAAAATCTGGTAAAATTAGAAGCAAATATAAAAGCAAAATTCTCTTAAAAGATTTAGAAAAACATCCGCAAGCTACCGAAAAAGTGTAAACGTTTTCCCCGTCGAAGAAAGGAAATGATTCCATCTCGTGAAACCATCGTGAACGTAACGTTCAGAGAATATTGTAAATCCGAATTGAAGCACCGGGGAGTTCTGATTCAGAAGGAGTTATCGCTAGGGAGAAAATCAATATCATTAATCAGAAGAGAGAGTGCAAGGGCATTGCAAAGGGCCAAAGGAGAAAAAGATTTTTGGGGTTTAGAGGGGGTGTAAACGTCAGCGTCGCGTCTTGGAAGGGAAAAGAAAATGCTGCACGACGGAAAAAAAAAGCAGGAAAAAATGTCTGTTGTCATATGGCGCTACCTCTGCGGCAACTAGAGGTCCGGAAGAAAAAAAAAGAGAGAACCGGCCCCTGATTGAAGCGCATGCGATAAAGGAAAAAGGCAAGGTCATCCTTCAAACTTGAAATCCCGGGAGAAGGGTATCCTGAACTCAGAAAAGGAAGGAACGGCAATTCCTTCGCCGCGTATTGGGGGAAGGAAGAGGCAGTAAATATATACTCATCAGACAAAGGGTAGAAGAAAAAAAAAAGAAAACTTCGACCTGTACTCATAACAAAACTAAGAGACAACTTCGGAGGTAAAGGGGGGGGTTTGGGGTGAGATCGGCTAAGGGGGGAAGTTATTCCGGAAACACGGGGGAGGAGATGCATGAGGAAAACATTTCCCTAGTGAGCGCATAGGGATTGAAGAAATTGGGTGGGGGCAAATTTGAGTCCAAGATCGAAAGGTGGGAAACATCCCGTCGGCGCCGCCGCGTAAAGAAAGGGCTAAAGAAAGCATTACCAGCATGAATCATATGGGGGGACAGGCGACCCGCCGAGGGGGATCAAATTAAAGGAGGGCTTGAAAAAAAGGTTCTTTGTGGAAAAAAGGGGAATACGTCGGTGAGGAAGGGAAAAACGGCTGAGTCATGTTACGGGCAATCCATCTCTATGAAAAGAGAGGGAGGAAAGACCCGGCGTCTCATGTAAAGCGATTGGATTGAGAAAAAGGAAAAAAGGGAGACTTAATCGCTTCCCATTGTCATGGAGGGACAAAAGATTATTTCCTCTAACCGGCGCGCGAAAACCTTTCGAAAGAGAGGAAAAGAAGCATCGGGGCCGAAACAACCAAAAAAGGCAAATCGCCTACAAAAATGAACAGAGGGGGTGGTTAGATCTAAAAAAAAAAAAAAACCCAAGTGGGGTGCGCTTGGAGTTAATCACGAATGCGCCGTCATAGGACTGGGGGAGTGGTATCTCTCACTAAAAGAATCAAATATATACCAGCCAGCCTAGGGGAGCAGCAGCCGGGCGTCTAATTTCAAAAAGATCGTACAAGACCATGACCGCGTTGCAGGAAATGCGATAAACAGGCTTTCAGGGCGGAAAGAAGAAGAATTTAGGGAGGTGGGGGATAGACCCCGATGCGGATTATTTTCAACAAAAGTAGAAAAGTCGTCTGCGGAGTTCGGGGAGAGGATGCTGAGGGTTTGAATTTTCGAACAAGGACAGCGTGGTAATACTATAGAAAGGTTCATCTTAAAAGGAATTTCCCAATAGAAGACACGTCATGAGAAAGAGAATTATAAAAGAGTAAAAAGCCAGAAGGCGTAAAGAAGGAGGAAGCAAACAAAAAACACAAAAAGTCTACTGTTGTAAGTAAGTAAAGCAGCGGGTCCGGGGACCCTAAAGAAGATCCGTAGCCGACGGCTGAGGGAAAACCTTTTTCGTGCGAGTCAAACGATTTCCTGAGTCACACCTATGGCTAAACTGAAATCGGATTTCATGGCGAAGGGGGTACCGAATGTAACAAGTTGAGTCAGTCAGAGGACGGGAATCGTCATAAGAGGAAAGGAGGGCGAAAGCGGGTCAACTGAGAGGGAAAAAATATCTTTCTTCGGTGCATGTTTTTCCTCAGAAACCTCGATAGAAGCAAAGGTAAAAAAAGGACGCGCCTCGGGGCCAGGAGATCCTAACACTTTTGCAAAACCAAAAGCTAAGGTGGGGGGGATGGGCCATAGGGGTCTATTGGTACGAAGTTGTACAATTGTTGAGCCGTATGGTCATATGATAGAAATCGGGTTCGGGCTAATCATCTCTGGACTTAAAAGTAATCATAGAGTAGTCGATGAAAAAGGTGAATTTAAAATGGGTGCATGGGAAATAAAAAGATGCGCCGCGGAATGTGTGAGGGCACTAGCTACTTGTTTATCGTAGGACCAAGGCACTCCAAGGCCGGGCCTTTACCATAGAAGGCTGACTCTGGAGTAAAAAAAGGCTGGAAAAGGGCCGTAGGAACATAGGAAAGGGGGGAGGCTTCGAGGTAAAGGGCCTAAATTATTCAGAGTCCGTCGAAAACTTCACTTGAACGAAAAGAAAGCAAAAAAGAAGGTTGTCGCAAAGGGGGAATGGGGTCCCGGAAAAAAGTTCGTACCGGATGATGGCGGGCCCTCCAACTAAGAACAGAATAAATCTAACTCAGAAAAGGACAAGGCTAGCGAAAGAAAGGAGCAGAATTAACTTGTTAACTATTGGATTGCTCTAGTGTTTACGCATAAGGGTGGGTTGTCGAAAGGGGACCGTTGGTCCTCTTTTGAAAGGGTATAATTTTGATATCGCAAACCAACAAAAAAAAAAAGAACCAACCCCCAACCAACCCCCACTAAAAAAAAAAAAACAAACCCACAACAGACCCCCCCACCACCCCCCCCCAAAACCCGCGAACCCCCCCACACCCGCAAAAAACCCCCCCCTGACCCCAAAACCCCCAAACCCCCCCCACAACCCCCCCCCTTCCTTCCACACCGCCCCCCAAAACCACGGGCAACGGGGATGGAAGAGAAGGATTGTATCTAACTTAAAGGCCCACGCCGAGGAAGTAAGACAAAAAGGCTTTGGTCCTACCAGGAGTTTGTCTCCTGCAGAATGAAAAAGCGGGAGGAACCGGAAAGAGGGAGGGGGAGTCATTGCAATCGCCTAAAACAAGTCCAATGCTGCTTCAAGGAAAAGGGAAGAAAATCGGCTTCGCATTGGGAGTCGCGCGCTCGGGATGAGCCAGGCGAATTAGGGAGGGGAGTCTTCTTTGGAATTCATATTCGGGAGCGAAGGAGGAGGATACTGCGCTGCGACTCTCCAAACCGGCAGGGGCCAATGGCGCTGTTAGGGGGAAAAAAAAGAGTGGTGCGTCGATTCATTCCACCTCTCCGAATCGGGTTTAGGGACCGAAAGGGTTGGATGTCGGGAGGAAGGACGACAACGCCAAACAGCAACGGTGATAGGGATTCCGGGTAGTCCTGGCATGGGAGGCGCCGCGATTACCCTGGCCAGGTCATCTGAAGATGAGAAAGCATGGAAAAGCGCCTAAAACGAAAATCTTCTATCCGGACGCCCTCCGCAACAGAGAAACCGTCGATCCGGCTCCGAAGAGAAGAGGATAAGGACGTGGGAAGGAAGGGGTAAGGGGTGCAAGCAAGAACATAGGAAAAGAAAGACAAGACGCGTCCGCCCGCGTGCTGGATCCTTTACAGCGAGGAGGAAGGGGGATGCACCGCCGTATTAATACCCGGGAGTCAAGGGGAACAAACGCCTCAAAAAAAAGCGTGCGCTGCTGAAGCTCTGTGCAACCTTGCAGCAATTATGATATTCGTGGCCGAAAAAAGGATTAGAGGGCCCACGACAAAGAGCTGAGCTTGTTCCTACGGGGGAAGCCCTATTGAGCGATTAGAAAAGAAGACACGTGGATAAACAAACCTCGATTTCCACCGGAATCAGCAGTCGTCCGGAAAAGGGAGAGGGTGTTCGGCGTGCGGAGTTAAAGAGGAGATTGCGTTTTGCTCTTTTCTGAAAAAGGGGAAAAGGAGCCGAAACAAACAACGGTAGGAGGAGAGGATATACCGCCAGGGAAGAAATCAAAAAAAAAGGAATTAGGCAAGCGACGCCGCAGGCCAAAAGGAAGGAACTGAAAAGCGGTGGAGAGAGGCGAGATTTGAAGGGGGGAAGGTTGTTGATCCAACTGTAAAGAAAAGACAGTAGACACTAGGTGCATTCCAAATAATTGTGAACCAATGCCATCTCGAGGGGGGGGGCATATCGAATATAATGGTCAAGATATAATTCGGGGATTGCCGGAGTCCGGTGAACCACGCGCATTCGCACGAACAAAAGGCTGCTGTGGAGAAGGCAAAGTTGAACGGGGGAAACTCAGCGATTTCAGCGGACGGTCAGGGCCTGCTGCATCAAGTCAAGCGCGAGAGGACCTAAGATTTTCTGATGGCTGGGAGGTGGGCTGGAAAGGATCCACCATGTAACACGGCCGGAAGAGAAGGAGGTAGGGAGGCCGGAATCGACGGAATCCTTGACCCGACGCCAAGTTCGGCGCGTTTCCAGCTCGCTGCAGGAAAGTTAAGAACGCCGTCGAACGAGCGTCGAACACACCGAAACGCTGAAAGTTTGTCTTCATAGAACGAAAAAGAGAAAAACCGTTCGCATCTGGCGGGAAGATTCGGGGGCGGGGAAATGCATCCGCCTCATACCCACGGGGAAAGACTGCGAATTGCGCTGCAAACTGTGTCAGTGTCGCAGCGAAAGAGACATCAATAGAAAAAAGAGGAAAACCTTCGTGAAAAGAGCGTCCAGGGAAAGAGATACTAAGTAATCCTGTAGTTCGCCACTCAGAAAAGAGCCGCGCTTGAGTAACATGAGAAACATCCTTGTAATTGTGCCGTTGGAAAGCATTGGTATGGGGGCAGGGAGAGGGGGTGCTGCTCGGCCAACTCCGCGAGGGGACTGGAAGGTTGAAGAAGACTTCTAACGCCGCGTAAAACCGCTGCCCGTGTTTTCCAGGAACCGCATGCAGCGGCAGATAAAGGCACGACGGCACGCAAGGAAGGCAAGGCACGCAATGCCGAACGGAAAAAAACGGGAGTAACAGGATCCAAGGGATGCATGCCGCGTCATCGAGGGATAAGCATCGTTCACGTTACCGTTCCGCGAATATTGGAGCATAAAAAGTGCGTTCTGATGAGATCGTAGTCGCGCATCAGGGTGTCCTGGCAATCCAGCATCAAAAAAGAAATGGTCCGGCGCAAAAGGGCAAAAACCTTTGAAATCACCGGATTTTATATGGGGGTGTTGGACTGGCGGAGAGAAGGAACCGGCCGAACGCTGCTGCCGTAAAGGGAATCGGCCCCAAGAGGATAAGTTCCAATAGGGACTCAGAGAAGTCGGTAAAGTCCGACCAATTGCAGAAAGGGGGGGGGGGGAAATTCAAAGCCTTTAGGGGGACTTCGAAACTGTCTTAAAGGAGCAGCCTCGGTTCAAAGTTTTCAAAACAAACCAGCGCGAAGATGATCGATAGCTAGAGAAACACCAGAACCTGAAATGCAACGCCTACGCGCCGGCGGGACAGCCAGAGATGATAGCGACTCTAAAACGAGGAGGGGGGGGAGGGAAAAAAATCTGCCCAAAGTCAAAAATGGAACTGGTCCCAACTCATCGACAATCAATCTGAAGGATCACAATTCTGGAAGTTAGTTTGGTGGTTTGAAAAGTGAGGATACGGCTAGAGGAAGCGATAGTTGCTCCGAAGGGCGGGAGGATAGGGGTTCCGGCCAAAAAAGGGGAAGAGACCGCGTAGCTCGTATAAAAGCGGAGGTTACCACTCTTTGAGTCCAAGATCTGAGGTAAAGTTGCATCAGAAAAAGAGGGTTCCGGCTTCAGGCCGGGGGAGGGAGACAAGCGGGGAACTGGGCTAACACTACTCACGAATGAAATCGATGGGGGCCATCGGCCTGACATAAAAAAGGGTGGGCGCAGGAAAGAGGTAGGTCGCCGGAGGTGAGGGGGTCCCATGTAGATCCCGACGACGGTCAACTGGCGGTACTTCCGGAACCGGGAGCAAAGAAGGGGGAGGGATTTCTGGGGCAGAAAGGGGCGGGGAGGTGCATGTAGCGGGGGGCGAAGACGAAACCCTTGATCCGTCGCGAAAGTCGCTAATGTCGTCTAAAATCACAACGAGGTTTCCACTCCCAGAACCCGCGACGAGACTAAAACTTGTCGGAAAACTGGTGCCAATCAAACCCAGCACCGTCGGGGGTTGGGAAAGAAGCATCAAAGAAGGGGGCTGCAAGTGGCAGAACAGGAAAGGATAATGACCGGCTGTGAGAGGCAGTCCTTTAATGCCCAAGTGGTGCGCTTTGCAAGATGACGTCACTGGGAGCCCGGGATGAGAGAAGATTCGGTCGGCAACGCACAACGATGAGGAAAGAGGCCACAGTACTATGCCCTCAAAGGGGGGGGAGCTGGATACAGGTAACTCTTCCAAATGCCCAAAGGTGGGAAACCGGAAGCGTCGAACGGGGTCGTTTAAAAATGCTCTCGGGGGGAAGGTAAAAAAAAAACCCCCCACCCCCACCCCGTCGCGGAGCGTGGGGAAAAGGGAGATGAGGGTCAGAGAAGGGGGATCCGAAAGGGGGAACTTAGGTCGCGGGAATCAGTTAATGTGGGGGTCGACGACCCGTTCTCAGATGGACTCGCGACGGGGAAGATCTCAAGGGACCCAGAGGGAGAAAGGGGAAAATCCTGAAGTCTGATTCAGACCTCTAAGTATTCCAAGGCATGTTGCCTGAAACAAAGAAAACGCCTCCGACGAACAGACGGGGTTCTTGGCTAAAGAGTGACCTGGGGTATCCCCCGAGGGGGCAGGAAACCATACGTTTATCTGGGTCGATGGTCGCAAAAAAGTCAACCCTCTTATTTGATCACGAAGACGCCGGGAAAGGCCATGATTCACTTCGCGATAAGGAGAAGTCGTACAACAATCTCGCTTTCGAGCAGATCAGGCGGAAAGGGGGCAAAGGGGTGGGAATCCGCCCAAACCAGCAAGGTTTCAGCAAATTAAAGAAAAGCCCTGAGCTTCCTAAAACAGGGCAACCAACTGAAAAAAGGAAATTGGGGGGAAGCGGCATATTTTCGATTTCGATGGGGGAAGGAACAGGGACTGGCAATGAGAGCTGAGGTCTTTCCTGCTAATCCTGGAAAAAAGGTAAGAGCGTCGTGCGGCGGAATATGAGTGGGCATTTAAAGTTCAAAAGTAAAAAGATCAGAGGGAAGGGAATGGAAGTTGACGGAACAAATGCCTCCGTTTGAGTGGATCGCATGCTGACAGTGCCCAGATCAAGATCCTCGGCTGCGCTATTCCGAGGGGGCAAGGTAGAGGATGAGCCATATTGACAAGCAGCCATTGGGAGGGCTGATGCTGCAGGTACGTGCCACACACACAGTGGCCGGCGGACCGCGACGAGAAATGAAGCTCAAAACAACAGCGAACTCAAACTCCCGTGGAAAAGGGGGGGGGAAGGGTCGCTTCCGGACATCAGGGGAGGGGGGGAGCATTACTTCTTTGCTTTCCGCGCCAGGTCTCTAACGGAAGAGGCTCAAATAAATGGGGATTAATTCTTGTAAAATTCGAAGGAAGGGCTTGGAACGATGTATGAGAGGAAAGGGAAGCTTCATCTCTAAGATGGTGCTGGAGCGGTTTGTGTGCCCTCGTCGTGGACGGGTCTGATTTGCGGGGGGAAAAAAAAAAAGCTCAATTTTCAAGGAAGGGTAATGCTTGTTGGTCTGCCTGGGGAATTAGAAAGTTGAAAACTTTTATGTCATTACAAAGGACATTATGAACAATGCGTTTCCGCCAAGTACCGTTCGCAACGATAGGGAGGGGTGGGAGGGTGAATTGACAATCAATAACGTACAAAAGGAAAGGGATCTTACGGGACAAAAAAAACTGGCAAGGATCGAATTGAAAATCCCTTGGGCGGGTGAGCCGGCGATACTAGGGGAAATGACGTTTCTTTGTAAGCTCTTGACGAGCGTCGCGAAGTGGGGGATAGGGGGCAGATGAGACCATCTCAAAGAAAAAAGGGCAAGGGCAATGCGCTGGATGAGGGTATTGGAGAAACTGCAATCTCACCTATATCGGGTGAGAGATGCGACCGTGAGATCCATTGGCACCCACAGATCAACAGTTCATTCGGGCTAAGGGGCCCTGGGAGAAGGGGCTAAGTGGATTCTTAATGTTATTACCGCAGGGAAACTAAGCGAAACACTGGAAAAAAAAAGCCAACACGACAGAGGTCTATCCGGGGCCAGTCCAAAGAACGTACCTATTCCTCCGATCCGATCTGCCGCGGCGAGCATTGATACCTGGTGCTCAGGAATGAGGGGGCACTAATGGAGGGGAAAGAGCGTCCGAACCGGAGAGGGGAGTCCTGCGCAGCGCCTACAATTAATTCACTCAAGATGAAGAAGCAGGGGATGGGTCCAGCCCAAACAGCTCTTGGGCGTGCGAATGAAACCACACTTACAGGCATAAATATAAGAATTCTTCGGCCAAAAAAGTAGGGGGAAAACACTATGATCAAAGAGGGGAAAATTTCAAAGAAAGGGGGTAATCACCTTTATCGACAGATCGGAACGTATTCGTCCACCAGTTGTTGATCACCTCGAAGGAGAAAGGGGGATGCTCAAGAGAGCTGATTTTCTATTGGCGGAGAGGGAGGTTCAAAAACAGGCTCAGTTGCACGGGGGAGTACGGGCAACGGAGTGAAGAGCGAGAACAAACAACAAAGAGGAGATTTAAACGAAAGTGAAGCAATCCGCCAAAACCTGGCCTGAGGCAAAGGCCGCAGCAAATCATAGGATCGAGCAGAGGGAGGAATTAGGTTGTTGATCCACTGGGGGGGACTCTACGAGATCTACGAATCGATGAAAATAGGAAGTAAGAGTGATTGGAAACCAAATGCGTAAGGAACGATAGGGCATGTATTCAAAAAAAAAGAGAATTCTTCTATTTATTTGGGGGGGTGCTGGGCCCAAGAGGAAGCGCAAGCGCCCAGAGCTGTGGGCAGGGGGGGAAAACGGAAAGCAGGGGGAGTCTTCACGGTTGATCCGTGCCGCAGCCAGTCAGCAAAAAGGCGTCGAAGGGAAAAATGGAAGGGAGTGTAATGAGAAGAAAAGTCCTGAAAAAAGCCGCGGAGATATTAAAGGGAGCATCGACTATCGGGGTCAAGAAGGGAACTTGAACGGATATGCTCGGGCAGGAGGCCGCTTGTAAGGCCGCGGAAGTTGACCGGCAAAAGTAGGGCCGAATCAGCGGCCAGGAAACATGCCCACGCAGCGCCTGACGTTGCTGAAAAAGGGTTGGGGAGCGTTGGTTCGGCCAAAGATCGAAGAAAAGGTCTAATCTTTATGTAAAAGAAAAATGGGATAGCGGGGGGGTGGGGTCAAGACCACGTTGAGTTGAAGAACTTCCAACGATTCGCTGAAAAGAATCTAAAGATCCTGAACGCCCGGAAAAAAGCAAGAAAAGACCAGGGTGACCGAGCTTGAAAAAAAAATCAGAGGAAAACCGTATCCTGGAAGGGTGCTCATCCAGCAGCCACGTTCTTAAGCCAACCCGCGCTCCTTGTAGGTGTTTTGGAGGGGAAGTCACATCTCTTCGTTTGCACTGAAGAAAAGAATAAGTGACGACGATTAGCGACGAGGAAAATTTGTCAACAATAAATGCCGCAAATCAAGAGGGCGTGGGCCATTGACTCCGGTAGGCATAGAAGGAAGTGCCGGGTCCCGCAAAGGAACTCCGTAAGAGCGGACTCTGAGTTCTTCATCCAGCTACCAAAAAAGGGAAAAAATCGCGGCGAGCATCCTCGTTGAAGAAGAAGGGGGAACCTGAAGCACGGGAAGGGAGAATCTCAGAGTAAAGTCTCGCGCTTTTGCCGGGCAAAGAAATACATATTCCATTCCGGGAAGAAAGCTGAGATGTTCCGGCGGTCAAAATTGACACACCGTTATAAGCACGGGATTGGGGGGTAATTGAGCGGAGAAAGCCGCCGTCCTCATGAGGGGGGGAAAACTTAACTTGCGCTAAACCAATGGCTGCTTGTCAAGCTCGCCTCTGCCGAACGGGAAAGTCAACTCAAAACGAGGTCCATGATTAAGGGGAAACAAAAGGTCGCACGTGGCAAATGCTATAAAAGGAAAAAAAAAGGGGGAGGCATCGTGTAGAAGCAAAAGGGAGGGGGCCAGGACGAGATTGATCATCAAACAAAATCAAAGGCATCCGCGCAGAAGAAGCTGATGTTAAAAAGGAAAAATAGTTAAGCGGAGGAAGACGTAAGGAGATTAATCATCTGCCCCTCAGGGCGGGAAACTGGTCCAACTCATCGAAGCAAACATTCCCTTAGGTGGGATGAAAATATTAGGACGTCAAGGGGGCAGGGGGTGCTCCGAAACTATTAGGGGGGGAGGATAAACATTTCCCTGCTCAAAGATGGAAGCGAGATTTGGTTTATCGAAGAAAGGGTGCATCCTCCGGTAAAGTCAGCAGCCGCGGGGATCAAATCGAAGGGGGAAAAGTCAAGGAGACTCCGCAGGGAATCAGGTAGCCGGAATCAATAGTGTGTGATCCATAAATCGGGGGAAGGAAAAACAGGTTTACGGAAAAGGTAGATCCTTCTGCGACTGCGGCGGCTGGAGAGCATGAGATCCAGTGAAATAAAAACGCGGTCTTAGAGCCGTGACTGAGGGTATGCTATTTGGTAAATTGGGGGGGCTTAAACTCGCCGTAGAATGAGAGGGGGTGGAAGAAATCACAACCAGTCACAGAACCATAGAACCGGAAGACGGGGAAAAGAGAAAAAGGAATTGTCTGCCAATACCGCGGCCAGAAGAAAAAATTCAAACATCTTCCTCCCTTACCAGCATGACAGGGGAGATAAATTCCGGGAAGGAAATTGAATGGGCGAATTTGGGGCAGGGAGGAAGCCGCGAAAGGGGCGTATTCGGTTCTTTGAGAGCGATCCACAACAACAACGGAGGAGGATAAGGGGACCAGCACCTACTATGACTAACCCGCCGGACAACAACAAGGGGTCGACCGTTTCAAAGAGGAACACTTAAACCAAGGGGGACATAGGTATAAACAACAGGGTCATGCCGGTCGGAGAACCTGGGAAAGGAATGCCTGGGGACCCTAGAGGAGATTTGGAAGAAACTTGATCCTTCGCGGAGAGGGGGTCGAGTAATGATAATGGGGGGCCGACGACCACCGTCAAGCGAACGCGCGAAGGGAGAGAGAAGTACTCACTTTCCGGGAGGGCACAGACGCACCGGCAGGAAGAACGCGAAGGAAAGGGAACTAACGAGCTGGGGAGAAAATAAAAAAACGCGCGCCGACTCTAAACATGGGAAAAAGGTTCATTGCGAACACGGTTAGGTAAACACCGAGTATCTTATTCAAGGTCCATCGGTCATGCGGAGGGACGGAGGGTCATCGAATTCAACGAAACACATATTTGATTCCTCGATCGGGGCAGGGGAACGCCGGGTCTGGAAAAAAAAAAATTGGACTCAAAGACTGGGGGAACAAGAAAAAACGGGAACATCCTATGCGAGACGGGTTCTAACCGAAGCAGGGATCGCCAAAGGGAGGAATACATGCCCGTAGCCGTATCCCCTTGAAAAACCACCACTGACGAAAGGTTGGGGGGAAGTGAAGAGGGCGTTAACGAAAAGTGGGTACCATTTAGCCGGTGGAAACGGGAAAAGGCTCCGATGAGTCTATCTTTCCGCAATCACTTTAACGGGAAGGAATCATCTAAGCTGAAAATGCGTTGTTTCATTAGGAGGTATGGTGAGAATAGCAAAGACTCTGGCGCAAAGTTGGACGGGAAAGAGGAAGGGATCGCAGGTCGCACACATCCAAGGCAAGGCCGGTTGAAAAAAAAGCCGGGGATTCCGGCGGCATTAGCGGCCAGAAACTTCGGGACAAGCAGCATGGGGGAGGGACTCAGGGGTTGACTGGAAGAAGGTTCTAGGGGGGAGACGAACGCTGACGAGACACTTCCCAATAACTCAAAAAATCAAGGGAATTGTCAGGAGACCAAGAAAAAAAAGGTTCTATGGGAAGGGGATGACTGAGGGGGGGTCCCTAAAAGAGCGCTACTAATTAGCGGGCGCATCAACCAGGCCGGGGCTTAAGGGGAAAAAAAAAAGAAAAAAAAACGAGACGGGAACGTGATAGCGCCGAGGAAAGGCGCGAAGGGAAGACTCGGAGTAAAAAGGAAGGTGTGGGGCCGCTCTTTTACGGGGTCAGCATTTTCACACATCAAGGTTGCGAAGAAGAGGGGTGTCTTTCGCCACTCGGGTTTGGGAAAGGAAAAAGTTTATGAACCAGGAGTTTAAGAAGTTAGAAAAGCGTTCGCACCGGAGAAGGGGGGACAATCAGAGACTATTGAACAAAAAAGACATGCAAAACTTGAGGCAACGGCAAAAAAAGGAAAGTATGGGGTAAAAAAAAGAGGGGCTCAATTTCTCAAGAGTGGCTGAGGGGAAAAAAAACTGAAAGGGATGAAGGGGGGGCGCATGCGTTAGTTGAACTTCACGAGGCAGGTCGGAGTGAAGGCTCATTGAGGGGCTACAGGAAAAAAACAAAAGTGCACGGGAAGATATGATGGATCAAACAGAAACAAAGGGCGGGCGGTCAGGAACAAAAGGCGATCAAAGCGCGTGATGGACCGAAGAGGAGAACAGAGATAGTCAGGGTCTTAGAAAACAAAGTCAGCCCAACGAGAGTGAGGGGGAGGTTTTCCGTGAGGCGAGGGGATTCTGAATGGGAGTTCTTCGCCCATCAGAAAAAGTTAAAATCTCCTAAAAAAAGTAAAAGGGGGGATGCGGAAATTCCATCGGTGATCAAGAATCCCTATTCCTTTCCAGAAATAAAGAGGGAGGGAGAGGAAAAGTGTGTAATACCTTTTGCCAAGGGCAAAAGCAAGAAAAATCGCAAATCTGCTCAGGACGCCGCTCTGAAAAGGAAAATCGGGGCGAAAATAGACCCTCGGCCTGGAAACCGTAGAAGGGAAGGAGGCCCATTTGTTTCGGCCAAAAGACAGCGCTGGTGATCTTCGACGGGACGTACTTGGACCGGCAAAAAGTAGAGTACGAAGTATAAGATACGAGGGAAAAAGCGCTCAACTGGAGGGTGAAAAATAAAATTATGGGAAATGCACCTAATCCGTGGGACATAGGGAAGGGTGTCCCACCAGGGTCAACAACCTCGAGAAAAAAAAGGATAATCATCTCGATCACCAGGGATCTCGAGTTCCTCTTGCCTCAAGAAGGAGTTGGGGCGAGGTAGTGGGAGGGGGAAGAGCAAAAAAACGAGGGATTGAAGAGAGGAAGGAAACCTTGGAAAGAAACGAAAAAAAATCAACTATCCTGGAGCGACGCGCGGGCCAAAGAGAAAATTAGAAGGGAGGTGAATCAGACTTCTTATCAAGGGTTCTCCTTCGTTTCACCAAGGGGGGGGACTCGAGGAAGAAAGATATCAAGTTGCTTCAACCTAGTTATGGACACATCTTTTCATCCTCAAGTTGGGCATATAGAAGGGGGGGGCTGTCGAAATATCTTAGAGTGCCGGAAGTAAAGTTTTGGGCATCTGAAAAGAGACTGTGGGAAAAAGAAAACTGTGGCGACGCCGGAGGACTTCATCGTGTTGAAACAGGGGGGGGAAAAGACGGATCACATGCGAACGGGTCCACAAGCTTATTTTTCCGATTGGGGGGCTTGCTTGGGCAAGTATCAACTCAAGGGAGGATTAGGGATAAGGGAGGAGATATGACTTTAAGACGGGGGGGGAATCGGGGACTTGAATTTGTCGTGGAGATAAGAAACTCTGGCGGAGGCTCGTTAATCGAAGCCCGGAATTACCGGCCAGCTCCGCAGAAAACAAAAAAGTCGTAATCCAGGGAAAACAGCAAAAAACGTTTCTTTCTTCTGGCGTTTGGTCAGGAAAAGGAATGAAAAAAAAAAAAGAGAAAAGGTCGCATCTTGGTCGGTCCATAATGTGGAAATGAATAGAAGGGAAAACGTTGTGGGGGCACCTCATCTCGGCATTCGGAAAGGAAAATTTGGCGGGAAGGAGTTCGGAGAACTGACCTTCGCGACGGAACTGCAAGATAGCTGTCCAAGCGGAAATGGGCGGCATCCATGCAGAAAATCTTTTAGAAAAACAGCCGTGTTGGGGGGCACTTTAATTATTAAGGGAATAGGGGGGTCGATAGGGGGACAAGAGCGGCAAACTCACCGAGAAAGGAATAAAGCTTTTGGCTAGCAAGGAACCATCACTTCCGTTTTAAAACCTCAGAGCTTGGTTAAGTTCTCAATTGAAGAGGAAAAAAAGAAATCATTCGGATTCCCCCCAAGGGAGCCGGCAAATTCCGCCAAATCGCCCCGTAAAAAGAGGAATCCAAGGGAGAAAAATCCACAGGAAATAAGAATCAAAGTCAGGAGGCTCCTGCCATACTTTCCCGACTTGGTCGACCGGGGAGCAGGAGTTATATGCGGCGCAAGGGTACGGCTCAAGGGGGGAGGTCAAGAAGCTAGAGCCTCAGAGGCCAAAGGAAGGGCAAAATTACCACACTGGAGCCGAATTTTTGAGTTATGAGGAAGATGAAAAAAGAGGTACGCCTATCAGAGTAGAAAAAGTGGCAGGATCAACTGGAGGAAGAATGATAAGACCTCGTTCAGGCACTCAACTCCGGAATCAAGCTCAGGAAATTCAGTGTCAACTTCTCATCGAGAAAAACGTCGGCCTCGGGATCGCTTGAGCAGACGGGGGGGGAGGCAAGATGATAGAAAAACAGAAAAGGGAAAAATGCAAAAGAATTCATCCTCCTGAGATGAATTTTAAATTCCGGAAATTAGGGCAATATAAAAAAGCCTGCGGCCAGGAAAAAAAAGATGCAAAAGGGGCCAATGCTCATCTTACATTCCCCAAGGAGGGGGAAGTGCAGTTTGGGTGAAGGGGGAATCGGCATCCAGGCGAGGAGAAGGGAACCTTGTTCTTCTTCGATGACCAGAGCCGTACGAGAGGGGGGATGTGAGGGGGAAAACGAAAAGAAATTTTTTTACCTGAGTCGCAGCAACCGAAAAAGCGGCAGACGCGGAAGAGGGGGGATATAAAAGAAGGGGAACTTCTCGACTAAGCCCCTAGGGGGAAAGAACCGATGTTTCCATAACGGCCCGACAGAAAGCGGGGTGTGATAAGTAAACAAGTATAGAAAAGTTGTTTCATGTCGAAACGTCGGCGCAAATAGGAGGCTGCGTCTTCTGCACAATCAGTCGTTTAATACTCTATAGAAGGAGAAGTCCGGGTAGTGGCATGGTAGCGAATTGGAGCGAAACGGCTCATCAAGTCCGCGTCAAAACGGCAGGTCTGAGAAATCAAATCCGACCCCTCTACTATTCGAAGAAAAACAGGACCATCATGCCTCATCTGCCAAGAAGTCCGCAATGCCCCAAAAGACCGTATCCATTACCGTTAGGACCGTTAATGGCCCAAGGGTCATGGGGTTTGTTTAACTTCGCGAGACCCTGCTGGGAGGGAGTAGGGCGGATATCTAACAACAAAAGACAGAAGAATGATAAGGAAACTCATCACACGACAAGCCCTCAGGCTCGGACATCTGAATGAAAAGAGTCCAAATGCTAATGTTTAAGGTCCATTAATTGATCGACAACGAGCCAATTCTCAGTTTTCAGTCGAGGTCGGAAGGAAAGGCTTAGGATGGGGCATACCTTCACTTGTTTTATCCTGAAAGGAGAAGATGGTGCTCTGCATAGTGCGGCGTTTGTGATTTGGATGATACTATTGGAAATACGACGAAAGGAGAAGAAATTTCGACAAGAGGACGTGCAATGGAAAATAGGGAAAGAGCGAGACTGGGCAGTGAGAACACAGCCGAGCTGCGGATGGAACATTTCAAAAGAACATACGTTTTAAAGAAACTATTTGAAGGGGGGCACACCCGAGGCGGGACAGGGAAAATAGGGAGTATGTCGAGGTAAATGGTAGCCATGATGTTGTCCTGCTCGGAGAGACCGGAAGTCGTGGTCACATGAGCCGAAGGGAAAAACTCTTGGGTACTAAAGCGGTAAAATCCCTAAGAGGGATCATGCCTGAAAAAATGGTGCTCCCGCCCAACATCAGGAGCGAGGGGAAAATTATCACTCTGAAAAGGGCCGATCCTCCCTTTTCAACCCAAGCAGAACTTTAAGTTGAGGATAGGGTTGTCGATGAGTGGGAAAACGGTGGAAGGGCAGATGGAAAAAGTCCGACCAAGGAGCAGGTATCTTTCCGCTAAATATCTGGGGAGGGGGGAGCTTAAGAGGAGGCATTGACAGGGTGGAATGGTAAGTAGGAGATCATCTTAGAGACTTAAATGGGACGGATACACGGGCTACTTGTAATTTAGCGTCATTGCCCAAAAAAGTGAAATCCAAAGGAAGGCCTGTGCTGCCGCTGGTCCTGTCTTCAATTGAGCGTGAAGAAAAAGGATCTGAGCAGCAGGGGGGGGTCTGCAGTGACTTTACTCATGAGTTCAGAAGCGGAAGACGCGAAGATCAAGTCAAAGCTCAAAATCCGGGTGATCACGTGGGTTGAAAGTCCATTAACGAAATAAAAATTGCTAGTTAATTCTCCCAATCTAGGGGGGAAAGAATATCGTCTCGGGGAAGAACGGTTGTCTTCATCGTTCCATATTCCAACGTACAACGCGCCCTGGAATGGGACGCGTTCGCAGCTGGATTCGGAGAAAATTGGGAAAGGTGTTTTTCCTAATCTGGAGGACATGTGCGGGGGCCCGCAAGGGGGAGCTAATGCTTTTTATCTGCTAAAGGTGTAAAACGACGATCATTGACTTTCTTGGTCCGACCAGCGGGAGTATGAAAAAGCGGATCAAGGCGGACGGGAGGTGTGCCGAAAGGGACACAACATCTTAAATGCCTTCTTCAAGGCAAATCTCAAAGCGGCTGGGGGAGAAGGTCGCCAGCCCCTTTGCGGGGGGATGAACGGGAGGAGGATGGGAGGTGGGGAAAAGATCTCCAAAAAAAGAAGCGTCGGCCGCAGAGAGGTTGCGGCGACATCTCAAGAAAAAGGGAGGAATGAACTGGATGCTTGAGCAAACTAAAAGGGGGGAGTGCGAATATTAATCCACCGCTATCAAAGGGGATGGGGAAACGCGAAAGAGAGGAAACCGGAGATCGGGCTTCAGAAATAGACGACAATCAAGGAAAACGGCTGCTTGCTTCTTAAGGGAAGCTGGAGGGAGAATTGGTGATTCCTTTCAGGATCGCTCGGCGACCGGGAAAAGACAGACGCCACGACATTTATCGGGACATCCAATGAGAGACTGCTAGAAGGGAATAGCAAGCAAAAAAAAAGATCGGAACGTGAAAGAAAAGGGGCCTTCAAAGGTCAGAAAAAATAATCGCGAGTTACGAGAGAGACTGAGTGAAGCAGAGAGAGCACAGAAATATGAAAACGACGGTGCTTCGTCATTTTCCACATAAAAAAATAGCGATGGGCGCAGGCGAAAAACGTGCAGATACCTTCACTAAAGGAATTCTATTCATTAAGGAGTGGACCCAATATCGAGAAGGAAAAAGATGTCGCATAAAGGTAGGGAATGCAACCGCAGAGGAAGGGACCACCATTTTTTGGATCAAAAAATGGGGGGGAAGAAGCATCGATCAAGAAGGGGGGAGTCTGATTGACGTGGTGGCATCGCGGTGGTCCGCTTGCCCTCTTGCTTTCGGGGGGAGGACCTGGGAGGTA
>Ga0179593_1564411_pt1 | contig 21376 bp, 21 predicted proteins | sample CZODoug2_1_08_16_FD_185931 | JGI IMG/M metagenome (GOLD analysis project Ga0179593, IMG submission 185931) | Vadose zone soil fungal communities from Angelo Coast Range Reserve, California, USA - CZODoug2_1_08_16fungal (PacBio error correction) | ecosystem: Environmental > Terrestrial > Soil >...
AGCGCGCCCTTTTTGAAAAAGTTGTGGGCGGAGAACTGCCGGGGGAGTCTAATCTCGAGGGGCCAAGCCCAAACACTAAAGTACATAAATCCAAGAAGAAATAAAAACAGGATACTTCAGAGGAGAAAATGGGAAATCCCAAAACCGCATCCTATTGTGCAACAGGCAGTCGGAAGGAAAGAAGATTTAAAGGGGCTTCGAGATCCAAAAGAGAGCACTCCTGGCCTCATCCGAACGGGGGGGGGCATGGCGAGGATGGGAAAAGGAAAAGCGGTAGGGAAGGGGGGGACACCAGGCAGGCATCACAAGAGGTGCCCGGAAGGGGGGGGAAAAAAATACATGACCGAACCCGCCCTGTATTTACCTAAAAAAAGGGGGAAGAAGACTGCGGGGTGGCAATGGAAGGGAAGGAGGAAACGGCAGCCAGAGGAGGCCCGAGGGGCGCGTGGAAGGCCGAAAGTAGGGGTGACGGGGAAGACTTTGACAAAAGGTCTTTAAGCTCGAAAAGAATTTCACCCAGGCCGATCAGCAGAGCAGCAGACCGCAGGTGTAGTCAGGGGGGGAGAGAACCCGCAAGGGAAAATCTCCGGAACACTGAGAAGACAAGACCTTCTTCTAAAAAGGGAGTAATCCTAAAAAAAACCCGGTAGAAGTCTCATAAGAGGCGCGCGGGAACAGGGGGGAGGGGGACCGTAGGGGGAGGGGAACCTCCTCCATCGGCTCGGCCACAGACCGAACGCAAAAAACGCGCCGCTCTACGGAGGTCGATGGCTCAGAAGGAAAACAGCAGAGCGCGAAGGAAAAAACCACCAGACAGGGTCCCTCAAGGGAGGGATCCCTGACAATGCGCCCTTTGGGGGAAAAACCCTCTAATCCAGTCAGGCTAAAAAGGTTAAACCAAAAAAGAACATCAGAAGAAAAAAAAGATCGGAAACCATGGCGGTTGACCCCCTTTTAAAGGGAAAGGTTCTGGACGGGGATATCAGGGAAACCGACAAAACGAAACCCTTGTCCCGAAAACCCCGTACAGCCAGAGGGGGGGAAAATTGAAAGAAAAAGGACTCAAACGGCTGCCGAAGGCGAGCGTGCATGGCAAACGGGAGGAAACACTCGAGAATGCAAAAATCTTGAGGGAGGACCCCCATAGAACGCGTCCGTGGGGTCCAATAGGGGGGGTTATCCCACAGGGAAACTTTCAGGGGAGAAAAAAAAAAAAAAAATGTCCGGGGTGGAAAGTCTTCTTTCGAATGAAACACGGCTGGGAAACGCTCTGGGAAGGGAACTTGGCCTAGACCAAAAAAAAAAAAAAAAAAACGGATGGGGAGGGGGCAGGGACAGCTTATCGGGAGTAGGTGAGAATTTCAAGGAAGACACGGGAGGGGGTGGTTAATCTTCAGGTACGAAACAGTTCAAGGGGGGGAACATCGGGGCTAAACCAGACGGCGAAACGTTACTAACTGTCACCAGACTCGGGAAAAAAAGAGGGGAGTCACTAGAAATTAGTGGAGGCTTCTTGAAAAAAAAAGGGTCTGATCGAGGGAGCCCTCCATTCTCTGGTTTCTAGGGAAAGGGAGGAGAAAAGGGGAAAAGATTATGGTATTGAGGGGGCCGTAGAAAGCGCTTCTCAAGAGGGGGGGGATATCAAAAAAAGAAAAAAAGACATAGGGGAAGGAAGGGGTCCGGGACAACCCTTTTTTCCCCGCGGTTCTACCAAATGGGAACGGTATGGAAAGCAGCCGAAGCCAGGGGGTCATCTCCTTTAAAAGTCGATAAAAAGAATCGCTGGAGAAACCGGGGGTGAACTGGGAGAAAACCCGCTAACTTCTCTTCCTACGCTCTTAAGATCAGAAAAGAAGAATTTTTTAGGACAAAGGGATTTCAAAAGGGAAAACTCCTGCCTTCAAAGCGTGGCCGCCGGGGAAGGGGAATTCGAGACTGGGAGGGAGGAACACCTTAGGGGCAAAAACCTTTATGGTTGTGAAAAGGCGGAATTTTGGAGATAAACGAAACTCCGACTTCCATACACCGAGACCGGGAAAAAAAACTCTTAGGGGACAAAAACAAAAAAACCGGAACACATCGTTCCCAACCTCTTTTCGCGGAAAAAAAAGGAAAGGCCGTACATAAGGTTATTCCAGGGGAAAAATGCATCTTAAGACCTTCTGAGTCCCCCCCCTCCTAGAGCCTCAAGGGGACAGGTCAAATCTTCGAAATCAAGAAGAAAAAAGGAAAACATGGTCGCAGGGGGGGAAGGGGGTTTAAGGGCTTGGCTTCTTCCCCGACATCATATTTGCGACTTCAAACAGGAAAATCCCGGCGCGAAAGGAAGAGAAGGGTGGGAGGGGGATCCCCCGTCTTCTAGGGGTCCAGCAATGGATCCAGAAAGTTAAAATAAAAAACTGACCGAAGAAAAAAAGAAAGCCCCAAAGAGCTCTAAAACCACCGGTAAGAGAAGGGTCGCTTCGACAGAGGGGAACTCACCAAATAAAGGGAAAAAGATTCCTACTTTTGCCTTTTTCTGGCAAGGGACTACCCTATCAGAAAGAAAAGAGACGATAAGACTTCTCCAAAAGTCCGATATTTGACAACTTCAAAACTTCTTTTTTTTCGGCCGCCTCGGGTAAGGTGTTCAAGGAGGAAAAGGCTTATGAGGTGAGGTCAAACAGAAAGGGGAGTCCTCTTCGGGGAGATAGCTCGAACTGCGGGTGAAAGGGGAAAAAGTGAAAAAAAAGGAAAGCATTTCCGGGGTGGGGGAACCTTCAAAACCATTTCTTGGGCCCGAATAAAGGAAAGAAGGTCGTAAAAATACATGGTAAAGACAAACGTCAGAGATTCTTTTAGTTAATAAGACCTGTGGAGACTCCGGGACCGAACACGGGAAGGTACGACGAAAAAAAAAAATACGAAAAAGAAGGGGGAAATCTTCAGCACAAAAGTGAAAATAAGGAAAAAAGATCCGTGGGGGGGCGAGAAAGAGTAAAGCAGTGTGGGGGGGAACACTGGTAAAAAAAAGCTCATCGAGGTAAAAATGATGCAGACCGGCAGAAGGTAGAGAATTTTTGGGTAGGACTCCACCCCAGAGCAGCCCGGGGGGACACGGAAGAAAAAAGGGGTCGAAAGAGTTGTAAAGATACTCTAAGCGTATTGGAAAAACCTTTAAAGTAGGACACGCTCAGCGAATGTGGGAAAAAAAAAGAGGAGGGGACCCCGCAGGAGGGGGCGCCGTTGGGGGGTCCTGCGAAGGGGAGGGAAGGAAACAGGGGTCTGGTCGTTTATCGAAGGAGTCCTTCCGAATGAGTCAAATCACAGCCATCAGGGGGAAGCTGCCAACCGAAAGGGGAAGAAATTTGTAGGCCGAAAAAGGAGAGGGCTCCAGGGGTGGGGGGGGGGGTCTATAAGGGAAGCCCCTACTTCTCCTAACGTCCCGAGAGGGGGGTCAATTGAAAAAAGGTGAGGTTCTTTCAAAGGGTTCGGGAAACATAAGGGTGGGAAAAAGAAATTTTCGGGAGAGAGCTCTATCTTCGGGGGTACGTTGGCAAAAAGGGCCATCCTTGGAGGGGAAAAGATTAAGAGGGCCCCCACTAAAAAGGGAAAGTTCCGCCGGGACTCCCGACATCCCTTTAAAACAGTTTCATGACCTGCGGGAGGATCGCCCAAATCAGGGGGGGAAAAATACCGGCCTGAACGGGGGGAAAAAAGGGTCCAGAAAGGGGAAGGGGGGGAGAAACTTTCATTTTGGGTGGAAAACTTAATGTAGATCGGGGGACCCCTGAAGGGCGAAAAAAAGAAGAGCGAGGGGGGAAATCAATAAGGAAAAAAAGCTGAACTGTCTGGACGGTTGATGGGAAAGGAGGGGTAAGACTATGGTTTAGGACACAAGACTTTGGAAAAAAAATACGCGAAACGTTTGGGGGACACCTTCTGCAAAGGAAAAGAAATCATAAGACCCTGAGGGGAAGTAAATTGCAGGGAGAGGCCCAGAAGCAAAGGGGGAGACCAATCTTCCAAGGTTTTCTTTGCATGAATGAGAGGAGGAGAATCACGGAGGGAGACTCCCGAACGGTTCCGGGAGAAATAGCACTGTTGCTTCAGGAACATCGAATTCCCCGGGGGGAGGAATGGTCCGAGATGGGGAACAAGCGGAACGTACTAAAACCGTCCACGGGGAACGACGATGGGAAAGAAGAATCCATGGGAAAGGGAACAGCGTCGTTAACCGGGGGGGGAGAGGCCTAGCCTCAGCATGACAATGTTCCCTCAAAGGGGAGAAGGCCTAAAGCATCGAAGAAGGGAAAGAAAACCCGACAGGAAAAAAAAATCCGTACTCTCAGTAAATCATCTTGGGGGAGGGACTACTTTATGGTAGAAAAAGTCCCTAAAAAAAAAGGAAAACTTTTCAGAAAGGCAGCTGGTGTGGGGAAGAGGGCCACTTTCCTAAGTTTGCCGAAGAAGGAAAAGGGAAGCTGGAATGTATTAATGTTCGTAAGAAGCGGCAAGACAGGATGACGAAGAAAAAAGGGAAAAAAAGTCCTGAGATGGATCACTATCAACCGTCCATAGAAGCAGGGGAGCCCACCTAGTGAAAAAAGGACGACTAAGCCCGCTGAACTGGAGGAGGGAAAGATAAGAAGGACTAAGGAAAAAAATCACCTTTGAACACCTTCTCAGGTAATAGGAGCTGGGGGCCGATTGAGGGTCGGACCGATGGGAAAAAGCTTCCCCTCCGTTCTTAGAGGAGGCGAGGGGGGGGAAAGCAATGAGGTGTGGGTAGGAAAAAAACTACGGAGGGGTGCTCGTTAAAAGGCTAAAAGACAGACGAGGGGAAAGGAGAGAGAAGTTGCCGATAAGGTCCCTCAACACGGTCCGCTACTGGCCCGGGCTAACTGTGTTGTTAACCCACTTATTATGAGAGGGCCTAAAAATCGCTGGTAACAGGGAAAAACATTCCCTTAGAAATAAAATGGAACGGGGGGGATCTATGGGGGCCTTCTAGGGGACTGGACGATATGAGAGCTAGGAACCCAGGAAAAGCCTGCTAAGCGAAATCACGTAAAAAAAGACTTGTGCTGGGGGCGCCGGAAAAGGTGAGTAGGGGAAAGGGAAAGGGTCATTAAAAAAAAAAAAAGAAAAAAAAAAGAAGTAAAAAGCCTGGGGCCCCTCTTACCGGAGGGAAAACAGGCGTACCAAAAGCAAGTCGGAAGCTATGAAAAACCTCCATAAAAGGGAAGAGGGGGGGTCCTACAACCTTAATTTGTCAGGAGAAAAACGAAGGGGGAGGAGGAAAACGACCTAGTGGTACGGGGGGGTTCAGAAAACCCGAGCAGGGAACGCTGAAAAAAATCGAAAGTTTGTGAAATTCGTGAGGCTCTACAGGGACCTCGGTGTCAGCATACGTAAAAAACCGATGAGAGGCCTGCAACGATGTTGCAAATCAAGGAGCAGTCATGAAGGATGGCTTTGAAGGGCAGTAAGGTCTCCCTGAAAAAGATTTAAACGGGACCACTCTCACCTCAACTCACGGTCGGCTTTTCTTAACAAAAGCCATGAATGCCTGGGGGACATGCAGAAATCTGCAAATCGATGAGGAGGATCAGGATGGAAAGAGAACCGAAGAGAAAAGTGCCCATCCAAGCGAGACCCCATTCCTACATCAAGAGACTTCGGCCCGAGGGATATCTTTATCAGAAAACCACAAAAAGGGAATTCAAAAATAGACTTGCACGTGAAAAAAGAATGTCGGTTGGGGGTGAGTATCTGTCAAAAAGGAGAAAAACTTGAGGGAAGATTATCTGGGGCAATTGCGAGTCGGAAGTCTTAGGGGGGGATATGGAAAGGATACAAAAAAAAAAAGATACCGGAAAACAGAAGCCAGAAGAATGGGGGAGACCGGGGAAACCCCCTCGTAAAATATAGTCCATCTTCACAACAACTTATAGAAAAAAGATAGAGAATTATCGGTGGAGGACCATGACTTCGGAGGAAAAAAAGCTGCTTTAGCGGTCGAAGGGCCTATTTTCCAAACGTGAACGCAGGACCAGAAGCTGAAACAGTAAGGGGAGGAAAGGACTTCACGATTCCAGTTTTTATCCCAAAAAAGAGGGGGCCCGCAGGTCTACAAGGGCGAAGAGGGGATAACTCGCTAACGCTAGCAAGAAAGACTTTCCGGCCCCCAAAAGCGAATTGATTTTCCTGAGAGGAAGGGACTGGGTCCGATAAGAGAATCAGAGGGGGGATAGGGGAGCCTAACGCATTCTTTGGAGCACGAACCTAGGGGAAAGGGGGGGGGGAAGTGAAGATAGGCCCCGACCCGTCCAGACAGAAAGTTTCAGGAAGAAGGGCCTTCAGGAAAAAAAAAAAATCAGGTTTGCAGATCAAGAGGGGTAAGGAGCAGGAAAAAAGCCGTATCCGAGAGAATTCGTTCACAGAGGGTCCAAGGGAAAATAAGAAAAAAAAACGGTAACAACCTCCAAATTTGTAGTCAGAGGAACCGAGAGGTTCGAAAAAGAATCTACCATTCCCAAGGGGCGACCAGCTTCCTTTGAGGAGCCGGGGTTCATCTGAAAAACGGAGGCGAGGTGAGAAAAAGGGGACCGCGAAAGTTCTATTACCGGAGCGACCTCCCTCAAAAGAAACTCGAACAGCGACTAAAAAGGAGCGCCTCGAAGGACGGGTCGATGTGCTGTCAAAAAAGGAGAACTGGCAAAAAAAAGGCCGGAAAGAACCTTCTAGGAGGAAACCTGGAAGGGGGAGTCTGCCTTGGGGAGGGAAATAAGGGGGCCGATCCATCTCAGGGGAAATCATATTAACTTGACAGGCAGACATCATAAGGGAGGGAGGGTACCGGCCAAAGGTGGGGATCCATGTTACCAGAAAAAAGATCAGGCGTGATATCAGGGAGGACAGTAAAAAAGGGAAGTTGGGACTGGGGGAGTTAAAATAAGGATGATGCCTCAGGGAAATCCGCTTGTGCCATAAAGAGGAAAAAATTGCCCCAGACGACTTGCGCGACAGATCAAGAAAAGCCCGGGGGGTCCCGGATTTCTGGGTGGGTCCCTTTTTAGAGGCTGTCGGTCACGACAAAGGGGAACAAAAAAATTCCGGGGTGGGGTCCGGGGGGTTTTGGAAATTGGGAAAGGAACACTGCAGCAACAACTGCTCGCTGAAAAAAGGTCGGTAGAGTAAACACCCGGAGGGTCCAAGGTCTATGAAGGGAAGGGGGGCTCGTCTGGGGGGGAACGTCACATCACTATAAGGGAAGTCGTCCATGCTGCAAAGTAAAAAAGGGGGCCCCAAAAGTCCGAGACCAGCAGAAGAGGAAAAGGGGGCCTCGCAGAAGACACGATCTTCCGGAAGATGCAACACGAATGAGATCGGGCAGAAGAAATGCAAAAAGTATCTACTTTCAGGAGTAAAAAAAACTCTAACTAGAAACATTGCTCCGAGCAGAGGGCCACCCGTAAAAAAAAAAGCGCTAAAGGGAAGGGAATCCGGGACTGTAGAAAAGCGTCTTCTCCAGAGGAATACCTCCGAAAAAACATGCCGTGAGGTGCATCCAAGGGTTGTTCAAAGGCCGAAAAAAAAAAAAAGAAAAGGGACGACCCCTACTATCTCAAGAGGGCTCAGAACGCAGTAAAAATGGGGAAGGACCGAAAGGAAATGGCCACGAAAAAGGCAATGGGCCCTCACGGGGGGGGTCGCCATATGACATTCTGAGGGGGGGCCTTGGCGAGGGAAAAAGGCTGCGCCGTCAGGAAAGGGGCGGCAATTTTTGAAACCCCGAGAAAGGGAAGAAGGCGAAACCGCTCCGCTCCACATATCCAGGAGAACTAAGACAGGAGAAATGACCCGTCAGTCCTGACAGGGGTTCCCTTGGAGAGCACCGGCCTACAAGTTCAGCCCACCAACAACCCTGCATAGTGACTGCCGTTCAAAAAATAAAAAAAAAAAAAAAACCGGGCCACAGCCGGCAAAGAATTTTTGAAGAAAAAGCCGAGGGGGGAAAAAAGTCTCACACAAGGACGAGAAATGCCCCGGGCGTGGAGCCGGAGTAAAAAGGGAAGAGGGTGAAGCCTTCCAGAAGAAAAGGAAATTTATACAAACGGAAGAATCAAGGGACCCCGGAAAGGAACGGCGCGAGGGCGAATAAATCCGCCCAGACCCGCAAGTCACCTGGACATAAACATGTACCGAAAAAACTCCGCAACCCGGGGCTACAAACCACAGACTCTGGAGAACACTTCGATGAAATTTCTGTTGCGAAGGAAAATCGAAATGGGGAACGGGGCTCTCATATAGAAAAGACTTGGTCAGAAGTGAGAGGAGGGACCCGGCTCTGGAAAGGGATCCCTTCAAGTTACTGGGGGAGAAGGTTACTATCAAGAGAAAAAGTTTTTTAGGGGAAAGACATTCGGGGAGGCAAAACTTATGAAACGGCTGTGTTTAGGACTGACGCTGAAGAGAAACAATTCCGTAGAAAAAAAGGGGGGGAAGTCTACAGGGGAGGGAAAAGTCTGATGGGTCCAGAGCGGGCTCAAACGTAAGCTGAGCCTGGGAAAAAAGCTTTTTCACCGCCTCCAAAAGGAGCAAGGAAGAGGACTGTGTGGGGGACCTTTGAGGGGAATAACTACCTGAAATGCCCTTTTCTGCCAATCCTTGAACGCGCACTCTATGGGGGAGCGAAGGGCTTCTCTAACAAGGCAGAGTAAGGGGAAAAAGAGTCCACCAACACGGAGGAAAAACAACAGGAAAGAGGAGGATGTAAGGTTTTTGGGGGGGGGTGTGGGGGGGGAGGGGAGTACATCCAGGGTGTGTGCGCAAAAAAAGGTGCAAGTAGGGAGAACCAGAAAGGAGCTATGGTCATGGTATGCAAACTCGAACCAAATAGGCGAAATGGGGGGAGTCCAGAAAAAAAGAAAAACCCCCCCCTCATATCTTCTTGCAAGAATGAAAAGGACCAACGAAGAGGATGGGTATAAGCCTGCCTCTAAGCGTATCTAAAAAGGGGTTGCCTTCTACCTAGGAATACCCTAACAAAAAAAAAAGGAAAGAGGGGGGGGAGGTTCCTCCAACTCAAATGGGGGGGGCAGCCTTTTTGAAATCTAAAGAACGGCGCCCCAGAAAAGTGAAAAAAATTAGATTGGACTGGACCGGGGGGGGACGGCCCGGTCGGTCGTCCCATCGAGGAAATAAAAAAAAAACCGCCGCAAAGAAAAAAATTTAAGAAAAACTGCCAAAGGGAGAGGTGTTCTAAGGACGATCATCGAGGGGCTGCCGCAAGTGAAAGTGTAGCGGAAACAAGTGAGTTAGGGCAAAGGGCGTGTTTCTTGGGAAAGGGGGGATGGGAAAAACAGAGGGTGGCCGGATCCCTTTCGAAGGGCGTGTTATCATCCGGGGAAGGGCCAGCCGGATCAAGAAAAAAGGATGAGGTGTTCAAGAAACATAGGAGGGGGCCTGAACATGGGAAGCCACTTACCCAGTGGGACCACAGGGGGACGGTTACTACGTCGGGGGCGTCCCCAGCTTGCTTTGGGGGGTTCCCGAAGATCGTTATGGTTGCCTGAAGGGGGGGGGGGAGGAGGAAAACCCGGATGTTTTTTTGGGTTCCCCTTTAAAAGGGGAGGGGGCTTGCGTCGATCCGGGGGCGAAACGAACATCCACAAGCTTGGCGGAACCAATCTTTTCCAGCGAACTTTCAGGGTTAAAATTGGGGACGGAAGGAAAAAGTGAATCAAAGCCATAATTAATAAGGTGAAAACCGGAATTCCCTAGGACAAGGTTGTACACCTAAATCAAGAAAAGTCAGAAAATCAGGGGGAACAAGGGAAAGCTTTCCTAAATTTGGGGACTCAAGCCTTTGGGAGAAAGCATAAAGAATACGGTAACTCAAAAAACGAACGTCCCCGGGGGGGGGGGCATTCTCATCTTCAGATTGCGGCGAAGAGGAAGGAAAAGCGTAGGAAGGAGGTCCGAGGCTGTAAAAGGGGGGGCGCCCGGCCAAACCGTTGATTCAAGGTCGAATTTCAACCCAAGGCTGAGGAGAAAAGAGTGCAAACATTTGAAGGGGCAGCCATGAAAAGGACGACCCACAAAAAGTTGGAATAAACTGGCAAAAAAGGATCTGCAATGGCTGACAGGGGGGGGGGGGGGAGGCGGCCTATACGACTCAACCGGCTCCCTTGTCGTGCGAAGCCGAGCAGGAATCGAATCCCCTAAATACGAAATCAACCTCAGATTCAATAATCTGTGAAAGAAAAAAGGGGGGGGGCGGAGAAAGCTTCAGTTAGAAAAGTCTTTAGGAGCGGCGTCCTGGGATGTCCCCTGGAGGTTTACCAAAAAGGACGATGGGGAAACTCTGAATTAAGGGCACAGAACTACTCTCCGCGGGAGGAGGAAATGGATCCCAACGCAAAGAAAGCGCCTGGAGGGGGATTACGACCAGAAGCGTTTTGCGGGGAGCAATTGTCTCAAAGTGTTCAATCAAGGGCGAAACGAAAAAAAACGGAATTCTGAGAACTCAAGAGTTATCAAAAAGAAAACATGTGGTACCCCGGTCTTTTCTGATCGTTCTTAGAAAGCAGGTGAGCCTGGTGTAGGAGGGTGGACTGTCAAAGCTACAAAACCTGTTCCAGGGGGGGCCATCTAGGGGAGTAAGGCACTGAAAGGGGGGGGGGGGAAAAAAATAGGAAAAAGGGATTTTGAAAGAAAAAACAATTCTAAAGGAAGGCGTGCCCTTAATCCAGAGGGGACGGAAGAGGAACCAACCTGAAAAGGGGCACGAACACGGGAAGAGATTGGTAAACCGCATGTGACTTTGGTCAAAAAAAGGAATATGACAGCGCGGACCTTTATCGAGGAAGGCAAGCCCGTCGACTACAAGGAGGGGGAGGACGGGGGGGGCGGGATGCGCCAGAATTTGACCGGAAACTCTGTCCTAGAACGAAGAAGCTCCAAAAAGACGTCCTAGGTGTCCCTGGGCTTGAAGGCCGCGGTCGGGGCCTGGGGGCCTAGAGTCGGGGTGAGGTAAGGTCATAGAAAGAAAAAGCTCGCAAGTGGACCGAACCGGAACCTGGTGAGGGGAATAGGGGGTCTAACCGGGGGGGGAAACGATTCTCAGCCCCAGAAGAAGAAAAACCCCCTGGGGGCGCTGGGGGGGGGGGGTCGCAAGACGATATTGGGGACAGAAGGGCTGGGGAGGTTCTAACCGCAGGAACGAAGAAAAGGGAGGGGGTCACGGGGAAGCGGCGGAAGTGAACGACCCTCCGAAGGAGCGCTTAGAGAGGGGAAGCGACCGCAAGTTCTATTCCTTCCGGTGAAGGACGTTAACCGGGGGAAAAGCAAGACTGGCTGAGGGGGAAAAAGAGGACTGGAATACAGGTGGAACTCAGGAAAGAAAACCCAGAAACAAAGGAAACCCAATCAAAATGCCCGGTGGATTAAACCACAAAGTTTTGAAAAGGGAGGGGAAAAAGAGAAAGAAGATCCCGGGAAAAAAAGTGATATATTGTCTCTGATCCTTTATTGGGAGGGGAAACAACAAAAAGATAAGAACCTTAGACTGGAAGATATCCCTTCCGGGCTATCTATCGAGGGGTTCAGCGGAACCCAACGAACCTCGGAGATCTAGTCACACGGACAAAACTCGCTGGCGTGTTTTTGGGCAAAGGCATCAAGAATGGATGGTCCTAGGTGCCAGGCGTTGTCTGGCCGGCGTCGGGACGTCCTGGAAAAGGGGTGGGTGGAAAAAAAAAAGAAAACAAAAAGGAGGGGGGGAAAAAGAAAATCCGGGAAATGGCCGGCCAAATGATAAAAAAAAGAAAGTCCGGAATCAACAAAAAAATTATTGATTAGTAAAATATAGAGGTCTCCTCCCAGTGGGGGGGGGCCTCCCTTTGTACCCTGGACCAAAAGAAAGACTCTTTCAAAGGAAGGAGTTCGGGGAAGCACCAACACGAATACGGCGACGAGGCAGCCACGAAACACTCCTCACAGGGGGACGACATATACGGAGAACGGGGGAAGGAGATGGTATCAACTCAGAAGGGGCCAGGAAATGTCTATCGGGGGGATGAAGGGGGGTTGGGGTCCGCAAAAAAAAGGAGAGGGATCTAATTAAAGTCCTAGATGTGGTTGAGAAAGGGGGGGGGTGGGGGGCATGGGCTGAGGATTGGGAGAAAATAATCTCCAGAGACAGAGGTACGGCCCGTATTCATCTGAAATGTCAGAACCTTCATCTTTGGAAAGAAAATGGGGGGTAAATCGCGGGTAACCGGGGGGAGGCAGGTTTAAATTTGAAGGGAATTCGATGGCCAGTCAGAAAATCCTGAGAAAGGACATTAGCAGGGATCAGTGTGGACTCGAAAGGAAGTTTGTTGGGACTTCTTGGGCTCGGAAAAAACAGGGGGGGCCAGTTATAAGGAAGAGCCGTTCACCTTGGCAAAAGGGATCATCTACCGCTAAAAGGGGGGGGGGGAAGGGAACCTCCGGTTCGAGAAAAAAGCCCCTCCAGGAAAAATGCGTTTCGAAAAGACCCCAACGCGAACGTACCTGGAGACCAGCAAAGATGACGACAAAGCGCCTTTCCGTAGCTCCTCCAATTAGGGGACCAGTAGGGGTGGAAACGTAAAGAAGTCAGGTCAGTAATCTGACCTAAAAGGAAAAAAAAGAACCGCTAAAGACGAAAGGAACGGCGACCTGAAGGAAGTCCGGGAGAAGCCAAAATCCCGCCTGAAAAAGGGACACAAAGGAAACGAGCTCTCTACTTCGTGTTCTAGGGGAAATAGCAAAAAGAGATACGGGGGGGAAAAAGAGGGGAGAAAGGCGAAAAGCCCGTAGATAATTCCAGGGTAAGTAAGGGGAATGGGGGACACTTGAACGGGGGAACAGGAGGAAGGAAGGTACCATCAGAAATAGAGGTCCCATCGGCGAAAACCCTTTCGTGGGGTGTGTCAGGGGGGGGAAGGAAGAGCCAGGTTGCCCGTTCGGAAAAGAAAGAAAAAAGGTCACGAGGGAAACTTCCTTAGACCCATGTTTGAAAGGGAAAAAAAAACCGGGGGCCAAAGTTTATCCGGAGCTATCCCTCGTCAGCTGGGAAATCGAGAGGGGACCTATTGAAGTCCCGGAAAGACTCCTGTCTCTCCCCGGCTGTAGGGAAAACCACGTAAAAGATACAAGACGGGTGTCAGGGGGGGGGATGTTTAGAAAAAATTTTTGGTTGAAGGGGGGGAAGTTTCACTGACTTTACGAGTAAATCGGATTTACCGTAATTGCAAAATATTAACACGGGGCGCCCTGGGGGAAGGGGGCTCAACCAGGGGGGGTCCGGGAGAGGGGGGAAAAAGAGAAGCTATACCACTGGGAAAGGGAATAAAAAAAAAGGACGGATCAAACGCGTCAGAGTCCAGCATAAGAGGGGTTCCCCCCCCCTGGTAAGGCCGTCACGGGGTCAAAAAGAAGGAGGGACCTGGAAAAAAAAAAAAAATCCTGCAGGGACTTCGACATGCCCTACTCGTATCGCGGGGCACTACTTCAAAAAAAGATATGGGAGGGGAAAAGCGCGGAAGAGGTCATATCCTAGAATCTTCCATCTTCGGTCCTTCAGAGGAAACTTATAACGGGGACAGGACTGAAAGGGGGGCAAACTAGAAAACCCAGTCCTAAGCCAGAGATTAAAGAGGCTATCTTCTACATCGGGGGTCGAAAAAAGGGGGTAAAGGGGGGGGGACGGCGGTTCCATGGAACCGACGTTGGTACTCCGTATCAATCCCGATCTTTCATAAAAAGGGGAATTCATTGGAAAATGGGGGAAACGCCCAGAAACCCGGTTTAAAGCCCCCCTGCAGAACAAGAACGTCATCCTCGATTCTAAACGCATAAAACCATTACTGGGATAACCTCCGTATGATTCCAAAGGTCGGAGAGGACCTCGGAAGGGGAGGGCCGGGGGTCGGAAAAGAAAAAATTCTCTGGGAAATTCTTCTATTTGAAGGCCTAACTGCCCTTATCAAGGGGGGTGGGGGGGGGGGGGAATTTTGTAACCGGACGAGAAACGACACTATTACTCAGGAGCGGCACTCTATTTTCTGAAGAAGACCAAACGAAATAGGAGAGCTTAAAAAAAGAAGTCGACCTGGGGGGGGGAAAAAAGCAATTCCCTTGGAAACCACAACCTGCAGAGAAAAAGTCGTCAAACGGAAGAAACAGCCTGAACAAATGTTCAGGGACAAAAAAATTCCTGAGGGACGCACAAACCCGATGGAGGGGCATGGAGTTGGAAAGAATGGTGAAAGGCCTTCAATCATGGGGGGAAGGGACCTTGGAATAAAGGGAAGCTGTGAGCAAAAGGACCGAGTCCCTTGAAATCCACCTACGGCGAGGCTGAGACGGAAAAAAGATCCCGCCCACTGAGAGAAAAACTTTAAGGAATAAAAGAAAAAATGACCGAAACCGAAAGGACCCTCCCTCAAGGGGAAACTTAAAAACAAAAAAAACTGTAACCGGACGGTAGGGGGAAGTCCTAGACTCCTGCTCTTCTAAAAAGTAATCGACAGGACGAGGAAACCTTTTAGGGGACTGGGGGGTCTTTACTGCGGATGGGGTGAAAGTCAAGAAGGGGGACGAAACGAATAAGACGGAAAAGAAGACGATCAACGACAATGGTTTTTCGGCCCAAAAGACGAACGGGGTGGAAAGAAAAAGGGTTGTGGACTGACAGAGGAAAACTACTAGCCGGGAGCATAATACTCAAGGAGGGATGAGAAAAAAAAGGGGAGTATTCCAAAATCCGAGAGATGAAAGGAGTACTTCGGGGATTCTCCTGGAAAAGCAACGGCCCAAAACGGAGATAGAATGGGGAAAGGACGCCACCCTTCGGGTAAAGAGGGTCCTGCATCCGTTCAAAAAACTTTTAGCTAAAGATGCCGACTGCTTCAGAAAAAAGGGCGAAAAGGGGGGGAAAGGGGAAAAAGTCGACAAAAAATCCTCGACAAAACAAAAAACAACACAAAGGAGGGGGAAAAATAGAGGAAAAAGGTTCGATCGGATCATGTGGGGGAAGGAGTAATTATAATCAATTGAAAAATCCAGAAGGGGAGAGGCGCCCGAAAAAACATTAAGGGGGGGTTTGTTTTCGGCGCCAACGAAAAAAAAGCCTGCCAGGAGCCGGGGCCAAGCCGAGGGTCATCTCGTTGACCAACCGCCTCTATCTAGTCGGAAAGGTTGTGCCAGTCGACCGAGGGAGACGGCCCCGATATCTAAAATTGGGGGGGAAAAGCGGGAGGGGGGACAGGATTCAGGGACCTTCCATAAGGAAAAAGGGTGGGGGGGCCATCTCCTAAGGCCTCTCCGAAACAAGGAGCGTTGATCTTAGTTCCGTAATCCCAAAAAAAAGGAGCGGGGAAGGCAGAAGGGGGGTAATCAAAAAAAAACGCGCAAAGGGGGGGGTGGGCGGACAAGGCCCGAAAGAGGGGGAGCAGGGATATGGGTGGCGGAAAAAAAAACCCGGGGGGAAGGGGATCTCCCGCCACAAGAACAAAGGAGGGAAAGACCCTTATGTTGAGGGAAAGTCGGTTTTTCTTGGTGTTTATCATGGGGAAGTTGACGGGAAATGGGGGGGAAATTAAAGAAGAGACTCAGTTTGAATTAAAAGGTCCAGCAAGAATCTCAAGGGGGGGCTGGTGAAGCATTGGGGTGGGGAACAATAGGGGGGACCTTACTCCTACGTAAAATTGGCGAAAAAAAGGGAATGACAAAAAGCTGTGGGGGGAGAAAGACTACAGATTGTCCCCCCTTTTTAAAAAGAATACCTTTATGGGGACAAAAAGCTTGGGGGGGGATGGGAAGAAAAAAAATCCTTTCCAAAAAAGGGGTTTTGGGAAAAGGGAATTTGTGAGGAACGTCGAATTTCTTCCAGAAAAGACAAGGGGTCCCCAGGACCAGGGGGGGCCCGTATGAGAAAAAAAAAAAAACCATAGAGAGACTTCACTCGTTAGTGCTCGTCGAACAAAAACGGCACACCCAAACCAAATCACAGGGAGGGGAAGGTGGGGGGAAAAGGTCTAAAACCTTTTAAATCTCCGAAGGAAAATATTCATCCTTGTACTGGCAAGTGGGACAAATCAGCAAAAAGGGAGTAGAGGAAGGTCGGGTGGTCGCGGGTATACATCCAGAAAGTAACTGTTGGTGAAGGAAAAAGCCAGAGAAACGTGTAAGGGTCACCCGAAAGGGCCCGGGCTGGGGGGGGGAAACCTGTGACAAGAAAAAAACAGGCGTGGAAATACTAGAAAAAAGTTCCGCCCCAGGAGAGGGCCCGAGGGGGGAAGAGGGCGCAAAGGGGGTCTTCAGAAGCGTGACCCCAAAACAAATTGGGGGACACTCTTTGGTCCTCCCTCTCAGAACTCCATTTTTAAAGGAGGGAACCGGTTTCAAAGATGGGGGGAGACGTCATAAAAAGGGCCCTCCGGAAAAAAAAGGGTCGACAGAGAGACAAGGACGATATCAGGAATCGACAGTCATTAGGGAAGAACTCCCAAACCTTGGGAAAAAATGTGCCGAACGACGGAGCTCTATTAAAGCGCTTCCAGTCCGAGGAAAAGCTGGCGGAGCCTTCGGGTCAGGGGGGGACCGGGCAGCGTGAACGAAAAATTAAGACCAAAGATTGGGTTGATTAATGGAACAAAAACTAGGAAGAAAGAGGCTCAAAGGGATCAGGGAAAATCGGAGAGAATTATTTTCGCCGATACCTAAAAAAAAGGTTGTTGGGGAGGAGGGGCATGGACGGGTGTTTCCATGGGTACTACGGACCATTTGGCTTAAGGGGGGGATGGGCGGGGGGGAAAGATCACGGGGAAGAACCGAAAATCATGGGGGAACCCGTCTTCTTTTCTCTGGGGGGAAAAATGGACGCTGTTGCGACTGAAGGGTGTCACCGATGGAGTGGGTCTAGGTTGCAGAGAAGGTGCTGAAAGGGGGACTCGTAAGTACCCGGGGAAAAAGAAAATCTGGAGTCCTTAACCACCTTGTCACAAGGCCTACTTCCGGGGTCGCAAAAGGAAGAAACAGGAAGGAGGGTTTAAAAAAAAGGATCTGAAGAGGAAGACACCGCCAGATTTCCTCCCTATGGGTGGTCCAACTAGAATTGAGGAGAAAAGGGGTGGTAACAAAGGAGGGGGGGGCTCGACTGATCTTCCGGTAGCATCAGAAAGGGGCAAAGAATGTCCGGGGTGACCGGGGGGGGCTTTCTCAACAAATCGCTCCGCAACCATAGGAAAGTAATCGAGAAAAAGAAAGAGAAGCCCCCAGACCTAAAGGCTGCTTGCGTGAAAAAGGCCTGATTCTGGCAAGAAAAAAAAAAAACTCGGGCGCCTATTCCGAAGGGGTCGCTACTGGGAAAAAAAAACCTCTAAAAGGACTAGAAGGAGAAAGAAACTGTTTCGCCCAAGTCAGAAGATCAGGAAAGAGCACAAAGAAGTGAAAAGAACACCCCCTTAAATTGGGAAGGAGATATACATCAGGGGGGGATACCATCGTGGGGATTAAGGGGGGGGGGTAGAGCGTCCACTCTTGAGAGCATCCCGGGGACGGAAACCTTCTTCTATCTCTGAAACCGAGGGGGGGGGGAGAAAAACTTTCAAAAAGGAAAAGCCAGAGTTAGAGGGAAACGGTGTTACCGAAAGCCGGGAAGGGAAATTTCCGGGGGGAACTTGGTCTCAGGAACTATCCCTTGGAGGCAACGGCCAGACAGAAGGGAAAAGAAAAAAAAAGTCTGAATTCGAAAAAGCATTCAGGTCCGAACAATTTCATAAGGAAAGAGGGCCGGCACCGAGTGGAAAGGAGTGGAGTTCCAAGGGGGAGAATCCCCATAAATTCTCCCATGTTCCTAACGAACGAAAAAACTAAAAACCTGGCAAAAGGTCAGGAATAGGGGATCAGAAGCAAAAAATCTCTTCACTCGCCGAGGTGACAGAAAAGAAGGTTGGAGAAATGCCCGAAGTATCTGTCAGAGGCCATTGGGGGAGGCGCTGATCTTGCTGGAAAGGAGTCGCCCGAGGGGGGGGGGGCGTAACAATCAGGGAATAAGACAAAAAAAATGCCGGAAGAAAGCAAGGAGGTATGGAGAAAACCGTTCTAAAGGGAAAAAAGAAGCTCAAAAAAAAAAGGAAAAGGGGGAGGGAGAAAATATAAAAAATTTGCAAAAGGAAACTCGAGGGGGAGAATCCATCTTCATAGCGGTCGAATGGTCTCCAGCAAGAAAGGGGAGAAGGAAGGCAAAAAATAAATCGAAAAAAAAACTAGCGACAGAAGAGAAAAGAAAGCTCATGGGAGGGAAAACCCTCCATCGAATTGAAACGAGAAGCCTAGCGCGACTAACAAGGGGGGTGGACAAGCGATAAAAAGGGAAAAAAAAAAAAGGGACTCCCGGAAGAGGCCTCCGTATCCTTCAGGGAAGAGAAGTGAATTTTCCCGGGGGAAAAGGCAAACGAAAGGGGAGAGACTCGGGGTCAGAATGAAGCTTCATATGAAGACCGGCAAACTGGGGTTGGAAGGAAGAATGAGGGAAAGGGAGGTTGCAGGATTTGGCCCGGTGAGTTTGAAGGGAGGTACCTTCTATGAAAGGCAAAGAGACAGAGGAAGATGAAAAAAACGGGGGGGAAAAAACGAAAGGGAGCACCTCGTTTTAGTGCGTGACCGGGGGATCTGGACACTATGGGAGGAAGGTTTCACCCTTTCGCCTGATCATAGGGAAATACCGCATCCGAGAATTTGTAGAAAGGGGGAAGAATTTCCCGGGAAAGTACCCCGTCGGGGAGCAATCGGGAAAAGGATTGGGAGAGGCCCTTTGTTCTTAGGAGCCGCAGTGGGGGAAATCCGGTCCGGGAGGAGAGAAAGGGGACGAAAGGGAATAAGTAAAAGCCGGAAGGTCGCCACCACTGTCGATGTACAAGAGCAAGAACCCGAGATTCCTCGACTCGGGGGATCGGACAACGAAAGGGCGGAAAAAGGAACAACAAGCTCATAAAAGGAGTTCAAGAGATCAAAAAAATACTAAGAGGAGATTTTAGATGTCGGAGAGAAAAATACTGGGAAAGAGATGAGACCCCTCGAAAGCCTAAAAACGAACAAGGCAGTTAGACGGGGGGGGTTCAAAGAAAATCGATCAGTCGCTCTGTAATCATATTCTTTGTGAAGGGGTCAAAGGAAAGAGGGCGGGCGGGGGGAAAGGTTGGGGGGATCTTCCCGGTGAAGAAGCGGTGGGAGGAAGACGTTCGGCGGGGGAGCATGTAAACAGCCTATTCAGGATAGGGGGTGCCCCTAAAGAAGGGAACCCCTTGAAGTACGGGGGGGGGGTGGGACGGATCTAACTAGGGGAGGAGGGGAAAATACCGAGCAAGTGATAGGGGGGGCAAAAGACCGAATTCGACACTCGATACCGCCAATACCGAGGGGGAGGCCAAGAAGACCAGCGGGATTGTAAGGGGTGGTCAGGGCTTGGGTGGAATGGGGTAGCACTGTCCAACGTCAGGAACTTCAAGAAAAATTCCGTTGGGAGTTCGGAGGGAAAGTCACAAGGACGCCCTGGCCTAAAGCGCAACGAAAAAAAAGGGTTAGGGACAGGGGACGGAATAGGCCGAAAAAACCTTGGAAAGTGGGGTCGGGCATCGAGCGCTGAACGTCGGGAATTGGGACAATAAGAAATAAAAAGGAGGGGGGGGGTCCGGGGAATCAAAAAAAAAAAAAAAAAAAAAAAAGAATATTAGCCACTAAAGAAAGACAAAAGTGAAAAATAAAAAAGAGAACTCAAAAATCGGAGCCCTCGGGACCTCCTCAAAATACTAGAGGAATGCACTCGGCTCGGGGGGCAATGAAGGTGGAGGGAGGCATGCCGTTCTGACGGATAGCGCTTCTCGCAAAAGCCCAAGTAAAAGAAATTTTCAGCGGGGGGCCGACTAAAACCCGAGTACTAATTAAAGAAAAGGTCGTCGGACAAATCGGCGGCTTGGGAATCCCACCACAAGGGGGGGTGGGGGGAGAGGGTTCGCACCACGTAAGAAGACGTGGCGTCCGAGAGGCCCTATAAGGGGGCCAAGGAATCAAGGGGGGGAGGGGGAATATTGGGGGGGAAAGAAAATCAAAAGAGGATCTCAAACCCTTTTGGGTACAAGTACAGGACGGAAAGAAACTATTCCGGACCGACTCTAAGAAAAAATCGGAGAAGGGAAGAAAGAGGGTGGGGAACTCTATGTAAGAATTTCCACAAGCTGCTCTCGGAAAAAAGGGGAAAACGGGGTGGAGGCCGATAAGTTCGAGCATTTCGACCCTTGATTGCAAACACGACGGCCAAAAGGGGGTTTAAAGGGGTTTGCAAAGAACGACTCTACCGGAACCGAAAAAAAAAAAAGAAAAAAACACGCCTAAGAAAAACCGGGTCTCTGCAAAAAAAAATAATTGATGGAAGAGAGGAAAAAAAAGAAAGCTTTTCAAAGAGACATTAAAGAAACTCGACTTTTTTCAAAAAAAGGTCCGGTACCCACAAATTGGGGAAAAAGAAAGGAAAAATGTCCGAAAAAACACGGGACCGGCAAAGCACGTCCTTCGGAAAAAGCCGCGGGGGGGCGAAAACTAAGGGAGAAGATGAAAGGGGCAGTGGTGGTCGGGTAAGGAAAACGTCAAAAGGGTCAAAGGGGTTAGACCTTCTCACCACGCTGCATCCCGGCTCTTCGCCTGGGAGGGAACGAAAAATCAAGACGGGAGTATTCCCCCGTCAATAATCAGAAAGTTCGACCTTCTGACTAAACATTACCGGACGAAGCGGTAAAAAAATGGTGCGCATAAAACACCGACTCCGGGGGCGGGCGTCGGACGTAATTAAGGAAGATAGGGGGGGGTCGGGCACCATATAGAAGGCTCGCCGGACCCTTTTTCAAAAAAAGTTGCCACGGTTGAGGGGGGAACGAAAAAAAGGAGCCATGGACCGAAAGAAAAAAAAAGCGGGGGGAAAATACGAAGAAAAGAGACGGAATGGTTGGGAAGAAGAAAAGGAACGGGCGGAAGGGTCCAAAAAGGAAAAAAAAGGCGGGGGCAGCCCCTGCCAAACAGTCATACATAGAAACCCAGGGGAAAAAACTTACGTATCGAGTCAAAAGACGTGGAAACAAGTTTTGAGAAGTCAAAGCTGAAAGGGGGAAAAGCGTCTCAACGAAGTGCCGACCCACTCTTGGAGGCGGCTCAAGTCCTCAGGGAAAGGCGGGGAAAACCCTTCGGAAGGAATGCATGCTTGCATCTGCATCCAGGTTCGAAAAGTCTGGGAGAAAGCGGGAAAAAAGGGGGAAAACTACTCCAAGAAAAAGGATTTTAAAAAAAAAACTCGAGCCACCAACAGGGA
>Ga0179593_1316938_pt1 | contig 21375 bp, 19 predicted proteins | sample CZODoug2_1_08_16_FD_185931 | JGI IMG/M metagenome (GOLD analysis project Ga0179593, IMG submission 185931) | Vadose zone soil fungal communities from Angelo Coast Range Reserve, California, USA - CZODoug2_1_08_16fungal (PacBio error correction) | ecosystem: Environmental > Terrestrial > Soil >...
CTAATCAATGCAAACGGCCCAGTTTCAAAATCCGCGGACGACAAGCGGACCCGTAACTACCAACTATAAAAGGAAGAACAGGGGGACCCCGACAAGGGGATTCGGGCGAATCTAGGGGACCAAACCTTCATCCCTTGGGGGAGGACAACAGAAGATAAGGACTCGAATCTTCTTCGAGAAGTTAAAGGAGAAGAAAACCGAAAGTTAGGGGAGGGAACGAGCGATCTTACAGGACTGATGCCCACATCGGATAAGTTCTCGCCCAAAAATCTACCCAGAGAGGAAAAGGCGCGTAAGAGACTTATAGAAGTCGACGGAGAGAAGCAACCTTTAAGCGCTGACCAGCACAATATGGAGTAAGAATTGCGAAAAAGGTCGAGATGGTCCGGCCCGCAAGGCGACCCCGGCGGGGAAGGTAAGGAGATTAGAGGAGAGGGAGAGTCCCGACGGTCTAGTGAGTTATGGATGCCTAAGACTGAGCTCTGGGTAGGTGAAGGGGACTATGTGAAAAGGGACGCATGGGAAGCTTCGTTGGTCGAGGAGTAGACTTTACGACCGCTGGAAGCGGAAAGGAGAAGGGTCAGGGTACTAACGAGCCGGGACTGCTCGCAAAGGGGTGTGGGCCCCTCGAACCGGAGCATGAGCGTACGAGAAAAACAAGGACTGCGGATCACATAGTCGGCAGGAGACTTGCCTGAACTAGGAGAAAAGGAGGAAGGCACCACGAGTGAGACAAGGCTCTTTAAAAACCGCCAGGCTCAAGGAGCTACGAGCGAAAAAAAAGCCAAGGCCAAGGAAACAAAGAGAGAGAAAGATTGCACGTTCACGAAGAAAAAGGGGAGCATGAGTGGAAAGAGAACACATCCAGGCAAAAATGCGGCTCGGAGGGGGGTGAGGAGGAGATGACGAAAATATCTACTAAAAGTCTCGCAAGGGTAAAAATCACAACATCGGCGGAGAATGAATTCTGACGACGCTATCACCGCCCTGAGCCCCAAGGGCCTGGAAAGAGAGTCCGTGCAAACGGGAGAGAAAACCGGCAACTCCAGATCCAAGCCGTAACCTGTATCCTGGCATACGGCGGGCAGGACTCAAAGGGGAAACGTGCGGGGAATCGAGGAGCTCGGGCCCTCAAGAAGATAATCAACTCGAGTTGCCGGCGAGGGAAAAGCTTCGAGGAAGGGCGAAGGTGGCCCAGGGATGATCGCGAATTAGGGGGAGGACGAAAGTGACTGCTGAACGAGTTACAGAACTAGGAGGATTATCCAAAACCTAAAACCGCAAGATGGAACGGAATGAACGGGGTCGGAACGACAGGACCTGTTCAGGAATTACCGTCTCGCAGAAAATGGACTCTTAGGGTGATTCAAGCGAGAAAAGACTTTCCTTGAAGTAGGAAAGACCCGAAATCGCCACCGAGAGGTACGAGGGGCACGGGGGGGCGTGATCGCCGCCAGAAGAATTACAAACCGAAAGCATCTCTGGCAAGTTGACTTGAACTTCAAGATGTGTGAAGGAAGGAACATAAAGAAATTGCAAACGGGGAAGAGCGCGAAAAAAAGACAGCGGCGTACTACGAACGAGAGCTCACCTCGCCCGTTTAATCCTTGACTGGAACAAGAAAAGAGAAGGAAGAGGGGGGGGGAGTACCGTAATTTTTAAAGAAACGTCCAGGAAAACAAAAGGCGTGCCGGAGGTTCTTGAGGGTGTAAAAGGGATGATGAGAGAGAGTGGGGATATGGGGGGAGCATTGGGGAGGAATAAACTGGGGGGTCCTATCGACAGAATGAACCTTACCGGGGGAACGGCACAAAACGAAAAATTTGTTTTGGTTTCACCGGGGGGGAGGGCGCCATCCGGAGTCGGAAAAAATACGAAAGGGAAACACACGGAAAAACGTCAGGAGGGAAAAAGGGACTTCTGGCCTGAGTGCACTGAAAACTTCTTTTCTCATCTTTGGGGAGAGGGAAGGGAGGGAGTTTCTACGAAACATCCCTCTGTCAAAAGCGAGCGGGCCGATTGACTATAAAACGTGCCCGCGGACAAATGGCCCTGCAAAGGACCGACCGAATCGCCTTCCTGGGGGGGGGAGGAAGAACGGGGGGGAGAAAGCGGAGATGGCGGTCTGGCCAGGGGAGGGCGCGGTCCTGTTTCAGTCCGAAACAAGCAGAAGAGAAAAAACACCCGGGGAAGGGGAGGAAAAGAGATATAGGTTACAGGGGAGATAACTCCCGAAACAGAAAGACACAAAACGACCTACGGAAATAAGCGACCTCAACAACCCTTGGGTCGCTCTAACAGAAGTCAGGCTAGCGGGAGTTAGTATAAAGGAACGGTCAAGGAGGAATGCTAGGCGTTTCTCAAGACACACCTCCTTCAAGCATCGCTGGCAAAACATCTTTGCCCTTGGGGTCTCCGAACGGTAGTCCACACCCAGAAGGGCCACCTTGAACAGCTGGAACTTACGCTGAGAAGAGTAAACACCAGACACGGGGGACCGTGAACCGATTGTATTATGTTTCCGTGGTACGATATGCGCACCCGTTGAGCACACCAAAGTCAAGGGTTGTGAAGTTCAAAAAGTGTCTAGGTAATAGGTAGATAACTGACACAAGAGTAGAAAAATCAGAACATCATTCACTCATGGTGGGACCCGACCATAGGTAATATAACAAATGCTTTCAAACTCTGGTGCTGGGAAAAAATCAAGGATTCACAGGGGAATTAGGAGAGGAAAACTTCTATTAACGATGCGGGGAAGAAGGGGTAGTCTGTAATCGGTATCTAAGTTCGTACACCAAGGGGCGTCGGGGAGGAATGACCACGTCAAAAGCTAGGCAGGGCGGTCAACGGTTCTCTGAAAGAACCCCTTCATTAAGACGAGAAGTTTCATAGACAAGACATGAACACGGAAAACCAGGGGGTAGACGCCTTGAATAAGAAAACGCCTCCGATCTCCTTAATGATCCAAAGGAAGGCCCAGGAATAGCCCTTTTCTTTTTAGAGCCACAACGACATAGTCATGCTTTCAGAAGGGATGTGGTAATTTAACGGTCGGGGGACCACATTGGTCAGGGACACCAGCGCCTCCGGAAGGGGCTCGGGATCCGCACCGGGTAAGCGCAAAAAGGGGAAAAGAACTAGAACTCTGGAAAGAGAGGGGAGGGAAAAGGATAGGTAGGGAGAACGAATCCAGAGAGTCCCGGAGGTGAGCTAACTTCCAGCCGGCGACCAGGAGAAAAGGTCGGCGGATAGGAAACGAAAGGAAGCAAGTGGCCTTTCGCGAGAGAGATGGAGGAGGTTATAGCAGAATCTTCCATCTCGAACGGGGAGTCGTCTGGCAAAAGCACGTTTGAACGGAAAAAGTGTAAGCGTATTCTGCGAGGAAGACCGAACACCACCGACGAGCCGAATGGGGACGCTGGTAAAGGCATCGATGCGCATTGGGAATTGCGGAAAAAGGGAAACGAGTCAAGCGCAGCGGTGAGAGAGGGCCCGGTTGGTGCTGAAAAAATGGAAAGAGGGCTTTTGAAACAACCTTGGGAATCACCGCGTGGAGAAAACTGCAGTGACCCTATGGCTAAGAGGGGGAGGACGCGAAAGCCATCTTTACAGAACAGTCCAATGATCCGAATAAATACGCTCCATCTGCTCAAAGGTCAAAGGAAAGAAAAGACTGTGAAACTCGAGCGGCAGAAGGGAGATCTGAGACCGATCTCAAAAGTAAAGAGCTCGAAGAATCCTGACTAATCGACCACTAAGACCTCCGAAAAAAATTCTAGAGAAAGAGAAAACATGACTGAACCTAACGATAACACCTAAAAATGCCAATACCAAGAGAGATTTCGCAAGAAAAAAAAGGCTCTCGGTGACATCGAAAAGACGAAAGCCGACAGGGAGACTTCTAACAAAGTGAGCCCAGAAGAACCAGGGGTTCTACCGAACAAGGACAAAGAAATGCCTCACAACTCTCTAAACTAGACAATGACGGCAGGGCAAAACGCCCAGTCATAAAGGGGCTGGTAAACAGGCAAGAAAAACGTGCAAGTCTAAAAAAAAGAAAACAGGAAAACGAAAGGAGAAGTTCCTCGAAGATCAACTTAGCGTAAAATGAAGACAAGGCAGATGAAGAGGAACGAAGACAAATAAGATGGCCAGAACAAAAAATGAATATATACAAAAGAACAATAAAAGGCCAACAAAAAACCGCAAACGTGGCCAAAACAAAAATATGTGAAGGACAGGAGAACAAGTGAGAGAAAAAAAAAGTAACACACTCTACTCAGGAATATCTAGCAAAGGAAATCAAAGAGGATGGAAAGAAAGGACAAGAAGAAACAAGAGAGGAAAAAAGGAAATAGAAAGGGCCCACCTCTTCACAACAAAAAAACGCAGAGAAGGACCAAGGAACAGAGTAAAGTAACGAGTACTGGAACTCTTTCGGGGTCCAAACGAAGGTTGAGGAACCAGGGGCCGATGAGGCTATGAGGCGAGACAAAAACGGAGGGATTAGGAACTCCGAGTATATCAGCAAAAGCATACAGAACAAAGAGTACATACAAGACCGAACAATAGGCGAAACATAAAAGAAAAAAGCAGAAAAGCCATCAAGGATACAAAACCCAAATGAAAACCGGGCCATGGTACACCAGTGAGAAGGACCATTAGCGCAAGGAGGACCAAAGATAGGTAGAGAAAGGGGAAAAAAAAAGAATTACTCCAGACTAGGAACAGCGCGAGCATGGGGAGGAGGAAGGGAAGAATTCAAGAGATCCAGTGAAAAAAAAAAAAAACGTGAACAGGAGACTGCAAGAGCTGACACCGTCAGGCCTCTGGAACAAGCTAGAATGCTCCACCATCTTCGAAAGACCATCGACAAGGAGTCACCCGCTGAGGCGAGGCTGGATGAGACCTAAGAAGCCCGTGCGTCCTCCAGACCAGCCAGAGTAAGGGGGAGGAATGCCGAATCGCTCGAGTCTAGCGAAGAAAGAAGCGAACGGTCTTACGGAGGGTTAAGAGGAGGATCGACGGCAGGGGATATCGTCCAAAGAGAGGTGCGGTTAGGAGATCGGGGGCGTCAGAAGGAGACGAGGCTTCTGGGGGCAAGGTTTCTAATTGGCACAGCCACTGTGGTGACGATGGAGGAGGGGGAGAATTCTAGGGACTGAAGCGTCCTTCAACAATGTGGGAAAAAAAAAGCCGTACTACGCGGCGATCAAAGGGCTGCAACAGGGTCTTTTCCACTAAAAGCTACTAAATGTACGGGAATGGCATCACCTTACGGAGAGGTAAGAGTCGCTGAGGCGAGGAAACTTCACTTCAGGCCACCACCAGCGAAGTGGAAGAACGCCATGAGAGTTCAAACCACAAAAAACGGAAGAAAAAAAAGGGCTCTATCTGAAAAAAAAAAAAAAACAAAAAAAACACAAAAAAGCCCACGCCCAAAGAGACCATCAAAAAATCAACAAAAAGAGACAAAGACACAAAACGGAAAAAAAACAATCCCAACCAAAGAAAAAAAAAAACTCACTGTCGCGCATACGGAGTGCTATCGGCTACAAAAATGAGGAAAGACCGTGAAAAAGCAACATAAATAACAACAAGACAAAGTCTTTTTATATAAGTGAGATGAGATGCGCAGGAACAAGGGGAAAGGGAACTGCCAAAAAAGTACGACAAGGACAAAATGCACAAAAAACAAAAAAGCTGGACGGTCAACAAGTACTTAACCTAGCAACTATAGAATAGGGGTGGCAGAAGAAAGAATGCGGCTCAAAAATCCCTCAACAAACGAGCGCGAAATATCCACCCTTGCTACCTCAACAGCAAAAAGCTGAACAGCAAGAATACCGAAGAAAAGGAAAACTAGGCGAAAGACGGGAGGAACCAGCTCAACGACGCCGTGGGAAGGTACTCGAGAGCAAGACAAAGTGACTAGACGACGAGGACCAAAAATGAGGCGCAGAATCCCATCCTTTCGGAGAAGGGAATCACTGACCAAATTTAACGCCACGAAAAACCAAAAACAAACCTAGGCAAAAAAAACAACATGAAGCCAGTACAAAAAAAATAAAGCTGTACCATAGAAAATCACAAAAAAAAACTCAAGAGAGAAAACAAAACAATAGAAAAACTCTCCCATCGAGTCGGAAAAATAGGAAAACATCAACCAAAAACCAAAAAAAAAATGCCAAGCAGACGAAAACAAATAACCATGAAAAAAAGAATTGCTTGAGCATCAAGAAAAAAAAAAACAATCCCCGCTCAGAAAGAGACGCGATCAAGAAAAAAACGAGTACTAAAACACCAAGATACAAAAAAAAAAAAAAAATAATCCCCCCAAACCCCACCAACCCCAAACCCCCCCCACCCCAATACACGACCAGGGGTATACTCCACGGCAAATACAACATAGCGTTCTACACGGGTTCCGCGTTTTCAGGGAGTCCCATCTCAGAGGGCCAGAATAAACTTCGAGAAGTGCACGTTTTTGGGTTCTCTCGCACCCTCTTATTCAGCACGGCGATCTAAGATCGAGTCCTGACGTTTCTGGAACCATCCTCGAAGGGTGACGTAAGAAAACGGCGCGGCACGACGGCGATGAAGAGGCAAAAAACGTACTCGGACAAATCGGCGCCTTCCTCGGCCCGGGTGAAAAGCTGGACCCAGCAAAAATATCTGAACATTTTTGGGAGAGGACCAGAGGGTTAGGCAGTAACAAAAAGAGGCGGGCGAGCGATGCTGTAGGGGTCAGAAGCGGGAGGGGAAACGATCGACCTTGGAATGAAAAGTGGGAAAAAAAAAAAAAAATGGGGGAAAGGTGGGTTTGACCGGGTGAACAGAGTCTCCAGGAGAAAAGGGACAAGACCCAAGTAACCTCGCCGGGGCATAATCTATGTGTTAGGACGAAAACTAACGAAGAAAGGGCAGCGGAAACTTTCCATTCTGGCGGGAGACGACTTGGCTTCGGGGTACGACCCGAAAGGTCAAGCTTGGGTTCACAGGTGAAGGGAGTGCGCTATGAACGTGCCCATGAAATAAGAAAAAGGGAACAACGGGGCCTTAGTTAAGAAGAGACACCTTCAATGGTTTGTTAGGAGGTAAGGGTTCCGGGAGGAGACTGGCGAGGCGTTAAACGGGGAAAAAAAAAGCACGGGGAGGGTCGCTTAAATGTGGGGACGGCAGGAAAAAAAAGAATACAAAAAAAAAAAGGAGGAGGATTCAAAGATCGAAAAACGAACCCGCCCTTCGAAAAAAGACCGACCTACAAAAGCGAGCCTCGCAAAGGGGAGTGGGAACAAACAGCCTGCGATCCTCGGCGTCGAAAGAAAAGGTTCCAAGGGGCATGACAGAGAGGGGAATACGAAAGAACGAAATCAGAGCGGAAAGCCAGCGGCCGAAACTGGTCGACCAGACCGACAGGAAAAAAAAAAAGAAACACATCCCCTCCTTCCAGCCAGGGCAAAAGAGAAAGGAAAAGGCCTCCAGCAAAAGAGGAAGGGACAATAGGTGAGGTGTAAGAGGGGTGTTAACGTGTACAAACCTGATCGGGACGATGAAACCGTCCAAACACAAAAACGGTGTGGGGCCGGACAAACAGGATCGTTCATAGGCCGGCCGGACCATAGGCGCAAATAAAGAAAACGCGCTTCACTGGAAGGTGGGCCTACGTATCACCATGAGGGGCCAATGCTTCACTCGAGGGGTCCTATTCAAGTTAAAGAGGGAAAGGGAAAAGGCTACCTAAAGTAAAGTTAACTCGCTTCTGTAGATATAATAGAAGGCCTCTGACTAGATATCAAAAGGGGTAGGAAAAAGGAGTCCGGAGAAGGGGTCAGCAAAATCAAAGGAGTTAGAGCCTTATTAGAGGGGTCAGAAAAGTTAAGAGTAAAAGAAAAAATGCTTCCGTACAGCCGAGTGAACAGCGGGAAGCCAACAACTACGTAAAACACAAAAGCTGAAACTCACTCCTTGACTCAGCCAACCGCACGAGCTAAGTGAGAAGACGTCTGTGCGAGAACAGGCGAGCCAGGGTGGGAAAAGAAAGAGCAAAAAGAACTCTTCATTCGCGCCCGAGAGGGAGGGGAAGGGTTATGAGAAGGCGATGTTCCTAGTGTAGAAATCGTGGCAGGAATGTACAGAGAAGCCAGAAGGGGGTCTATAGAACACCTTGTGCGGGCGACCCTTCAGGCGATCGAAGCTTGGTGTACCAGAAAGCCGCGAAGGGACGCGGAGGACGAGCAAACTATCATCGAGGTAAGGAACAGGCGGAAGTTAGCTCCCTCCGCCGCGAACGGGGTTGGTAAGGCGAACTGAAGAGGATGATAGCCTTCCGTTCGCCAGGGCGGGAAGTTCTTTGAGGCACCGCGAACGCTGAAAGAGATCCGACGGTCGTACCGACGTTGAACATTGAGACACGGTAGTAGAGAAGGCTTCGAGCAAAAAGAAAAAAAGAAACCAACCACTGAAGACCTATCGATGTCTAGTGGTCATAAGGAGCTGCGCAAAGTTTGAATTCGGGAAGTGCAACTCTTCCTGCAAAAGGGAGTGGAGAGGACCTTGGCCCGGGGGTTGGGAAGCTCGAGCGGGAGGGGGAAACGGCAGGGTGAAAGGGGTCCTTGCTGCACAGGCGGGGCTGCAGGGAAAGGCTTAGATCAGAACGGCCCGAGGAAGCCGACTCGTGTCCCTCATAAAAAAAAGGGAAACGGGCTAGGACTCTCCTCTTTCCCGGTGAGGAGGGGACGCAATCATCTATGGGAACAGCTATTCAAGTAAGAAAGGTCGAGCTCACTTCTAAGAAATCTGAATGCGTCAAAAGTCCTCACCGGAGGACCACGAGCCTTCGCCCCCCAGCGGGGAAAGGAGAAAAAAGAGGAAAAACACCACATTCCCCTAGCCTCGAGAGCGTATTCGGCAGATCCAAAGGAGAGGTACGGAAAGAGCTTACAAATAGACCAGGAAGCTCGTCTTCGAGGACAGCCGGGAGAGGCAGGCGTTCACCCATCGGAGGAAAGAAGAAGGTTAGTTCCTCCTCTTCCCTGAGGATGGAAGACCCGGGGTACGCGGGAAGAGAAATTAATTAAAACACTCGACGACAGTAATCCTCCTTGTACGGGTCTGGGGAAACAGTTGTCACTAGCAAGACCTATTGGACATCAAGCAAGGAAGGGAAAAGATGGGAAGAACAAGCTTTGGGGGTGCACGGGTCCGAAACGCAGTGAGGCGTCTCAGGAGGGATTAATCGTACCATATTGACAAAGGATCGTTGTAAAAGGGAAATTCGGGCCCCGCAAGTAACCATTTACCGGGGGAAACTGAGGAGGAGGGGGAAGGCTAGTAAGGGAGAGAGGGAGGGCAAGAAGGTTTTGAAGAGATGATGAAAATGATCTCTCTCAACAAAAAACGGAGAGACAGAGATCTCTAGCGCAAGAAAAAGGTTCAACATCCTCTTGCGGCGACCAAAAAAGAAACTCAACCATCACTCTACTACCATTGCAAACCTTGGACTGTCAGTCTTGAAAAGAGAAGGGAACAGCTACTCGTTCAGAAGACCGCGAAAGAAGAGTAGTCGTAAAGCCGGCCAAAATGCGAAAAAACAGGAGTCTGTCACGAAAAGCGACTCGGAAGACTGCACACTGATGAAACAGCTGATTTAGAGCGGGTAGAACGCTCGACAAGGAGGGCCTAAGAAAAGGCTAGAAAGGAAACTGATCTCCTTCAAAACTCGGGCAAAACAGGGGATTCCTGCAGTCTGGAAAAGACAAAATAAGGGTCTCCAGAGAGAGAGGAGTTAGTGCTCCGCCTGCGAGAAACAGGGACGGGTAGGGAAGAAGGAAATCGAGCGCAGGGGGGCGGGCGTCCACCTGAAAAGGCGAATAGACGTGGAGAGGGCCTGTCCGGAGAAGAGATAGATTCTTACTTGGATGTGGGGGACCCACGCAAGTGGGGTAAGAAAAAGGACGTGGTCGGGAAAAATTCCTCTCTGGAAGCTCAGCGCAGTCGACTAGAGGGATTGACCTACGAAAGATGGGATCGGGGGTTCCAAGGGTTGGTAAACTTCGAAAGAGCCGGAGGGACGAACTGGATTTTACCGAAAGTAACAGGCTAAAGAGTCTTAAGGCAAATGCAAACGGGAAGAGACCCGGCGGTGACAAATGGCAGGAAAAACCCGCGTTCAAGAGGGGAGTGGCGACCCGAACAAACCGAAAGGCGAGTCGAGCGACAAAGAAGCCGCGAGAGAAAGGAGGGACAGGAAAAACCAAGAGGCGGCATCGAGTGCTTTTCAAGGAAAAGAACATAAAGGGGGAAGCGCCTAAATAAAGGAGCGAGGGGTGGGGATCGAGAGAATAGAGACACCAAAGGAAAAAAGGGCAACGGAAAACCACGACACCGACGAAGTGTCGGGGCAAGAGTATGGAAGTGAGCTCGCTTCTACCTCCACATAGCAGGGGGAGAGAAATCCAACACCTTAATCTCAGGGAAAAATAACAAGAACCTGCTACTGGGAAGGTATCGGGAAGGCAAAAATCTAAAAAGAATAAGGGGATTTACTAGTAGATCGGGGAGAGGGGGAAAAAACTTTAGAGAGGCTCCTTCTTCACCATCCGGGGCATAGGACGAACAAATACCGGTTCGGAGTACTCTCTAAAAAATTCAGGAGGCAGAGGGGGGTCCCTTCTTTTGAAAAAACAAAGAGTGCGCGGAAAAGAGGGGAACTTAGATGCAGGACAGAAAACTCCCGGGCCAGAAACTTGCTAAGAAATTACGAGGAGTTGTTTTCTCGAACGAAATACCACGGGGCTCGACCGGCGACAAGTAAGTAAGATCGGGGGTGAGGGGTCAAAAAGAGGGGCGCGCACGGGTTTACGGAAGGTACAGGGCTGAAGAGGCGAGCGCCAAAAAAAACCGAGGCGAAGGTGCCACGGTGGGGCCGTGAGCACGCCCCGCTGCTGACCAAAGAGAAGGAATCGGAGATACAGACTTTAAGGGACTTCCATAACTTGACGCCTCGGGGGTGAAAGAAGAACGAACTGGCTGCGAGAAAGGGAGAGGGGACAAGACGAAAACGATGTCGAGAAACGCGAAAAAAAAAAAAAAGTGATCAACACTAGCCGACAGCAAGTCCTAACAGCCCACGAAGTGAGACACAATGAAGAACACAAGAACGAGAGGAAAGCAATTAATAAAAAACAAAAAACTGATAGAAACAGGAAAGAAAAAAGACAAAAAAAAAAAGGGAAAAAAAAAAAAAAAAAAACCAAAAGGGGGAACGAAGGAATTCTCGCCTAGTCTACTCTGGAGGGCGGTGAGCGGGAAGCTGGGGGGTGATAGAATATGAATGAGTAGAAGAAAACCGACTGTGGGGCGGGTTCACGATGGCCCGCCGAAAAGAACAAAAGGCAAAATCTGCTACACTGGTCGTTGTTGATAGGGGGTGATTGGGGCGGGAAAACTTGCCCGGCTGGGAAAAGGAACGGCGGGGCGAAAAGACGTCAAGGCAAGGGAGACGCCCTGACCAGCTTTCTTCAATGGAGAGGAGGCTTGGCAAGTGAGGTATGGAAAAAGAGGATGCGGCACTGGTCAGGAAACCTTTCGTTCGACACAGGCGGATCTCCTGAACCTGGGGTTCGGGGGAACATCAAAACTGGTGAGGAGGGAGATGGTCGGTAGGGGGAGGCGGAGGGGGTGAGCGTCCTTTTCTAACGGAACCACAGAGTCTCGAAAAAAGCTTGGGAAAAAGAGAGAGATGTTTAAAGGAAGACAGAGCGGCAGAGCGAAAAAAAGCACCCGAACGAAAATCGGAAATAAGCAGAAAGGAAGAAGGGGTGATACACATCACGAGACGCGCAGGGGAGGGAAGCCTGCCAAGGGGAAATGGGAAAGGCCTATGCCGGGGCCAGCCAACGAACAGCTCGCGGCACCGCCCATGCTGGGCGTCGGGAAAAAAAGAAGAAAAAAATCGCCCCAAAAGACTGAAGAAGGGCCAGAGAAGAGTAGAGGAGGAAAACTCGTCACCGGTTACTTTTCGAGGAATTTCCGGGGAACGAACGTGCGGCGAAAATGGTGGACCGTCCAAACACAGTCAGGGGAGGAAGGGTAAGCGGATAGGTCGATCAAAGAGACAAATCGCTTCGGCAAAGAAAGAGGAGGAAAGACGATTTACCTAAGGGAAAAAGAGGGAAAGAGTCAGAAATGGCGGGTACAAAAGGATTCACCGGGACGGAACGCGGAAAAGGGAGCTAGCGGGCGGTCTCTCTCGACCGGAGGCTGAATCGGCCGCGGTGGGGTCGTCGGCACAAACTTAGAAGGCGTAGCACTGATATGCGGACAGCGGGGGAGGGGCGATCATGAAAACCCAAGTGCAAGTCTCTTACCTAAAAGGAATCGCAGAGGGGAATCGGGAATAAGACGTCAACTTTAAGAGGGGGTAGCCCTCGACAAGCCGAGCTCCTTTAAGGCCGCTTCTTGAGAAAAGCTTCCGGAAGTGGACCGGGTTTTCCCGTCGGAAAAAAAGACAAGAATGCACGTTTGTTAAAGCTTGGCGGGGTAGGAGAGGGACCTGGGCCTCACGACGGTTCATGCATTGAGAACCTCATGCGGATCTAGGAACGCACCGTGGGCGAAAACCCGCAGGGGAAGAATCAAATGATTTTCATCTCAGAGGAAGGGGAATTCGTCTTCATCCTAGCACCTCGAGTACCCTCTAGGTAAATAAAGGCCAATAACCCGCCTTTACGCATTATCAGGGGCGGGGAGAAAGGGCAGGAAAGGGGGGGAAATGAGAAAGAGCGTTGGTGGACTTTCCAGAGTCGGCGGGGGGAAAAAAACGCGGACCTCTGACATAGCTAAGAGTCGTCGTTGCAAAGGAACTTAAGAGAAGGGAAAGTAGACTCTAGTCGGCAACGCGCATCCGAACATCACAAAGCTGATCAAGGAAGAAGTTACCGGGGCGGGGAGATTAGTGGTTCGGGCAAGGGAACGCGTCCTGCAGCGAAGTTGGAGGGGGAAAGGGGCCCGGCGTTGTGTGCTCAGGGGCGCTTGAAAGGGGGGCTTTACAAACGAATTGGCAGTGCCCTAGGGGGGGAACTGTCACAGAGGGTTGGCAGCACAAAGGCCGCTTGAGCAAAAGAAGAAAAAGATCAAATAGGGGAGAAGTACCATCTCCTGATGCAGCAGGTTCGGGGGAGGGAAGGGCTGGGGGCCGCCGTAACTAACTGAAACAGCTCCGGAAGAGCCGGCGGCGTCACGTCCTCGCCGTTGTAAGAAAGAAGGAGAATAAATTCCTCCCACCATTGCGGACCACGGCGCAAGAAAAAGACAGCACACGGGGAAGCCTACTCGGGGCGAAGCCGCTATGCCGACGGCACCTCAGGGTGAAGTGGGCCTGCCGCGAGGACGCCTCGTCAAAGCGGAAGAAGGGGCGCGAGGCTTGAAAACAGATTAGGAAAGAGGGATCGAGCCCGCTCCTATCTGCGAAGGAGGCGGGGTGCGTCTCGCCGTCGAGGAAGGAGAGAAGTTCCTCGACGATCCGGGCGGGAAAATTGTCGAGTGGGCAGGCGACCGGGGGCCGAGCAAATTCTCGCTTGAAGGCAGAAGGGAAGAAGGGGAGCCGGTCAGGGAAGGGTCCTGCAGGGCAAGGAATCGGAAAGGTCCGCAGCAGCAGATGAGAATCTCAGGACGGATGCTTACGCTGACAAGGAAAGAGTGAAATTGGCGCGGAGTTGCCCCTCATTCCATTCCAAGGGGACAAAAGGGGGGTCGTCGAAGGTTTAGGAGGAAGGAAAGGGAGCTCTGTGGACCCTCACAGAACGGGGGAACGACGCTTGATTAGAAAACTCAAAAACAACGGGGGGGAGGAGAAAAGGAGAGGAGGGCCGGCAGAGAGGCATCGGCCCATTTCAAAATCAGAAGGGAAGAAAAGAAAGAACGTGTCCCTTAACGGACCTAGCCAAGAAAAGAGACGAGGGGGGCACCGTCCATTTCCAAATAGAACAGGTACCCAGGCGACTTTCGGGGGACAAAGGGTAACTCTTACTCCATCCGCGTACGCTCGGGGATGAAATGGGGCTATTTGCCCATCAAACTCACAGCAGAGAAAAAAAAGGGAGATTCCCGAACGAGGCAGAAGGGGAAGGATGGTTAAGACCCCTGGCGCGCCATCGACATGCCTAGACCAGGAATAGGTGAACGAGGAACTGTGCTCCTTCATGCTAAAGGGAAAAACGAGTGTCCGCCTCTTAACCATCAAGAGAGGGGCGGGGGCGAATCGGCCTAGGACGAGCGGGAGGAAAGAAGGGTACCGGGAGAAAGAAGCGATCGTAGTGGATCGATCAGAGCAGAAAGATTTACAAAGAAAGGAGTGATAGAGAGGGCCGGGATGAATCCTCTATCGGGAGGACATGTGGTGAGAGGGGCTGCAAGACAGGGTGTGGTTGCAAAAAAGCTTCAAGTAACGATTACGGAACACAGCCGCCGGGAGGCTCGTCTCAAGGGTGAGGAGTGCAGGTATCTTACGGGACAACCTACTTCCGTGCAAAGGAGGGCTTGTACAAGGAGAAGAAGTCTGTACTATACGTTTGCCAAGACAACCGGCTGCGAGGAGACACTCGGTCGGAAGGGCAGAGGGAGACGTACCATCTTGTCAATGAAGAAAGCGGGACGCGCAGAGGTAAAACGCAAATCCAGCTCTATCTGCACAACGAACAAAGGCCAAAACTCAAAGCAAACGCAGGGACAGGACTCTTGGGGAAGGGGCTAAGAAATGCCGACACTATTAAAAGAGAACAACTACTATCGGAGATTGTTTTTGAGCGGGAGGGCGCAAGGGGGAAAAAAGGGGAAGGAACGGAGATTTATCCACGGGCACAGAAGGCTCGGCTTGGAGTTATGACATCGGGGCAGCACATAAACTCTCCGATGAGGAGAGAACTTCCAACCGGCGAACTCAATTGCCATAAAAAAAACCGGGGAGCTGGTGAGAGTGGGGAGGGAAGGTCCACAAAAACGTAAGGAAAGGAGGGGAAAACTAAACGATGACTGGCTCAAAGAAGATCAGAAAGCGTGCATTTAAAAGCAGGCGAGGTCGGGACGGCTCTGGGGGGCGACCTACCAGCTGGCGGGAGGAGAGCAAGTCGGTCGCTGTACACTGCAGGGAAAGGAGGTTCTCAAGGGAACGAGATGTTACAAATACAAAGGACAGCTGACGGGCCAGAGGGAGGGGGACGATGTGATGTGAAGTCGAAACTAAAAGAAAAGGTCGAGATTAACGCAGACATGCAAGAAGGGCCTTTAAAGATGAGGTTGGTTTGAAAATGGAAGAAAAGGGGCTGGAGACCCTCTAAGTGAAGGAAGTTGGGAGGATGCCCGAGGCTCCACCTGATCGGGGGAAGATAAGTAGACGGGGGGGGGGGAGTGAGCTCATCCCCAGCTGCAGGCCCCATATAATAAAGAGACTTTGAAACATGGAACTGTCCAAGTCATCCGGGACGAATGGGCAAGACTAACCCTAAAGGAGAAACTACGGAGAGATCGCGAACAACAGCGAGGACTCAGGGCTCTCGCCTCCAATGAAGGTAAAGGGGGAAAGATTTACTGGAAACAACCAACTTAATCTGGGGGGGGAAGTCCAGACCTGCTGTGATGACGTAGAACAACATCGGCGTGACCAGGAGCGAGTGCTCAGGGACGCACTCAGATCGACCTATGAAAGGAGCCTGTGGGAAACGGCAAAAAGCATTTGGTTGGAAAGGGAAAAAAAAGCCAAACCTGGAAAACGTAACAATACTCAAAAAATCGGGGAGAAACAAGGAAATAGCGGGGCCTGATTGGGTGGAAGTAGGAGGCCTTTGAAGGGCAAAACTTACCGAAGAGGGCCATGAGGGCGGGGGAGAACTACGTGGAAGTCTGGAAAAAAAAAAACGGCCACAAGGCGTTCTCACGAAGACGGGGCAAGGGGGAGGTGTCCTAAGCCAGGGGACAGAGCAGATCAAGGGCAGGCCGTTAGTGCGCCCCGGGGGGAAGAAAATGGGCATTGGTGTTCTATCAATAAAGAAGGAGGAGGCTGGATTGAAAAGGGGAGGTTGGTGAGCAGCAAGCGGGCAAGGGTCCTGATCTTGGGGCTGGAAGGAAAAAAATAGAACTTCTCAAAAAACGAGAGAATGAAAAGGGTGGAGAGATGGGGGTTCAGGAATACATCAAAGAAAGAGGCAACCCACCCGAGGCCAGCCTCCTCTACAAACGGGTGCATCGAACAACAGGCCCAAGAAGGGTAGTCGAACGTCAGGTCCGGGAGGAGCAAGATAAACTGGGACCTTTCATATCTCACCAGGGAAGCACGCTTGAGAGGGGGTCCGGGGGCAAAGGGTCTGCACCAAGAAAAGGAGTTAGACAAAAGGCAAGCCCAGGACATGCCAATTAAGAAAGGCGAAGGAATCCAGCACCCTCTAGGCAACGCGAGGAAAAGGGGAGGAGATTTGGGGTGATCGTGTTCTGTACTCCGATGGGAGCAACTCGGTGAAAACCGAAAAAAAAAGGAGTTTGCTCAGCAGGTCATCGGATATCAAGACGAAAGAAAAGAGGCAGCCGAGGGGGGTGTCAGTAAGAGAAACATCATTAGTTAATCTCCATATTCAAGAGGGGGAGGGGTAAAAAGTCGGTTCACCTGTCGAAGGGCGATCCTCGTCGGTACTGCTGGAGCAGTCGAAAGTCAGTCGGTACTCGTCTACGTTACGTTGGACCAAGGCTCGGTGAAATTTCGCAACGGCGAGATACATAACTAGAGGTTCAAAGAGGGGTCACTCCACAGACCCTGTGCAAAGTCCATAGGGCCATCTATTGGGAGATAGACATAGGGGAAATCCAGGACAACGGATAAAAACTGGGAAGATTTTCAAAGGGGAATTGAAGAGAAACTCCGGGGCTTAACTTGATTGAAGCATCTTATGTAGTGAGCTGCCCTCAGCGGGGGCTTCGAGCAACAAAGACTCTTTGAATGGCCCGCAAAAGGGGGCGGGGTTTATTTGATGGCGAAGGGGGCCTCGGGCTCAAGCGGTCAGCAGGGGCAGCGCCTCACGACTGGCACTAAAGCCAGGGTCGGTCCCATTCTATACCTCAGAACGGGCCTCTAACGTGTATTCTAGGCTCGAGCCAGAGAGACTCAGATTACACTCACTTCTAGTTTGGAGATGGACAGGAAACTCCGGGGCGACCATTAGACAGGGGGCGCGGAAGGCGAACGGGCTAGAGGATAGAGCCGTTCCGGAGATCTAGGAGATGGGTCGGTTTAGCAACGGAACTCAGCACCTAGTCCGACGAGGAATAGGGAGGAGGGGGCCCCCAGTTTACCATTGAATCTCCTGGGGTAGGGAGATTCGGCATCGTCTAATAAAAAACAACATCGAGGAAGGACGTAGTCGTTCCAATGGAAGGGAGAAGGGACGAAAGTCATGCGCATGGTGAGTCGGAAGTGGGAAAACAGTTTTTTGGGTTGATGGTTGTGGAGTTAGGGAGAGGGTGGGAGGTTAGTGAGTGATGGGGAGGGTAAAGGGATTATATTGTTGTTTGTGGATGAAATGGAGCTAGCAGGGCGTTTCCTGTATGGCTACTGGGAAGAGACTTGCAATCCGTTGGTGGCGCTGAGGTTCCTTTGAGGGAAGGGTTCTGGTTGACGGGAATGCGTGACTCGGTGGGGGACTGAAAATTTGACCTCGTGAAGAAAGGGGGTGGGCTTCACTCAAAAGGAAAATGAGCAGAGGGGGACATCCACTGGGAGTAGAGTACCTCCCAGTCAAGCCGGTGCGAATTGGGACATCACCAGACCTTAAAAAACAAGAACAAGCGACGAGCTGGAAAATATTACAAATAGAAAGCAAACTTGCGAAAGCTTCTGAGTCACGTACGGGGTCGAACCACTAAAAAGCCCGGAGACCCACATTCTTCCCCTGAGCAAAAGGAAGATGATGTCTTCATTCATTTTTCGTCTGTCACATGCTATGTGCGTTTCTTCTTTTTCCTTCTTTTGCCGTTTACCTGGGAATGTTAGGGCTGCAACCTGAGTTTTTTAAACCTCAATATTTGTCCGGCGCTCGTGACGCTATGGTGCTGACTCCACCGGCTTGAATATCCGTCGGATAATTCGTAGGGGAAGAGTACCCAAGGTTTAGCTGACACTTGCGTAAGTTTGTTCAACTTTCAAGATTCGGTTGAGCGTCTAGGAGGCTTCTCTGTAGAGGGGTGCTATGACGTGATGGCCGAGAGGGGGTCTTGCATATGGTGGGTGAGGGTAAAGGAGCTTCTGAGCTCTACGGGTGGATGGTTAGGAGTAGATATGGGGACGGGTACTTGGATAATCCCGAGATGTCATGAAGGTATGGGGGTGGTAGGTGGGTCGATCGCGCGTGACATTAGTCGGAATCTGCTGGTATGGATGTGTTTGTGCTTGCGGGTTCCAAAGTGGCGTGTGGTGGAAGGTATGGGCGGGGGTTTAGTGGAGATGTTGGTGATCGCTGTGAAAGGTGGTAGTCCTGAATACGAAGCTATCTCGGGCCGTTGCGGGGGAATAAATTATAAACGGATGGGCCTCGTCCACGAGCTGGGTAGCGATGTGCTTCTCTCTCTACGTCACGCCTTCTCACAAGGGCTCGGGGGACAAGAATCCAAATCCACGAAAGTCTAGGGCGCTTCGCCGGGAATCCTGCATCATATTCATCACCCGGCGGACGATCTGATTGCTCCCGTCGAGAAGGAGAGAACCCCTGTCTAAGACACTCCTTAAAATGTGCTTCTCTCGGCCGAGAAAAAGACAAGGATGGGGGCCAGCAAAAAAAGCCGAACGAGCCGCATCCAGTTACCTGAAAATGGGCGCCAGTTGTAGCGTAAGGCAGCAAAGAACGGGGGGGACCGGGACCAATAGGGAACGGGAGGAAAAAAAAAACTGAGCGTGCCCAAGGCGCTTACGGGGAACATAAGGTGGAAAAGTGGCCACTGTTCGTCGAGGGGATGGAGGAGATAACGTGGAAGTAGGGAGTCAATACTCATAGTGGAAAAAAGTGGGTGATTCTAGTCTAAAAAACAAGAGTAAAATTATAGATCTCTAAGGACGGTCCTAAAAGGTTACATTCAGGCAGGGAGACGTACTACAAGAAGAGAAAAAGTTCAACACAAAAAGAAGAACAGTGGAAATTTGCCATGGTAGGAAGGACCATAAGCTAGGGGAAAACTACTTCTGGAAAATAAGGAAGCGTACCAATACGAAACAGGAGTGCGGGCGTCTTACGTTCAGTCACCGCAAGGAAGAGACAACAATTCTTTCTGCTTGCCTATCGAAGTAGGCCAGAAAATGAATGAGGACCCACATCGAAAGGGTTCCTCTGGGTCCTGAGTAGAAAATGCATCTACAAGTGGGCCTACAAAAGGATATCGATACTTCTATGAAAGAAAGGCGCTAAAGTGTGCACCTGTTCAGTAAGCCTGCAGGAAAAAAATAATGAAAGGGGAGGGGCGGCCGGTATCGAGTCGATGGGAAAGAGTGGGCGGCGCTCGAGAAACAGCTTACAGGTCGGGAAGAATTGAGAGAGCGGCAGGCGATTCGAGAAAAGGCACGTTGGAAGATAACGTGATCGGCAAGAGAAGAAGACATAGGCTTCGAGGCTAGTTTGGGAATGTAGTTCTGTGGGACCATTTTTGGGGGTCGGAAGGGCGTAGTGGGTCGACAAGGGAGAGGACATTGATCTTTGACCTTCGCGAACGTGTGTCTGGAAGATTAGACTATCCTTCGGTGAACAGGGCGGGGACCAAGGAGGTGGAGGGGGGTTCCCCTTCTAACTTAAAGGAGAGGGCGAGGAACCTCACAGTACTTGCGCTGAAAAAAGCGTCGGAGAGCTTGCCGGGTTAAATGAAGGGGACAGCGGGAAATTAACTTGTCAGAAACAACAGGATAGTTGACCACTAAACCGGCTCAAGCGGAGAGGATGGGACACAACTCCTTGATCCTCAAAAGAGAGCGTACAGTGAACTTGCCCTAAAAAAACACTGGAAAAGAATTGGGTTTCTAGACACTGACCCATCGTAATACTAATCGTACGAGATTTTTTTGAAGGGAGGAGCGATGCGAAGAGAAGGAATATACCGGCGCTGGCAAGGGGAAAGGGCCGTCACGAACCTGACGTGCTTCTCGGGGGGAAGTGTGCAATTACTTATCACCTTCAGAATCTCCTTCCGATCCCGAAAACTGCGATGCATCTAAGGAGCCTATGACTCCTAACCGTCGCTGGCTCGCGTGATAGGTCAGCTCACTGATGGGTAAGAAGGACTCTTCTCCTACTACTAGGTCATCTCGGAGGCGCGGGGTCCAAGCATTGTGTTGAGGGAGAAAAACCGGGCCGGGGGGCAGCAGCGACCTTGGGGGAGGGGAAATCAAATCCATCGGTGCTCGGAAGAGCAATTCTTGCTCTACTTAGGACCGGCTTAGGCACAGAAACGACCAAAGGACAAGATGCGGGACAAAAGGGAAGAGGAGTTTGGGTCTCGACAGAAAAACAGGGCTCGAAGGAACAAGTACGAAGAGCGGCTCATCATTGGAGTCTGGGGTGGAGAGTGTAGAAAAACGATGGCTTGGAAGGTTGGGGATAATGGAGAAAAAGGGAGATGCGAACACGAATCGAGGGAAGAAGGGCCGGGGGGGGATCGACAAATGGACCCCCTAGCTCAGAAGCCACTGTGAGGAATTCTCCTCTCCATTGCCGAGGAGAAAATAGAGGAGAATCGGCGTAGTCAGACGGCAAGAGAGAAATGAGAAAAACCTTGGAAACTCGGAGATGGCTCTCCACTAGAAATTGAACCGTGGAACTACCCAGCCAGAATCTGAATTGGGATCTGACAAATAAAGGGGGGTGACGGACGGATTCAGGCGGGAAGGGAGAGGGCTGGTGTGAAAGCGATTGGCGATAGCCCGGACCGTGACAGGGGGGATAAAACACGGAGGGTTTTTTTGGGGGGAAAGTTTCCCTATTGTCTCCTATAGGAGTAACACGGGAAAAAAGACTCCGTTAGCCAGAAGAGGGAAAATGTGGAAACCTTTCCGTGTGATGATGGGGTCTGTCGGAGGAGCGGCGGCATTTTTCCCCAGGCCGTCAGGAGGGAGTGGAGAAACTAAGTTCTTCGGGGGGGCCGAAAAAGAAAAAGTCGGGGAGGCTGTCGGTCGAAGCGAGCGTTGGGCAAAAAACAACGTTAGACGAGATGCCGGTTAAATAGGGAAGGGCCTCTTCTGGTCTGGTTCGCGTAGGGAGTTACTTTCGTGGTCGAAGACCGCCGGCGATTCTGCTCGGGATTGGTGTGATGTCTTGATGTGTCATAGTGGAGGTCCTCTTAGTGTAAAAA